>BNJU01001331.1_pt1:0-55000 | contig 171365 bp, 209 predicted proteins | sample 8539281 | NCBI WGS metagenome assembly BNJU01 (sample SAMD00202456, study PRJDB9452) | human saliva metagenome | isolation source: human saliva | place: Japan
CTGAGTCTTGGTGATAAGGGCCATAAGTAGGGTGTGAGGCAGCAGGTTTTGAAATCTGCTGCCTTTTAGTGTGCAATAATGGGGCTCTTAAAAAAATAGAACAGGCGTGTACTAATTTAAGAAAGGTATGTATAGTGCTCCTGAGAAATAGGGATATGTATGTAGGGAAATAAAAAGGGCTGTAACAAAACAGCCCCTTAACCTAAATAAGCTATTAGTTGATTTTATATGATTAACTAATAGCTTTTTGTATTCTAAGCAAAAAGGGCCCCTGAAAGGCCCTTTTTCGTTGGTATAATTAAATTATGAATCAAAAACCATACCAATGAACCTAATTATACCAAACTAGTGATGCCTCGCCAACTAGTTTTACCATTGGATTATGGCATGTTGATAAAAAGAAACAGCGCTTGTGCGGTTACTTGATGCTGTATTGGAGGAATTAGACTATAAAGAGTTACAGCATTTGTATTCTCCTAAAGGGAGAAAATCTAAAGTTCCACCGCATATTCTGTTCAAAATTTTTGTCTATGCTATGTCCAACGGCGTGTATTCTACACGTATGATACAACAACAATGCGAAGAAAATATTAATTATATGTGGCTTCTTCAAGGCTATTCAGCTCCTAGTCATATGACTTTCCAACGATTTTTTGCACGTTGTACACTAGATATATTAATGAATCTGTTTTCACAATTAATGGAAGCTATTGGAAGGCGTGATACCCTAACATTCAATGAAGTCTTTATTGATGGAACTAAACTAGAGGCTAATGCCAACAAATACACCTTTGTCTGGCGAAAAGCGGTGCAAAAAAGACTAGATACATTACCATCTAAATTAGCTATATTAAAGCAAGACATCTGGAATGAATTAGGGCTAGATACCCATTGTATGAATGATGAATGTATATATACTTTCTTGGCTCAAAGAAATTGAAGTACAACATATGGAATTCGTACAAGGAAAAGGTAAGCATAAAACACCATTACAACGATTGTTTGAGCGAGCTGAAGCTCTATATGAGAAGCGCAAAGAATATGAACAGCAATTGTATATTATGGGTGAACGCAACAGTTATTCTAAAACAGATCCTGATGCTACCTTTATGCGTATGAAGGAAGACCATATGCGTAATGGACAGCTTAAACCTGCCTACAATGTACAATTGGCTGTTCATTCTGAATATATTATGGGAGTTGGTGTATTCCCTAAGCCCAACGATACAAATACCTTAATTCCATTTGTACAGCAATTAGAACAGATCCATAGTCGCCACTTCACATATGTGGTAGCTGATGCTGGTTATGATAGCCATGAGAACTTAACTTGGTTAAAAAACAACCAGTACCTATCTTGTATAAAACCACAATATTATGAAAAGGCGAAAAACTAGAGCTTGGACTAAAGATATTAGTAAAGCTCGTAATATGGAATATATACCAGAAGAAGATGCATTTATATGTGCAAAAGGCCGTAAATTAAAATATGCTTTCACTCATAATGCTAAAGCTAAAACAGGCTTTATATCTGAGAGAAAGGTATATATTTGTGAGTCTTGTAACCGATGCGGATACAAAAAGGAATGCCAACGGTATGTAAAACCAACAACAGTAAATCCCGTAAAACGAATTGAAACTACACCTGCATATGATGCTATATTGGCAGAAAACCAAGATAGACTACTTAGTGATACAGGCATTCAATTACGAATTAACCGATCCATTCAAGTGGAAGGCGCATTTGGTGTGTTAAAGCAAGACCTTGGGTTTAGACGATTTTTACACCGTGGTAGTGGAAACGTACATAAGATGTTATACTTGTTGGCCATGGGATTCAATCTAGCAAAGTTACATAACAGAATACAAGCAGGACGAGTTAATACAACATTATTTACTGCAAAACAAACTGCTTAAACCAAGAAATTTTTAAATAGGTCTAAAGGCCTATTTAAGTGCGTCTAAAAACAAGAAACACCAAGAAAACATAAGATTTTACAAATCTAAATGTCTTGGTGTTTCTTATATTTTAAAGGGACTGCAACTAGAATGCGGTAAAACCGCATTCTGTTACAGCCCCTTTTTTTCTTTGTTGCGTAAATACATTGCAACTTATTTAACCTTATACCATGTTGCGTACATAACTGGTAGTACGATGAGTGTTAGTATGGTTGCTACGAGTAGACCGCCGCTGAATGCGATGGCGAGTGGGCTCCAGAATACGGATCCCATGAGTGGTATCATACCAAGGATGGCCGCGATGGCGGTTAGCATGATTGGTCTGAAACGCAATGTAGCGGAGTTGATGATGGCTTCGCGGGCAGATTGTCCTTCGGCGCGGTGAATTTCGATTTGGTCCAACAGGATGATGGAGTTACGAATGATCATGCCGGAGAGGGCAATGATGCCTAGTATGGCCATAAATCCAAGTGGTGTACGCGTAATATTTAAGGCCAGTACAACACCGATGAGTCCAAGCGGGGCCGTGAATAGGGCCATAAACATAAGGGCAATTCTCTTTAATTGGAACATGAGAATCGTCATGATCGCAAAGAGCATGATTGGCATTGGAACGAGCAATTTTTGTACAGCAGTGACGCTCTTTTCAGCAGAACCATCGAGATCAATAGTATAGCCAGTTGGCAAGTCTTGACGATATTCAGCAAGTTTATTGTAAATTTCTTTCGTCTTAGCATTACCGAGCACGCCAGGTCCTACATTAGCATGAATGCTAATGGTTGGCATCATGTTGCGGTGCCAAATAATGCCTTCCTCTTGGCTCATAGAAATCGTTGCGATTTGGCTGAGCGGTACATAGGAACCATTTCCTGTTTGGATTGGTAATGATGAAAGTGCCGCCAAGTTGTGGTTTTCATTGCCGCTTAATCTGAAAGTAACAGGAATGGTTTGGTTTCCTTCATAGTATTCACCGGATTTTTGTACCGGATAATAAACTTTGTAGATGAAGCGATACGGCATAACTATTAATGCCCTAGCATACGCGCTTTATCTGGGTCAATGTGGATTTGAGCAACTGGCTCTGTATCCGGCCAATCGAAGGCGATATTATGTAAATCTTTATCCTCCTGCATTTTGGCTTTCACATCGTTTGCAATCGTTTTAACCTCAGATGCATCAGGACCTGATATGCGGAGCATAACAGGGTATTTGGACGGCGGTCCGATTTGGACGAATTGCATATTGATGAGCGCCGATGGATATTGATCGTTTAGTTGATCTTGTAAATCCTTGAATAATGCATCTCGATCCTCTAAGGATTTGGTAACGATGATGGTTTGCATGAAATTAGCACGTGGCAATTCTGGTTCTAAGGTCAATACAAATCGCGGTGACCCTTCGCCTACATAGGTGGTGAAATGGTCGATATGTTCGTTATCCTTTAACAAAGCATCCAACGATTTAGCTTGGCTTTGGGTATAATCGATGGACGAGCTTTGAGGAAATTGCATAGATACGATGATTTCATTCCGCGTCGACGATGGGAAAAATTCTTGTTTGATGAGCGGGAATGAAAGCAAGGATAGGATGAAAGCCCCTAATGTTAGAAGTAACACAGCCTTATGATGACCTAGTGCCCAGTGAAGGAGGCTTTCAAAACGAGCATAAAAAATGGTTTTCAGACGATGCATGATATGGTCGCGACGAGTCCATTCCGATTCGGGTTTCTCGGCCTTGTTTTCGATGATTTTATAGCCCAAGACCGGACTGACCAGAACGGACGCAATCCAGGATAGGATGAGGGCCATAAAGACAACGATGGACAGGGATTTTGTAAATTCCGCAACCATGCCCTCCGCCAAGGCGAGAGGCAAGAATCCGGCGCAGGTAATGAGCGTGCCGGACAGCATCGGAAAGGCCGTTGATTCGTAGGCGAATGTAGCAGCGCGCCAGTGGTTAAAGCCCTCTTCGAGCTTAACGCTCATCATTTCCACGACGATGATGGCATCATCAACGAGCAGGCCCAACGCCAAGATGAGGGCGCCAAGGCTAACCTTATGCAAATAAATGCCATTTTCATACATTAGTACAAAGGTGGTGGACACGACGACCGGAATGGTAAGGGCCACGACGATGCCCGTGCGAATGCCGAGGGATGCAAAGCTGACGAGCAATACGATGGCGATGGCTTCGAATAAAGATTGGGAGAAATCGCCGATGGATTCCTTAACGATGTGCGGCTGATTCGACACTTGGTCGAGGCTTAACCCTGCAGGAATCGTCGTTTTTAGCTCTTTTAGTTTCGTATCGATGGCCTTACCAAATTCGATGTTATTCGCACCAGCATCCATGGAAATGGCGATGCCAATGGCCGGCTTGCCTTCATAGTAGAACTGAGGACTGGATGGGTCCTTATAGGTCATCGTTACGTCCGCAATATCGCCGAGGCGAATCGTTTGGTTATTGATGCGAACCGGCATATTTTTGACCGCATCGACGCTATCAAAGACGCCGTTGATGCGTAAATATACATTATTCGTATCCGTATTGACCATGCCCGCTGGCACCATGGCGCTTTGCTGTTTGAGGGCCGTCAATAATTGTTGGGTGCTCACCTGATACGATGCGAGCTTGTCCTTGTTAATCGTTACATCCAAGGACTTTTCTTGTACACCGATGAGGGTAATCTTTTTAACATTCGGAACGGACAAGAGCTGCCGTTTTAAATCTTCCGCCTGTTGCCGTTTTTCTTCGTACGAGAATTCGTCACCTGAAAGCGCGTAAATGGTGCCGTATACATCATCGAATCGATCGTTAATAGAAGGACCTTGCACACCAGATGGCAAGGATTTCCATTCGTCATTGATCATATTCCGCGCTTCTTCCCAGGCGGGACGAATTTGTTAGACGGTAAATCTTCTTTCAGATTGATATAAATAACAGATTTGCTGCCGTCTGTAAAAGATTTAGTATAATCCACACCCGGCAAATCTCGTAGTTTTTCTTCGAGCTTATCCGTTACTTGATCCGACATTTGTTGTGGTGAAGCACCGGGCCAAGATACGCCCACAACCATGGTACGCATCGTAAAGTCAGGATCTTCCATGCGTCCCATGTGGGTGAACGAGAATATACCAAAGGTGAGGAGTACGGCGATGAAGTAGTAGATAATGGATTTATGGCGTAATGCCCAATCGGCTAAGTTAAACTTCTTCATTCATGCACCGCCGTTCCTTCTTGTAATTGTTGAGTACCTGCGGTAATGACAATATCCCCTTTAGCGAGGCCATTTTTAACAATGACCGAATTATTACCAAATTCGCCAGTTTGAATAGGAACGAGATGTGCTTTCTTGTCTCGAATGATATACACTGCATTATTACCTTGTTTGTCTTTCACCAACGCCGTCAACGGTATGGAGATGTCCGTTGTATCCGTTTGATTGAGGATGGCATTGATGGTCATACCGAGCTGCACCTCTTTTGGAGGGTTTTGTAAGGTAATTTTGACCGTATACGTCCGCGCCACGGGGTCTGGAACCGGTGAAATTTCACGGACAATACCTTGTACTTTCACATCAGGCAAAGCCCAAAAACTAATGGTCGCCGTACTACCTGGATGAATTTTACTCATTTCTTGCTCTGGTAAAGCGATAACTGCCTCAGGTTCATGACCGGCCGCCAAGGTACCTATAGTCTGGCCTGCTGCCACGACTTGACCGGCTTCGACATTGAGGGCCGTGATAATACCGCTGTCTGGAGCAACCAAAGTAGTATAACTATTTTGATTGTTACTCAAATTAAGACCTGCTTGAGCCTGTTGCAACTGAGCCTTCGCCGCATTCAGTTGATTTTCAGCCTGATCCAATTGTAATTTACTGATAGCCTGCTCAGCGTACAAAGCGCGGTATCTTTCAGCATTCGTACTAGCTAAATCATAAGCCGATTGCGCCGCTGTAACAGCACCTTGCGCATTTTGCACCTGACTCGCCGTATCAGCGCCATTAATCTGAGCAATTACCTGACCGGCCTGCACAGCAGTGCCCACACTGACAAACTTATTAATCACGCGGCCGCCCACCTGGAATGCCAGATTCGTTTCCGTCCGATTCTTGATGGTTCCCGAATACCCAGCACTCGTCGTTCCAGCCTCTTCGCCAATCGTAATCGTCCGTACCTTGAGACTCGTATCATGATCATCTTGATTCGACCCACAACCGCCGATGATGAGTGCACTCATCAACAGAACCGTGGTCAAACCTAATACACTACGATTCATAATCCTCTCCTTCACACACGTAATAGAGATTATTGTAAAAGCAATAACTACTATGCAATATATATTTTATACAATTAAATAATACTATATATTAGATAAAAATTCTATAAGTACATTAGAAAATATATATGTTTTCTGATTTTAGTAACTACGAGGCACCTTCCTAAAACCTCCAGCTACCTTAACGGTCTGCGCCTGATGGCTTGACCCTAGTAAAGTCGGTTTTAGAAAGGTGCCTCTTCGTTAAAAAAATATCATAAACCAGAGCCTATACAAACATATATATTTTTCTAATAAATGGAGAGAGGGACCTTCGGGGAGAAATTTAGGTTATAATAGTTTTTGATAAAGGTTGGTGGAATTATGAAACAAGAAAAAAAGACAGAGAAGTATATAATCAAAAAAACATTAGAAGCAATGAAAGAAGCAAAGAAAAATAGCTAGAGATTCAAAAATACCCTAGTTATGAAAAATTTAGATGAATTAAAAAGGCTTTATTAGATGAAGATCATAGAAAAAAGTCACTAATTGATATCTGGCAAAAGGGGCTCTCATTGTCCCAAGCGAAATACCATATTAGTGACTTCTTTGAGTTAAGTATACAAAGTGAAAAAGGCACATGGTGCTGCCACTTCGGGTCCCGCTTTAGCGCGATAGCGTGTTTCTCTTATAGATTGTGTTGAACCAAGTTGTGCGAATTACAGTAGAAATAAAAATTTGAGCACGTAGGATCATAGGATATTAGTAATAAAAAAATAGACTCCCAAAAACGACTTTGGCCCTGCGGAGGCCGTAGGCCGGAGTCAGACCCGGCCGGTGGAGTTTTTGGGAGTCTATTTTTTTATATTAGTATTTATGACGATACGTGCTCTAAATTTTATTCTTCTGTTTGTTCCACAACTGGTTCAACATAACTTACCAAAATTTTGTCTATCCGAGTATTATCCATGTCCACGATTTCGAATGTGTATCCGTCCCATGTGGTTTTGTCGCCTTCGCGTGGGATTCTACCGAATAGAAGGTTCATAAGGCCGCCCAGTGTTTTGTAGAGATCGTCTTCTTCGCGTGGTAGTTCTTTGACGATGTGGAAGAATTCTTTGAATTCGTCTACGTCGAGTAGACCGTCTACGAGCCATGTGCCGTCTTCGCGTTCGACGATGCGGTTTTCTTCTTCTTGGCGCTCTTCTTCGCCGGATGGCATGAGACCTACGATTTCTTCCATGATGTCGTGCAAGGTAACGAGGCCGCTAAAGCCGCCGTATTCGTCGAGGACGATGGTTTCGTGAACGCCTTCATTACGCAATGTGTTGAGTAATTTCATAAGAGAAATGGACTCAGGTACGAGCAATGGTTCTTTCAAGCAAGAATGGATGACATGATGCAATGATTTTTCGCCTTGTAAGCATTGGACCATCACATCGGTTACATTGACTACGCCGCGCAATTCGTCGAGTGAGTCTTCACCTACTGGAATGCGGTATTGGTTCGCCGTTTTTAGGACCTCCATGATTTCTTCTTCGGACGAGTTTAAATCAATCCATTTGAGTTGCGTCCGTGGTGTCATGACGTCGCCTGCGTTCATATCTGCTAGGTGGAAAATATTTTCTACGAGGATTGGTTCCTCTTCTTCAAAGGCCCCCATGGCTACGCCTTCGGTGAGCATTTTGTTAATTTCCGACTCTGTTACAGGCGCTTCTTCTTTCACAGTGACGCCCAATATTTTCAATAGAAAATCGGTGGACACGCCGAGGAACAGTACGATTGGTTTTAATGCTTGTGAAAGCCAGTAAATTGGCTTGGAAACAACAACGGCAATGGCCTCAGGGCTGTTGATGGCTAGGCGTTTTGGCACTAATTCACCGATAACAAGGGATAAATAGGTGATGATAGAAACAATTAAGAAGGAACTGATAGAAGCCGCATAAGGAGCGATACTAGGGAAGGCTTTCACCAATACGTCAGCTAATGGTGCGGAAAAGGTGGCACCGGAATACAAACCGGTCAAAATGCCGACGAGAGTGATGCCGATTTGAATGGTAGAGAACATCTCGTTCGGATTCTCCGCCAACTCAAAGGCCTTCTTGGCGCGCTCGTTGCCAGACTCGGCCATCTCCTCGAGGCGGCGCTTCTTGGCATTGACGATAGCTAGCTCGGTCATAGAAAAAATGCCGTTCGCGATGATTAAAATGACGATAATTATAAAATCTAAGGTCAGATCACTGTCCATGTAAGTAAATACTCCTTTTTATGAGATACAATTCTGCACATGAGAAAATTGAAATATTACTTTTTAGTATACCATATTAGCAGCAATAAATGTTTGTATACAAGAAGGGCTGTAACAAAACAGCCCCTTAACCTCAAATAAGCTATTAGTTGATTTTATATGATTAACTAATAGCTTTTTTTATATTCTAAGCAAAAAGGGCCCCTGAAAGGCCCTTTTTCGTTGAGTATAATTAAATTATGAATCAAAACCATACCAATGAACCTAATTATACCAAACTAGTGATGCCTCGCCAACTAGTTTTACCATTGGATTATGGCATGTTGATAAAAGAAACAGCGCCTGTGCGGTTACTTGATGCTGTATTGGAGGAATTAGACTATAAAGAGTTACAGCATTTGTATTCTCCTAAAGGAGAAAATCTAAAGTTCCACCGCATATTCTGTTCAAAAATTTTTGTCTATGCTATGTCCAACGGCGTGTATTCTACACGTATGATACAACAACAATGCGAAGAAAATATTAATTATATGTGGCTTCTTCAAGGCTATTCAGCTCCCAGTCATATGACTTTCCAACGATTTTTTGCACGTTGTACACTAGATATATTAATGAATCTGTTTTCACAGTTAATGGAAGCTATTGGAAGGCGTGATACCCTAACATTCAATGAAGTCTTTATTGATGGAACTAAACTAGAGGCTAATGCCAACAAATACACCTTTGTCTGGCGAAAAGCGGTGCAAAAAGACTAGATACATTACCATCTAAATTATCTATATTAAAAAGCAAGACATCTGGAATGAATTAGGGACTGAGATACCCATTGTATGAATGATGAATGTATATACCTTCCTTGCTAAAAAGAAATTGAAGTACAACATATGGAACTCTGTACAAGGAAAAGGTAAGCATAAAAACACCATTACAACGGTTGTATGAGCGAGCTGAAGTTCTATATGAGAAACGCAAAGAATACGAACAGCAGTTGTATATTATGGGTGAACGCAATAGTTATTCTAAAACAGATCCTGATGCTACCTTTATGCGTATGAAGGAAGACCATATGCGTAATGGACAGCTTAAACCTGCCTACAATGTACAATTGGCTGTTCATTCTGAATATATTATGGGAGTTGGTGTATTCCCTAAGCCCAACGATACAAATACCTTAATTCCATTTGTACAGCAATTAGAACAGATCCATAGTCGCCACTTCACATATGTGGTAGCTGATGCTGGTTATGATAGCCATGAGAACTTAACTTGGTTAAAAAACAACCAGTACCTATCTTGTATAAAACCACAATATTATGAAAAGGCGAAAACTAGAGCTTGGACTAAAGATATTAGTAAATCTCGTAATATGGAGTATATACCTGAAGAAGATGCATTTATATGTGCTAAAGGGCGTAAATTAAAATATGCTTTCACTCATAATGCTAAAGCTAAAACAGGCTTTATATCTGAGAGAAAGGTATATATTTGTGAGTCTTGTAACCGATGCGGATACAAAAAGGAATGCCAACGGTATGTAAAACCAACAACAGTAAATCCCGTAAAACGAATTGAAACTACACCTGCATATGATGCTATATTGGCAGAAAACCAAGATAGACTACTTAGTGATACAGGCATTCAATTACGAGATTAACCGCTCCATTCAAGTTGAAGGCGCATTTGGTGTGTTAAAAGCAAGACCTTGGGTTTAGACGATTTTTTTACACCGTAGTAGTGGAAACGTACATAAGATGTTATACTTGTTGGCCATGAGATTCAATCTAGCAAAGTTACATAACAGAATACAAGCAGGACGAGTTAATACAACATTATTTACTGCAAAACAAACTGCTTAAACCAAGAAATTTTTAAATAGGCCTAAAGGCCTATTTAAGTGCGCCTAAAAACAGAAACACCAAGAAAACATAGATTTTACAAATCTAAATGTCTTGGTGTTTCTTATATTTAAAGGACTGCAACTAGAATGCGGTAAAAACCGCATTCTGTTACAGCTCCCTTAGGTATATACTATAGGTGTTACTGCCCCATACTGGTAAGTAGCATAGAAAAGCAGGGCGGCAACCCTGCTTTTTCATTTTGCGATGCAACATATTGAACGCATTAACTTCCTTTGTCATATATTATGATACATGATTATCTTTAATTTGTAAATATTGCTCTAATAAAGGGTATAGTTATGGGTATAGTATATGTAAATATCAATTTAGTATTAAAAATAGGTCATACAATTGGGAATTTATGATGGTATTAGATATATGACAAGCGAACAGGAATGGGAACAAGTGTTACAGATTAAAACCACAGGCCGTGATGATAGCCGTTCGGATGCAGAGCATCATCCATATGAGCCAACGGATTATTGTGTTCTTGAACGCCTTGCCAATAGTGGTTATATTACGAAACAAAATACCCTCATTGATTATGGTAGTGGCAAGGGCCGCGTCAGCATATTTATGGCGAATCAGACGCGGTGTCATTCCATTGGTATAGAATACGATGAACGTTTGTATGAACGTGCCATTATAAATGGTGAAAGCCCAGCTGCCAAGAACCGTGTATCCTTTGTCCTCGGTGATGCAGCTACCTATACATTGCCAGATAATGCAGATCGATGCTTTTTCTTTAACCCTTTTGCACTGCATACCATTAAACGCGTACTAGGTAATATATTTGATTCTCTATATCATCATCCAAGAGAAATTTTACTATTCTTCTACTATGTTAACGAAGAAGTAGAAAACTTCCTAAATAACCACGTGCGCCTCGAAGCTGAAGAAATAATACAATGCGGTGATTTATTTCAAGAACGTGATGAAAAAGAACGCATATTAGTGTATAGGGTGAATGTGTTTTAGTAAATTGACCTTATATTGGAATACATCTAAAAAAACTGCTTCAAAGATGGTGAATTATATATTAATTCAGTTGTAAAAATATTATTTTATAACTGAACGAGATAGTAAGAATTACAAAAAAACGCATTATAAATTCAGTATGGATGCATTTTAAAAGAGATTAATAAAAAAATAAATTTTTATAAGTTACTAAAAAGATATCCTTCAGGGGATATCTTTTTCTATTATCTTCAGTAAATCCGCATATTTTTCTGATATAATAATAGATTAGAGAGTATAAAAAAATTTATTTTTTTCTATTCACCATGGTATGTATTGATTCGTAATGATTAATCATAGTGATTAGGGCTGAGTATATACCATAAAGGAGGAACGTATGGAACGCGTGTCAGCTAGTCTTATTGAAGAAATTCGCAGTGCCTTAGTAGAGCGTTATAATCGTGATCAAGAGATTCAGCAAATGATTGAAGAAATCGGTGCTGAAGAAGGTCTTAATAAAAAAGAACTGTTTGTTATTCACCAAGCTTATTTAGAGGTTAAGGAACGCATGCAGTATACGGAGAATTTGATGGAATTGTGGAATCAAATTGAGACCGTTCAAGACCGCATGAGCATGCTTAATTCTTATGAAAGCTTGGAACGCGATTTGTTTGGCGATGTTCTTTCCTTTGATAAACCGATGGGCTATGGTGCGTCGAATCAAGACAACTTAGATTATGCGATGGAGCAAGTTAAGTTACACGATGTAGATCATGACCTCGAAGATATTGATGATGAAAGCGTATTAGACAGAGATGTTCGCACGTCTTTAGATCCTTATGATATGGTGAATTCTTTGTTGTACTCCAAACAATCTGGTGATGATACAACTAAAACCAAACAACAAAAGGAAATCGATAAGCTTATCAAAAAACAACTGAAACGAGTGGAAGAAGAATGGGCGAAGCTTTCAGGGAAAAAGGCTAAAAAAGATAAGAAAAAGAAAGACAAAGACGCTAAGAAGGATAAAAAGGCTAAGAAATTAGAAAAAGCCTTGAAAAAAGAATCCAAAAAGTCCACAAAAAAGGACTAACCGTAGATTTCACAGATGACCACGGCCAGAAAACTACGGATAAGGGCTGTGGAAAATGCAAGCGGTGCAAGGGGCCGCGGTGTAGGAAGTATCCGAATGTATAGTGATATAGGATGTATCCTAATATACAGTGACTATGTGTAGTACATACAGCATGTAGATATTAATATATTTAGTATAAATTTGTAGACAGTATATAAAGTTGGGGAATGGTATGAATCGTTGGTTGAATTGGATACAGGGAATTCAACAAGAGATAAAGGCGTTTTTGTTCTTTTCTATCTTGTTTACGCTCTTTAGAATTGTATTTTTAGTCATTTTTCAATCCCAATTGGATACGGCTACGATGAGTGACATTTTGATGTCCTTGTGGCTTGGTTTTCGGTTGAGTTTGAAAACAGTGGGATCCATTGTGCTCGTAGGACTGCTCATTGGTACAGTGCCGTCCATCGTATGGTCTAAATGGAAAGCCCAAGGTGTGCGCAAGGTTTGGTACGGATTTGTTACGATCCTATTTACATTGCTCTTTATGGGGCGCATCCCGTTTTATACCATATTCAATTCTTCGTATAATGCGATGCTTATCAATGGCAAACATGACGATATTCATGCCATTATCAATACGGCTATCAATGAATATCATGGTATACCATATTTAATTGGTGGCATTGTGCTTAGTATTGTTTTTAGTTGGCTTTTAGTGAAAGTACTAAATACCAACACATATGAATGGGCACCTAATACTAAGCGTAATAAGTGGATCACTGGTATTCTAAGTTTTGTTGGATTTGGCGTGTTATTCTTATTTTTCCGCTTTGGTGGAGCTTTTGGGTATACGAATTCCATTAGTTGGGAAAGCGCAGCGCGTCTTAATTCTAATCTGTTAAATGAAACGATTTTGGACGATGCACAAGCATTATACCGTGTAAAATCTATTGCGAAACGGACCTCAGAGTTAGAGGATATTCACTTAACACCTGCTGAGTTACATGAAAAAATACAATCCATAGGCGGTAATCCTGGTAGTACACGATTTGATGAAGCTTTCATAAAAACGATAACAACAGAGCGATTACAACAACAACCGCAATCTATTAATATCATTCTCGGTGAATCCTATGGCTTATGGCCATTCCTTACTGAATTCAACGAACCTGGTGCTTATCTTGTAGAGCAAGGTCGTAAGTACGCGGCTAGTCCACAGGCGATGGGTACGCAAATGGCCTTAGCTCAAGGAACGGGTACGATGCCAGCCATTATCGGGTTATTAACGGGCATGCCGGATACGGGGATGTATCCAAATTATAGCGTAGGCATGTTACAAGAACCGTATGGCCTTGGTATTGGACCGGTTATGAAAAAACTAGGTTATAAGACCGTATTTTGGTATGGCGGTTTTAGTACTTGGCAAAATGTTAAGAACTTTGCATTAGAACAAGGTTTTGATGAATTCCACGATGCATCTGAAATGCCGAGCAATGAAACAAATGCTTGGGGCGTAGCCGATGGAGATATGTTCAAGGCCATCAATGCGTACATGGACAAACATCGTGGCGAAAAGATCATCAATGTCATCATGACTACGTCGAATCATCCTCCGTATAGTGTGAATGTGGCGAAGGAAGGCTATGATGCGGATAAGGTTCGTAAGAACTTGCCAGATTCCATTGCCAATACGGATAAACAAATTAACGAAATGGGCCACATATGGTATGCAGACCATGTGATGGGTGAATTTATTAGCAAAGAGGAACAAGTTGATCCAACAGCTCTATTCGTCATCACCGGTGATCACAGCGAACGCTTTACCTTTGCTCATGAGGAAGGTCCTAAGGTAGCATCCACGATTCCGATTATTTTCTACGGTCAAGGCATCAAAAAGAATGGCTTTCACAAGATGCATTTGGCATGAGTATTCAAATCATTCCAACATTAGCTGAACTTGTAGGACGTACAGGGCAAACCTATGAGGCTATGGTACCGAGTCTATTTAATCAAGGTCCGTTCGTATTTAATCACCGTTTGTGGATGGATAAGACCGGTATATACTTAGAAGATGAGAAAATGCCGCAAGCATATGCGAATTATATGAAAACTATGCGAGAATTAACAGCTTGGCGGTTAAAACATGGGGATAGTATCCAATAGGGGAGACATACATGGCAACAGTAACGGTCATTATTTTGGCTAAAAATGAAGAACAACATATGAAAGACTGTATCGCATCTGCACAATTTGCTGACGAGGTACTTCTTATCGACGACGGCAGTACGGACAAAACAGTAGAAATCGCTGAATCCATGGGGGCTCGCGTCGTACATCACGCTATGAATGGCGATTGGTCCCAACAACGACGCTTTGCTGTCGAAGAGGCTCGGTCCGAATGGATTTTCTTCCTCGATGCAGACGAACGCATTTCGCCAGAATTACAACGAGAAGTACAAGATGTACTAGCTAAGAATGAGAAAAAAGCATACTGGATTGAACGGTCCAATGTGTTCCATCACAATAAGGCCACTCATGGTGTGTTGCGACCTGATTACGTGTTACGATTTATGCCAAAAGAAGGTACGAATATAGAAGGATTTGTACACGAAACTATATCCAGCACCTATCTTGAGGCTAAATTACATGGCAAAATGTATCATTATACTTACGATAATTGGCATCAGTATTTTAATAAATTCAATAATTATACGACATTAGCGGCTAAGAAATATAAGGAAAACGGAAAATCCTGTTCCTTTGTAAAGGATATTCTTATCCGTCCAAGCTGGGCTTTTTTTCAAAGGTGTACATTTTAGATAGAGGTTTTTTTAGATGGAAAAATGGGATTTATCCTATCCGTGAACCATTATTTCTATACCATGATTAAGTACGTAAAAGCTATATTATTTATTGAAATCTAATGGGAAACTATAACAGATCTAGATAATAGATTCTAGATAACAGATGAGTGTTAGTAGAGAAAGGAAGAACCACAATGCGCGTAGCCATTTTGGAAAAGTATCATTATGCCCTGCTGGTCATGAGGTGGAATTTGACCGCATGATCATCAATGAATTAAAAACGCCAAGGTCATGAACCGGTATTGATGGTGCCGGAGAATTTTACCTTTAAGGTTGATTATGGCGTTGACGTTATCTATCTTGAGGGCGGAGAGGTAGTGACATATGCAGGTGCATCGAAATGGAAAAAAAGCCGTTCTTATCTATATTACGTGAACGCCGCCGCCGTGCATGGTTTACTTCGGCTGCTAAGAAATTAGAGGAACACAACTGTGATGCATTGATTATTCCAACCTCTACATATCGCTATATAAAGGCGCTATTGGATACGCCTCTCAAACATGCAAAGGTACCAGTTCACTTTATTTTTCCATGGCATTGGCAAGGGTGAAAACGTACGGTTCTTGAAAACAAGCGGAACGTGCCAATCGATATCCGAATATTTACCTAGATGTCATTACCTTGCGCGATGACATGCTGCGCAGTGATCTACCACGCGTACGTCCTATCTTGCCTCCTGTGTTTACGCCATCCACAGGCGAAACGCCAACCTTCTCTACACATACGCCGCTTCGTCTTGGATTTTTCGGTCAATTCCGCAAGGAAAAAAATATTATCCCTTTGTTGGATGCTTTCAAAACAGCTACCTTTACAGGTCCCGTAGAACTCTTGGTACAAGGGGCGACGGCAAAACCTGAGGATGGCGAACTATTCGATGCCATTGCTGACGAATATAAGGACGTGCCAGGACTTTCATTTCTCCATGCGAACCTCATCGGATCCGATTGGGACAAGGCTCTACTCGATGTAGACGCTATCTTGATGCCATACGGTGCCGAGCGGTATCGCTATCACTGGAGCGCTATGCTCTACACGGCTATCGGTTTCTATAAACCGGCCTTGGTATCGCCTGAAATCAACCCTGAGGTCCTTCGCGAGTATCATGTTGGTGAAAGCTTAGACATATCCTCAGTGGATACGATTCGTGCTGGATTAGAACAATTCGTAAACAAAATGATTGAACATCCAGACATATATGAGGCAGGTTTGGTACAAGCCAATGAAGACTTTTGGACATAAACGGATGATGGATTCGATTATTAATGTATAACTATACAAAAATTTTTGGAATAATCTTTTGATAATCTTTTTGAAATTATTATATTGATAGATTATAAAATTCAAAAATACAGATAAAATAAGAGTTTATAGTAAAAAAATAATCTTTTGACAATCTTTTGACGATCTTTTGAAACACTTAAATTTATACGGCGAATTGAGGTGAATTATAAGTTGGTAAATTTTTGAAGATTTTGATTTAGTACATGAAAATGAAAATATTGAATATAAGGAATCATTTGATAAATTACCAGGTGATATATGGCCAACATATTCGGCGTTTGCTAATACTAAAAGGTGGTTTAATAATTCTTGGTGTTTCTGAAGATAACGGAAATTATGAAGAAGTTGGAGTTAGTAATGCTCCTAAAATAATTCAAGACTTTTTGGAATACTATTAATAATGAGAGAAGATTAGTAAGAATATATTAGATAATAGACATATAGAGCAAAAAAATATTAGATAATGGTAAATCTATTATTTATATTAAAGTTCCAGAAGCTCATATTAGTGATAAACCTATATTTTTGAATAATAATCCTAATAAAACATATATCAGATTATATGAAGGTGATCGAATTGCTACTGATGAGCAAATTAGTACCTTTTTAGAGATAAAAATAGTAACCAAGATTCTGTACTTTTTAGATAATTATACAATAGAAGATTTATCATCCGAGACGATACAAAAAAATATAGACAATTTATTTCTAATAAAAAAATGATAGATACACAAATATGTCTGATGAAGAATTACTAACTTCTATAGGTGTTAGATGTATTGATAGAAATGATGAAAGAAAGTATAAGTTAACTGAAGCTGCTCTTCTATTTTTTTGGAAAAAGAAGAAGCTATAAGAAGTCGTTTTCCTAAATTTCACTTAGATTATATTGATAAACGAGGTATTTATAATATTCAAGATAGATGGAAAGATAGAGTTTCTTTTTGGTGATAGTCAATATATAGATTTGAAATATATTTGAATTTTATTTAGTTGTTATGGATAAATTAGTATCAGCTATTAATATGCCATTTAAGTTGATTGATGGTATAGAGATTATCTTATGATAATTTTTATTACGGCTATTAGAGAAGCCCTTTATTAATAGTTTAGTTCATGCAGATTATCATAGTAGTTTATCTGACATAGTTATAGAAGTTAGTGACTTTTTCTATAAATTTAAAAATCCTGGATGTTTACGAGTGGAATTAGAAGAGTTTATTACAGGAGGAACATCAAACCCTAGAAATGATTTATTAGTTAATTTATTTAGACGTATTGGTCTATCTGAACGTATTGGTTCAGGAGGACCTATTATATTTCAAATTCCAAATCAATATGATTATAGGCAACCAGAATTAGATACTGATGTATTTAAAACTGAACTTACTATATGGGGTGTGGATACTATTACAACCGTGCCCTAATTTATCTGATGAAGCTAAAGAAGTTTACAATATATTAAAAGAATCTGAATCATTTTTTTATCCGTAACAGCTATAGTAAATAAGGCGCAATTTACGAGATATAAAGTTTATAAAGCACTAGAGGTGCTAGAAGAAAACAAATTGATTATGAGTACTGGCAAAAACTAAAGAGTAAATTGTATCATACAAGTTTGAATACAGTTGATCAAATAAAAATGATAGATAATTTGAAAAAAAATATTACTAAGTCATATAAATAATATAGGCTTCAATATATTTAATATAAAAGAGTTTAGTTTGTTATATTTTTAGGAGAGTGTATGTTTCAATATATAAAAGACCAATGGGCTAATGGTCGAGCTATTTATGGAAAAAAATCGTGGCGTGAAACACGACGCGTAATCTTACATTTCTTGCGAACTGTAGGTCATAAACAAGAGATGATGGAATACAAGTCTTTTTTTGAAAGCTACGCACCAGATCGACATATTTTAGATAAACAAGAAGGTCTCTATGAGTTGATGAGCCGTATATTCTTATTTAAAGAATCTACCTTGCGTGAACGCATCGATGCGGTAAAAAATCACTTTACAGCTTTAGAAGATGTATTTACATCAGAGACCATCAAAATGCTATATAATCCGGATGAACTAAAACCGGAAGGATTAAAACAAGGCATTCTACTATGGGAAGATGCTGACTTAAACATGACGGCACATCTTAACTTTATGACTGGTCAACGTAAGGAAGGTTTATTTACCATTCTGTTACAACTAGGCGACCAAGGCGTATATCATGCGAACATCCGCCTCGGCAAAGGTTTAGAAGGGGAACCAGCATTGTGGATTGGTACCATCCAAGGGTACAAGGATGGCCTTGATAATGCGAAACACATTACAAAAAAAATGTTTGGATATCGTCCAAAAAACTTTATCGTATTCTTGATTCGGGAACTCGCTAAATACTGTAAAGTTCAATCCATGTATGCTGTATCTGACGAAGGTTTCTACGCCAATACACACATGGTGCGTGGCCATAAGGCAAAAGTAGCTGAACTTGATCCATTGTGGGAAGACATTGGCGGTACAGTTACACAAGATCCACGATTCTTCAAAATTCCATTGGAAGAGTATAGAAAACCGATTGAAGAAATTAAATCACAAAAACGTAGTCAGTATCGGAAGAGATATGAATTACTTGATGGATATCAGGAACAAATTCGAGGGGAATTTGAAGGCGTATTTGAAATAATAATACTGTAGTAAAAACTGAATAAAAAGGGTGTTAGTTAATTAGGGGATTATACTATGTATAAGCATATTATATTAAGTAGGTTTGGTGGCTTAGGAGATATGGTTATAATGTCACCATTATTAAAAGGGTATTAAGACATTATATCCAGATATAAAATTAACTGTTGTGGGGAATACAAAATGCTAAACAGTTAATGGAAGCCTATCCATTTGTAAATGAGTATCTTACATTTGATAAAACGAAGAAAAGCTCTTGGAATCTTATAAAAAATTATGGCGTTCAGATGTGGTATATTTAATGGATACGCTTTATCGTGTATCTATTATTTATGCTTTAGCTTGTATAAAAAAAGCGTGTTGGATTGCCACATAAACGTAAATTTTGGCTCACTGATAATCTTGAGATAGAACCATGGATGAATCATGCATTTGAGCCTGTTGTATATGCACATTTTTGAAAGAAGCAACAGGAATTGATGTAACGACATTACCTAATTGGGATACTTTTGTATATCCGGATGCTAGGGATGTAGATAAACAGCATGTAAAAGAATTGTTGGCACCTTTACAAAGTAAAGACTATATTGTATCTAGTTTAGAAACAGGTGGGCATGCCAAAAATTGGCCTAAAGAACATTGGCAAACCTTATTTAATGAACTTCGTGAAATGGGAAAATTCGTTGTTCTTATCGGACAACCATCACAAAGTTATATTGATATCAACTTGCCAGATAATGTTCTTGATCTACGAGGTAAAACAAATCTTTTAGAAGTTGGAGAAATCATAAAAAATGCAGAACTCGCTATTAATGGTTGTAGTTTTCCAGTACATGTAGCGAATGCAGTTAATACACCGGTTATAGGTTTATATGGGTCACAACCTGTTTGGCGTGGTGCTCCACAACGTATTTATAAAGCTATTATTTCACCTGTAAAGTGTGCTGGTTGTGATCTTTTATTTAATGGTCCTGGTTGGTGTGAAAAGCCAGTTTGTATGAAACAGATAACACCAGTAGAAGTTATGAAATGTGTAAAACAATTCTATGATGAGGGGAAACCACTAGGAATGTATAAATTAGTTACGGGAAAATAATAATGAACTTACAAGAAAAATATGAAGTTAGTACAAAAGATGTTCTATTAGCAAGCGCTATACATACTATAAAGGGATCACGAACTTGTCCTGATTTTTATTTATAAATATTCATTAAAAAAATATGGACACAAAGATAATTTAGCAAGATATTATACAGAAAAATATTCAAATATTCCTGTAGGTAAATATACTTGGGGGTATCGGTATGTTCGAGATGATATTATCAAATCCATTGGTTCCTATTGCTCAATTGCCATAGATCAGTTAGTTGTACCCAATGGTCATCGTATGGATTATGTATCTACTTGGAATTCTGAGATTGATTATCCTGATATGAAACCATATGTACATTCTACGATTATTGGTAATGATGTATGGATTAGTGCACGAGTATTATTCTAGATAATGTAACTATTGGAGATGGTGCAGTTATAGGTTCAGGCAGTATTATTACTAAAGACGTACCCACCATATGCAGTTGTAGTAGGAGCTAATAAAATAATAAAATATCGTTTTTCCAGATGAAATTATTCAAAAATTGTTATTAATGAAATGGTGGGAATGGGATGATGATAAGATTCGTGAAAAGTTACCATTTATTTCATGATCCTATAAAATTTGTAGATACTTATTCTGGAGATATGAAGAATGGATATTGAGAAACAAGATAATACTAAGAGAATCTGCAATATTTTTATTTGGTCCTTCTGATGCACCTGAAGTAGCTTATAAAAGATTGTGGTATGTTTTTATATACATTAGCGAAATACTTTTTCTTGGAAAAGCACTTATGTATACTATAAAACAAGAGAGAGTGATACCATTTTGGAATCAAGAGTTTTCATCATATGTGAATACGATTTGTATTGAGTGAAACTAGTGATTATAAAAACAAATTGAATTAGCAAAAATATTTTTTGAAAAGAACATATACATGAATTTGATGTAATTATGTTTTTAATTATGGTAGTACAGTTTGGAAACTTGCTAAATACTGCAAACAATTAAAACCAGATATTATCGTATATAGTAAATTAGATATGGGTGTAGGTGGTTTTGAACATTTTTGTGGTAATAAGTCATTTATGTGGCTTCGTAATTATACTGAAAAAAATTTAAAAGCCGATATGTTGATTTATTTACAGTAGAAACAAAAGTCTTATCATGATGCACTTTTCTAAAAACATCTATATTTAGAAATAGACTAGGGTATTTACCGAATGGTGTATCAACATTAGATGTATATGTGAGTGCTATAGATTCTATTCAAAAAGAAAATATAGTTATTACCGTTGGTCGATTAGGTGAATACGTAAAAATAATGAGTTATTATTAGATGCTATTAAATTACTTCCAGATGATATTGTAAAAATGGAAGTTTATGTTTATTGGACCATCGACGGAAGCATTTATACAAATCGTAAAGAATTTTAAAGAAAGATACCCAGAAAAAGCAGATTCGATTATAATGACTGGAAATATTACAGATAGAACTCAACTTTATACTTATTGTAGACGAGCTAAAATTATTTGTATGACTAGTCGGACGGAAAGTACTTGTTTGGCTACTTTAGAAGGAATGTATTTTTGGAGCATATCCCTATTATTACGAATTATAGTGATTTTTGCTTTTAGATACAACCAATCTGGGGAATTGTGGTCGAATTGTTGAAAATGGAAATTCTGATAAACTATCTGCTGAGCTATATAATGCAATGGTAGATAATGACTTATTAAGTAAAATGTATAATAAGCCAGAATTATGCAAGAAAAATGTTTGACTATAATGAATTATCAAAAATTAGTCGAAATGTTAGAAATATGAATTAATACTAAAGGGGATAGTATGAGGATATGTGTAACGGGTGGTGCAGGCTTTATAGGTTCTCATTTAGTCGATCGTTTGATTCATGATGGACACACAGTTTTTAGTAATAGACAATCTATCTAGTGGGGAGTAGAATTTGTTAATTCTAAAGCTTTAGTTTATCGAAATGGATATTAGAGATTCAAATTTAAGCTCTACTATAGTGAATTTAAACCAGAATACATATTTAGATACATTACCATTAGATGAATCTATGGTTGGTATTCCCACATCATGTTATGGATTAACTAAATTGACAACAGAGCATTATCTTCGTATTTATCATGAAGCTTTTGGTTTAAATTATATTTGTTATCGCTATTCTAATGTATATGGACCAAGACAAGGTAATGGTGGTGAAGGTGGTGTTATTAGTATATTTGCTAAGGCTATTGCTAATGGATCACCTTTAACTGTATATGGTGATGGTGACCAGACAAGGATTTTATTTATGTAGATGACGTTGTAGAAGCTAATATCTTGGGGTTAGAAAATAACATCACAGGAATTTATAATATAAGTACTAATATTGCCAGTTCAATTAATTCGATTATTAATGAATTTAAATGTATTAGTAATAGTAAATTGATGTTTCTTATATATAAAACATATGAATATTTTTAAAAGATAATAAATAGAGTGAATCTATTATTTCTGTTTTTAAAAAGGGGAGATTTATATGGGAAAAATCAGCATGTTGTTCCCCGATAAGAATGGCGGTTGGAATGTTAAAAGGTGCTGGAAATTCAAAGGCAACTAAGCATTTTAACACTAAACAACCAGCTACGGATTATGCACGAAAAAAATTAGTCAAAATCAAGGTAGTGAATTAATTATTCATAATAAAGATGGTAGAATAGCACAAAAAGGATAGCCATGGGAAAGATCCACATCCACCAAAAGGATAATTAGTTATCTAACCTTATAATTTATTTTAAGAAATCTCTTATCACTTGAATTGGTAAAGTGATAAGAGATTTTTTAGAATATTATGTAACGCTAAAAGTTCTATATTTTGATATACTATAAGAAACAAATGTTCTTTTGTTATTAGAAATATCAACGTGAATGGAGGGTTGAATTTGAACTATTCTCTTGAATATCTTTGTTTTACACCAGAAAGTCAATATTTAGAAAGAAAGAGTGCAAGAAAAAAGCCACGAGAGTTATTGAAAACTTTAATTGGCTTTGCTAATGCTGATGGAGGTATTTTAGTTATTGGTGTTGAGGATGATGGACGAATTACAGGATTTAACCACTCTAAAGCCCACAGTATAGAGTCATTTCAACAAATAGATCGTGAATTAGTTAGTACTCCTATCGTGAAAAGGTTTGATATTATTCCTGTAACAAATGATGTTGGTGAGTCGGATAATATTTTAATTATTTGCGTTGACCCATCGGTTAATCGAGTAATTGTTGCACCAAATGACGTAGTATATTTACGTCAAGGTGATGAAACTATTGAATTATCATATGAACGTAGAAGAATGTTGGAGTATGATAGAGGTCAACGATATGTAGAAGATGAGTTAGTATTAGATGCTACACTTGAAGATATAGATGAAGATTTAATTACTGAGTTTCAACATCATTTGGGGACAGAAGTTTCATTAACCACAGTAGAAGTATTAAAAGCTAGAAATTTGTATCGTGATGGATATATAACAAAAGCAGGGATTTTATTATTTGGTAAAGATCCTAGTCGATTTTTACCACAAGCACGTTTGAAATTTGTTCGTTTTGGTGGAACCGAAATGGGCCTAGGTCAAGATTTTAATGTTATAAAAAGTATTGAGTTTAATAAAGCTTTACCTCGTGTTATTACTGAGTCAAGAGAATTTATAAAAACACAGTTGAGAGATTTTCAAACATTACAAGATGAGGGAATTTTTACTATAGTTCCAGAATATCCAGAGTTTGCTTGGTTTGAAGGTATTGTTAATGCGGTAACTCATAGAGATTATTCTGTACATGGAGATCATATTCGTGTTTTGATGTATGATGATCATCTTTCTATTGAAAGCCCAGGAAAATTGCCTAATATAGTTACTATAGAAAATATTAGAGAAGAGAGATTTTCTAGGAACCTAGAATTGCACGTATACTAAGTGAATTTGGTTGGGTACGTGAGATGAATGAAGGTAAAACGTATTTATTCTGAAATGGCTAAATATTATTTACATGATCCTGTATATACTGAACCTGGTAATAAGGTTGTATTGACCTTAGAAAATAGTATATTAACACGGCAAACTCGTCAGGAAAATTTATTAGGTACGATATTTCCTAATTATGATGAGTTAAGCCCTGTAGAGAAACAATTAGTGCAATATATGTATAATACAGGAGAACATTTAACGACTTCGAAAGCAATTAATATAGTTAATAGAAGTAGATCTAATGTATCTAAAATTTTTAGGGAATCTTAGAGCATTAGGAATTGTAGAATGGTTTTGGGTCAAGTCCAAGAGATAAACGACAGTATTATAAATTAAATTTATGATAGAATTATGCTAGAATACTAAAAAGTAGACAGAAGAAGACAGATAGAAAAGACAGAAAAAAGACAGAAGGAAGACAGAAAAAGACAGAACATTTCATTCTATATTATTTGGATACTATATTTAGTATTTGGATATCATATTCTATCTATATATAGTGTTTACTATGAAGACAGAAGAAGACAGTAGAAAGACAGAAAAAGACAGAAGCAATCAAAAGGTGAGTGTAATGCGTATTTTATTAGCAAATTTAACAAAGATGGTAGGCGATACAGGTGGCCTTGCTAAGGTGACGGTTGCATTTGCCAATGAGATGCAGCGTCGTGGCCACGAGGTGAGTCTTGTGTATAGTGATGTGCAAATGGGGGATTTCTACTATCCTCTTGATGCGGGTATCGAGGCATATGATTTGTGTCATTATGAAGGTAAAAGTCATTCTATTCCTCTTTGGTACAAGGCAAAACGGGAGATTTTGCGCGCCTTTGATAAGCGTAAAGCTCGTGGTGTGAATAATGAGTTTACCAAAAAATATCTACTAGGTCATCTTCAGTCTGTATTAGATCGAACTAAGCCGGACGTAATCGTGTCGTACCAACCAGCAGCCTCAAAGGCGTTATTGCTAGATTTGAAAACAAATATTCCTATTATCACCATGAGCCATGGAGACCCTGAAGATTATTTCCATACCTATCCTGTAGAAGAGGTTGAAGCGGTCGCAAAGAGTACGGTAAACCAAGTATTATTGCTATCCTTTGAATCTCATATTAAAAATCACTTGCCAGAGGCTAAGACTGTTGTTATTGGTAATGCCATTCCACAATATGCAGAGCAGGCGGAGCTTTCACAGGTGAAAGACCGTTATAAAATCGTATTTGTAGCGCGACTCGATAAGAATCATAAACGGCCACATTTATTGATTGAGGCATTTGCACCATTGGCCGAGAAGTATCCAAACTGGGATATAGAGTTATGGGGCCAAGAGGACCGCAAGATTTACAAGAAAGAATTGGATATGATCGTATCCAAGGCGGGACTTGGAGACCGTGTTCATTTTATGGGGACGACAACCGATGTACCAAGTGTACTCGTTACGGCAGATATATTTGCATTCCCAAGCGCATATGAAGGATTTGGGCTTTCACTGGGTGAAGCGATGAGCATGGGCTTGCCAGCAATTGGCTATAAATCTTGCTCTGCTGTTAATGAACTTATCATCGATGGGGAAACAGGCATCTTATGTGATGATGGGGTAACACCATTGACGGAGGCCTTGGAACGATTGATGCAAGATCAAAACCTTCGTATTACCATGGGCCAAGCCGGACGTGATTGTATGAAACAATTCAGCCCTGAATCCATTTGGGGACAATGGGAGGAACTGTTGAAGGCTACAGTAAAAACTAAATAAATATAAAAACCAGTGGAGTAATTATTTAGTACTTCACTGGTTTTTGTCATATTACTTGTATATTTTTATTTGTTATTATTGTATACTAAGATGTATGGATAAAATATTTACGTTTTTCAGTAGATTATATAAAATGATAACTATTATCAGAGGTAAAAATATGCTTGAGTCACTACTAATAGGATTACAACAGGATTTAAAAATCTTTATATGGGCACCTATAATCAGTGCTATCTTTCGATTTATTTTTATTAAACATATGGACCTTCATATCATTGGAATGTGGATAAGAAAAACTAGTTAAAACCTTTACTTATGGATTTTGGTGGGGACTCGATTTTTCATGCTTATGTATTATTAGTTTCCTTTTTAGCTATCTCTTTACCGGGTGCATTTATATCCTCTTATTTCATGGTAGGTGATATTGTAAGAACCATACTTTTAACATTGTATTTAATGGTACTATATGCTGCATTTATGGGAAAGCTGATATATTATTATCACTTTAAAGATACATATAATGAATTAGTTCGGTTGGGTGGTAATGCTGATAAAAGAATCTATTAGATATATTTTTAATGAAAATCATGGATTATGGATATTACTTGGTTTTATTCCTTTTGCAGTAATTACAGCATTAGGAATTTATGCAACTTTATTAACACCGGTATTGTTGATACCTACATTTCCATTTGTAGGACAAGTAGTAGGAACAATTATATCAGTTATTCTTACGGTAGTGGTTTTTCTATTGGTTACGTTATGGTGGTACATTGAATCATCGTAATAAACCGGAGTGGGATTTTTGTACCAGCGATTATTAAAAATGATATATTTTTGGCTAAAGCCGTTATTGATGATTTGATTGCGTTAGAATTAGTGCATAAAACATAATGTTAATGAAGTATTGAATCATGATGATGATACAGCTATCAAAAATTTATGTGTTATTCCAGAATTTAAAGACGTAAAGATAGGAGTAAATCCATTAGAGTTTTTACAAAAAAAAGCTGAAGGTCCGCGAATTCCCAAGCCTAAGCATATTTTTATTCTTGTTGGTGAAAGTCTTACACAATCTGTGACGGACGATATTTATTCAGAATATCATATTGCCGATGCAGGAAAGCAGTTTAAAGCACAAAAGAATACTATTTCTATGGAGAATTTTTTGCCTGCAGGTATGATTTCTCAACCGGCTATTACAAGTCTCATTTCAGGGATTTATGATTCCAATTTAGAAATTAATGAGAAAAACACAATTTTGGGAACATACTATAATTACTTCTCTGCCAGAACAAATTAAGAAGTTGGGTTATAAAACTAAACTTTGGTATGGAGGTAATATTTCTTGGGCTAGCTTAGGTTTATTTGCTCCATCAATGGGCTTTGATGAATGTATTGGTGGTCCAGATATTTGTGGTGAAGATGCGCCTGCTACATGGCTAGGTGTGTATGATCATTTATTTTTAGATGAGGTAAAAACGCATATTGGCAGCTGATGATGAGCCAACTATGCATTTTATTTATACAACATCTAATCACTCACCAAGTACAATTCCTATTGAACGATATGGATGGGATGCAGATACGATTTTTGGCAATATTCCTAGAGTGGTGAGAGATAATAAGAGCAAAGTAGCAGCTTTTGGGTACTTATTGGTATGCAGAACAGGCATTATTTCGTTTCGTTGATGATATGAAAGAACATTTTGAAGATAGTCTTATCATAGTCACAGGTGATCATTCCTGTGGCATTGCGGATTCTCTGCTTTCATATAGAAAGCAAACTATTAGAGAATCATTTTTGTACATATTTTGCCATGTATCATAAGGGTATTGATGCTAACTGGATTAATAAAAATAGTATTGGTGATCATATGCAAATTATGCCTACTATTTTTGAACTTATAGCACCAAAAGATTTTGAATATTATTCTTTAATGCCTTCCTTATTTGAACCTCAAGAACACATTGTAACTCCGTACCATTGGATGACACAATCTGAAATCGGTTTTTATGGTAACTATACAGCACAGGATATTAACTGGAGAGATTCTAAACCGCAAGATTCACCTATTACACATATAGAACGTCATGATTTTGAAGAGATAAAAACAAGCTTATGTTGAGTTGACTTCATGGGTTGTACGACATCCAGAAATATTAAAATGTTAAATATAAAATTTTAAGACCACCATCATGTAGATTTTAGCAACTGACAATTGTTATAGAGAAGTTTCCTTTGTAGATAAGAGTTATTATGATATATCTACTCTAGATAATGCTTTTGATTATAATGAGTTAAGTATTACGGGTATTAAAAAGAGTTACCAAGATGGCTTGTATGGGGCGGATCAAATTATTAATGATTCGATGATAAAAGATATATTATTGTAATAGCCCCAAAAATGAATGAAAATTTTCATGAATATTTAAATGATATTTAATCTCTATATGATAACGTATATCTTGTAAAGGTATACGTATTATTTGTAATGAAACATGGACACATAGGGATAAGCGTATTGCTTTTGCAAGATCGTATAGTAATTGTTTTTAGTGTAAGAAGAGGTATTGTATTATGAAAACAATTCGCAGCAATCTTTGCAGCAACAGCAGTTTTTGGGTGTAACTACGGCATTCGCAGCTAACCCATTCTCCGATGTAACTCCTGATTCTTGGGCATACCAAGCTGTATCCCAATTGGCAGCAGCTGGTATCGTTAATGGTTATCCAGATGGCACTTTCAAAGGCCAAAACGATATCACTCGTTACGAAATGGCTCAAAATGATTGCGAAAGCAATGGCTAACCAAGACCGTGCTAATGCTGAACAACAAGCTATGATTAACCGTTTGGCTGATGAATTCTCCAACGAATTGAACAACTTGGGCGTTCGTGTTGGTCGTTTGGAAGACCGCGTTGGTAACGTGAAAGTAACTGGCGATATGCGTCTTCGTTATTCTCACACGAAAAAGAAAAATTATTTTTTCTTTAGAACAACCGATTTTGATAACAGCTATAAAAAAGAGTCTAAATTTGACGCTCGCGCACGCTTACAATTTAATGCTAAGGTTAATGACCGCACGGAAGCTGTTGTCCGTTTCACGACCGGTGATTTTGAGTTGGGTAATTCCGAAATTAAGGTAAATGAAAACAATGTAAAATTTGACCGTGTCTATGTAGACCACAAATTTGGTGAACATGTATCTGTAAAAGCAGGTCGTTTGAACCAAATGGTCGGTAATGGTTTAATTTATGATGATGGCTTTGACGGAATCCAATTCAATGCCGTGAATGACAAGGTAGAATTCCAAGCGGCGTATGGTTATTTTATTGAAGGGACAGCAGGAGGTATAGTAAAGAGAAAAGAATAATACGGTTACATATCTTGGCCTTAAATCCGACTTGAATAAACACGTTAACCTCGGTGCTTTCTATGCGAGGGCAAATAAAACAAAACGCAATGAATTGGATGTTAAAAATGTATATGGCCTAAGCACAGACTTGAATTTTAATAAAGTTTGGATTGGCGGTGAATGGGTGAAAGCTACCAGTGTGCCAAAAGGTTCTGCATGGACCGCAGGTATCGGATATGGTGATTATGATCAAGCTAAACGAGGCGCTTGGGATGTAAAAGCTCAATACTTCAAATTTGGTCAGCACATGGCGCCAATATCTTCCACATGGGATATTTATTTTGATGAAGAACATTACCAAGGATATAAAGGTTGGTTATTGACTGCCGATTATGCATTGCAAGACAATGTGGGCTTGACTGCATACTATGGCTTTAAAAACAAAACAAACAAACGATTTGGGAATAACGAAAAACAACCTGAATACTATCGTGTTGACCTTAACTACCAATTCTAATGTCATATTTGTATAGTTCATAACTAAAAACAATCCCCTTAATGAGTATCTCGGTACCTATCAAGGGATTTTACATTAGAACACGCCTGTAGTAGAAAGGTTGCCCATGATGTATTAGCAGATCTTGTTGATGAATATGAAGATATTGATTGGTTATTACAAGATGCAACACGGTGGAACGATTTTGTAGAAAACCACTTAGAGACCATTATGTATATGGTAGATCAAGTAATTGACATAGATTTTGATCCACGAGAATTAATAAGCTTATATACTGCTATCTCATTTTTTTACCGACTCAATTGGTGAATTTTGAAAGCCCATTATGGCAGGCGCTATATGATGCGTATGAATATGTTACCGGTCTAATTGTTGTGAATCGGTACTCTAATGATAGTTATATTGGAAAGCTCGAGACAGCTCATATCTAGGATAACGAAGGGCTATTTGTCTTTTCCAAGACAAATAAGAGCCACAAGTGCACCAAAGGCAATAACAACAGTCATCACCTCAAATACTACAGGCCTGTTCTAATTCCAAGTAGGGATGTCAGAGGAACGCAATTTCAGAAAATGTGGTATAATAAGTTGTTAAATCGTATACAATCATTATTGAGGAGGCCTCATGTTTCAACGTATATGCGCAGTGGCTATGTTTATAGCAGCGCTGTTTATATCTGTTATACCTAATGCTGATGCTCGGCAAGATATTTATGCTTTCACCTATAATGGCAATAACTGGTATGTGGACCGCGATTCGATTGACCGCAGCAAACCGGATGGGCTGCTACATTTCACGGTGTATACCATGATTGGCTTGCGTTATGATGTGGCCAGTGGCAGTGAGTATTATAATGCCGATGTATATTATTACGATCAAAAATTATCTACCGAAGGTGGTCAGTTATTATATCGCAATCCAGGGATTTTGGCGTCGGCTCGTGTGGCACGTCAACAACCGAATGCGCCTAAACAAGCACCAAAACTAGTGGTGGCACAGCAAACAGCGGCACAATCGATAGCGACTCAAACAGCAGCGCCAACGGCACCACAACCAACTATCGTTAAGGCTTTGTCGATGCCAGTTCAAACACCTGTACCTGCCAATGGTCCTGTGAAAGTAAACACTCAAATTCCAATTGTGTTACCAACGGGCCCTGTAAAAAAGGTGGCAGCTAAAACGGTGATGACACTTCATAAAGCACCTCAACAAACAACAGGCTCTACATCTGAATCTGATGAAACAGGGGTCAATCGAACTCATAAATAATTTAAAACTGCAATTTAGTCCTATATACTGAGAATGTATTAGTTCCAGTATATACGACTAGGTTGCAGTTTTATTTTGTCAAAACGACGATGGCTGAAAAAAATCTCTACCTTGTAATCTGTATGTATTTCTTTCTATTGACGAACATCCTATGAATTTTTGGTACCAGTTCGTGTTCCCACATCTTGAGGAAATCAATTGTGGCCAAGGGCAACATATTTACGATATCATTGCTAAACCAGTGCTAGATACACTCTCTTAATACAATCATTTTAGTGAAATGAATTCGAATTCGTGCGACTTTGTACTGATTCGAACTCGCTCATTGTACAACGATCGATTCAAATTCATGTAGCAATGTAAAATTGATCTAAATTGACGTACTTTTTCTGAGATAGGTTTGTAATTATACACAAATACATATGTAACAACAAAAATTCTACTGTAAATGTATGCATTTATGGCGGAATTTCTCATTTGTCTAAATACTCATTTGGGTGTATATTCCAAGTAAGCCTAGGCGGAAAGGAACGAATATGAACGTGAAACATGTGGTTTGTCCCCAAAAGGTGTTACAAGCGGTGACAGACCTTAGTTTAGTGCGCGTCTGCCAAGAGCGCCGTGTATCGGTGCTCAGTACGGAACGAGCCGTGTGGCCTATCGAGGAACTGACCATCGATGCGGCACAAGTCGAGTTATGTCGGCGCTATCGGCCGCTCATTATGAGCTATGCGAACCGCTCGAGTACGGCTATGTTAACCGATGACGTGGAATCATTTCTGTGGAGTATCTTTATCGAATCCATCTATAGCTTTCACACATCAGGTAAGGTACCTTTTTCTGGTTATGTGAAAGCCGCCGTTCGCTATGGGTATTTTAACTTTTACAAACAATCGACGCGGCAATGGCGCCATGAGTTAACTTTGCCCCTATGTACTGGCGACGATGTATCAGAACCTGCCATGGATCAGTTCCCCGATAATGTAGATATCGAACACGACATTATCGGAATGGTGACAGAAGACGAATTGCGCAATCGTCTGTGGGCCGCTTTCAGAAAATTGCCAAGGCAGCAACAACAGCTATTGTATGCCCTCTATCGTGATGGCAAGACCTGTGTCGATATAGGCAGTGAAACATGCCAGTCTCGTCAAGCCGTACAACAGCGCCATCAAAAGGCTATCGACCAGTTACGATACTATATGATGGTAGCGGATAATAAAGAATTCGATATCCAGGATATGCAGAACATGTATAGTTATAAGTAAAATTGCTGATCTAATATAAATTTTTGATTTATATATTTACAGTTTGTAATTATAGGTATACAATTAACTCATAAGTGCTGCTAAAAGCATCTTTATATAACATGTGTTATGAATCAATTTTTACAAGAGGAATTCTTGCTATTATTACTCCTTTTAATAAAAAGAAGAGGTCATGATGATGCACAATACAACGTATCAAAAATGTAGTAATAACGAATCTATTTCTTGTAACCCTAATGCTGTATATGGCGATGTGGATCACCATATATGTTGCTTAATCCCTACCTATATTGATGGTGGTGATTGTACCGCCTGTTATTATGTAGATGGTCGGTGTGAAATCATCCATAAACCACTGAAAATGGTATTGCGAGAAGTAGCGCATCACGAAGGGGTGCTAGCAAACGGCATACAATCGTCGAGGCGGTCAAAGCCGATGTATACGGATCCAAGGACATTGGGGCCGAACATGACATTTGCGAGCCTAAAATCGCGGAAACCAATTGGGCGTGATGTGGTGTATGGTTTATTCAATGTAATCATTCCATTCCAATACCATATTGAGCCAGGACCCGAACCGCATACGACCCTATATCATCTTAGGAGACTTTGATCCCTATACTCGTATTCCATTCCCCTGACCACGTGCAACGCAAATTACGCGATGCTTTATTAGAACACCTCGATTATACGAGACGGATACTCGCTAAAATGAGTACCTGTGGCAAACCCGTACGTGGTGGCCGAAATGTATGGTGCATCAAGAACGATGTCTCGCGTGTAATACTATTTTGAGAGTAATACTCTATGGTGTAAACTAACAAATCGATAATCTTAATAACAAAATAGTGCATTGGGTAAAGAAACCAATAAGGGCGATGCTCGTGCTGCAGCATTAGCTGCATTACACCCCATGCAATTTGATTTAAATAATCGAGTACAAGTGATGGGCGGTTATGGTCATTACAAAAATTAAATAATAAATGATAGTTAAATATTCTATAGTATGGAAATCATAAGTGAATCCGTTATAGAATAAATTTAGTATGTAAGCGGATAGTTATCCTTTGTGATGTACTATCCGCTTTTTATTTTGTTTAATAGTCTTGTAAAATTTGTATGCTATTAAGGAATAAAAATTCTATAGTGAAATTTTGTATTGTTAGGAGATATTACAAATTATTATTAAAAAAATAAGTATAAGGAAGATCTAAAAAAATCGGAACTTAATATTAAATTAATGATTTTACAAATCAAATCAAAGTAGTATAATAATAAAATATAAAGATAAAATGAATTTTTGGCATATAATTCATTTTTGTGTATAATTTGTGAAATGGAGATTGGTAACATGAACAAACGGAAACGTTTATTAACACTGTTGATTAACGGTGTATTAATATCTAGTCTTTGCATTGCCTATGCGGCACCGGATAATAACCCGGGTTCCGGTAGCGGTGTGGCTATTGGTACAGGTAGTAATGCACCAAAAGTGGAAAATGTGGCTGTTGGCAAAGGGGCCAGCATTTCTTATTCGAACGGTGCCAGTGCGGCTACGGGTGATGTAGCTATCGGCAATGGTGCAGGGTATTAATAACTATGCTAGCCAGGGCGGTAGTGTTGCCATCGGTAAAAATGCAAAAATCGAAAACATGGCAGGTGGTGTAGAGGCAAGCTTTGCCCTAGGCCAAACGACTTTCAGCGGAAGCTGGTTCTCATCTGCTAGAATCCCTGCAGATCCTACGAAGGTTGTGGGTAGTGTTGCAATTGGTGATAATACATTTGCACGTACCGGCAGTACTATGATTGGTTCCCATAACTATAAAGGTGAACTTGGTGATACTACAGTAGATACAGCGACTACTCGTAAAGATGCATTGAATGCGTATGCCACTACAGTAGGTGCCAATAGCTTTACTAATGGTGCATTTGCTACTAATACAGGTACCTATAATATTATCTCTAGTGGATATACTGGAGGTCGTTTTTCTAATCCGGCAAAAATCTAGGTGCTACTATTAATGGTTCTTTAAACAGCATTGAGTCTAAAACAGCTGATAGCGACCACGCTGGTGTTGCTAACAGCATTGTCGGTACAGCAAATAGAACGTTCAATTCTAATGGCTCTCTTATTATGGGGGCTGGCAACGAAATAACAAACTCTGTTACATATCTTTCTGGTACACCAGATGATGGTGGTAATTCCGCTAAGGAATTAGCTGAAAAATTACGCACTGCTGTAAGAGATGCTAAGGGTGGTGGCGCTACGATGGCCATCGGTGGTGGCAACAAGGCGGACTACACATTGCGCACATCCATGATTGGTATCAATAATACTGTAACAGGTGCTAATCGTGCTGAAAGTGCAGACAACCTCGTTATGGGTGTAGGTAATACTGGGTCTAACGTACAACATTTAACTGCAATTGGTTCTAAGAACACTGTATCCGACGCAACTAGCACCCTCGTTTTCGGTGATAACCGTACCGTAACAGGTGCTAATCATACAGTGATTTTGGGGTCTAGCGATAATGGTACAACAACGACTGTAAATGATGCAGTCGCTGTAGGTCATAACACAGAAGTATCCGCAGTAGGCGGTGCTGCTATCGGTAGCAATTCTAAAGCAACAGTAGCAGCTGGTGCAGTTGGTTATGATATCCTTACTAATGCGCCATCTACTGATGGATCCTCTACATGGAAATCCACAGCGTCCGCTGTATCCGTTGGTGATGTAGGAAATAATGTAACACGTCAAATTACATCCGTTGCAGCTGGTACAAACGATACAGATGCGGTCAACGTAGCACAACTTAAATTGTTGCGTAACAATGTCAGTGGTGACATCACTAATATTCAAAACAACATTACTAACATCAATGGTAATATGGCTCGTTTGGATAAACGCATCAATCGAGGCGTAGCTGGTTCTGCTGCCTTGGCGGCATTACATCCGCTCGACTTTGACCCTGATGCTAAATGGGACTTTGCGGCTGGCTATGGTCATTACCACAATGGCAATGCGGCTGCACTCGGCGCGTTCTATCGTCCTAATGAGGACGTTCAATTGAGCGTAGGCTCTACTGTTGGCAATGGGGAAACCGTTGTGAATGCCGGTCTTTCCGTGAAAGTCGGCGCTCATAGCAATGTATCCCGTTCCCGCGTAGCTGTTGGCAAGGAAGTGTTGGAACTTAAGAAAACCGTGGCCGTACAAAATGCGCAAATTCAAAAATTGACTGCTATCATCAATAGCTTGGCAGGCATGAACATGAAGGCGGATCGCACTACATTATTCCCGGATGTACCTAGCAATCACTGGGCTTATGATGCAGTATATGCACTCTCCGAACGTGGATTGGTAGAAGGGTATCCTGATGGTACATTCGGCGGAGACCGCATGATGACTCGTTGTGAATTCGCTCAAATCGTATACCGCGCCATTCAAAAAGGGTGTAAGCGTAGATGAACGTCTCGTAATGGAATTTGGTCCTGAAATGGCATTGTTCCGCGTGGACACAGTTGCAAAAGACGCTAACGGTCAACCAACTATCGAACGTGTCAGAGTCAACAAAAAAATAATTAATCAGATACCGTATTAAGTTTTTGTTTATATTGATTGATGTATCGCATATTGATTAATAGATATAAAATATATTAGAAATAATATAATTAAAGACTTATATACTAGCATATTATCTGATAAAAATAGACAATAAAAAGGGTAGTAACTGTCAAAGTTGCTACTCTTTTTATTATAATTTTATAACTCTTTTTCAGATATATTGTTTTTTTGTTATAATAACAATCAGAAGGGTCTGCTTTGTTTTTAAATTGTTTTTTTCTTTATAACTATAATAAATCAAAAGTAGTCTTGTTTTTGTTTCTGGCACTGCAAAATACATTACATAATAATCAAGATTTAGCGATTCTTGAATTATTACTATAATGATGTGATAATGATTATTAAGATGAATACTGGTCTGTTTTTTAAAAAGGTGTTTTTACAGAGGGTATATATCTTTTACTTCAATATAGAGTGCGTAATTTTAGTGTAACAGGAGGAATTTAGGAGGAAAGTTATGAATCGGATTTACAAAGTCATTTGGAGTCGGGTGAAAAACTGTTATGTGGTTGTTTCGGAAATCGCTAACAACCGCGGAAAGATTAATGGAAGCGGTGGTACAGGTGTGCGCACTCTTTTATGTGCACTCGCATTAGTGGGGAGCGTAGCACTGCCACTAAATGTTGCTCAAGCGGTAAATCCTGCCGGAACAGGGGCAGGTGTAGCCTGGGGTGATGGAACCAACAGTGGCGCCGATCAGCACAACGTTGCGATTGGTGGTTATGCTAAGGCGCTTGGCACGGTCGCTTTGTCGTTAGGAGCACATAGTGAGTCTACAGGTGCGTATTCTACCGCCGTAGGTGGCGGATCACATGCTACCGCTCAAAATGCGGCAGCGATTGGTCCTTGGTCTAAGGCGACAGCAGCAAATGCGGTTGCTGTCGGTGCGACCTCTAATGCTTCTGCAGAATATGCTATGGCTGTCGGTGGGGACTCGGTGGCTAATGCTAAAAACGCGGTTGCTTTAGGTGCCATTTCTAAAGCGTTACAGGAAAATGCGGTTGCTATCGGTTCAAAGGCTGAGTCTAATGGGGAATATGCTGCTGCTATCGGTGGCGGTGCGAAGGCGAACAGTAAGTATGCCATTGCTGTCGGTAGTCTCTCTGATGCTACGGGAGAAGCCTCCTTGGCGGTGGGGAATAACTCAAAAGCTTCGAATAATTATGCTTATGCAATCGGTGGAAACTCAAAGGCGACAGGTCAGTGGTCTATCGCTATGGGTACGAATGCGACGGCTCAGGAAGATGCTAGTGTAGCAATTGGTACTTGGTCAGAGGCGACAAAGGGGCAAGCTACGGGTATCGGTTATCAAGCTAAAGCAAGAGCTATAGGGCAACGTCTCTCGGTAGACTTTCTTTGGTTAATGCAGTAGATGGTACTGCGATAGGGTCTTCAACCTCCGTTACGGGCCTAAATGGTACGGCGATAGGTAACAAGGCTAATGTATCAGTAAAGAATGGCGTAGCTATTGGTAATGAAGCAAAAAGTAGAGAATGAAAATGCCGTGGCTATCGGTGCCGGATCTGAAACTGCAGCAGCGGTTGGTACAGCATCTGAAATGATCAATGGTGAAGTACATAATTTTGCAGGCGCTAACCCTGGTTCTACGGTAAGTGTAGGTAAGGCAGGTGCGGAACGTACTATTACCAATGTTGCAGCAGGTCGTCTTTCCGCTACATCTACCGATGCTGTCAACGGCAGCCAACTATATGCGGTAAATACGGAAGTAAATAAAGGCGTAGTTTATGCAGGTGATGTAAAGGCTGCAGGGGCTAATGATAATAAATTTACTCAAGATTAGGCGCGCAAACTAATGTTGTTGGTGGCGTGGCTGATGTATCTAAATTGAGTGATAACAATATCGGTGTAGTATCCAATGGATCTAATACACTAAATGTTAAATTGGCTAAAGAACTACAAGGCTTGACTAGTGTAACGACCGGCAATACCGTAATGAACACTGATGGTGTGACTATCACCGGAGGTCCGAAAATCGTAAAAGACGGTATTGATGCGGGCAACAAACAAATTACAAACGTTGCCAGCGGCGGAGATGTAATTACAAACGGCGCTAATATCGGCGATATCAACCGCATCGTTACTGCTAAAGACAAATACATAACCGGCGGTACCGCAACGTACCAAGCTAATGGTGACGGTACTGCAAATCTAACCGGTACAAACGGTTTGACCGCTAATGTGACAGGTCTTAAAAATAACTTTGTTACAAGCGGCAGCGTATCCAATGACGGTAAAACGTTGACATTGGAACGTAATGATACAGGTAAAGTTAATGTCGATTTGAGTAATGTATTTACCGAAGTGGCAAAAGGTGACTATCGTTTGGTAGCAAACCCTGAGCCAAATAGCCAAGGTAAATATAAAGCTGACAGCGACGGCAACATGGTATTGACTGTAGCTAATGATAAAGGCGATAAGAAACAAGTTACATTGACAGATATCGCATCCAAAGCGCAACAAGATACCAATACAACACATATCACAAATATCAACACCACTATTGCAAAAGGTTTGAACTTCAAGGGTGATGATGCAACTGTTATCAATAAACAATTGGGCGATCAATTAGATATTAAAGGCGGTGCGGCAGCAACGAACTTGTCGGATAACAATATCGGTGTGGTATCCTCAAATGGCTCATTAAATGTGAAATTGGCCAAAGATTTGACCGGTTTGAACAGCGTAACGGCGGGAACAGCTAGAATGGGTGTCGACTCCACAGACCATAAGAGCTATGTGACCGGTTTAGATAACCGTGACTGGGATGTACAAAATCCGGTAGTTGTAAATGGTAGAGCGGCAACAGAAGACCAATTGAAGAAGGTATCTGATGCTATTACCGTTGCCAATGCATCTAAGACTGATTATCGTCTAGTTAAAAACTCAGCTGCGGCAGATGGATCTTATACAGTAACTAATAACAAGGTTGATCTTAAAGTAGAGGATAAAGCTAATCCAACTTCACCGGCAAGCACAGTTACAATCAATAACATCGCTAGTGCTGATGATGTTGAAAAACTAAAATCCGGTTTTAAAGTAAAGGCCGGCAATAATGAAGGCCCAATCAAAGCTGGCGATACGCTTGAATTTGCGGCAAAAGACAATGCAATTGTGGAATACGATACGGCTGCTAAGAAATTGACCGTAGCCGTAAGCAAAAACCCTAATTTCGATAGCGTAACCGTAGGTGACGTAGTAATCAATAATAGTGGTATTAATGCGGGCAACAAACAAATCACAAACGTTGCCAGCGGCGGAGATGTAATTACAAACGGCGCTAATATCGGCGATATCAACCGCATCGTTACTGCAAAAGACAAATACGTAACCGGCGGTACTGCAACGTACCAAGCTAATGGTGACGGCACTGCAAATCTAACCGGTACAAACGGTTTGACCGCTAATGTGACAGGTCTTAAAAATAACTTTGTTACAAGCGGCAGCGTATCCAATGACGGTAAAACGTTGACATTGGAACGTAATGATACAGGTAAAGTTAATGTCGATTTGAGTAATGTATTTACCGAAGTGGCAAAAGGTGACTATCGTTTGGTAGCAAACCCTGAGCCAAATAGCCAAGGTAAATATAAAGCTGACAGCGACGGCAACATGGTATTGACTGTAGCTAATGATAAAGGCGATAAGAAACAAGTTACATTGACAGATATCGCATCCAAAGCGCAACAAGATACCAATACAACAAATATCACAAATATCAACAATACCATTGCGAAAGGTTTGAACTTCGCTGGTGATACCGGTGCAGACATCAATAAGCAATTGGGCGAGAAGTTATCCATCAAGGGTGGTGCTTCTGCGGACTTGACAGATAATAATATCGGCGTAATATCTGACGGCACTCAACTAAATGTTAAGCTTAAAAAAGATGTTAACCTAGGCCCTAACGGTAGCCTGACTATCAACGGAAAAACTTATGTCAATAAAGACGGTTTGAATGCGGGTGATCAAAAAATTACTAACGTAGCACCTGGTACTGATGGAACGGATGCTGTCAATGTGGATCAATTAAATGCTGCTATTGGCGGTACATCCAAAGAGACAACCGTAAAAGCTAAGGATGCTAACGTAACCGTTACAGAAGGCGTTAACGCTGCTGGTGGTAAAGAATATACAGTTGGATTAGGTGATAAGGTTACTCTTGGTTCAGATGCTGATAAGAAAGTTGTTGTAGATGGCACTACCGGTATGATTACGGCCGGAGATAAGGTGACTATTAACGGTACAACAGGCGATATTAAGGCCGGAACAGTTAAAATAACCGGCGCAGGTACGGTAAACGAATTGACTAACCGTACATGGGATATCGATAATCCTACAGTTGTACATGGTCAAGCGGCAACAGAAGACCAATTGAAACATGTTAGTGACGGTGTAAAAAATAACAAAACCGATATTACAAACATCAATAACACCATTGCAAAAGGCTTGAACTTCAAGGGCGATGATACAACTGTTATCAATAAACAATTAGGCGAACAGTTAGATATCAAAAGGTGGTGCTGATGCAAATAAATTGTCTGATGACAATATTGGCGTAGTATCTGCAAATGGTGCGCTTAATGTTAAAATTGTCAAAAAGAATTGAAAAAAATTTAACTAGCGTAACTACCGGTAATACTGTTATGAACACGGATGGTTTGACTATCAATGGCGGTCCTAAGATTGTTAAGGACGGCATCGATGCGAGCAGTAAGAAGATTACTAATGTAGCAGCCGGTACTGATAACACGGATGCAGTTAACTTTGGTCAATTGAAAGACGTTGTTGCAGCAGGTAAAACTATCCTTAAAGACGGTAAAAATACAACCGTTGAAGGCGATGGCTCCGCTAATAATCCATACAAAGTTAACGTAAATGACGATTTGGTGCTTGGTAAGAAGGGTGTTGACGGCAAAAGACGGCTCCATCGGAGTTAACGGTAAAGACGGCTCCGCTGTTGTTATCAATGGTAAAGACGGCTCTATCGGCTTGAATGGTAAAGATGGTGCTAACGGCATCTCCATTAAAGGTGGCGACGGTAAACCTGGCGTTGACGGTACAAACATCACTCGTCTCGTTATCGAAGAAAAGAATGGCGAGAAACATGATGTTGCTACTCTAGATGACGGTATGATGTACGGTGGCGATACAGGCGCTGTTATCAAGAAGAAACTTAACGGACAAGTTAATGTAGTCGGTGGCATTACTGATGTAAATAAATTGACTACTGATGACAATATCGGCGTTGTATCCGATGGTGCTAACAACTTGAAAGCTCGTCTTGCTAAGGACTTGAAAGGTTTGAACAGCGTAACTACCGGTAATACTGTTATGAACACTGATGGCTTGACAATCAATGGCGGTCCTAAGATTGTTAAGGAAGGCATTGATGCAGGCGGTAAGAAGATTACTAATGTAGCGGCCGGTACTGCTGGAACGGATGCTGTCAATGTGGATCAATTAAATGCTGCTATTGGCGGTACATCCAAAGCGACAACCGTAAAAGCTAAGGATGCTAACGTAACCGTTACAGAAGGCGTTAACGCTGCTGGTGGTAAAGAATATACAGTTGGATTAGGTGATAAGGTTACTCTTGGTTCAGATGCTGATAAGAAAGTTGTTGTAGATGGCACTACTGGTACGATTACGGCCGGAGATAAGGTGACTATTAACGGTGCAACAGGTGATATTAAGGCCGGAACAGTTAAAATAACCGGCGCAGTACGGTAAACGAATTGACTAACCGTACATGGGATATCGATAATCCTACAGTTGTACATGGTCAAGCGGCAACAGAAGACCAATTGAAACATGTTAGTGACGGTGTAAAAAATAACAAAACCAATATTACAAACATTAATAACACCATTGCAAAAGGCTTGAACTTCAAGGGCGATGATACAACTGTTATCAATAAACAATTAGGCGAACAGTTAGATATCAAAGGTGGTGCTGATGCAAATAAATTGTCTGATGACAATATTGGCGTAGTATCTGCAAATGGTGCGCTTAATGTTAAATTGTCAAAAGAATTGAAAAATTTAACTAGCGTAACTACCGGTAATACTGTTATGAACACGGATGGTTTGACTATCAATGGCGGTCCTAAGATTGTTAAGGACGGCATCGATGCAGGCGGGAAGAAGATTACTAATGTAGCAGCCGGTACTGATAACACGGATGCAGTTAACTTTGGTCAATTGAAAGACGCTGTTGCAGCAGGTAAAACTATCCTTAAAGACGGTAAAAATACAACCGTTGAAGGCGATGGCTCCGCTAATAATCCATACAAAGTTAACGTAAATGACGATCTAGTGCTTGGTAAGAAGGGCGCTGACGGCAAAGACGGCTCCATCGGAGTTAACGGTAAAGACGGCTCCGCTGTTGTTATTAATGGTAAAGACGGCTCGATCGGCTTGAATGGTAAAGATGGTGCTAACGGCATCTCCATTAAAGGTGGCGACGGTAAACCTGGCGTTGACGGCACAAACATCACTCGTCTCGTTATCGAAGAAAAGAATGGCGAGAAACATGATGTTGCAACATTGGATGACGGTATGATGTACGGTGGCGATACAGGCGCTGTTATCAAGAAGAAACTTAACGGACAAGTTAATGTAGTCGGTGGTATTACTGATGTAAACAAATTGACTACTGATGACAATATCGGCGTTGTATCCGATGGTGCTAACAACTTGAAAGCTCGTCTTGCTAAGGACTTGAAAGGTTTGAACAGCGTAACTACCGGCGATACTGTTATGAACAGTGATGGCTTGACTATCAATGGCGGTCCTAAGATTGTTAAGGAAGGCATTGATGCAGGCGGTAAGAAGATTACTAATGTAGCGGCCGGTACTGACAACACGGATGCAGTAAACTTTGGTCAATTGAAAGACGCTATTGCAGCAGGTAAAACTATCCTTAAAGACGGTAAAAAAATACAACCGTTGAAGGCGATGGTTCCGCAAATAATCCATACAAAGTTAACGTAAATGATGATTTGGTGCTTGGTAAGAAGGGTGCTGACGGCAAAGACGGCTCCATCGGAGTTAACGGTAAAGACGGCTCCGCTGTTGTTATCAACGGTAAAGACGGCTCTATCGGTTTGAATGGTAAAGATGGTGCTAACGGCATCTCCATTAAAGGTGGTGACGGTAAACCTGGCGTTGATGGTACAAACATAACTCGTCTCGTTATCGAAGAAAAGAATGGCGACAAACATGATGTTGCAACATTGGATGACGGCATGAAATATGGCGGTGATACAGGCGCTGTTATCAAGAAGAAACTTAATGAACAAGTTAATGTAGTCGGTGGCATTACTGATGTAAATAAATTGACTACTGATGACAATATCGGTGTTGTATCCGATGGTGCTAACAACTTGAAAGTTCGTCTTGCTAAGGACTTGAAAGGTTTGAACAGTGTAACTACTGGCGATACCGTTATGAACAGTGATGGCTTGACTATCAATGGCGGTCCTAAGATTGTTAAGGACGGTATTGATGCCGGCGGTAAGAAGATTACTAATGTTGCTGAAGGTACCAATGGAACAGATGCAGTAAATGTTAACCAATTGAGTAAAGCGGTAGCTGGTGCTACAACAAAACTAGAAAATGGCAAAAATACAACAGTGACCTCCACAACTAATAATGATGGATCTAAGACATATAAAGTAAATCTCAATGATGATATTACTCTTGGAACAGATCCTGATAAGCAAATCTCCATTAAAGGTTCTGAAGGCACAATCCAAGCAGGTAAAGTAACTATTAACGGTACAGGCGGTACAGTGAATAACTTGACTAATAAGACTTGGGATCCTGATAACATCACTAGTGGACAAGCGGCAACCGAAGACCAATTGAAATTGGTTTCCAACGAAGTTGGTAAACATTCTTCTGTATCGGGAAGGTAGCAATATTAGCGTAACTAAAGGAACAAATGCAAATGGTGGTGTAGACTACAAAGTATCTGTAATCGATACACCGACATTTAAATCGGTAACAACTGGTAACACGGTGATGAACAATAGTGGCTTGACAATTAAGAACGGCCCTAGCATCACAGAAACCGGTATCGATGCAGGTAGCAAAAAGATTACTAATGTTGCAGCTGGTACGGCTGATACGGATGCCGTTAACGTTAGCCAATTGAAACAAATCGGTGGCAATATCAAGAATATTGATAGCCGTGTGAACAGAGTTGGCGCAGGTGCAGCGGCATTGGCAGCACTTCATCCTCTAGACTTCGATCCTGATGATAAATTGGATATCGCTGCAGGCTATGGTAATTATAAAGACGCTCATGCAGTTTCAATCGGTGCATTCTACCGTCCAAACGAAGATACTCTATTTAGTGTAGGCGGTTCCTTCGGTGGTGGCGAAAACATGTTGAACGCCGGCGTTAGCTTGAAACTTGGTCAAGGCAATCACGTATCTACTTCCAGAGTAGCTATGGCGAAAGAACTTAAGGATCTTCGTGCGGAACTTGAAAATATGAAGGGCGCACTCATGAAAGTATCCGAAGGTAAACAGCTTAACTCTTTGGATTTGGATAAGATGCAACTCTTCCCAGATGTGCCTGAAAACCACTGGGCATATGACTATGTGGCAACATTGGCAGGTAATGGCATCATCGTTGGCTACCCAGACGGTAAGTTTGGCGGAGACCGCATGATGACTCGTTATGAAATGGCTGCTTTGATTTACAGAGCTATTCAAAACGGTGCTGTTGCCGATGAACAAATGGCTAGAGCTCTTAAAGAGTTCCAACCAGAACTTGAACGTATCAGAGTGGATACTATTTCTAAACATAAAGATGGTACTCCTGATATTCAACGTGTTCGCGTTATTAAAGGTCGCGGTTAATCGAAGCGAAAGGCTTTCATATGAAAAAATTGTGTTCTCTTGTGATTGGAATGTTATCAATACTATTGCTGTCGGGGCCTATGGCCTCGGCGTCAAATGGTATTACCGTAAGAGGTCAGTTTGAAGGGGCCTATGCGGAAAATATATATCGTTTTGTCACTCCCGAAGGACAAGAAATTCCTGCCATGATGGAAAATGGAGGCAAGATAATGAGTTACACGCCTTTTCAGGCGTCAGGTTATATAGCCCATAATCAGGCTCAACAATCTATACTGATTATTCAAAAAGTGGCTTATGAAGATCGCCTTCCAAATCAACCCATGGTGAGCTACAGAAAAGATGGTGAAGATTCTTCTTCAAAGATAATGACACGGAAACCTTCTAAGGTTGAGATAACTCGTGATGCAGGCTATTTTCAAGGCCCTGTAAAGAGCGATCTTAACAATTGGTATCAAGTCAATCCCGGCGCTTTACGCATAGATCAGCTAGATGGTTATCAAGTTGCGTGGAATTTATCCGGGATTCCGATGGGAACTAAAATTTGTACCGTTGGTAGACTTATATCCTCTGCGGAAGGTGGACTCATGAATTTCCGTACCGCTCAAGGAACCAATATTCTTGTAGATCTCAATGGTGCGGTTGTTCCTATGGGACAACGGGTAACCATTTTGGGGATTATCTCCTCTCCGTCGGTATTGATGATTCAGTTCGTACACAGCATTGGCACGAATGAGATAAAGGATCTTTTTAAAAATAAAAACCAAATAAACTTTTCTCCGGAAAGATTGTTTATCAATACGATGCTTTGAAATGGGGCTGGACGGTCAATGACAGAACGTCAATATATCATTTACAACCTATAATTTTATAAAATCTTTGTAAAAAACTTTGAGTTATGTCTCCTGAATGTATAATAGTAGTATTGAGGAGACATAGCTCATTTTGTCTTTTTAGGGAGTGTGTTTTCAATTCGAAGGGAGGATAATTATGAATCACATTTATAAAGTAATTTGGAGTCGAGTGAAGCATTGCTATGTAGTGGTTTCCGAAATCACTACTAATGGTGGAAAAAGCAGAACCGTTTCTGAAAAGAAAAATGCATCATTCGGTGCACTTTTTATGCGCTTTTTGCCTTGGCAGGATGTTTAGTGCCGAGTGTGGTGGAAGCATCATTTAATGCGGGGACTGGATCTTCTGTATTCCATCAAAACAGTATTGCTGTAGGGGATACTGCTAAGACTACACAAGAATATACGGTGGCCCTCGGTAGCAGAACACAGGCAACTGATATATATGCTATCGCTATCGGTGACCAAGCAAAAGCTACAGGTCAAGGGGCGACGGCTATAGGTTCTTTATCTCTATCTACGGCACTACATTCTCTTGCTGTTGGTGATCAAGCTCATGCTACGGGTCAAGACAGTTCGGCATATGGTCTTAAATCTCAAGCTACCGGATTGGCCAGTGTAGCAGTGGGAGCCGATGCTAAGGCAAACAATCAAAATGCAATCGCCATGGGTAACACATCTACTGTAACAGGATTAAATGCTATAGGGATTGGTTCCTTAGCAAATGCGGAAGGTACTCAAACGGTCGTAGTAGGACGTCAGGCCCATTCCGATGCAAATTCTGAAAACAGTGTTGCTATAGGTCAAGGCGCTCATGCAGGGGGACAAAAAAGAGCAAACGATTCTTATTCTGCAAGTACTATTGCTATTGGTAATGTAGCACATGCAATGGAAAATGGCGATATTACTATTGGTCGTCAAGCTACAAGCTCGGTATCCAAATATCATAATCAAGAAGGATCTGGTGCAGTTGTCATGGGGGCGGAAGCTCATTCTTACGGCTCTCGTGGTGATGTGGTTATTGGTTCCGGAGCGGAAGCCAGCATCATTAGAAAGGGCGTTACCAATCCTGATGATAATCCTGAATACTCTCAAGGCACGGCTATCGGTAGTATGGCAAAGGTGTATGGCACTCAATCTATAGGTATCGGGGGAGATGTAAGAGCTATTGGTCATTCCTCTATTGCCATCGGTGGAGATGATATTGAAACGGCGAAGCCTGATTTGAATACAGTAGTGCCTGATATGGCGGTTGCTGGGACACAAAAAAACTTTAATCGAGAACTGGCCGCTCTATACCCTGGGACTACATTGGGATCTGGTACACTTAATGATAGTAAAAAGTATGTAAATACCGCTTCTATCGGTCATGGCAGTATGGCTATCGGTATGATGACGCAGTCTCTTGGTACGGGTTCCACGGCAATCGGTGTTAACTCATTGACAAAAGGTGTTGCCAGTACTGGTATCGGCGTCATGGCACGAAGCTGGGGTAAAAACTCTCTTGCCGTAGGTAGCCAGGTAGGTGCGTATGGTGATAAAGCCATTTCCATTGGTGATACGAATACGGTCGGTTTTGATATGACCGATGGCGCTACATCCGGTACTAAATCTGCTGCTCTCGGTGTAGATAATAAAGTGTATGGAAGCAATTCCTATGCTATCGGTGATGGCAATACGATTGGTTCCGCGACTATTACGGAAACTACAGAAGCTAATGGCGATAAGATTAAAAAGGTTACTGCCGGTACGGTTAAAGGTAATACGGCGGGCGCTTTCGGTAATAAGAATACTATCACAACGGATAATGCATATGCGGTAGGTAATAATTCCACAGCTTCTGCTGATGGTGCCATGATTGTAGGGAGCAGTGCATCCGTAACAGGAAAGAATGGTGTGGCTCTCGGTAACAATACAAAGGTAGCGAATGAAAATGCTGTAGCTATCGGCAATGGTTCTGAAACAGCGGCAGCAGTGGCGACACAATCCGCAACGATTAATGGGGTAGCTCATAATTTCGCCGGTGTAAATCCGACTTCCACCGTGAGTGTAGGCAAGGCGGGTGTAGAACGGACCATCACTAATGTGGCGGCAGGCCGCATTTCTGCTACATCGACCGATGCTATCAATGGTAGCCAATTATATGCGGTGACTACGGAAGTAGATAAGGGCGTAGTTTATGCAGGTGATGTAAAAGCTGCTGCGGCTCCGGATAATAAGTTTACCCAAAAATTAGGTTCTCAAACTAATATTGTCGGAGGCGTGACCGATGAGTCTAAATTGAGTGATAACAATATCGGTGTGGTATCTAACGGCACGGATACGTTGAATGTCAAATTGGCTAAAGATCTAAATGTAGAGAGCGTAACAACAGGTACTACGGTAATCAATAATAATGGACTGACTGTTGGTGGAAAGAGCTTTATTACTCCGAACGGTATCAATGCCAATAATGCGCCTATTACGAATGTTGCCGACGGCAACGTAGCCCCTAACTCCAAAGATGCAGTTAACGGCGGTCAATTGAACGAAGTAAAAGAATTAGCCGGCAAACATACCATTGTGAAGGTAGATGGACAAGAAAAACAGAACTGACGGAAACTTGCTCATCGCTAAGACTGACAATAATGGTCAAGCTACTTATGATTTGAAGTTAAATGATAATCTAGCGATCGGTAAGGAAGGTCCAACAGGTAAAGATGGTTCCATCGGAGTCAAAGGTAAAGATGGTTCTGCTGTTGCTATCAACGGTAAAGACGGTTCCATCGATCTTAATGGTGCAAATGGTGCAAACGGTCTTACTATGAAGAGCGGTGACGCGAAACCGGCTGTAGATGGTACCGGTATTACTCGTCTCGTTCTTGAAGAAAACGGAGTGAAACATGACGTAGCAACCTTGGATGATGGTTTGCAATTCACAGGTAACAATGAAAACACCGTTAATAAACACAAATTAAATACCTTGGTAAAAGTACGAGGTGAAGGTGTGACACAGGCGGATTCTGATAATTTTGCAAGTGCGTCCGGCAACATTAACGTAAAGGCGAACGGTACAGACAAATTAGAGCTTCAATTGGCAAAAGATCTTAAGAATCTCGGCTCCGTAACTGCAGCTAAGACTGTGAAAGCCGGCGATGCTGTTATGGGCGGCCAAACAGTGACTAATGCAGGCGGAGATAATGAAACCGGCAATTATGTAACAGGTTTAGATAATAAGACTTGGAATCCGGATAAAATTGTATCCGGTCGTGCTGCCACAGAAGATCAAGTGAAAGATGCTATAGCGGCTCAAACGGCTACGGGCCTTAAGTTTGATGCCAATGTGGGTGGTGTGAAAACTAATAAATTAGGCTCCACTGTGCTTGTGAAAGGTGAAGGCACTGCAGCCGATAACGATTACAGCGGTGAAAATATCAAGACTTTCATCACCCAAGATAATGATGGTAATACTACTATTAACGTGAAGATGAATAGAAGTCTCCTAGCTGATTCCATTAAGGTCAATAAAAAAGGTAAAGATGCCAAAGATGGCGTTACCCTTACAGGCCCTGACGGAGCAAACGGTACAGACGGTAAGGTAGGTATTTCCGGTAAAGACGGTAACGATGCGGTATCTATGTCCGGTAAAGACGGTATCGGTCACATCGGCTTGAATGGCAAGGATGGCCGTAATGCTGATATGATAGTCGATAAAGGCACTCCTGATCTTGACGGTAATGAAATCACTCGTATTAAATACACCGATGAAAATGGTACCCCTCATGAAGTGGCAACCAAAGATGATGGTATGATGTACGGTGGTGATTCCGGTACTGTTATCAAGAAGAAACTTAACTCGCAAGTCAATGTTTAGGGCGGTATCACTGATGAAAATCTATTGACCGATGAAGATAATATCGGTGTTGTTTCTGATGGTAACGATACATTGAAATTACGCTTGGCGAAAGATTTGCAAGGTTTGAAATCTGCAACTTTCAAAAATGGTAATGTTAATACTGTTATCAACGGTGACGGTATGACCATTACTGAAACAACTCCGGCTGGTAACAATTCGGTGAGCCTCACTAAAGATGGTCTCAATAACGGCGGTAAAAAAATTACCAATGTAGCTGAGGGTACTGATCCTAATGATGCAGTCAATGTTAATCAGTTGAAAAAAGCGACTGATGCAGCGACTACTACAGTAACTGCCGGCAACAATATCACTGTTACACCAACTACTAATCCTAATGGTTCCACGAATTATGAAGTTGGTCTTAAAGATCAAGTGACATTGGGTTCAGATCCTACGAAACAAATCGCGTTTGATGGTACTACAGGTACGATCAAGGCCGGTGATAAGGTTACAATCGAAGGCAACAAAGGTAATATTACTGCAGGTAAAGTGGCAATCGATGGTGAAAATGGTATCATCAAGGCCGGAGATAAGGTAACAATTGACGGTAAAGACGGTAAGATTGATGCAGGTAAAATCGCTGTGAACGGTAAAGACGGCTATGTTACCGGATTGGAAAATAAAACATTTGATCCTGCGAATATCGTTAGCGGTCGAGCTGCCACAGAAGATCAATTAAAAGCATCTCATGACTCTTTAGATCAAAAGATTACCAATATGGGTGATGAAATCACCAAGAAAGGCATGGATTTTTGCAGGTAATACAGGCGAGTTCCACCGTGATTTAGGTCAAAAGGTTACTATTAAAGGTGAAGGTACGGAAGCGGATGATAAATATTCCGGTGAAAATATCAAAACAGTAGCCGATAATAATGGTAATATCACTATCAAGATGGCGAAAGACATCAAGGCTGACAGCGTAACTGCGAATACGGTTAATGGCGGCACAGTGAATGCTGATAAGGTAAAAGTTGGCAAATCTGGTCCTGATGGTGTAACCATTACCGGTCCTAACGGTGCTGACGGTACAGATGGCAAGGTAGGTGTTTCCGGTAAAAATGGCAAGGATGCGGTTTCCATGTCCGGTAAGGACGGTGTCGGTCATATCGGCTTAACAGGCAAAGACGGTCGCAATGTGGATATCACTACTGAAAAAGGCGATGAAGATCTTAACGGTAATGAAATCACTCGTATGAAATACATAGATGAAAATGGTACACCTCATCAAGTGGCAACCAAAGATGACGGCATGAAGTACAGTGGTGATTCCGGTGCTGTGATTAAGAAAAAATTTAATGAACAAGTCAATGTTGTGGGCGGTATCTCTGATGTTAGCAAATTGTCCTCTGAAGATAACTTAGGTGTGGTATCCGATGGTACCGGTAACCTCAAGATTCGTATGGCGAAAGACTTAAAGGGACTTGAATCCGTAACAACTAAGGATGCTGCAGGCAATACGACTGTTGTAAACGGTGGCGGGATGACGATTACACCTTCTACAGGAAATTCCGTAAGTCTTACTAAAGACGGATTGGATAACGGCGGTAATAGAATTACCAATATAGGTCCTGGTGTAAACGGTACAGATGCTGTTAATATGAATCAATTGAATGGTTTAATGAGCGATATGGAAGGTCAGATTGCAGACTCCGGTGCGGCTAGTGCGGCTATTTCCGGTCTTAAACCGTTACAATACGATCCATTAGAACCTACTCAAGTAATGGCTGCGTTAGGTCACTACAAAGGTAGCACCGCTGCTGCTTTAGGTGTGGCTCATTACACTAATGAATCCACATTGTTCCACATGGGTGTATCCCTTGGTAGTCATGACAATATGTTCAATGCGGGCGTATCTTATAAATTCGGCACATCCGATGCGAAGAAAGCCGTTCCGGAACGTTATAAAGGCGGTCCAATCAGCTCTGCTTATGTAATGCAAGATGAAGTGACAGCTTTGAAAGCGAAGTATGAAAAAGTACAACGCGATAATGAAGAAATGAAAGCACAAATTGCATTCTTGATGGAACAATTGGGTAACAAATAATATGATAAACATATTGATGTAATATGATATGAAATCACATATTTATATTGAGTGACATAAAAGGCGCCAAAAAGCATTTTGCTTTTGGCGCCTTTTAGTATTTTTATGAATTTACTCTTGCTTTTTATTGGGGGTATTCGTACATATTATCTATCGAGTATATGTTGCATATATGTAAGAATAATCCATTATCGATTTAATATAAACGAAATGAAATTAGATATAAACGAATGGGAGTAGAAAGAAAAAAATTTTTTAGTTGGTTTTATGTAAAAAAATGGTGCATTTGGAATGAATATAAATAAAATGAATGGTAACATCACTATCAAGATGGCGAAAGACTTAAAAGGACTTGAATCTGTAACGACTAAGGATGCTGCAGGGCAATACAACCGTTATGAACAGGGGGACCTATTAGCTCCATGTATGTAATGCAAGATGAATTGACGCAATTGAAAGCTGAGAATGCACTCATGAAACAAACAGGACTTACTAAATAATTTGTACTTGGAAGTATTTGATTTTTGTTATATTCTATTTATGTAAGGAATATAAAGTCCGCTCATTTGGCGGATGATTATGAGGAGGATTAGGGTTTATGAAATTAAAGAGATTTATGCCTATTTTAGCGCTTGCCTGTGTATGTGTTGCAGGTCAAGCTGATGCAGCTCGCGATACATTGATGATGCGTGAACAAGCACCGTTACCTTTAACTAACATCGAACAGGAAGTAGTTCTTCCTGTTCCTAGTGAAGAAGTGCGTGACGTAGTAAGGGAATTTACACATTTTCAATTGAATCAAGCAGGTAAACTTATCAAGGACGATACCAATGTTGTGTCCGGGCAAGAACGTTATAGTAACAATGCGCTTTATTATATGAATGTTCGTCGCAGCTGGTACATCGTGAGTCATCGCTATAAAGAAGACAGCTATGCACGCGTGGCTTTAGATCGTTTGTATAATGACTATAAAAAGTTCTTTGAATCACATACTACGGTATCTGAAGCCGGTAGAATGGATTATGCACAAGAAATCATCGATATCTTGGATCGTAATACTGCCGAAATTAAAAATGATGAGTTGCGCTTTTACATGAATGAAATGGTTATTTTCAGCTTGAAACAATCCATGAAAGATGGGAATAATCGTGTGAAAGCCGTTCAACAAACAAATGAACCGGCTGCTGATGGGTATCGTGTAGTTGATCTTCGCAAAGCTATCAATACAGAGGAAGCTCTTGACTAATATGGTTGAAAGGTTACTCGAATAGCAAGTTACATAATAGTTTGTATAGTAATTCGCATAGTGACTGAACCATATTCATACGTTTTAATTAAGTGCTAAGGGAATATCATTTGGGTATCGCCTTAGCACTTTTTTTGTTTAATTGTTAGATTAAATGGTAAGTACTCATATAAGTACAATATATGGTACATAAAAACATTGCATACACTATACGGATATGATGAAAAAGTTGCAAAAATAGCAAATAAAGGCTTGCGTCGTTCTATCGTTTGTACTATAATAACCATACAGTCGTTGAGGCGACTGTTTCTTAATGAGGAAACACTAGATACTATCTAGATTCTTTGTTAGTTTGTTTTAGAATTTTTATGTAAATCCCTCACATAGAGGTGATTACAAAATTCTAAAAAAAGATTATAAAAAAAGTGCTTGACACTGAAATGGTCAACATGTTATTATAATCTAGTCGCCAGTTGGTGAAACACTTCGAACGAAAGTGCTTCGGAGCTAGATAAATATCTGGTCTGACTGGTACAGATCTTTGAAAACTGAACAATGATAGGTAATCAATCATATGATTGAACATATGCCAGAGTGCGGGTTTTGACATAGTCAAAACCAACCATAATTCAAAGTTACTTAAATGTAACGACAACACATAATGAGCTATTCAAATAGCTTCAAGATATCTTGGAGAGTTTGATCCTGGCTCAGGACGAACGCTGGCGGCGTGCTTAACACATGCAAGTCGAACGAAGAGCGATGGAAGCTTGCTTCTATCAATCTTAGTGGCGAACGGGTGAGTAACGCGTAATCAACCTGCCCTTCAGAGGGGGACAACAGTTGGAAACGACTGCTAATACCGCATACGATCCAATCTCGGCATCGAGACTGGATGAAAGGTGGCCTCTATTTATAAGCTATCACTGAAGGAGGGGATTGCGTCTGATTAGCTAGTTGGAGGGGTAACGGCCCACCAAGGCGATGATCAGTAGCCGGTCTGAGAGGATGAACGGCCACATTGGGACTGAGACACGGCCCAGACTCCTACGGGAGGCAGCAGTGGGGAATCTTCCGCAATGGACGAAAGTCTGACGGAGCAACGCCGCGTGAGTGATGACGGCCTTCGCTGTAAAGCTCTGTTAATCGGGACGAATGGTTCTTGTGCGAATAGTGCGAGGATTTGACGGTACCGGAATAGAAAGCCACGGCTAACTACGTGCCAGCAGCCGCGGTAATACGTAGGTGGCAAGCGTTGTCCGGAATTATTGGGCGTAAAGCGCGCGCAGGCGGATTGGTCAGTCTGTCTTAAAAGTTCGGGGCTTAACCCCGTGATGGGATGGAAACTGCCAATCTAGAGTATCGGAGAGGAAAGTGGAATTCTAGTGTAGCGGTGAAATGCGTAGATATTAGGAAGAACACCAGTGGCGAAGGCGACTTTCTGGACGAAAAACTGACGCTGAGGCGCGAAAGCCAGGGGAGCGAACGGGATTAGATACCCCGGTAGTCCTGGCCGTAAACGATGGGTACTAGGTGTAGGGAGGTATCGACCCCTTCTGTGCCGGAGTTAACGCACAAGTACTCCCGCCTGGGGAGTACGACCGCAAGGTTGAAACTCAAAGCGAATTGACGGGGCCCGCACAAGCGGTGGAGTATGTGGTTTAATTCGACGCAACGCGAAGAACCTTACCAGGTCTTGACATTGATGGACAGAACTAGAGATAGTTCCCTTCTTCGGAAGCCAGAAAACAGGTGGTGCACGGTTGTCGTCAGCTCGTGTCGTGAGATGTTGGGTTAAGTCCCGCAACGAGCGCAACCCCTATCTTATGTTGCCAGCACTTCGGGTGGGAACTCATGAGAGACTGCCGCAGACAATGTGGAGGAAGGCGGGGATGACGTCAAATCATCATGCCCCTTATGACCTGGGCTACACACGTACTACAAT
>BNJU01001331.1_pt1:60000-171365 | contig 171365 bp, 209 predicted proteins | sample 8539281 | NCBI WGS metagenome assembly BNJU01 (sample SAMD00202456, study PRJDB9452) | human saliva metagenome | isolation source: human saliva | place: Japan
TGCGGCTATTTTGTCCAATATTGCTGGTAATTACATGGAGAACCAAGTATTCACGATGGGCCAAGAAAAGGCCGCTGACGAATTGGGCTTTAAAATTTTGAGCGAGTCTCCATATAATGTGGGCGGTGCTGCTGCGTCTATGGCGGTACTTCGTAATAAATATGGTGATTTGTACCGTGAAGGTTTGAATCAAGTATTTAGCCCTAACAATCATCCTAAGACGAGCAGCCGTGTAAAGGACAATATTGATCGCATGTATACCTATTCTGGCAATCACGTTACGGTCGATAATGGCGCGGTATTTGTGAATGGCGTGAATATCTATAGCCCTGCCAATAGTGGTCGTTATACGGGCGAAGAACGAGCTTATTTCATGGCTGGTAAATTGGCGCGCTTGTACCATAATGGTCAAATTCAGCCAGGTGGTGCATCTTATGATGGACCTACTGTGACCGTGGCAGGTCGTTCTATTGTCACAACTCCTAATGCTGATGTGGCCCTTATGGTTGCTACCAATTTGAATAATTCCTTTGTGAAAGCCGCAGGTCCTGCGAAAGGCAAACAAGCAGCAAAACCTAATAAGAAAAAAATCTGAGTAAGAAATAAGAGCGTCCGCTTATGAAGAGAAAATGGATTGTACTACCGTATCAAGTGACTAATATTATTTCGTAGCGAGAGGATGCACATACATAAGTTTTATTATGATGATATAACGGTGTCATAGGATAGTTTAAACGAATGGTTATGCACGTATGAATAATATTCATAAATATGTATAGAATTTAATAAATATGTACTTGATCAAAGAGTGTTATATTTCATCCTCTTAGTATGCTGATAAGTTAGATAATATCTGTATAGGCAGTCTATAGAAAACATTTCTATAGACTGCTTTTTTTATATATGTGAGCGAGATAAATAATTTTTAGCATGAGAAATTATTAGTGTTTTTATATGATAGACAAATGTATGTATTCAATAGAGAAATTAGTAATTTATGAGAATACATATAGTAAAATCAGAATACCCTATACAGGGTATAGGGTTTGTTGCGACTACGTAGTTTGTTTATGAAATAATAAAATAACTTAGTGTTAATCGTAATATAACGATTAATACAGATTGCATTTGTGTTTTATACGCAGTAGAGTACAAATTTATAATTATAAGTTTGAGGAGGTTATTATGGAGTATGCAATTCATCTTTTTAATGCGGGTGGCGTAGTCATGTATCCGCTAGTTTTATTTATGTTGGCAGCATGTACGATTTTATTTGAGCGAATTCGTATGTATCGTCGCATTGACAGTGAAATTCAACAATTGTCGTCTAGCATTGAAGCAGGTCGTAATGCGAATGATTGGATTGCATTAGAACAAGCGATTAAGAATAATGATGATGCACTTAGTCAATTTGTAACACCGATTGTAGATTCCGTATATAATTTTGAAGGCTTGGAAAACCGCCTTCACGATGTAGTAGGTTATATGGATGAACGTTTAAAACGCGGTCTTAACTGGCTCAGCATGATGGTTACTATGGCTCCATTACTAGGTCTATTGGGTACTGTAGTCGGTATGATTCGCTCATTCGCTGCTGTTGGTGGCGATATCGGTGCCCCTACTGTTATTACTGGTGGTGTATCCGAAGCGTTGATTGCAACGGCAACAGGGCTTTCAGTAGCCATCGTAGCATTAGCTATCCATAGCTGGTGCACAAGTAAAGTAAATTATGATATTGCAAAATTGGAACAACGCTTAGGTTCTATCTTGGATTTATATATTAGGAGTCAACGATGAAACGTAGTTCAGTAGGGATACAAAAAGAACCTACCATCATGATTATACCTATGATTGATATTGTATTTTTCTTGCTCGTATTTTTCATGATGAGTACGTTATATATGAATACAGAGGAACAAATTCCGCTCAATTTGCCAAAGGCCTCTGCATCAACGGCAAAAACGATTGAGCCGATTACGATTTCGCTCACAGCTACTCATAAGATGTATTTGAACGAACGTGAAATTAGACCTGATGATTTGGGCAATGAAATTCAAGGCATCGTTGCGAAGGAACCACAACAAGCTTTTATCGTCCGTGCATCTGAAGATATTGCGTATAAGGATGTTATTAGCATTTTGGATAATCTCAAGATGAGTGGTGCTCGATTTGTCAGCGTAGCGACAGAACGGAAGTGATCATATGGTGAGTAAACGATATGGCATTCCTTTTATCGCTGCATTGGTGGTCAACTTAGCATACTGGGGTGTTGTAGGCGATTTGTTCGGCCATTTAAAACCACCAGAAACGCCAAAGAAAGATTTGGTCATCAATCTTGACATGGTGCAACCGGAACCTCCTGAGCAGGAGAAGAAACAGCAAGAGAAAATTGTCTCTGATGATAAAGAAAATGCTGCGGGCGGTAAGTCGGGTAGTGTATTACCGGATTTATCGGGAAAACCGACACCGGGCTTGCAAAATCTTAACCCTTATCTAGGTGGCAATGAAGCGGCTAGTGTAAATCTACATGGGAATACAGATAATCCTGTAGGGTGTTCCCAGGTGATGGTGATACAACAGGTCCAGGTGGTGGCCCCGTTGGCAATGGTGGTAAAGCAAATGACGGCCCTGGTACACAGAGCGGCAATCCTGGGACTAGTGATACGGAAGGTTCGGGATACTTTGATGTTTCCGGTTATCGTGCTAGTTTAGATGCCAATAAAGTCATGCCAGCACAAGCTGTACGTAGAGGAATTACAGGGACAGTTACCATTAGGGTTTATTTTGATGGCGAAGGTAATTATGTAAGGGCTGAAATTGAGGGGAGTAGCGGCTCTAGCCTTCTTGATAATGATGCATTGGCACTGGCGGCTAGGTCCGGTGGTGCTACAAATACGACCGGAGAACCTAAATCAGACATTTTTTATATAAGATACGAACTTGAATAGAGATGTATATGTTGGAATGAGTCTGAAGTGAATTAAATGAATTACAGCTTTATGTAGTGGATATGAGAAGGTTCATATCCACTACAACCAAATTGACCACTGTAGTTCGGAGGCTACAAATTAACAGAATTAACAAAGTTTTAATAAAACATATAGGATGGTGAATGAAATGAATAAACGTGTATATGTGGCCACAATGATGGCGTTACTTAGTATGAGTGTAAATGGTTATGCGGTAGATATGACAACTAATCAGAATCAAGAGTCGTCCAATGTAATCAATGTAACCGCTAATCGCACAGCCCTCCTAGATTTGGACACACCTGTAGCGATGAATGTAATTACACCTGAGGATTTAAAAAATACTGGTGCTACCACTGCTTTTGATGCGGTGGCGACCGTACCAGGGGTAACAATAAATTCTTATGGTGCCGGCGGTGCCGATTTTGGTGGCATGGATAGCCGTACGAATATTCGAGGCCTTGACCGTGGTGCCCTTGTTCTTGTAAATGGCGTGCCTATGAACCTCAATGGCAAAGGTGGACTCGGCTCTATTCCTACGAGTGCCATAAAACGTATCGAAGTAGTGAAAGGAGCTGCTTCTACATTGTATGGTGCAGAGGCATTAGGTGGTGTTATTAACGTTATTACCAAGACTCCATCTACAGAGGGTGGCTCTGCTACAGTTGCTGTAGGTAATCGTGGGTCTAAACGTTTTGATGTGTCATACGGTACAGAAAAGTTTATCATTGGTATTGATAGAAAATATTGGGGTACACAGGATCCATCCACACCGATTCGCTACGACTATGCAGGTACTAAACACTACGATTACTATAGTACTCGCAACAAGGGCAATTCGTTGGGGCTCTTTATGAGTGGTAAGCTTTCAGATAAGGTAACATTGAATTTTAATCGTGCTGAAAGTAAATCGTCCTTTGGTCTAATCAGTACGGAAACAAATCCGGTTAATCAAGCAAGACATTCTACGACGTATCATTATAAGGATGATCGCAATAATGCTTCCTTAATTTATAAGGACAAGGGTACTACAGGAACCTTGTTCTATAATGACCGTACGATGCGTGGTACGAGCCGGGCGCACAATACGTCCCAAGCTAAGGCGACTGAAACAAGCTATCAAGCACGTCAATATGGATTTGATGTACAGCATGAATGGGATTTTAGAGATGGTAAGGACTATTTAATCGCAGGTGTTACAGGTAAACAAGAAATCTATCATGCAACAGCTGTTCCTGTGTACATTCATCCTAAAACGCAATAGTTATGCTGTGTATGGTAGTTATTCTTATGAAATTAAACCTAAATGGACATCTATTGTAGGTTTGCGTTACACCATAACCGATGACCCAATTAGGGATCAACATGTGTTGACGCCACAATTCCAATTGTTGCACTCTATCAATAAACAATCCTCCATGTATGTGAACATAGGGAAAGCTTTTACAATGCCTAGTTTGAGCGATACATTCCGTAGCGTTAGCCGTCGTTATACAGCGGTAAGCAGCAAAAATCTTAAACCAGAAGAGGGTTGGAACTATGAAATTGGGTACAAGCGGATTAACAAAAAGGATGATTGGAAGGTTGATGTGTTCTATATGGATTTTCAAAAACTTCTTCCAATGGCAACCGGATGCGAAATGGGTCGACCTTTGGTGCGAGTAAATGGCGGGAAATTCCGCAACGTGGGCATCGAAGCCGAATATGGTAGACGCTTTATCCGACCGCCTCAAATGGAATGTGAGCGGATCTTACTCTAATCAAGACAAAAAGGAAATGAATGAAAAGTTACTGAAACAAGCGGCCCTAAATTGCAATTCACTACAGGCATTCGCTATGAAAGCCCAACGTGGGAAGCAGGGTACATCCTTTAGCTTTGTTACAAAAACGGTTTGCGCAATCGAGATGGTGGCTTTAAACCCTAATATTGCCCTTTGGAACGCTTATGTGGGCTATCATTTCAACAAGGATGCAACACTTCGTCTAGATGCACGCAATTTGTTAGACCGTCACAACGTTATCACCAATGGGGATTATGAATACTGGGGTGACCCATTCACATATGAATTGAGTTATACACAAAAAGTTCTAATATTTATTTGTAGAGATTTATATAAAATCCAGTACTGATAGGGGGTATGGGTTTTGTGTAGTCCTTTTTAAATGTGTAATAATACAATTATGTAGTTTTTTTATGAATAATTTAGTGTATATTACGAGGGTTTTGTTATGAACAATCTTAAGAAACGACGGACTTCTGTACTTATAGGATTGGCTTTGATGGGATTATCTGTGAATGCATATGCAGCGGATGTAACGGCTACAGCAGATACTCCTACTACGGCAGCATCTACTGAAGTAAATGGCGCACCTGAAAGCCATGTCATTAATGTAACAGCTAATCGGATGGCATTGTTGAACCTAGATACGCCGGCAGCGATGGATGTTATTACGGACAAAGATATCATGAATAGCGGTGCTAAAAATGCCTTTGATGCGGTGAACATGGTGCCTGGTATTACATCCTTCTCCTATGGCGCATCTGGTCTTGAATATGGTGCCATGGACAGTCGTGTCAATATTCGTGGTCTAGAACGAGGTTCACTCATTTTAGTAAATGGCGTTCCCATGAATCTTAATGGTAAGGGTGGTCTTAGCTCTATTCCAACAGGTTCTATCGCCCGTATCGAAGTGTTGAAAGGCGCTGCTTCTGCTTTATATGGCTCTGATGCGATGAGTGGCGTTGTTAATGTCATCACTAAAACACCTACTAAAGAAGGTGGCTCTGCTACTATTGGGGTAGGCAATATGGGCAGTCAAACCTATAAAATCAACTACGGCACACCTCGTTTCTTAATCGGTATAGAGCGTGGTTTCTTTGGTAAACAAGATCCATCTACACCAGTTCGTACAGATACAGTGGATCACCCTCGTGGATATGAATACTATACAGCACGCGATAAGGGGAATTCATTAGGTATATTCATGAGTGGCAAATTGAGTGACAAGGTGACACTGAACGTTTAGTCGCTTTGAAGGTAAATCTGCCTATGCACAGTTGAGTACTGAAAGCAACGTAATAAATCGTAATCGTCATTCTACGACATATGCATATGATGATTCTAAAAATAATGCATCATTGATTTATAAAGATGGGAATACGACAGGACACTCTTTCTATAACGATCGAGATTTAAAGGGTAAAAACCGTAAACATAGTCTTTCCATCCTACACGGCTAATGATAGTAACTATATTGCTCGTCAATATGGTTTTGATGTGCAACATGAATGGGATTTCCGAGATGGGAAGGATTATTTAATTGCAGGCGTACTTGGTAAAGCGTGAAACGTACCGAACTACATCTGGTCCCTGTATATGCAAGCCCTCATCGCCATAGTATAGCTCTTGTATGGTAGCTACTCCTATCAAATCAATCCTACGTGGACTACCGTTGTAGGATTGCGTTATACGGATATTAAGGATCCTGTAAAGAATCAACATGTATTGACACCACAGTTCCAATTAAATCACCGTATAAATAAAGAATCTTCTGTATACATGAATGTAGGCAAAGATTTCACCATGCCTAATCTAAGCGATACATTTAAAACGGTAAACCGACAATATCAATCGGTTAGCGGTCGTAATTTAAAACCTGAAGAAGGTTGGAACTATGAATTGGGTTACAAGCACATTACCAATAAAGATAGTTGGAAGGTGGCTGCATTCTATATGGATTTCAAGAATTTCTTCTCTTGGAAACCAGATAGCAATGGTAAAATGACGATTCGCGTTAATGGTGGCCGTTATAAAAATGTAGGGATTGAAACGGAATACGGTCGTAAGTTAACAAATCGCTTAAAGATGACTGTAGGCGCGTCCTATTCAAATCCAAAAGCAGATGGAAATTGACAAGGATTACTGGAAGCAAAGCTAATCCAAAATTACAATTTACAGGTGGCATCCATTACAATAGTTCAACATGGACAGCTGGTTCTAGCCTATAACTTTTGTAACGAAAACGGTGAAAAACCGCGATGGCGGTATCAATCCAAACCTCGTGGCGTGGAATGCGTATGTAGGATATCAGTTCAATGAAAACTCTTCTATACGACTCGATGCACGTAACTTGTTGAATCGTCACAATGTTATTTCCAACGGGGATTGGGAATATTGGGATGAGCCATTTCAATTATCAAATCAGTTACACTCAAAAATTCTAGATTACTTTAATTTGTATTAGAACTCATACAAGGAGTATCATCATGAACAAGAACATTGTGTATCTTATATGTTTGATGATACTCCTTTTTATAGGTATAACAGGGATGTGGTCCACAAGATGAAATCTCGGGTACTTTTCCACATACGCGTTATGTTGAAAGTTATGATGGGGTTCGCGTGGCGGTGCCTGATCATCCAAAAACGTATTTTTAGCCTTTGTCCTCTGCATCGGATACGATTTTTATTAGGCCTTATAGAACCAGACCGCTTAGTAGGGTATTAATAAATTGTCCACCTATCAGAGTACTCTTTGGAGGCGAAGCGTGCAAAAGCTGGTCAAAACCTGTTATGGGTTCGTATCCATTAGAAAAAAATCATCGCCTTGAAATCCTGATCTTTGGTCATAGCACCTGATTATACGACGGTGCAGACGTTATTGCAGGTTACGCCATATGGGGCATACCAACAGTTGTTGTAGCTGAGCGGTTCTACAGTAGAAGCGGGTCATTAAGAATGTGACGGATATAGCTCATATCGTGGGAGAAGATGAAAAGGACAGTTTTACGATACAGAAGATCCGTCGTGAAATTGGATGAGATGAAACGTCTTGGTGCATCGATTCCACTAGCGGAACGTAAAGAGCGTACTCTTTGTATCATCCATGGATGGCTATACGGGAACGGGCAGCCTCTTTGATGATATGTGTAAATACATGAGTATCTATAATGCACCGAGTGCGTCTGGGATTACCGCCGAGGACACCCTTTTGGGGATGAGCGTGTACTAGCCATGAATCCAGATTTTATCTTTATTCCATCCTATAAGGGGATGGATAAGGGGCTTATCAGAGTCGCTATTTAGATAACGCAGCCTTTTCAGAATCTACCAGCTATACGAAGAACATCGTGTTAAGCCTTGCCGGCGGCGTACTTTATATACTATGAATCAGCATATCGGTGAAGCGATGCTTGCTATTATGCATACTGTATATCCTCAGTTAGAAAGGAATTCTCATGACTAAACAGAAACAAAAAATCATGGCAATTACCATAATTGGGGGATTGCTGTGTATTGTGAGCTTATTGGCACTACATGTAGGGACGATTATGATTCCTATCGGCGGTGGGCATGCAAAGTATCTTTAAATGGTATGGGTATACCGGTACACTTTTACAGAGCCGATTACAACTGAACAGGAGGCGGTATTGTGGTTTATCCGCATGCCACGCCTCATCATCGGGTCTCCTTGTAGGCGGTGCATTCGCGTTGGCTGGGTGCCGTTATGCAAGGCGTTTTCTCGAACCCATTAGCAGACCCTGGCATTATGGGCGTATCTGCAGGGGCATCTCTTGGCGCAGTGATTGCCATTGCTCTTGGCGTAACATCTCTTGGTATGTTTTATATGCCTGCCTTTGCCTTTATTGGCGCCTTTGTATCTGTTGGGAATTACCATTATTTTAACCTTGCGCAATAATAAAGCTCGATACGACGACCTTATTATTCGCTGGTGTAGCTATGAGCATGTTACTTGGTGCTTTTACATCGGGCATTTTGACGATGATTAACGAATACCGTTTGCGTGAATTCCTATTCTGGATGGTCGGTGGCCTTGATTTCCGTCGTTGGGATCATGTGGCACTAGCTGTAGGGAGCCTATCGTGACAGGCAGCGTTATTTTTGATGATGCTTGGGCCGTCATCTTAATGTACTCGTTCTTGGGCGATACTGAGGCCCGTGCTTTGGGGTTGCCTGTTATGGTGTATCGCATGTTGTTTTTATTTCTTGCATCTGTTGTTACGGCCACTGCTGTGTGTGTTAGTGGTTCTATTGGATTTGTAGGCCTTGTAGTGCCTCATATTGTACGCCTCTTGGTAGGACCAGATCATCGGATACTGTTGCCTATGTCAGCCGTTGGAGGGTGCATTATTCCTTGTATTCTGTGATACATTGGGGACGCGTCATAGCACAACCCTATTGAAATTCGCGTTGGCATCATGACGGCTCTCTTAGGGGCACCATATTTTTTATACTTTGCTTCATCGTTTGCGTCGAAAAGGAGGGGACCTAATGAAACTAGATGTTCAATCTCTATCCGTTACATTAGGGAAAACTCAATATCGTAAAGGATGCGTCCTTTTGCTATTGATACGTGGTGAGTTTCGTCGGCATTATCGGACCCTAATGGGTTCTGGTAAAAACGACGTTTATTAAAAAAACCTTGCGTGGTCTTTATCCTACATCTGGTGGTCAGGTTTTGGTGGGATGGTAAAGAGTATCGATACCTTGAGCGATAAGGAAATTGCTCATCATGTGGCGTATATGCAGCAGTCCGTAGATGTTTCCTTCGATTATGAAGCCATAGATATTGTAATGACAGCGCGTTATCCCGTACTTTGAAAATGGTGGCAACAAGAGGGCCCCGGAGGATAAAAGCTATCGTAGAAAAGGCGATGAAAGAGGTAGGCGTGTATCACCTGAGACATCGCTCCGTGCAAAAACCTTAGTGGTGGTGAACGACAGCGGGTATTTTTGGCCAAGGCACTGGCACAACAAACAGAGGTGTTATTACTAGATGAACCGACGGCTGCTCTTGATTTGGTGTACGCTGATGATATCTTTCACGAAGGTCGTAGATTATGTGACGAAGGCAAAAACGATTCTAATCGTCGTCCATGATTTAGAATTGGCTGCCAAATATTGTACTAAGCTCGTCTTAGTAAGTGATGGTCACATCGTAGATGTAGGGACGCCGCGAGATGTGTTGACGGCGGAAAACTTGCGGAACGCATTCCATTTATCCGCTGCGGTCTACGATGATCCCGTACTTTAAACAACAACGAATCTTTGTATTCCCTAAAGGGGAACTACGAAATATTGATGACTTTTAAACAAACAGGTGGTAGTACAGACATGTCTATCGATCCTGCGTTGAAATAAAATTTTTCTATCATGAGTAGAAATAAGATGTTTCTATCCTAAATGAGGTTAGGCTTATGTTATATCCATTTACTGCTATTGTGGGCCAAGAGGAAATGAAATTAGCCCTGTTACTCAATGCTATCAATCCATCCATTGGTGGTGTGTTAATTGAAGGTGAAAAGGGCACTGCTAAATCTACGGCGGTTCGTGCACTAGCGAATCTGTTACCTCCCTATGGAACTAGGGGCTGATGCAATGACTGTTGTAGAATTACCCTATAAATGCGACAGAGGACCGCGTGGTAGGGTCCATTAATTTAGAAAAGGCCCTACAGGACGGTGTGAAAGCCTTTGAACCGGGCATTCTACAGGCTGCCCATCAAAATATTCTCTATGTAGATGAGGTCAATCTCTTAGATGACCACATTGTAGATATTTTGCTTGATGTAGCTGCTATGGGTGTGAATACGGTAGAGCGTGAAGGGGTGAGTCACTCTCATCCATCTCGCTTTTATCCTCGTAGGAACAATGAATCCCAGAAGAAGGGTGACCTTAGACCTCAGCTGCTAGATCGTTTTCGGCTTTATCCGTCATGGTCTATGGTGAGCATGATCCAGCACAACGGATGGAGGTTATCAAGCGTCGTCTTGCTTTTGGCGACGACCCCGTAATTTTCGTAGCGTCTTATGCGGAATCGGAACGAGCATTACACGAACGCTTATTACAAGCTCGGGAATTGTTGCCAAGCATCATTCCCACCGATGATGTATTGTTGAAAAATTGCAAGCATTAGTATTGGGTGTTGGCGTTGATGGTCATCGTCCAGATATTACGATGATGCACACTGCTCGTGCACACGCAGCTTTTTCTGGTCGAAGTCAAATTATAGATGATGACCTTAAGGTGGCTGCCCATTTGGCATTGAAACACCGCTTGCGTCGTCTTCCATTTGAAGAGCAAGGTCATGACGAAGACCGTATTGATACAGTAGTTTCTGCGGCGCTTGAGGGCTAGCTATGGGTCCATCTGTGCAAGAGGCTCTCAAAATAGGCCTTGTAAATAATCAGATTCATACCCTTGTTATTTCTGGTGGTACTGGTGTGGGTAAAAGTTATATCCTGCGCCAGTGCCTCGAGGCATGGCATATTCCCTATCGTTTGATACCCATTTATGTAGAAAATTCACAATTACAAGAGACTATCGATTTTGAAGCGTCTCTAGAGCAGGGCAAGATGATTATGTCTGCAGGTCTTTTGAGATGACACTAGCACTCGATGCTGGGTTGTCGATGATGGGTCACGTTCTGGCGCCTGAGGTTCGTCATGCCTTACTAGTAGAGGCGAAGCGACGTCATATACTTGCTCATCATGACTATCAATCATGAAGATAGAACACTAGATGATGCGGAGTGGGAACTCGTCGATGTGCATGTATCTATGGCTGCACCTACACTAGAATCTCGTATAGCTGTGTTGCAACAAAATCGAGAAGAAATTCAATGTTGAAGTATCTATGCAGGGATAATCAATCAGACTTGGACGATGCCTTATGAGGAGGAAACTAGCTCAATAGATGTTATTTTAGCTGAGGATATGTTATCTCATAGCTACTAAACGAGTTCAGAATATTGCTGTTTCGGATGCTATGCTTTCACTAGCTATATCCTATGTACTACAAGCACGCACTGTAGGACATGGTGCAGAATACGTATTGCTGCAAGTTATGAAATCTCTTGCAGTTCTTGATGGCAGCTCGTACTGCAAGCCAATCGCATGCAGACCGAGCCGCTTTTATATGTCTTGCCCACATCGTATGAAGCGAGATGAGATATCAGAATCTCAATCATTACAAGGGGAATAATGGAAGTAGTCAAGAGCAGAAATCAGTTGCAAAAGGATACGGAAACAACAGAGGGACTCTGATGTAGAAAACTCAGTAGATTCTAATGCGAGAGATTCTAATGATGATAAATCCAATCCGAATGAGTCAACAGATTCTAATGATGATATTTGTAGCACCGGAGATGGAGCGTCTAATCAAGACGTATCCGGCAACGCTAATCAAGAAGAAACTAGCGGCACTATGACGCTAACCCTACGAAGTTTGATAGTTCTGATTCTAGAAAGTACGGATGGTAATGTAGTCTGACGGGGATATCTTCTGTATCCTTGCCGGATACTGTTGCCCGTATAGCTAACCAGATGTTTCATTGGAAATTACAGTCTTATAAGACGGTAGACCGCCAGTATCGCAAGGGTTCTGGTCGTCGCCTCATGACTAAGACAAAGGACACTCGAGGCCGTATGATTCGAGCCTATCAAGATGAACATGCTCTTGAGGACTTGGCCTTAGTCGATACATTGCGAGCGGCAGCACCCTACCAACGGTTGCGAGCTGCTGTTAAGGTGGAACAAGAAACACAATCTACGCAGTCTCTGCCATTAGAACAGCAAGAAGCTAAGGGATTATCTATAGTGATAAAACCACAGGACTATCGCCGTAAAGCTCGAGAAAAACGTATTGGTGCATACCAGCTCTTTGTGGTGGATGCTAGCGGTTCTATGGCGGCACGGCATCGTATGGAGGCCACGAAATCCGCTATTTTGAGCCTCTTGCGTGATTCCTATATCCATCGTGATTCAGTAGGACTCATTGCCTTTCGCAAGGAATCGGCAGAGGTGTTATTGCCGTTCACGCGTAGCGTAGAGCGCGCAGAGCGACTATTAGCGTCTATGCCTACAGGTGGTAAAACGCCATTAGCTCACGGTTTACGCATGGCCTACACCATGTGCGATAGATTGTTGCGTGCCCATCGGGCAGAACGCATTCAGATTATATGTATCACCGATGGTCGTGCTACGTCGGGGGATTCTGAGGATCCCCGTAGCAGAGGCTAAAACAATGGGCTCGTATTCTTGGAACCTTACCTATAGACTGTATCGTTATTGATACAGAAACGGGTTTTATCAAGCTAGGGCTAGCTAAGGAATTATGTCAATTGATGAATGGCAGCTATTATGCCATGGATACTATTACGGCAGATCGTATTTTGCGGGTATCTCGGAGGTAAATCATGAGTCGTCTCATGTATATTTCTAATTTAGGGAAACAAATCCAATATATAGAAAAGGCTGTTGCCACCTATCCTGAGATTGATACAGGGTGAGGTGGACATCTGTAATATGAAACAACCTCCTCTTTGGAATGAGGATTTTGAAAGCCGCCTTCGTGCTGCTGATGTAGTTCTCGTAACGAATATGGGGGTTGGCTTAGACTCGCCGTTTTTAGAACGTTTAGAGCGATGGCTATATGCGTATCATCCTAAATACTGGATCGATGTGGTAGAGCCAAAGAAAACACATATTCTCTATCGTAACTTGGACGAAAATCAACGTGATCGTCTTGAAAGCTATCGCCGCACCAGTGGCGTCATGAACTATGTGCGCCTTATCACGGTGCTTTCAGTACAAAAACCAATCTCCGAATGGGAGGAACCTGATCACATTCCGTGGCAAGCCATCATGGGCCGCGATGGAAATATCTACGAAACCTATGATGAGTTCATGGATGTCGAAGGGACATCGAGATTGGCCATCCATAGCGGTATATTTTTATCGTGACGAGTGGATCATGGGGGATATTGAGTATCAACAGGCCTTATTCGAAGAGATTTATAAACATCAGTACAACCCGATTATTTTTTATGGGCAGTATGGTTCGAATCCTCGTGTGGGTATTCCGAATATGAAGCTGTCCATGAACTATCTCTTTGGGAAGGATGTATTCCCCTTTGATGTGCTCATAAATACGTGTAAATTCTCCTATCAGTCCTTAGGGGCTCAAACATTTGGAGGAATTAAAATTACAGGACGTTCCTATCGTACAGGGCTACACCATATACATGGACGAGAAGTCATGGGCGGCGGATCCGCAAGGCGTGACGCCACTAGATGTGAACCTATCTATTTCACAACCTGAGCTAGATGGCGTTATCCACGGTGGGCGTCGTGGCTTGTCAGACCTTATGATGAGCAGGGGCACTATATGTATTTACCTGTGAAAGAACGCATTGCTGCTGTTGTAGAACGGGCCATTAAATGGTCTAAATTGCGCCATATTCCAGTATCAGGAGCGGAAGGTAGCTATTATCTTGCATAACTATCCGCCTAAAGAAATTCTAACATTGGGTTCCGCTGCAGGGACTTGATACGCCTGAGTCGGTACGACGACTGTTACAGGTCAAATGCAAGACGAAGGATATTCAGTCGATACTGTGCCAGAAACGAGTGCAGCGTTGATGGATATGGTGACATCTCATATGACGAATGATCAGGGTCTATGCTCACTGATGAGCTCTTAGCTTCTGCGGAAGGGTCGTTTGAGTAGTGATGATTACAGAGCATACTTTGCTACACTGCCAGAAGATACACAGAAGGCTATGGTTGCATCTTGGGGCGAGGCTCCCGGGGATGTATTCGTTTACGATGATGAAGTTTTTATCCCTGGATTTTCTAATGGCAATTTATGGATTACAGTACAGCCGCCTCGTGGCTTTGGGGAAAATGTATCCGCCATTTATCACGACCCCTGTTTGCCACCTCCGCATCAATATCTAGCCTTTTACCATTGGGTACGAACTGTCTTTGAAGCGGATGCGGTCATCCATGTCGGTACTCATGGCTCCTTAGAATGGTTACCTGGTAAGGGGGCTGGCCTCAGTGCTAGTTGTTACCCCGAAATTGGTATTTCTAGTTTGCCTAATATTTATCCCTATTGGACAACCATTATAGGTGAAGGTATTCAGGCAAAACGGCGTAGCTCAGCTTGCTTGGTGGGGCACTTGTCACCGTCGATGACGACGGCGGGCCTTTACGATGAGTTCGAAGAACTGGAATCCTTGCTCGATGAGCATAGTCATTTTGAGCAAGAACATCCTGAGAGTGTATCGGATATAGAAAACGTAATTAGAGAGAAATCTATCGACTGCCATCTCGTTGATGAAGAACAAGGCGCTACGATGGATGTGACTGATCTTATTACAGCGGTCCACGAAAAATTGAGCGATTTAAAGCATATGCAGATGCGCAACGGCTTACACATCTTAGGGCAAGAACCTGAGGGGCTAGACTTAGAAGAATTTATTACAGCTATTATCCGAAACCCTCAAGGTGAGATGGCATCAGGCCTTGCTGTCATAGCAGAGGAACTAGGGTATGATTGGTCCTATATAGAACAACATGCTGGCGAGACGTGAAATGACGATGGCATTCGCTATAGTGACATCATCGATCGAAATTTGGGAATGAGCTGCGTGCGTTTGTAAGGTATGTAGTGAATACGCCAGAGTATACAGTACCAGAACGGCTAGAACCATTTGGCAGCAGCTCATCGTCCAAGAGTACATCCCTAAAGTTAGGTGATACGAAAGAATGAACTTATCATCCATTTCTAGAGGCTTGCAGGGCAAATATATAGAGCCCGGCCCAGGAGGTGCTCCATCAAGTGGTCAAGTCGATGTATTGCCTACGGGACGTAACTTCTATGGCCTTGATGAACGGGCTTTACCTACAAAGATAGCCTACCAATTAGGCATAGAGCTAGCGGACCAAGTTATCGCCGATTATATTCTAAACGAGAAACGGTATCCTGAGACGGTGGGCATTATCCTTTGGGCTACGAGCAATTCTAGAAGTCATGGTCAGTGTTTAGGTGAGTTTCTCTACTTGTTAGGGGTTCGCCCTAAATGGCAATCCGGTGGTCGCGTGTCAGGCTTAGAAGTGATTCCATTAGAGGAGTTACAACGTCCGCGCATCGATGTGATGGGCCGCATCAGTGGCCTCATTCGGGATATGATGCCTACCGCCATCGGTTGGCTTGACAAAGCAGTTGAAATGGTAGCAGAACTAGATGAGTCACCAGACGATAATTACGTGAAAAAGCATATTCATGATGATGTGGACTGGCTCGTCGAGCAAGGCGAGGACCCTCTATTGGCTACTAAAAAGGCGAGACTTCGCATCTTTGGTGACCCACCACAGGCTTATGGTACAGGTGTGGGCGCCTTAATTGAAGGTAAGAATTGGGAGTCTTTCCAAGACATTGCTCAAGTGTACAGCCAGTGGAGCAGCTTTCACCTACACAAGGACATTCCTCAAGATATGAGGCTGTTTCAGCGTCGATTAACTACGATGGATGTGACCATTAAAAACGAAGATAATCGGGAAACGCACATTATGAGTGCCGATGATTATTATAGTTATCACGGTGGTCTTATTGCAGCGGTACGGACTGCAAAGGGCAGTGCACCTCGCGCCTATGTAGGGGATAGCTCAAACCGTAGCCGCGTTGTGATGCGGTCTTTAGGCGATGAAATTCGCCGCGTTGTACAAGGGGAAACGCAGAACCCTAAATTTATCGAAGCCATGATGAAACATGGCTATAAAGGGGCTTCAGATATGTCAAATGTGGTTTCTCACACCTTTGGTTGGGATGCTACGAGTGATGTTGTACCGGACTGGGTCTATGAAGGATATGCGAATAAGTATACCTTAGATAAAACCGTGCAGGACTGGATGCGTCAGGTAAACCCTTGGGCCTTACAGCGTATTACAGAAATTTTACTAGAGGCTGCTCAGCGTGGTTATTGGGATGCATCACAAGCGATGTTACAAGATTTACAATCATTATATATTTCCATAGAAGGTGTTATAGAAGGTCGTTAATATGAAACAAAGAATATCGATAATATGCGCCATACTGATGATGGTATTGTTGGTGGTCGGTTGTGGTCCTGCACAAACGGGGACTACGGGCGCTACACATCAGGTTACGGATGGTACAGGCACGGTTGTTACGGTACCTAATGAGCCAAAGCGCATCGTTCCTCTTGCAGCGAGTACAGAAGATATTGTGTTGTCCTTGGTTGATCCAAGTCGAGTAGCTGCGGTTGGTACGGTACCTAATAATGTACCTGAAGCGTCGGCTAAGGTAGAGAAACATGTGAAAGCATCCGCTGAGTCCATGCTTTCAGTACAGCCCGATTTAGTATTGGTACCAAATTGGATGTCTCCCGATGCAATCGGAGAAATGCGCAATATGCAAATTCCAGTGTATGTATATAAGACGCCTACTACAGTAGAGGAAGCAAAGGCTACCATTCATGAGATTGCAGGGCTGCTACATGCCTCTGATGAGTCCATGATTGCCAGTATGGATGCAGATTTGAAAACTGTAGAAGAACTGGCAAATAAGTATAGTGGAGAGCGCCCATTAGTGGCGTTTTATTCCCAATTTGGTTTAACAGGCGGCAAGGGTTCAACCTTTAATGATATGTGTAAATACTTAAAGGTTAACAATGCGGCCGCTCAAGTAGGTTTAGGCCCTTTTGATAATGGGACGAGAGAAGACTTAATAAAATCCAACCCAGATATCATTTTTATTCCTTCCGTGGCCTATACTTCAGATGGCGCTACGCCAGCATCGGTGGAACAGCTTTATTCTGATCCAGCTTTGCAAGGGGTTAAGGCCATCTCCAATCGTCGTGTGTTCCTCGTAGATTCTTCACAGGTTATGAGTTATTCCCAATTTATGACCCGTGCAATGGTATCTATGGCACAAAATATTTATAGTATGTAGTTATAGTTTGATGTGTATGGAGGTTTTTATGAAAGTATCAAAGAAACAACGTTTATCTCTATATGTGGGATTAGCTCTTGTATTTGGTAGCACGATTAGCGCACCTAGTGTGTTGGCTGCTAATGCGCCAGATTCGCATACCATTGTCGTTACTGCAACGCGCAGCGAACAACAGCTTTCACAAGTACCAGCTAGCGTAGGCGTAGTCACAGGCGACGATATTCGTGAACGTCACGCCACTAACATGAATGAAGCGATGCGTATCGTACCGGGCGTAGATATCAATACGTACGGTGGTGGTGTAGGTTACACGAATTCTAATGCGTTCCGCATCAATGGTTCCGACCAAGTGCTATATTTGGTTGATGGCATTAACATGGGGTGCGGCTGGTGTGAAATCCGCCGATGACGATTTTGAAAGATATGTCTGGCATTGACCGCGTAGAAGTACAACGTGGTGCAGGATCTACCTTATACGGTTCCGGGTGCTATCGGCGGTGTGGTTAACGTAATCACTGCAAAAGCCTGAACAAGGCGTGCAAACTAAGCTTCGTATTATGGGCGGTAGCAATGATCTTGAGCAATACGCAATTACCAATGAAGGTAGCAAAAAAACGATTGGTACTGGCGTGTAGGCTTTACAAAAAGGACATTATCGGCTCGTATAAGGATGGTCATGGCGTGCGTATTCCACAACATGGCAACAGCCATAATGGGTCCTTTATGGTAGGCAATACGATCAATGATAAGAATGATGTAAAAGGTGTTCTATGATACCTATCGTGGCGATGTAATGTACTCTGACCATTTGGGGGCCCTTAACCACATTCGGTATGGTACAGAAGCCAGTGATTCCTTACGCGCTATTTGGAATAATAAAATCAGCGACCGTTGGAGCCATCAATTATACTTGATGAACAATCACTATAAAACGGTATACGATCATTATCCAGTTGATGTAAAAACTCGTGGTATCGGCGATCAAGTAACGTATAAAGTAAAAGACCATACCGTAGTTGGCGGCTTTGATTGGCGCCAAGATAAGGTGGTTAATATGGGCGGTATCAAGCTAACGAACATGTCTTATTTCGTTCAAGATGAGTGGAAAGTTGCTCCTAAATGGACGGTAACACCAGGTGTTCGCCTTGACCACCATTCTGCATTCGGTACACATACATCGCCATCCATTAGCATTGGTTACGATGTGAATGCTAAAACTAATGTATATGCAGCGTACAAAGAGTATTTCTTGGCTCCTACACCATACCAACTCTTTGATGGCACAAATGGTAACCGTAATTTGAAACCTGAAACAGGTCGTGAATTTGATCTTGGTGTACATCACAAATTTGGTAAAACTTGGAACAGTAACCTCAGCTTCTTTAGCCGTCATACAAAGGACAGAATCGGTTGGGTTATGACAAATCCTGCTACGTTCGCAGGTCAATATCATAATTTTGATACTGAAAAAGCCTATGGCATCAATGCAGATGTACGCAAACAATTGACGAAACATTTGGCTGCACGCCTCGGTTATACGTATACACATATCGATGCAACACCAACTCGCAAAGCTAATCGCGATGGGTATGTGCCAAAACATGCGGTTAATGCAGGTCTCGATTACAATGATGCTAAATGGGATGCTCACTTGGATATCCGCGGTGTCATCGATCGTCCTGGTCAATCTGCTAATGTATTCCCACGTAAAACATACTGGTTGGCTGACATCAGCGCTAACTACCGGGTACGTGAAAACGTAACTGTATTTGGCCGTATCAATAATATCTTTGATACATACTATGCAGAACAATCTAGCGTTAATTGGGGTCACCCTGGTGACTGGTGGCCAGGTCAAGGTCGCAACTTCCGTTTAGGTGTTGAAGTTACCATCTAATTCATCGTATAAGTAAAAAATCTGATAAGGCTGTAAGCTACTGTGATAAAACTATAGATTTTCTATTGTAAAAGCACTATAATAGAATGTATCTATATATATCAATGTATGCGTATTACAGCCTTATTTTTGTGAAAGGCGTTTATTTAGAGGAGTTGGATTCTGTATGGAACTACCGGTTTTATCCCCGTACATGATGGCTCGTAAGCCGTCGGGGATCCGCATGGGACAAATTAAATTTTTAGAGCGAAAGAACCCACCTATTTTGGTTAATGGTTCTATTGGTAATGTTATGCGTCCTATGCATCCCGCCATGCAGCGCCGACTATTTACTCTAGGCGGACCAAATAGTCCTTTCAGTACAGGCATCGTGCCATATGTACCAACAACGGGTACTGATGAATGTCGCGAAGCATTCTTACATATCTTACGTAGCCAAGGTTTTGATACAACAGGCCTTAATGTACTTGTTACAGATGGCGCATCCATGGCGATGGAAATCATCATGCTTGGCGTTTGTGGCGGTGCCGGTGAAGAGGAACGTCCTCTCTTGATGTTCAACCCTTCCTACACGAACTATGATGCGGTAGGTCATCGCATTGGTCGTAAAACGGTAACCGTAGAACGTCGCCTCAATGAAAATGGCAAATTTGAATTGCCATCCATTGAAACCGTGGAAAAACGCATTATAGAAACAAAACCAGGTGCACTGTTGATTATTCCTTACGATAATCCAACTGGTCAGCTATTCAGCAAGGAAACCTTGATTGAATATGCATCTTTGTGCGTAAAACATAATTTGTGGATTATTTCTGACGAGGCCTATCGTGAATTGGCTTACGAAAAAGGCAAGGAAACATCCAGTATTTGGACATTGACGAATAAGGATGTACCGGGTATCGAAGGCCGTCGTATCAGTCTTGAAACGGCTTCCAAGGTTTGGAATGCTTGTGGCCTTCGCATTGGTGCTATCATTACAGACAATGCATTGTGCTATGAAAAATCCGTTGCTGAATATACGGCGAACCTCAGTGCCAATACACTTGGTCAATATATTTTTGGAGCCTTGGCTCATGAGAGCCACGCTGAGCTTCATAACTGGTATGAACAACAACGCGATTACTACCGCGAAATGATTTATGAACTTCACAAGGGATTCAAAGAGGTAGAACCTGATTTCATTATTTCTAATCCAGAAGCGTCCATCTATTTCGTTATCGATGTGCGCAATGTAGCAAAACCTGACTTTGACGGCGTAGAATTTGCTGCTTGGTGTGCTGAACATGGTCGCGTAACCTTGGATGATGGCAATGACTATACATTGCTCATGGCTCCACTTAACGGATTCTACAGTGGTGCCGATAGTGAACACAATCCTGGTAAGACACAACTTCGCGTATCCTTCTGTGAAAACCCAGATCTTTTAAAACTAGCGCCTGTATTGCTATCTAAACTATTTAGAGCATACGAAGCGCAACGATAAATAAAAAGGAGCTATAATGCTGAGAATAATTCTAGCATTATAGCTCCTTTTTTGATTCCTTATGTCAGTGATAGGATGTATTTAGGTATTATCGTTTTTCATGGTCTAGTCCCTTAGTAGCTATGCCAACAGCCTGTTCTTTGATTTAGCATAGAACTATCCTCTATTGATGGATAGGATGTGTCGTCTAAGGTTACTGTTTCCAATAATTTGTCGATATTATCGGCTTGGATGGATACTTCTTTGTTGTACCATTCGCCAAACTCGCGGATAACTGTTTCATTGCGCCTATAATAGGTGTATTGGTCAATTTTTCGCGATTCCACAAGGCCTGCACGCTCTAACATAGTCATAAATGTAGATACAGACGATTGCGATACACCACAGCGTTTTTTTGGATACTCTTAACGCTAACGCTGTTTGGAAAAATCGATGAGAGTTTTAGAGTGTACTTGAACACCGAATTCTTGCTCTGGGTGCTTTGAGCCACAATATAATATCTAACCGATGTGGATTGGATAATGCTTTCAGAATTCTTTGCGGATCCATATGGCCTCCTTGAGGTAAATACCAAAATGTTGAGTGCCTTACTTTGACCGTGGTCTTGCATTATGCGGTCGTATTATATACGCGTCTTGCTCCGTATAGAGATATTACTTACTTTTATCATACGCTAATTTTTATGTGAAAGCTAGGAAAAATTTATAAATTTTTATGGGACGGAGGTGTGGGTTTCAAAAAGTCTCCACTGGCTGGGTCTGACTTCGCCCTTCGAGCTTCGCAGCCAAAGTCGTCTTTTTGGAAACCCACACCCCTCGCCAAAAAAACTTTATGTGTGGAGGAACAGGTACAATGTCGTTTTTAGAAGCTCCCTACAGCCTCTCAAAAAACTTTATGTGGGAAAGGGAAAGGGCTACATGAGTCAAAAGTCAGCTTTTGAAAGTCCCCACTGCCTCTCCAAAAAAACTTTAGGTGTAGAGGGAAAGGCCCTTTTTTTATTTTCTTATACAATTTTTCATGTACCTATGGTATGTTAAAAAGGTATTTTCAATCTGTATCGTGAATATATAATATATAGACTTATGTAAGTTAGGCTTTCATAAAAAGGAGCTGAGTATATGGCAATAGATCGAAATGAGAGATTTGACGTCATCGTCGTGGGGGCAGGGCCGGCGGGTGCTGCAGCGGCGTTGCGTTTGGCGGAGCAGCGTGTGAAGGTGTTGGTCATTGAGCGCGGGATGGCGCCAGGTGCTAAGAATATGATGGGCGGTCGTATTTATACGCATTCCTTAGAGAAATTGGTGCCGGATTTTAGGGACCGTGCGCCTCTTGAAAGAAAGGTGACGAAGGAACGCATTTCCATCGGTGCTGGTAATGAGATGACGACCATTGAATATAGTTGCCAAGATGTGAAAAGAAAATGAAGAGTCCTATGTTGTGTTGCGTGCCAAATTCGACAAATGGCTTGCTGAAGAGGCTGAGAAGAAAGGGGCTTTGCTCGTTTCTAATGTACAGGTAACAGAGCTTATCACGGAAGGAGAAGGCAAAAAACGCCGCGTTGTAGGTGTGCGTTGTCATGATGATGAGGTGTATGCAAAGCTTGTTATCATCGCAGAGGGTGCCAACACGGTGCTCTTAGAAGAGGCTGGTTTAACTGACCCTACACGATCCTAAGACGATGGCTGTGGGTGTGAAAGAGGTATATAAATTCAAAAAAGAGGACCTTGAGAATCGCTTGATGCTATCTAGTGATGAAGGCATGGCCTGGCTCACGTTGGGCGATATGACAGATGGTCTACTAGGCGGTGGCTTTATATATACGAATAAGGATAGCCTTTCTGTAGGCATGGTGGTCGGCCTTGAGGACATCGGATTGGCAGACAAATCTGTTGACGAAATGTTGGAGGCTTTCACCAGTCATCCTAGAATTGCACCACTCTTGAAGAACGGTCAATTAAAGGAACACAGCGCGCATCTCGTGCCTGAAGGCGGTTATAAAGCGATGCCGAAAATTGGGCGGTAAAGGGTTACATCGTCGTTGGTGATGCGGCGCGGATGTGTATGAATCTCGGTTACACGATTCGTGGTATGGATCTGGCTATTGAGTCCGGCATGTGTGCGGCTGAGGCGGTCAATGTGGCGTTGCGCGACGAAAATATGGACCGCGTTACTAAATTGTATGAAAAACAAATCAAGGCGTCTTGGTTGCGTCGCGATATGAAATTGTATAAAAATATGCCGAAATTCTTGGCGACGAACCCTCGTATTTTTAATGAGTATCCTGCATTTGTAAACAATCTTATGCATGACGTATTCACCGTAAATGGCGACGGTGCGGTGCCGTTGATGAAAAAATTGTTGCGCCGCGTGAGCGACGTAGGCCTATTCAGATTGATTCGTGATGCATGGAAAGGGGTGCGTTCCCTATGAAATTAGAAGAGCGTTTGGGCGCGAATAAATATTATGTAGATGAAACGTGTCCTCACATCATTATTGATGGTGAAAGCGTAAGCCGCGAAGAGGCGATGAAGCTCGTGAATGGTTGTCCTGCAGGTTTATACACATTGCAAGAGGACGGCACGCTTGCTTTTGATTTTGCCGGTTGCCTCGAATGTGGCACATGCCGTGTGTTGTGCGGACATACGATTGTTAAATCTTGGAAATATCCTCGAAACGCCAAGGGCGTAGAGTTTAGACAGGGGTGAGTGCATGGAATTATTAGTCTGTATAAAACAAGTACCGGATACGTCGGAAATTAAACTGGATCCGGAAACAAATAATCTCATCCGCACAGGCCTGCCTAGCATTGTAAACCCTTACGATATGCACGCGCTTGAGGCGGCTTTGACTGTGAAAGACCAAATTGAAGGGCAGTCGCGTTACGGTTGTGACCATGGGCCCTCCACAAGCGGAAGAGGCGTTGCGTCAATGCTTGGCGCTAGGCGCTGATGATGCGGTGCTCGTAACGGACCGTGCCTTTGGTGGTGCCGATACATTGGCTACAAGCTATACGATTGCATCCGCTATCCGTCATATTCAACGAACCATGAATCGTCAATTTCAAATCATTTTTTGTGGCAAACAAGCTATCGATGGCGATACAGCACAAGTGGGTCCTCAAATCGCAGAGGAGCTCGGCATGGCACAGGCTACCTATGCTTGTGAATTTTCCGTAGATCAAGATGCACAAAAAGCGATTGTAAAACGAGAGCATGAAAATGGTTACGAAGTGATTGAAGCACCGTTGCCATTGCTTGTGACGACGACAGCTGAACTTAATGAACCACGTCAACCAGGCCTTTGGAGCTCCATTTACGCGAAAACGATATACTCATCAATCATATTACCTTGCGTGATATGCCTCATATTGATGAAAGCCGCATAGGCCTTACTGGATCCCCAACACGGGTGCGCAAGGTATACCAACCACCGCTTCGTGGCAAGGTAGAAATGCTTTCATCCATCGACGAAGGGGCGAAAAAGGTGCTCGAATTGGCATACCACATCAAGCCTGAAAAGTTCGCACACCTCTTGGTGCCAAATGACGCACCGGTTGTAGAGGCGCAAGATGATGAGGGCATTGACGTAAATGACCCTGTACAGCGAGCTGCGTCTGTTGAAAGCGTGGTGCCCTAGCGAACCTAAGGCGGTAGATCCAAATACATTTGCTGCAGAGGCCGCTAAGGCTGATGCTGTTTCCAAAGGAGGTGACCGATAATGACAAATTTTGATGAATACAGAGACGTTTTTGTCGTAGCTGATACCATCGATGACGTAGTGCATCCAGTTACGTATGAACTTATCGGTCAAGCCCGCCGTATCTGCCAAAGGAACTGGGCCAGCTCGTGCAAGTAATGCTCCTCGGTGAAAACGTACAAGCTGAGGCGGAGGAACTTGTGGCTCATGGCGCTGATATTGTTCACGTTTTTGAAAGTCCCCTCTTGAAATACTATACAACGGATGGCTATACAAAGGTATTGACGGATTTCTTTGAAGACCATAAACCGAATATCCTTTTAATTGGTGCTACCAACAATGGCCGCGACCTAGCACCGCGCATGTCTGGTCGCATGCAAAATGGCGTTGTAGCAGATTGCACTATCCTAACCGTAGATACAGAAGAAGGCCTTGTAGAATGGACCCGTCCTGCTTTAGGTGGCAATATCTTGGCGGAAATTATTTCTCCAAACCATCGTCCACAAATGGGCTCTGTACGTCCTAATGTATTTAAAAAGCCGGACCGCATCGCGGATAGCTGGGGCCGTATTCAACTTGAACAATTTGATCTCAAGCCGGAAGATATTCGCACAAAACGGTTAGATTTCATTTCTTTCAGTAAGACTGGCTATAATATCCAAGAAGCGGATATCATCGTAGCTGGCGGTCGTGGTATGGGCTCAAAGGAAAACTTTGATAAACTCTACGAACTCGCCGATGCTATCGGTGGCGTTGTAGGTGCTACCCGTCCACTCGTTGAAAAAGGCTGGATTGAATTGCCATACCAAGTGGGCCAAACCGGTAAAACCGTAAGCCCTAAACTATACTTGGCATTTGGTATCTCCGGTGCCATTCAACACGTGAGCGGCATCTCTGGTGCCGATACAATCGTGGCCATTAACAACGATCCAAAAGCGGAAATATTCCAACACGCGAACTATGGGATTGTTGGGGATTGTATGGAAGTTCTCAACGATATGTTGGCGCATTTAAAATAGAACATAAAAGATTGGGCTATTATCTTAACTGCTGTAGAAGAAGGCACCATTCCGAAAAAAACTCCACCAGCCGGGTCTGACTCCGACCTTCCGAGCCTCCAGCTAGGGACCAAAGTCGTTTTTCAGTAGATATGGTAAAACTGGTCTTAAACTCTACAGTCAATATGGGACTGGAGGCTCAATCTTTTTGTAGTTTTCGATTAAATCCATTTGCGCTCTGACATGCTCGATGAGAATCAACGTATGATAGACGATGTGTGTGGTAAGAATGGTAGTTATACATATCATAGTTGAGATGGATGTGGGTAGCGTGATGTTGTGACTGCTCGAATAGTAGTTGGTTTCTATAGTACGGTTTTGGTGGATTTTCGCAATGCACCAGTAGTTATAGGTGGTACAAGTTACACACGCCTAATCCTTTGGATTTAAATTCCTGTTGGGGCGAATTAATAGCTAGGTGCCAAGAGCTAGAGGATCATCCGTTGGAACAATTGATCTATTATATGCCGAGATGGCTCGTAACCAGTTCTTTGGCGATGGCAATAAACGAACCGCTCTACTCATGATGAATGGAAATTTAATTCAGAATGGATTATGCCCAATTACGATAACGAAATCTCGCGAAGTAGAATATTGGACCGCTTTAATTGGATATTATGAAAGCCCTGAGCAACATCGCATTCAATTCTTCGATTTCCTAAAACAAGAACAACAAACCATGCTAAAACGCTGGGGCTATGAAATCCAAGATATAAATGAAACCGAACTTGGTAAAACAATCGATACAAATCTAAAAGAAGGATCCACAAAACATAAATTATAATTGAGGTCCTGAATTACTACTCTCCCTTTCCCTGTAATGAAAATCTTTGCGATTCATTATGTAATTCAGGACCGATGTATTTAATGAATGTGAAGGTAGGGGCTGAAAAAAGACTTCGGGTCCCGCTTGCGCGATAGCGTGTCTTTTTTCCGCCCCTGTCATCACTGTTAACTAAAAGGAGGAATACATATGAACCGCAAAATTTTCGTTACAGGTGCTACTTCTGGTATTGGCCTTGAGTGTGCCCGTGCTTTCGCTCAAGATGGAGATAATGTATTGATTGCTGGTCGTCGTGCAGATCGCTTTGGTTGCGATTAAGGAAGATTTTTGAGCAACAATATGGCGTTCGTGTGGATACGCTTGTTCTCGATGTGAGCAAACGCGAAGATGTAGAGTCAAAGGTGAAAACCAGCTATCGAGGCTTTTCGGTGGCATCGATGTATTAGTCAATAATGCTGGCCTTGCACAAGGTCTTGATCGATTTTCAAGATAGTTCTGTTGATGATGCAGTCACCATGATCAATACAAATGTATTAGGGTCTTCTTTATGTAACAAAAGGCGGTGCTACCATTCATGATGGCTCAAAAATAGTGGTCATATTGTCAATATGGGATCTACAGCTGGGTATTTATGCATATCCCAAAGCGGCGCTGTGTACTGTGCCACTAAAGGCAGCTGTTAAGACGTTAGTGATGGTATTCGTATGGATACGATAGCTACAGATATTAAGGTTACTACTATTCAACCAGGTATCGTAGAAACTCCATTTAGTGAAGTTCGCTTTTCACGGAGATGCTGAAAGAGCAGCTTCCGTTTATGCTGGCATTGAGGCTGTTCAACCAGAAGATGTAGCAGATGTTGTACTATATGTAACAAACCAACCTAAACGCATGCAAATCTCAGATGTAACTATCATGGCGAACCAACAAGCGGCAGGCTTTATGGTTCATAAGAAATAATTATTTGAAATCTTATATCATTTAGGATATAATCATTCATAGTGTACATATCATTTTGCAAAATACATTTTGCGGAGTATATCGTTATGACAACTAATACTAAAGACATTACTTTGATAGCTTTTAGCTTGCAGTCTGTGTAGGTACCTATGGAGTCGTTGAGTGCTCAAGGTGCATCGGATGCAAACTAGAGTTCTGAACCCATAGAAATGTCTGTTGAAGCAGCTGTTCCTGGCGTTATTATGTCAAGTCCCGTACATGTGTTTACTACTGTAGAAGAAGCGTGTGAATATATGGGGTTTACGACCTCAGATGCCGAAAGCTATTGCCTGTAGGCTTTTAATATTCAATCTGTCATTACTATTGAGAAAGATATTTTACAGGTTGTGTATGTCTATGAACCTGGTATGGATCCGTACGTAGAATAAAGACGGTGGTGCTCTTATTTTATTATCGTTCATCTACTAAATTAAAAGGTGATATCAGCGGTGACCATAAAATTCATAAGGTGATAGAAACTGAAAGTGTAGATGGTACAAAGGTTACTTTTCAAAAGGTGGTAAGAAAATGGTTTATCTTGCATCGTGGATGAAAGATGGACAAAAATCACTCTTTAGATTTTTCATCGTCCCCGTTACACGAGATATGGCGAAGGCTATAATCCATAATATTGTTGAGGAAAAAAATCACATACAAAATAAATGTGTTTTTAATAATTTTTATGTTGACGCGAAAGGAGATTATACCCATGGTTAAAAAAATTTGTATTAATGGCAGTTGCGTGTGCTTGTGTAGGTTCTTACACTGTAGCTGGTGCTCAAGGAACTTTTAGATGTAAACACCTGATCCAGCTAAACCTGTAGTTGCAGAACAAGCAGCGCCTATGGTTGGCATGCCAAATCCTATTCATGAGTTTAGCACTATCGATGAAGCTGCTAAATACATGAATATTACACCTCAATCTACCTAAAGGTATTACCTGTAGGCTATAATATTGAGTCTGTAAGCACAATCAATAAAGATGTTTTGCAAGTTGTGTATGTTTATCAAGCTGGTGAAGATGCAACTCGGAACCAAGCGGCAGGCAAACGTATTGTATATCGCGTAGCTACTACAAAAGGGTGATATCAGTGGTGATTATAAGGATTATCGCGTTACAGCTACAGAAAAAGGTAAACGGTACAAAGGTTACTTTCAAAGGTGGCGAAAAAAATGGTATACCTCGCTGGTTGGACAAAAAGATGGTCAAAACCCATGCGATGTACTTTGAACGTCCCTGTAAATCGCGACATGGCAAAAAGCGATCATTGCTAACACTGTTGCACCTACAGCACATCACATATGAAAATAATATAACAGATCCAGCCTAGTGGGATAGGCATGCGAGCTATGGTGCAGCACTCGCATGGACACTGTAAGGGTTTTATATAAACAGCTCCTCGTATGAGGGGCCGTTTTTGTTATATGCTAAAACTTTCATAATGATAATCGATTCTAATATACCTGTATGGGTATATCTATCTAAGTATTATCATTGATAGAATATAAATATAGCTATTTTTGTGATAAAGAAGGCAGGGTGATGTATTGTATCGATTAATATTACAGCGTTTGGCGAGTATTGTAGGTATTTTTATTAGTTGTTACCATCGGTACATTTGTATTGATAAAATTATCTCCTATCGATCCCGTGTCGATGAAAGTTTAATCTTCGTAGGAGCTACACCAGATCCAGTTGTAGTTGCACAGATACGAGAGCAGTTAGGGGCTCAATGATCCTTGGTGGCAACAGTACTTACGTTGGTTAGGTCAAATTGTACAAAGGGGACTTTTGGTGAGTCCATTCTGTATGCTATACCAGTAGCGACCATTCTTGGTGGCGCCTTGCCCTAAATACCTTGGGGCTCGTATCCTTAGCTCTTGTTATGGGAATCGTGGTGACCATACCACTCGGTATGTTATCTGCAAAAGTATCAAGACTCATGGGATTGATCATGGGGTTCGATCTCGTTTGACATTCTTAGCGTTAGCGATCCTAGCTTCTGGGTCGGTTTATTATTGCTGTACTTATTTCGGTGTTAAATTACAGTTAGTGTCTGTAACGAATACCAAATGGCTTTTTGTCTGCCTATATATCTGCCCAGCGGTAACCCTTGCCTTTATGGATATGTGGTCTCTATATTCGTCGATTGCGCAATGCTATTTTAGAAGTATCGCGACAGTCCCTTTGTACAGAGGGGCGCGTGCATTAGGCTTTGCCAGAGTGGATGGTCTACACCGTTACATATTTCCCTCATGTAGGTCTTATATTGTTGCCTATGATGGGGCGTAACTGATGGGCGCTATGCTAGGTGGCTCTGCCGTTATTGAAACGGTATTCTCCATCAAAAGGTATTGGTTATATGATGGTGCAGGGCATTATGGCTCGCGATTATGTATTGATGCAAGGCTATATCATTTGGATTACCTTGGTGTTCATCGTGATTAATATCATCATTGATGTATTGAGTGTTTGGCTGAATCCGAAAAGCGAAGAGCCGCTATAAAAGGAGGCTCTTATGAATAGACAAAAGCCCTATACTTTATACGCTATGTTGGTATTAGCAGCTCTGTGGATCGTATTTTTCTTATGCGCTCCCTATATAGCACCCTTTAATCCTGAAACGACGAGTATTGCGGACCGCTTACAAGACATTAGTAGTACCCATCTATTAGGTACTGACCAACTCGGTCGTGATGTGTGGTCTCGTATTCTGTACGGTGGTAAAAGCCTCTTTAGGGATTGCTTTTCACCATCATTGGCATTAGTGGGGCCATCGGTATCGCTATTGGTGGGCTTAGCAGGATTCTCTACACCTCGCATTGACCGTTGGTTATCTCGTTTAATCGATTTGGTACTAGGGTTTCCCGAACATGGTGATTGCCATCGCTTTCATCGGTATCATGGGACCCTAGCATTACGAATGTAATCATTTCCTTGTGTATTACGAAATGGGCGGAATATGCACGTATCACTAGAGGCCTCGTACAGATTGAACGCCACGCGGAGTATATTACCTTTGCTCGTATGTCAGGTGCTTCAAATCTACGAATTCTGTGGCGCTATATTCTGCCAAATGTATTGCCACCGTTGGTGATTGTTATTATTCAACATCTAGGGGATGCCATCATCTTTGGTAGCCAGTTTCTCGCTCATCGGCATCGGCGTGCAACCGCCGGATCCAGAGTGGGGCGCTATCTTGTTGAGCTCTCGAGATTTTCTACAAACGGCGCCGTGGCTGTTAATTTACCCAGGGCTTGCCATTTTTATTACTGTTGTTTTATTTAACTATATTGGCGATGCGTTGCGCGATGCCCTCGATGTATCTCGTTAACCGTGCTGTGTATAGATTTTTTTATGGTGAAAAGCCTCAACGAGGCGATGTATTTTAAAGGAGATATTATGAAACGTTGGTTATTAGCATGTTTAGTCCATGCTTGTCATGGTAGCTCTCTTGGTCGGCTGTGGCAATGATACTGCTAAAGACAGCAAACAAGGGAAGCATATGAATGTTGGCTTTGTATTGGTTTGGTGAAACATTAGATCCCAACTCACGAATGGGATGCGTGGACATTGACTCGTATCGGTGCAGGTGAAACACTTAGCAGTTGTAACACCAGATATGAAATTTGCTCCCACAATTAGCAGATTCTTGGGAAAATGTGGACCCTACAACATGGAAATTCCACATCCGTGAAAAACGTTAAATTCCACAATGGTACACCGATGACGCCTCAAAAGGTAAAAGAGTCCATCGAGTACACGATGAAACAAAGTGCTCGTTCTGCAAAAGCTGTTAAAATCGAGTCTATCACTGTAGATGGTCAAAACTTGATTATTAAAACGACAGAACCTAATGGCTCCTTGTTATCTAGCTTAACTGAACCTGCATTTGTTATCATGGATACTGCAGATCTTAAAGACGTAGCATCTAAAACCAGTTCTTACAGGTCCCTTACAAAATTACATCTTTCACAAAAGGGTGAAACAATTGAACTAGCAGCCTTTCGCAGATTACTGGGGCGGCAAACCAGGTCTTGATTCTGTAACTGTAAAAGACATCGAAGACAACAATAAGCGCGCGATGGCATTACAATCTAAAGATGTAGATGTTATCCAAAAAGTAGACTCCGCTAACCGTAGCTTGTTCAAAGATGGTTTTAACATTCAAGATATTGCTGGCGTACGTGTTCTTATGTTGAAAAAGTAAACCACACTGAAGCATCTCCATTACATGATAAAGCTGTGCGTATCCGCTGTTGCTCATATCATTAACTATGATTCCATGGCGAAAAATTATCGGTAACGGTTCTACACCAGGGTGCGGCTCCATTCCCGCCATCTGCCAAACTTAGGTTATGATGCGATTGCTAATAAAAGCGACGACAGATGTAGCAAAAGCTGACCAAATCTTGACTCAAGCTGGTTATGCTAAGAATGCAAATGGCATGTATGCAAAAAGATGGTAAAGAATTAGCTATTACTACTTGCTGTTTGGGGAAAGACACAAGCTTATACGAAGAAATTCAACAAGAATTGAAAACAAAGCAGGTATTACTGTAACTCTTAAGAAATTACAAAGCCCTGATGAAGTAGATACACTTGGTACAGATGGTTTTGATTTGGTAGAACGCAATGTAGTTACTATGTCTACAAACGATCCCTTACTGGTTCCTCAGCTTGTTCTACAAAACTGGTGCGAAAAGCAAATGTTGGTGGCTACTCTAACCCTCAAGTAGATGCGTTAATCGACCAATTGTCAGTAACATTTGATCAAAAACGAACGCTCTAATATTGCTAAAACAAGCACAACAAATCTTTGGTTGATGACGTAGCAGATATTTATTTGTTGTATCCAAGTGCAACAGTTGTATCCACTACAAAAGTTAAAAATGTTCCAGTACATCCAATCGATTACTACTTATTAACAAAGGATTCTACTATTGAATAAATCTGATTGTATCGTATTTGATAAGGTTACAATTTCATATGGTGCGGAAGCAAGCGGTGCGTGATGTATCCTTCTCCGTGCCCAATGGTGAGGTCTTTGCCATCGTTGGTGAAAGCGGCTCTGGTAAATCTACGTTAGTTCGTGCCGCCTTTGGCATGTTGAAACAAGCTAACATTAGCGGCCAAATTTTGCTAAACGGCACCGATGTTTCTACATTGAGTGATGGTGATTGGCGACAATTGCGGGGTACGAAAGATTTCCATGATCTTTCAAAATCCCAGTGCCTACTTAAACCCAAATCGCACCGTAGAAAATCACTTTCAAAGATTTATTCCGTGCCCATGGTGAAAGCTATGACGTAAGCCGCGTTATAGATATGCTTAATCTCGTTCACTTAACCGACGGAGAGCGTATCTTGCAGTCCTATCCGTTTCAGTTGAGCGGTGGTATGCAACAACGGTTAGCAATAGCTTTAAGCCTCATCTTGAAGCCTAGCATCGTATTTGCCGATGAACCGACTAGTGCTTTAGATATGCTCGTGCAAGCCTCTGTGTTGGACCTTATGAAAGAGGTAACACAGGCTCTTGGGGCAACAGTTATTATCGTAACCCATAATATCAAGGCGGCCGCTCGCATTGCTAATAGCATTGGGGTTATGAATAAGGGACAACTCGTTGAAGTGGGATCCACCGAAGAGGTCATGGCGCATCCGAAGGATGAGTATACTCGTATCTTGTTAGATTCCGTAATGAAAGTGGTGTAGTATGATTCAACTCGAGAATATATGTAAACAATATACGAATCACAATCATGCGGTCCGTGCCGTTGATAACGTATCCTTTTTCCGTGGCTCCCAATGAACGAGTAGGCATTGCCGGTGGTAGTGGTTCTGGTAAAAAGTACTCTCCTTAGACTGATTGCTATGTTAGAAAAACCTACCTCTGGGAGTCTGCGACTCTTTGGTGAAGACGTAACATCCATTCAAAACCATACAGAAATATATCGTTCTATGCAGATGATGTTTCAAAATCCCTTGGCGATGATTCCTCCCAGGATGAACTTAGAAGCATTTCTCTTAGAGCCATATATCAACTATGGGTCTCATGGATATGGCGTCAGCAAAAGGACGATATCCGCAAATGGATGCAACGAGTCGACTTACCGGAAAAATACGGTTCATAAATACCCTCACGAAGTCAGTGGTGGTCAACTACAACGTGTTGTATTGGCACGGATCATGTTGATGAATCCAAAACTAGTACTCTTTGATGAACCTACATCGGCCCTTGATGCGGTGAACCAAAAGTTAGTGCTAGACCTATTACAAAAAATCTATACGGAACAACCCTTCGGCTACGTATTCGTCAGCCATGACATCGGACTATTACAAGCCGTAACAGACCGAATCATCGTCATGAAAGACGGACAAATCGTAGAAACCATCGAATCAAAACGACTCAAAGAAGCGGTACATCCATATACACAAGCACTTGTGGAAGCGAGTGTGTAAAAGAAAGCCCCTGTTTAGTGAACCGACCCCTTAATGTTAGACCAAAAATCTTAACGTTAAGGCGGTCGGTTTTTCTATGGCAAAATATAGGCTCTCTGTCAAATGTTGGGGTATTCACCCTACGAGTCTTCTTTGGCACCAATCATAGTTATGGTTGGTGCCATTCTTTTTGCTCAAAAGTAGAATACGTACTCTAAATCTACCAAAGTGGCGAAGTCCATAGCTTATCCGTTTTAATACTTTAATTTTGTTGTTAGTTCCTTCTGTGTATCCATTAGAATATGGAAGTAAGAATGCATTAGTTAATTGCGTCATCCATGCAGGAAATGATGTAAAGAAGTTATTAAATTCATTTAAGCCAGATGCTTTTACTAATTCCAACCAATGCGTTAAATGTGCAGCTATTCTTTGTTTACCATAGATTGAAAAGATTTTTCTAAAAAGAAAGTTTTTAAAAGCATATGCTTTTCGTAAATCATCAGATATTCTGAGTATTTCACATAGTTTAATATGTTCGGCTTCCGTTAAATGGTCTGGATGCTTCATTAGTACACGTCGATTCTGTTTTAACATACGTGAATAAGCAGCCAGTTTATGTTGCTCACGCTTTCTAACTCGCTCTACCGCCCAATCTACAAGTCGACATACATGGTATCGATCACAGATAATATGCGCATGTGGAAATAGCGCCTCCATGATGCGCTTAAAATTGTATGGACATATCCATTACAATAAACTTAACTTGTAGGCGATCCTTTATGTTTAAATGATGCAAAATAGTGGATTAATGCTTGCGTATCACGTTTCGGTAAAATATCTAATATTTCATGTGTATCTGGATTAGTTAAATTAACTTGGTATTGGTAGCCTTCTGCATTTCCTTTAAACTCATCAATACCAATAACAGTAGGTAAGGTCTTGAGCTTAGGTATAGTGATCATAGAGCAATAACGTAATACTGTAGTAATAGATGTATCACACTCGTTAGCAATAGCTGTATAGGTTACACTTTCAGTAAGTTTATCAAATAGCATTCTAATATTGGTTACACTTAGTTGCATATGTTTTTCGTACAAATGGATTACTTTCAGCAAAAATTAGCTTACAATGTGGGCAAATATATCGACGTTGTTTGTATTTTTCCAATTAGTGGACCTCGTTGTACTTTTCCAAACTTTTACCGTACGTATGTGGTAGTCCTTAATATGTTTTGTAGACTCTCCACACTTTTGGGACAAATATGTGGTGTTACTGGTAACTCTATCTCAAAAACAAATGTCCCATTCAATTCAGTAGCTGTTTGTAATATATTCTTGTTTTCACATTATGTAAAAATTCAGTATAATCAGTAGTAGGCATATAAGCTCACATCCTTTCTTTGGGAATTAGTCACTTTTTATTGTAAAAGCATGTGAGCCTTGTATGCTTATTTTTTACAAAAATAATGTTGGAAGTGACACCGTAGTGGTGTCACCCCAACATTTATTATAGAGCCAAAATATAGCCTTATATTTAAATTAAAAGTCGTTACCACTATATCTAAACGGCGAGGGTGGATATGAGTATTTAACTAAGAAATATGGTGTAAAGACTACATCCTAAGTTCGTCGTTGAATTAGTGCATTTTAAAGAATTTGGTAAAAGATGGTTTTGTGTCGAAAGCGAAATAATACAAGATATACTTCAGAATTTAAAGCTAGTTGTGGTAGAGTCATATTTAACTAGTGAATTATCGTATCGAGCAAATTGCATTACAATATGGGCTGAATAATCCTTCATTAATAGCTCGCTGGAAATCGGATTTTATGAAATATGGGGGCCAATGCTTTTTGTCGAGCGACCGAAAGGACGAATACCTACCATGAGTCGAACAGATGAAAAAAAGCAAAAGATTAGCACACATACTAAAATCTCGTAACCAAAAGAAGAAAAAGATTAACACCAGAGCAAGCTCGTATTTTTAGAACTGGAAAAAAACAATTACGCTATGCTCAAATAGAGAATGCTTATTTAAAAAGAATTAAGGAGATTGCGCATCGAGGATGCTCGGAAAATGAAAAAACAGCAAGAATCATTAGCAGTCTCGAAGAGAATTCAAACTAACTGAGATTCTTGCAGCCTTATGTTTTCCAAAATCAACATATATGTACTGGCAACAGCGCTTTGATCGAGTAGATCCAGATCTACAAATACGAATAGTTATTGAAGATATTCGTAAAGACCATCTCAACTATGGATATAGAAGATTGTTACCCTTGTTACAATTACGAGGTATTGTTGTTAATAAGAAACGATTACAACGAATTATGCAAAAGTTCAATTTGCAAGTAATAGCATTTTCTCGTAAGAGCCGAAAATATAATTCATATAAAGGTGTTAAAGGACGGATTGCACCTAATCGCATTAAGCGTAGATTCCATTGTAATAAACCACATCAAAAATTACTACAGATACAACTGAATTTAAGTATTATGAACTAGATGCAAATGGTGCTTTGAAAGTCAGAAAACTATACTTAGATCCATTTATGGATTTATATAATCTTGAAATTATCAGTTTTAGTATAAGTCCTACACCATCAGCTGAGTCTATACTTTCAGCACAACAACAGGCGATTGAAAAGACTGCTGATGCTAAGTATCGGCGGACATTTCATTCTGACCGTGGTTGGGGTTACCAAATGAAAGCGTATCAACACAATTTAAAAGTGCATAATATATTCAAAAGTATGTTTAGAAAAGGTAATTGTCTCGATAATTCACCAATGGAAAATTTCTTTGCCATCTTAAAACAAGAGATGTATTATGGCAATGCTTTTCAGAGCTATGATGAGTTAAAAATGGCGATTGAAAACTATATTATGTATTACAATACTAAACGAATTGAGGAAAAAAATTGAACTGGCTAAGACCAATTGATTATCGTTTAGCTACTACTGCAGCATAAAAATTCCGAGCAACCAGTTTAGAGTTACTCGGAAATAAAAGAAAGTCTAACTTTTGGGGGCACTACAGTCACTACATGGAACAGGGGCTCTTTTTGAGTATTTGATTAAATCATAATATTAACTATTAAGGATCCTTTTTGATATTTATGCAGTTCCATGACATTGATAAAAATAGCTCTTATAAAATTATATTACTGTAATCTAGGACATGTAATGTAATAAGGATTATAACCTTAAAATTTATCAAAAAGTATAAAAATTATAAAAATAAATTAATAATACTTATATATGGAGGAATTTTTTTAATAATGTAGAAATATAATAATATGAGGATAAAAATGTTATTTGTGTATAGGAGGTATTTAAATATTTAATTGAAAGTATCAATAATATCTACGATTATATAGCTAGGTTGGTACAACGATTGCGGGAGTTAGAAAAAAAGCAAATGATTATAATCTAATTCTATATAATCTTTTTGGGAGAAGGGTTGGAATTTATATGAAAAGATTTGTATCAGAATATTTGTAATAATGGATTAAAGGACATTCTAATTATGATTTTGCAGATGTAGCAGTAAATAGAGATAATTTACTATTTATTGATCCTGTATTGATTGAGACTAAAAAATAATAAATGGTGTAAAGAGGCAAAAATATATTACATCGTTTTTGATGAACTTTATAAAAGCATATAAAAGAAAAATAATAGAATAGAAAAGAAAATTATTGCTACATGCAAAGAGCAAAATGCAACTCACTTAGGGTATGGTTCTGGGAATAATGGAAAAAGGCAATACTGCAAAGGGGTTACTAGACTTATTTAAGCCTTTAGAAAAACTTATTACTAAGATTCCTACTATAAAAAAACAGAGGTAGATTTAGTAGTATTACTTCCAGGTTTTGCGGAAGATGGATTGTCAGATTTATTGACTAATATTTTACATAAACATTTAAATGACTATACATTGGGGCAAATGAAAAATATGGGATGAAAAGTGTAAAAGATGAAAGAAGTTTTGGAGCTGGAATCCAAAGAAAACATGTTGGGAAGAAATTAGAAGAACCAGTTTGTTGTGTTGATAGGAAAGAATTATTGCTTGTACCTAAGTGTATTCTTAGAAAAACTATTTGTTTTGGTACGGGACAGTATTTTTCTAGGATTATAATTGAACGAATACGTGAAGAGGAGGATATATGATTGATGGAAAACCTATTCCTAAAAAGGAGATTATTAAAAGTAAGCGTCATTCAGGGAAAAAAATTGGCAATATAAAAAAGTGACTTCTTATACACATAAAAAAATAATAATGCTTTTAGATGAATATCATAAAAATTACCGAAATTTTTATAGTAGAAAAATAGTAGGTTAAATGATTCAGACTTAGATGCACTAATTTATATGGAATAATATAAACTATATAATAGCCTTTAAAAGCTAAATTATTAAAAATCTATGGGAGAAGAAATTATGATGAGTCTATTGTGCTTAAAAATTATCAGCAGTTTAAAACGTTGAAGTAAATTGTAATAAGGGTAAAAATATTTTTATTGGGGATAATGGGGCTGGGAAAAGTACCATTCTTGAAGCGCTTAAATTTGTGTTAAGTGGTAGTTTTTCAGGGATAAAGTAAGATTGGTATTCATAATCTTTTTAACTGTAATGTTATTAATGACTATTTGGCTGCATATTTAGAAAATAAAAGCTACAGAATTGCCAATTATAATGGTTGAGGTTTATCTTGATGCACAAAAATGACAAAGTAAAAGATATTTTTAAATTAGAAGGTAAGCATAATTCTAAAAAAATCAGAAACTATATGGAATGAGATTGGTTATTAGAGTTAGATGAGGACTATAGAGCAGATTTTTATAGCTGTCTTGAAGATACTCAAAACGTTTTTCCTTTTTGAGTATTATGCTGTAAGATATTCAACCTTTTCAGATGAAACTTACAATAGTTTTAAAAAGCCTTTCAAATATAAATAGGGAATTTATAAATACTAGTGAGATAAATGTTGAAATAGCATTGAAACATTATGTTACTCATATATTCGAATCGGTAACAGAAGAGGGATCGTGCTCGTATTTTTAATGGTTTACGTACAAAAAGTAAGGAGTATATTGGAGAACTTTATGGCGAAAAATAGAATTAAAGAAGGTGAGTATAAATTGATGTTGATGGAGTGTATTCTTCGGATATTTTGCAATTTTTTTAACCGTGATAATATTGATATTAATAGTTTTAGGACAAGGTGAAAAACTGTTGTTAAGTTTATTTAAGTATGAAGAAACTCAAGATATAGATGTTTTGCTTATTGAAGAGCCTGAAAATCATTTGAGCTTTTCAAATATGCAGCTATTAATTCAACTTCTTCAAAATTTAACTTGTGCACAAAGCTTTCTTTCAACTCACTCGAATATGGTTGCGACAAAGTTAGAGCTAAGAAACTGCTTTATTTTAAGTAATAACAAAATTACTAAGCTAAATCAATTAGATAGAGACACTGAAAAAGTTTTTGTGAAGTTGACAAATCAAAATGTTCTTAATTTTTATACTTTCGTCAAAAAGTTATTTTTAGTTGAAGGTGCAGCTGAATATATACTTATAGATGATATGTATAAAAAGTTTACTGATAATAATTCTAGCCTATATGATGATAAAATTACTCTTATTAGTTGTAATGGATTGAGCTTTGATCGTTATCTTGCAATTTCTAATCTTATAAAGAATAAAGTTGCCGTAATAACTGATAATGATCATGACTATAAACATAAAGTTGTTGATAAATATAGCCCTTATGATGCTAATTTTATTAAAGCTTTTTCTGATGAAAATGATGATCGATATACGTTTGAGGTGTGTTTGTTTAATGATAATCAAGAATGGTTAAAGAAAAATAGAATTTCTAGGAGTGAGGATATCCAGTCTTTCTTATTAAATCAAAAAGCCAGAAGCAGCTTATAAATTTCCTCTAAATTAAGTTGTGAAAATGAATCAAAGATTTATTATTCCTAAATATATTAAAAGAGGCTTTTGAATGGATAAAAGAATAATTCATGCAGTTGCAGGTAGCGGTAAGACTAGATTCATCATTGAATCATTAGATTTAAATACACGAACAGCTATAATTACTTATACAATTACAAACCAAATGGAATTAAAGAATCGAATAATAGCCAAATTTGGAGAAATACCAAATAATATTCATGTTTTTGGGCTATTTCAATTTTTATATTCTTTTTGTTTACGCCCATATTACTGTGAAAAAGCTTAAAAGGTATTAACTTCAAAACAGACGATATTAGAAATAGATTTGATAATTTTAAAGGTAATTATATTTATAGCAATAAGATTTCTAAAGTACTTCTAGATAATTCAACTGATTATATAGATAGAGTTAGTAACTTTTTGATGTTGTATATATTGATGAGTTTCAGGATTTAACCGCATACGATTTTGAATTTGCGTTAAGTTTGATTGAATGTTCTACTGAGATTGTTTATTTAGGGTGATTTCTATCAAAAAAACTTATAGTTCTTCTCGTGTTGGAAATAAGGGCGCTAGAATTCATAGAGATTTTTGAAGAGTGGAAGGAAAAAAACTATCCGTTTTTGAATGGGATGATAGTACTTTATCTAAGTCTGTACGATGCCCAACTCAAGTTTGTGATTTTATTAGAGAAAAATTGGGGATAAATATTAGTGGGACTAAGAGTCCACAAATAGAAATTAAGGAACTTATTGAACATAATGATATAGCTACTGTTTTAGAAGATGATGATATTAAAAAGTTATTTTTATCAAAAGTTTTATGAATATCCTTGTAGCTCTAAAAATTGGGGGACAACAGAGGCTCTGAGTATGAAAGCATTTGTGTTGTTCTGAATCCAACTACTTATGACAAGTTTAGAAAGAATAAATTAGACTCACTTACTCCTCAAACGTTATCTAAGTTTTTATGTTGCATGTACAAGGACAAAAGGGAAATTTATATTTTGTTGAAGAGTAAAAAGTATTATGGGATGCTATAAAAAGTTCTTAATTATAAGAAAATCAATTCCTTAAAACTAATTTCATAATCCTCCCTTACGATAAAAGAAATCATATATTTCTTTCAGAAAGAGGGGTTAATTATGACAGCAGTAAGGCATGAATGGCGCAAGCACGAAAAGGATTTGTATTGTCAGAAGCAGCAGGCGGTGTAGGTTAGGGTGCCGAGCATGAAGTTCCTCGTTCTGGACGGCGTGGGGAATCCTAATCATGCGGCTTTTGCCGATGATATCGAGGCGTTATATTCGTTGTCCTACGGGATAAAGATGTTGCCGAAAAAGGGCGTGACGCCGGAAGGATACTTTGATTACACCGTGTATCCGCTGGAAGCACTCTGGAAACAGATTGAGTATACGGAGCAGTTTGACAAGAATAATCTACAATATCGGGTGATGATTAGACAACCTGATTTTGTGACGTCTGACGTGTTGGAGGCGGCCATTATTAATGTGACCAAGCAAAAATCGTTGCCTCGATTTAAGGACGTGCGACTCGAATCGATAGAGGATGGGGAGTGCGTGCAGATATTGCATGTCGGGCCTTATGATGACGAACCGGAATCGTTTATGAAAGTAGAAGAATTCTGCAGTGCCCATAATTTGCAACGTGTTAATGACGAATGGCATCGAGAAATCTACTTGTCCGATGCGCGAAAGGTGGAGCCCGCAAAATTGAAGACGGTACTGCGTGTGCAGGTAAAAAGGGGATAGTATAAAACTGTCATAATAAACTTAATCGGATTTATCAAGGAGGCGCCTTATGGATCTGCATAGTTTTTTCTTATTATTCCCCAGTATTTTCATGTTGCACGAACTTGAGGAAATACTTTTGTTTCCTCGCTTTATGGAGCGGAACCCGCAACTGCAACGACGACTTTTATCGGGGGCGTTTACACCGTTCAGAATCAATGCAATCATCTATCAGGAATTCATACTCTTGTTGATTATACTCGGGTTGAGTGTATATTTTGAAAGTTTCGTTTTTTATCTCACCATAATCATAGCCTATGTATACCATGTAATCGGACATGTATTTCAAAGCATAATCCTGCGACAATATATCCCGGGTGTTCTTAGTGGCATTATCACAGCCGGATATTGCACATATCAGATATATGATGCGGTGTCGGAGAACCATATGCTGTTAGCCTATTCGTTCCTAACACTGTTGATTATTTTTCGTTAATATCGCTGTGAGCTTTAAAAATTCTTCAAAGCCTGCAACACGACTGATTAATTTGGTAAAATTAACTATACTTCTAATTAATAACTGATGCTTGATGTATAAAAGGACGCCCTACCATTAGAGAAAATTATCTCTGATAGTAGGTCGTCCTTTTTTATGTAAGCGTTTTAAAGTATAGTTGGTTAGTATCCCTATGGGTTGCATAATTACAATTTAATAGAAACTTATACAGGCGCTATTCAATTTCCGCTTTCAAATCAATGACGTTTTTACATGCTACGCAACTATCGCAGTCACAGAATTCAGCGCCTTGTGCTTTGATGTCTTTAGCGTGTTGTAATAGGTTAGCAGCACCTTCTTCGCCAAGGATTTGTATAGCGCGTTCGGAACCTGCAAAGGCGATTGTTTCGTCGATAAAGGGCAATGTTTTGTTCTGCTACAGATACGAGTTGTTTTGTAAGCTCTGCTTGTTTTTCTGTTCCCTCAGCATCGAGCCAAAATTGAGCGAATTCTTTTACAGTTGGATTGCTTTGTGGTGCATCTAATAACGCTTGTACGAGTTGTGTTAATTGTGTATGTGTCATGATAATCTCCTTTTATAAACTACTAACTATAGTTTTTGAATAGTGCGTTTAGTATCATATGAGCATCTATTCCCTTTTTATTGAGTTCATTATAGCACCTACAATTATTTTGACTAGTAGAATGATTTTGGATAGATACTATCAAATAGAGATAGAAATGTGATGATTACAGATAAAATGTTTTAATGTAATATAATAATGATAAAGGATAGCGAATGATAGGATCAGATCATTATGAAATAAGTTAGACTTTATAAGTGAGGTGAGTTCGTTTGGAAGCATATATTAAGAGTTTAGAGACAGAGTTGTCTTTGATAAAAATGGTTTCAAAGAGGAAGAAAGACGAGCCTTAGTCGATTATAAATTTAATAATCATGAATATATCAAGAAGTTGGCATTTTTAGCCTATAAATCTGACACCTATCAAGTAAGAATGTATGGCGTATTTCTTTTTGGATACTTATCAGAGCAAAAAGATGTCTTGGTATTTATGAGAGATGAAGTTTCTAAAGATGATAATTGGAGAGTTCAGGAAGTATTAGCAAAGTCATTTGATGAATTTTGTCACAAGACAGGGTATGAAAAAGTACTTCCAATCATTGATGAATGGTTAGAGAATAATAATCCAAATACGAGGAGAGCAGTTATAGAGGGCTTAAGAATATGGACGAGTAGACCTTATTTCAAAGATAAGCCAAATGAAGTTATTAGACGAATTGTGTTATTAAAAGAAGATAGCAGTGAATATGTTAGGAAATCAGTAGGCAATGCTTTTAAGAGATATGTAAAAATTCCTGAATTAATTAAAGCTGAACTCAATAACTGGAAGTTAGAGAACAAAGAAATAATCCAAGTGTATAAATTGGTGAGTAAATTTATTAGCTGATAAATTTTTGGTTTATTGGATTAAATTAATTTGAACTTATGGAGGTCGTAATGAATAAGATCACTTGCATTTGTTTTGGGTGTTAAAGACATGGAACGGTCGATAAAGTTTTATAGAGATGGTTTGGGATATAAGACTGACTGTAAAGAAAATAATCCGCCAGTATGTTTTTTCGATACGGCAGGGACAAAATTTGAACTATTTCCTTTGGAACAATTAGCAAAAGATATTGATGAAAAATAATCCACCTACGAGAAATGGATTTGCCGGAATTACATTAGCTTACAATGTTGAGCATAAAGAAGATGTTGATAATGTTATTGAATTAGTACGAAATGCTGGGGGAAGAATTGTAAAAGAACCACAAGATGTTTTTTGGGGTGGATATCATGCTTATTTTTCTGATCCGGATGGATATTACTGGGAAGTTGCATGGGGGCCAAAATTTGAGTTTGATGAAAATGGACTACTGAAATTTTAGTAGTTAATCTTGCTCAGGCTTGTCGTGTTCTTTTAGTGATATAATTTATTTAATACATATAGTATGTTTTGAAGGGATTGTATTATGAATAAGATTCTATGTGCACTGGCTACGTTGGCTTTCATAGGTTCTATCAATGTTGTCTCTGCAGATGATTTAATGCGGTTCCGGCTTAATGGTAATTCTATTTATGACCAGCCTTATGGTGACAGAAATGAGTTTCCATGTCTAGACGGACTTGGTAGTTGTACTATAACTGATAGCGATTATAAAAGCACTCGTAAAGGTCAATCGCTAGAGTTGTTTGATACTGTATATGAGGCTAAGCAACATTTGAACTTTAAACCGCAGTTGCCAAGTGGATTAGAGGGATTACGTTCTGTACATGTATCCATTGTGGATCATGATGTATTACAAGTCGTGTATGCCTATCATGAGTTTTTAAAAGGGAGATACTTTGACCATGCAGATGATATACCGAAATATATTAAGTATCGTGTATCGACTCTATCAGGCAATATCGCAGGCGATTATAAGGATTACTTACCTCAGAAAAAAGATGTTGTAAATGGGATGACGGTAACCTATCGAATGGTGGATGACGCCGTTTACTTAGCGTCATGGGAACATGAGGGCAGAACCATGTGTTTTTATTTAATGAGCCAGTTTCTATTAAACGGGCGAGCGACATTATTAACAGTGTAAAATATTGAAAAATACTTTAAGTGTAGTATATTCTAGATAGGCAATTGATAGTTGTGCAATTAACTACGAAGTCCCTCAGAGTTGTATCTCTGAGGGGATTTTTGATTAGATAGTGGAGATAAACTAATGAAAGCAGAAAATTACAAGATTTCAAAGCTATCATATATAGAAAATGGTAGTAATGAAATTATGAAAAGGTACCAAATACGTGCACAATATGAAACGGAACCGCCTCATGGAGATGCTATATATTCTATTTCTATAAAGGGAAAGCATTGCCGTTTTTGGATTTATGGTAGGGATGTTACTTTCATAGGTAGTAGTATGGTTATGGTGGAGTCTGTAAGATGCAAAACCTGGGATCCCATTGAAACCATGATTATTGATTTAGAGAATGAGGTGTATGCTAGTTTAAAGGAATGGTATACAGATATTTCATTTATTCATCATCGAATAGAGCTTACTAATCAAGTGGTAAAACATGGATAAACGCATTCTAAATAATTTTTGAGAATTTAGAATGGATAAAGCTTTTAAGATTGATTGTGCTAGTTACTAACGAGAATATATCATATTCATCTTATTTTTAATTGACATGAGTCTATAGAATACAGTACAATACCCTTATATCTTAAATACGAGCTATGAATGGGTATAAAGGTTTACAAATCCTGCTTTCAGAGAGTTGCCGGTTGGTGCGAGGCAATAGAGGTTGTACGCTGACACTCTCCCGTGAGCTTTGGTGGCGAATACAGCAGTAGTCATCGACGGTGGTTCCGTTATACCCAAAACGAGTCCCAATTAGGGTGGTACCGTGTTATGAATATAACGCCCCTTTGAGCAACGACAGTTGTTCTGAGGGGCTTTTTTTTATAAAAGTTTAGTCAACCATACTACGTGACCGAATTAAAGTGGTGCTCTGACGCTCCAGCTAGCTTAACGGTCTTCGGCCTAGGGCCTCGACCTACTAAAGTCGCTTGCGAGCACGCACTTTAATTCTACGTTTTGTTTGACTAAACTTTCACAATGGATAGATATAATACAGTGTTATGTTTTATTAGTACAGAAAAAGGTGAAGATTATGGATCAAAATCGCGTATATTTCTTCGATACAACCCTTCGTGATGGGGAACAAACACCGGGCGTTGCACTTCGCACACCAGAAAAGGTAGAGATTGCGAAAGGTCTCGTACGCCTTGGTATTGATGTTATTGAAGCAGGTTTCCCTGCAGCGTCTCCTGGGGATTTTGAAGCGGTGCAAACTATCGCACGTGAAGTGAAGGTACAACAATTTGTGCATTGGCACGTGCTAATGAGAAGGACGTTATCAAGAGCTATAGATGCATTGAAGGATGCGAGCGCAGTCGTTTACATGTGTTCATCGCTATCTCCGAGATCCATATGCAATATAAATTAAAGATGACTCGTGAACAAGTACTAGATAAGGTTAAAGCTATTTTAGAATTGGCTAAAGGTAAGGTTGATGAAATCGAATTCTCTGGCGAAGATGCATCTCGTGCAGACTTAGATTTTGCTTGCCAAGTATATGGCACAGCTATTGCTGGTGGTGCAACAATCATTAATGTACCAGATACAGTGGGTTACATGATGCCCTCAAGAGTTTGCTTCTAAGATCCGTTACATCAAAGAACATACACCTGGTATTGAAAATGCCATCATTTCCGTTCACTGTCATGATGACCTTGGTCTTGCGAATGCTAACTCCTTGGCTGCTATCGAAGCTGGTGCTCGCCAAGTAGAATGTACAGTTAATGGACTTGGTGAACGTGCTGGTAACGTGGGTATCGAAGAGGTTGTGATGTCTCTTAAAACACGGCATGACTATTTCCACGATTTACAAGTGAACATCGATACAAAACAATTCACGAAAATTGTCTAAATTGGTAAGTCGCTTAACAGGCGTGGCAGTTCCTCCAAATAAAAGCTATTGTTGGTTCTAACGCATTTGCTCATGAATCTGGTATCCACCAACATGGTATGCTTAACAACCCTGAAACATATGAAATCATGACGCCTGAATCCGTAGGTGCTGAAAAGACAAATATCGTTCTTGGTAAACATTCTGGCCGTCATGCCTTCGAAGACCATTTGAAAACATTGGGATTCCACCAAACTTTCACAGAAGAAAAAAATCAACGACCTGTTTGCTAAATTCAAAAGATTTGGCAGATAGAAAAACATGTATACGATGATGATATCATCGCTCTTGTAGTGGATACACATGGATCACAAAAAGCGTCGAGCTTGTGCTCAATATTACAAATTGGGCGAGAAAGGCTATGCCTATGCTGACGTTCGTCTCATGACTCCAGATGGTGAAAGAGCAGATGCTGCGGTTGGTGATGGCCCTGTGGATGCCTCCCTTAAAGCGGTTGAACGTGTGGTGGAGCTTGCCAATCAGCGAAAAGATTACCAAATTCGTGCCATCACAGCTGGCAAGGATGCCCTTGGGGAAGCAACCCTCAAAGTTGAATATAAAGGGCGCATTTATCACGGTCGTGGTATCAGCACCGATATCGTTAAATCAAGTGTGAATGCATATATCAATGCGGTGAATTCCGTATTCCTAGCTATGGAGCTAGAACAACAGGAGGAAGAATAATATGGGTATGACCATTACTGAAAAGAACATGGCTCGCCACGCGGGTCTTGATGTGGTAAAACCAGGCCAAATCATTGAATGTCATTTGGACGCGGTGTTGATGAACGACATCACATTCCCACCAGCGCTTCGTGAATTTAAAAAGATTGAAAAACCTGTATTTGATCGCCATAAAATTTACTTGGTTCCTGACCATTTCACACCAAATAAAGATATTCAATCTGCTACACAAGCGAAAGTCATGCGCGATTTCGTACGCGAACATGGCATTACGAATTACTTTGAAGTAGGTCGCATGGGTATCGAGCACGTTATCTTGCCAGAAAAAGGTCTTATCGGTCCCGGTGAAATGATGATTGGTGCCGATTCTCATACATGTACCTATGGTGCAGGTAATGCATTCTCCACAGGCGTTGGCTCCACTGATGCAGGTGTTGCTATGGCGGAAGGTAAAACTTGGTTCAAAGTGCCTGAAACTATTAAGGTTGAGCTTATCGGTAAACCTAACAAATGGGTAACTGGTAAGGACGTAATCCTTGATTTAATCGGCAAAATTGGCGTAGATGGCGCTCGTTACATGGCCCTTGAATTCGGTGGCGAAGGCGTGCAACATATGACTATGGCTGACCGTCTTACAATCTGTAATATGGCTATCGAAGCGGGTGGTAAATGTGGCGTATTCCCTTACGATGAAATTACTGAAGAATACATCAAAGGCCGCGTAAATCGTCCTGTAGAACCTATTAATGCTGACCTTGATGCGGTGTATGCACAAACTGTGACAATCGACTTGTCTAAATTACAACCAGTTGTGGCGTTCCCTCATTTGCCATCTAATACACATTACATCAACGAAATTGACAAAGATATTAAAATCGATCAAGTTATCATCGGCTCTTGTACAAATGGCCGTTATGAGGACTTGGTAGCAGCTGCGGAAATCTTCAAAGGTCGCAAAGGTGGCTCCATTCGTTCGTTGTATCGTAATCCCTGGTTCCCAAGATGTATACGACCAAGCGATGAAAGATGGCTTTATTGGACATCTTCATTCAAGCTGACTGCGCAGTGTCCACGCCAACATGTGGTCCTTGCCTAGGTGGTTACATGGGTATCATGGCAGCTGGTGAAAGAACCGTTTCCACTACAAAACCGTAACTTCCGTGGTCGTATGGGTCACGTTGATTCTGAAGTATATTTGGCAAGCCCTTACGTGGCGGCAGCAAGTGCTGTATTAGGCCGCATTGCAGGCCCTGAGGAGGTTTAATATGGATTTTGAAAGCAAAAAAATCTGGCGCTACGGCGACGATGTAGATACAGACGTAATCATTCCAGCTCGTTACTTGGCGATTGCTGATTGGAACGAATTGGCTGAACATGCGATGGAAGACATTGATACTACTTTCGCTCCTAATGTGAAAGCTGGCGAAATCATGGTAGCTGGTAAAAACTTTGGTTGCGGTTCCTCTCGTGAACACGCACCAGGCGTTATCAAAGCAAAAGGCGTGCCTGTTATCGTAGCACACTCCTTTGCACGTATCTTCTTCCGTAATGCTATCAATATCGGTTTACCAGTTATTGAAATCGGCGAGCAAGTAGATCGTATCGATGCAGGCGACGCTATCGGCGTAGACTTGTCTAAAGGCATCGTGTACAATTTGACTAAAAACGAACAATACCAAGGCACTGAATTGCCACAATTCATTCAAGACATTGCGGCAGCAGGAGGTCTTGTAAACTTTGCGAAACATCGCAAGTAGTACATATCCGGGATGGAATGTTTGTTTTTCCCTCCAGTTGCCTTAGCGGTCTTCAGGCGAGCGAAACACCCGTCTCAACCTCCAGCAGGGGTCTGACTCGGCCTGCGGCCTACGCAGGGGCAAAAGTCAGTTTCAACGGGCATTCGGCTCTTAGCAATTTGTCGGTGAGGTTTGAGCCAAATTGTAATCTTCTGTTCTGAGGGTGGATGTGTTTTTCGGTCTTGCGGAGTTCCGCAATGTATTGATAATGTAGAGGCAAGGTGAAGTCCTCAAGCGACTTTAGTAGGTCGAGCCCCTTGGGCGAAGGCCGTTAAGCTAACTGGAGCTTTGAGGGCTTCACCTTGCCTCAGATGAAATGTAGTATATGAGGAAATAAGAATGAGCGAAAAAAATATCGTATTGATTCCTGGTGATGGTATTGGTACTGAGATTATTGCTGCAGCGAAGGCTGTGTGTGATGTGGCTTTTGAGAAAGCCGGTGTAAAGGTTAATTGGATTGATAAAAAAGCGGGCGGTGCGTCTATTGATGCATACGGTGTGCCTTTGACTGAGGATACTATCGAGGCTTGTAAAAGCGGCTGATGCTGTATTGCTTGGTGCTGTAGGCGGTCCCTAAATGGGATAATGTAGATCCTTCTATCCGTCCTGAAAAAGCAATCCTAGGTCTTCGTAAGGAGCTTGGTTTGTTCTGTAACTTGCGTCCTGTAAAAATCTATCCATCTTTGCAAGAGTATTCTCCACTTAAAAAGGAACTCGTACAAGATGTAGATTTTCGTTATTGTTCGTGAGTTGACTGGCGGTATTTACTTTCGGTGAACGCGAAGAGGCACAAAGGCGAAGGTGCTAACGAGTTTGCTTGGGATAAAGAAACATACAGCCGTTACGAAGTAGAGCGCATCATGGACATTGCTATGGAAACAGCTCGCAAACGTAATAAAAAGGTTGTATCTGTAGATAAAGCAAATGTATTAGCTTCTTCTCGTTTGTGGCGTAAAATCGCTCAAGAAAAAGCGGCAGCTAATCCAGATATCGCAACAGATTACTTCTACGTAGATAATACAGCGATGCAACTCGTTGTAAATCCTGCACAGTTCGACGTTATCGTTACAACAAACTTGTTCGGCGATATCTTGTCTGACGAAGGCGCTGTTATCTCTGGTTCTATCGGGCTTTTACCATCTGCATCCATGGGTACTGGCACAGCATTGTACGAGCCAATCCACGGTTCCGCACCAGACATCATGGGGCAAAACTTGGCGAATCCATTGGGCACAATCTTGTCCGCAGCTATGATGTGCCGTCACTCCCTTGATTTACCTCAAGTGGCTGACGCTATTGAAAAAGCTGTTGAACAAGTGCTCGTTGATGGTTATCGCACAGGCGATATCTATCGCGATGGTTTAAAACGTGTGGGTACGACAGAAATGGCACAAGCTGTTATTGAACGTTTGTAGTCATGTAAGCTCGTGCATCTTGACTAGTTCTCTGATTTCTGTCATATAGTCAGATGCATGATCCTATATCATGTGCGGTAAAAGAACGCTTACGACATTGCATCGCATTTGGTGAGGTATTTTTAGTTTGTATTTAGTATAGTTTTAGAATGAGGTGTTTACCATGAAATCAACTATTTACAGAAATCTCACTATTACTGCGTTATTAATGGCTTTAGCAATTATGATCCCTATCGTAATGCCATTGAAAGTCGTCATACCACCGGCGTCTTATACACTGGCCAGTCATGTGCCAATCTTTTTGGCTATGTTTTTATCACGTAAATCGGCGGCTTGTGTAGTTATTGGATCCACGTTAGGATTCTTTGTAGCAGGATTCCCTCTTGTTATTGTTATGCGTGCAGCATCACATATCTTTTTTGCGTTGCTTGGTGCGTGGTATCTTAAAAATCACATGGAAGTATTATCAAATGCTTTTTCTTTTGTGACTTTTAACTTTGTGTGCGCTATCATTCATGCTATTGGTGAAGTTGTTGCATGTTTACTATTCTATACAACTACTACATTACCGAATATCGACTTGATGTACGTTGTATTTGTCCTCGTTGGAGGTGGCACTATTGTGCATAGTATGGTTGATGGATATATTTCCTTGTATATCTACAAGGCCATACCTAAAATCCATCATTGAATAAATGATAGTAACCTAATATGGAATGAAATAGGGGTGACCATTGGTCACCCCTTAATCTATCTTTTTAGTGATTATAATTGTTATAATAGATTTGTAGAATATTGAGGCAGAACATCTTATAACTAATTCTAGTAATGGAGGTGAAGATAGTGGCTACATCAAGCTTTTTTAAACCCTTAGTTGTGCGGCAACAAGATGAAGCAGCATGGGTTAAAGCCTTTGATACGACGGAGAAAATTAAGCGAAATAAAAATTATACGATCAATAAGTTGAATAAAGAAGCTGGCCGTAAAGTTTTAGAACAAGTTGTGAGGAATAGTTGCTGATTTAATTTGTATATGTATCAAACACAAAAATCTATAATTGTCCGAATGGTTTCATTAGCTCCCTATAATCTTGATTTGTTTATACGATTTGAGACCCTAGAATTTTTAATTGGATCTGCTAATAAAAGCGGTTAAGAAGCTGTGTGTAGCTGTTATAGCGTGAGAGAAATCAAGGATTACGGTTTCTCCTTTTTGTATAGCAGGTATGATTTTTCGCTCTCTAAGATTAATAGCTTCTAGTTTAACTTCACACCGTTCTCCGCAATAGTTATACATATCAATGTACAATTCGGGAGCGCGGACTATATTATTTCGTTTAGCTACAGTTTCCGTAGCGTGTTTTCTAAATCCTCTAGGTGTTTATGAAGGTCATATGTTTTTAATCTATCAAAACCAATGGTCATGTATATAAATGTGCCGGACCAAGAGTTGTTTAGCGTTGTGTATGTTACATCTAGTGGAGAAATATGTGCGACCCCATCGCCCGATACGATATACATATCTGCTTCTAATGTTTTGCCAAGATTACTAGACAAGTACAGGCCCATGCCTGCATTGTTTTGTTGCTTGTAAGGACCTACGTTGACGCCAAATGTACCAGAGATTTCAGGCTCTAGTGCCATAGCGATGGCATCTGTATTGTTTGTGAAAGGTGCATAGGTTTGCTCTAAATGTGTTTTAATACCTACACCAAGGTCAGCAAGAATAAATGATAGTTGGTTTTTATCTCGATACCAGTTAAATTGTAATAATGATGGAATCTGAGGATTAAAAACCATGTTCTAATACATTATATGTTAGTTCGGATATGATATAACGAACTGCATCCTCATATCCTCTAATTAAATCTGTAGGTAAGTCCATAGCGTAATCACGAATTGTATTTAGCATTTGTGTAATATTATGATCTTTGTATTTGATGGCGAAGAGTGGGTCTTGTTGTAGACGTAGTGAAAAATTGTCTTGTGTGTTATTTAGAATTTTAAAGCATGAGGTTTGGACCATTCAATCGTTCCACATATTATCAAATATAGAATGTTTAGAATATTGATAAATTTATATGAATCTTTTTTGTTCTTTTAGATTGCCATATATAGAGTATGAGTAGTGTCAGTGTTTGATACTCACATGTTTGACATAGTCTTGCATCATATAATTATATGTTTTGACTTACATGACCAATCTAAATATACTAAGTACATTGATCAAACTCAATAACTCCCTTTTGATAAATGTAAAATGCATTTTGGTAATGTTAAGATAGGGAATCCTTGGTTATGTGCGATGTGTCTGTTCATGTTTCTCTCTCCTTTAATTGACATGAGTTAGTGCACTTGCTATACTTAATCATAAGATAACGTTTAGAGACCTAGATAGGACGAATGTTCGTCTCTCGGTTGTCTCAGTTGACCCCATACTTTGTATGGGGTTTTCTCTATATTATAGAACTAATGTTTGTAAAAACAAGAGAAATATAGCTATTATGATTTATTGATACATATCTACTATTATTTCATGATTTTTTTGCAGTTTTATCATACCGTTCGAGTAGTTTCATTCTTCTGTATGTCCAGCTATTTCCTCATCTTGAATTGGATGTATTAATTTTTATACAATATCTGTAATATTAATTTATGGGAATGTAGAGCATTTAGGAGAGATAGATGAGTGGTCAGAACTGGTGGAGCCGCATAGGTTTAGTTATGTGTATTGCAGCGAGTGTAGGCATTGTAAGTGGCTGTGAGTTTAATATGGATAATTTAAGGAATAGCAGTCAGGTGAAAGCTACGCAAAGCGATAGTGAGAAGGAAATCTGGCGTGTTTTTAAATTTTATTTAGCTGCTACAAATGAGTTTAATTTTCACGAGTGTAAAATATAGTCATCAACATGTAGAAACGGTGCAGCAAGCACGACAAAATGTACCGTTAGCTGAGTTTAAAGGTGCGGGATTATGAACGTCTTGAGCAAGAACTCATTGCTGCAGCGAGAGCAGGGGCACTACATAGTGACTTGGAAGCAGCTACAGATGCTTTATTACCGGTGTTGCACGATGTTGTGGTGGCTGTAAAAGAGCTAGATACGTATTATAAAGAAAAGCGCTATGAATCAGATAATTATGCATTTGCTCATACGCAGTTAGAGAAACTTTCAACATTAATAGATGCATTTAGACCGAAATATGATGCGGTAGATAACCTTGTTAATACCTATCATAAGCAGGAGGAGAGCGTCTTGTTAAAGCTGATGCGCAACAATGGGCAAACGAATGGCGCTAATATGGCTGAAATGATGCTTATCTATAGCGACATAGTAGATCATATTGTAGAGCATAAATCCGATAGTGATTTCCAGTGGGTGAAAGCACAGAAAGAAGCAGCTCGATGGAATTGGTGCAAAGATTACTGCTGCCGAGGCTCAGAATCGTTTAGAGCAAACAGAAACATCTTGATAAAGCGATTGAGGATTTTTATTGCTGATCCTCGTAGTGAAACGGAAGATGCCGTGGTTGAGCAATATAATGAAATGGTAGATAGTCCGATGAATTTTTGCATTATTAGATACTGTGCAGAAGCCATATGTGCCAAGAGTTATAATGTGAAATGGTATATGTTAAACATGATATAAATTTTGAGCAGAATATATTTGACAACCTACCCTTATGAGCTCTATAATTATCTATTATATGAATATTGCGTTGAAAAAGACGGCATGTCTCAGACGGATTTAGTAGAGACCAAACTCATGGGCTGAAAGGTTTGGAAATCTAGAGATGTGCGGATCACTTTGGAGCAAGCGGGAACGCCCTGCCGGTGAACACCGTTATATGTCTAAGTGGCTTTCACAAAATGAAGTCTAGTTATTTCGTATGCTCGGAATATTCTAGCTTTCACAGAAGGTCAGTAGGGTGGTACCACGGATATTACGTCCGTCCCTTCGGGGACGGGCGATTTTTTTATGTAAAAGGAGCACATCATGGATTACGGTAAGACGTTACATTTGCCTGAAACAGAATTCCCAATGCGCGGCAATTTGCCTAAGCGCGAACCAGAAATTTTAAAATTCTGGGAGGACAACAAGATTTATCAAAAACGTTTGGAATTGCGTAAAGACGCAAAACCTTTCATCTTGCATGATGGCCCTCCATACGCAAATGGTAAATTGCACATCGGTCATGCCCTCAATAAAACGTTGAAGGACATCATCATGAAATACAAAACAATGACTGGTCATTATACTCGCTACATTCCTGGTTGGGATACGCATGGTTTGCCAATTGAGCATGCGGTTATTAAAAACACTGGTCTTAACCGTCATGAAATGGCACCATTGGACTTGCGCAATAAATGTAAGGAATATGCATTAGAATGCGTAGAAAACTCAAAAAAACAAGACTTTCATTCGTTTTGGTGTATTAGGCGAATGGGAACGTCCCTTATTTGACATTGCGTCCTGAGTTCGAAGTAAAACAACTTGGTATCTTCGGCGAAATGGCAAAACGCGGCCATATCTACAAAGGTCTTAAAACTGTATACTGGTGTACGCACTGCGAAACTGCATTGGCAGAAGCAGAAATCGAGTACGCTGAGAAAAAATCCTTCTCTATCTACGTAAAATTCCCTTACGTATCCGAGAAAAAGGTAACATTGCCAGCTGGCGTAGATCCAAAACAAGCATACTCTGTTATTTGGACAACTACTCCTTGGACAATGCCTGCCAACGTAGCTATTTCTGTTAACCCTGACCTTGAATATGGTTGGGTAAAAGTAGGCGACGAATACTACTTGATGGCTACTGAGCTAGTTGATGCGGCTATGAAAGATATCGGCATCGAAGACTACGAAATCGTAAATCGTTTCTCCTGCGCAGACTTTAGAATTGGCTGAGTTCAAACATCCATTCGTAGAACGTACATGCTACTGTATTATGTGGTGACCATGTAACACTTGAAGCAGGTACTGGTTGCGTACATACAGCTCCTGCACACGGTGAAGATGACTTTAACATCGTTATGCGTTATAACAAGGAAGGCAAAACTGAACTTCCTATCGTATCTCTTGTTAATGAAACTGGTAACTACACTAAACAAGTAGACGACAACCGTTATGGCGATACTGAATTCCCATTGGCTGGCGTAGAAATTCACGATGCAGAGGTGCCTGTAATCAAAATCTTGGCGCACAACAATGCATTACTTCACAAATCTAGCTTGCGTCACCAATACGCTCACTGCTGGCGTTGTAAAAAAATCCTGTCATCTACCGTGCTACAGAACAATGGTTCTCCTCTGTAGATGGGATACCGTCAACAAGCACTTGATGCAATCGACAACCAAGTACAATGGATTCCTAAATGGGGCCATGATCGTATCTTCAACATGGTTCGCGACCGTGGTGACTGGGTAATTTCCGTCAACGTATTTGGGGCGTGCCAATTCCTATTTACTATTGTGAAAGCTGTGGCGAGCACATCATCAACGATGATACTATCAAAGCATTACAAGAAAAAGTAGCCGTAGAAGGCTCTGATGCTTGGTGGGCTCACAGTGCAAAAGAATTGTTACCAGAAGGTTTCAAATGTCCTCATTGCGGTCATGATGAGTTCAAAAAAGAAACAGACATCATGGACGTATGGTTCGACTCTGGTTCCTCTTGGTCTGGCGTACTCGAAGTTAACGGCTTAGACGTACCATGTGCTATGTACCTTGAAGGTTCCGACCAACATCGCGGTTGGTTCAACTCTTCCTTGTTAACTGCAGTAGCAACAACAGGTAAAGCACCATACAACTCCGTATTGACTCACGGCTTCGTTGTGGACGGCGAAGGTCGCAAAATGTCTAAATCTGTAGGTAATACAGTAGCACCTAGCGACATCATCGACGTATACGGTGCTGACGTTATGCGTTTGTGGGTATCCTCTGCGGATTACCAAGCAGACGTACGTTTGTCCAAAGACATCGTAAAACAATTATCCGAAGTATACCGTAAGATCCGTAATACATTCCGCTTCTTGCTCGGCAACTTGGATGACTTCAATCCAAACACTGATAAAGTGGCTTACGCAGATATGTCCGAATTCGATAAATGGGCATTGTTGCGCTTAGAAGAAGTACGTCAAAAGGTTACTGACGCATACGAAAACTATGAATTCCACATGTTATACCATGCAATTCATAACTTCTGCACAGTAGACTTGAGCTCCATCTATCTTGATGTAATGAAAGATACTATGTATGCTGAAAGCAAAAACAACGTAGCTCGTCGTTCTGCTCAAACAGCAATGTACGAAATCTTGAAAACATTGGTAGCTATGGTATCTCCTGTACTTTCCTTCACAGCAGAAGAAGTTTGGAAATACATGCCTAAAGAAGAAGGCATGCCTGAATCCGTTATGCTTCAAGATTGGCCACAAGGTCATCCTGAACACTTCAACCAAGAATTGGCTGATAAATGGAACCAATTGTTAGATTTGCGTACATCTGTACAAAAAGCATTGGAACTTGCTCGTCAAAACAAAACAATCGGTCACCCATTAGATGCATCCGTTACAGTATACGCTGAAGGCGCTGCATTTCGACGCATTGAACGCTCTTGGTGAAGAAGGCTTAGCTAAACTCGTTATCGTATCTGAAGCTCACATCGTAAACGGCACTGCGCCAGCAGAGGCTGTTAAAGACGAAGAAACAGGCGTAGCGACAGTCGTTACTCCATCTGAACTTGAAAAAAATGTGAACGCTGCTGGATCCACCGCGATACAGTAGGTCAAGATAGTGAACACCCTACACTTTGCCACCGTTGTGCAGAAGTAGTAAAAGCGCTATAATTCCACAATCGATTTAAATACAGTTATCAAAATATCCCCTTTAGAAGGCTCCATCGGCCGGGTCTGTTCCTTTGGAACAGGGCCAAAAGTCGCCTTCTAAAGGGGATATTTTTATTGGCGTTTAAACAAGAGCCGTTTAATGAGGCCGTTGTTAGCGACATATTAGCATATTTTGATGTGCCTTATATAACGTATTATTTGGATTATATGTCGGATGAAACTGAGAATGTTAGATAAGATAGAGCGTAGTCCGATGATGATTGGTAATACATATGGGGAACGATGGAATGTAGTACCTGGCGTTGATTTGTAATTATAATCGAATATATTGTTAGTCGTATATTTGATGGTTAGAATGTAGCTTATTTTTAGGTTATAACAAAGGAGCTAGTACGCTGTGTACTAGCTCCTTTGTGTTCTTTTATTCTATTATTGCAAATCCTTAGGCACGCTGAGCGGTTTCCAATTATCTAACTCTGGAATGTCTAATGTATTGATAGTTCGTTGTATCCAGTAGTTCAAGGATACCTCATTGCCAAAGTACTGTTCAAATAGGTATGTATTACCGGGAATGTCCTTTTTGCTTGCCGTGTTCGTCGACGATATGGCGCATCGATTCCTTGAGGTACAGTTGCACCCTAAATGGTGTGGGCCGCTTGCCTTTGAATATGAAATAGGATGGCCCAATAAAATCGTGGGTACGAACGTTGATTTGTTCGTAGCGATTGCTCTTGAGGCCTTCCAATGATGCTTGTATCATGGCGTTGGCATCGTCATATTCCTCGAGTAGGAATGGTTCTTGATCGACGTCGAGTACATAGTGCCACGTCGGTTTTTCTTCATCTGTTTCGATGGCCCATGCATCTGAAAGCTCCGGTAAACGGTGGCTTTCATAAAGATTATGCCACAAATTATGGGCATCCTCTGCATTGAGCAACAATTTATAGATAATCTCATGCCCTTCAGCTGGGTCATAGCCATACAACCGCACCTGATAGGTGTTGCGTGGCATACGTTTAGTTTCCAGTTTATAGATATTCCGCAATTTGTCCGGAATGGTTAGGAAATGATTGTAAAAGCTAAGCACCATCGTATCTTGTGTGGATAGGGCATGATCGATAGTTTTCCAATCATATAATGTGGTATCCCACTGATAGCCGTTCATAGTAACGGATAATCGGGCCGCATTGTGAGGCCATGTGGTAGGGGCAGGGCGCACGGTTGTAGAGGATTCGGTAATACCTTCCTTGTAATGCCAATGGCCGTCTATTTCTTCGAAGGCTGCTAATCGTTCTGCCGCTTCGTCATCTACCGGAATATCCTTGATTTCTTCGCTGCGATTGGCGAGATGTGACACGATGTACTGATGTGAGCTTTCATAATACTGAACAGCTGCATTCAGGTTAGGCGTGCCTGTTACATATCCCTTTTCATAGGCATAGCCGAGGGCCACTCGTGTTAAAGCACGGGTGATATCGTAAAAGAGAACTCGATCCTCCTCTTGTAAAGCTCGGTTTTCTTCGTCTAAGACGCGCATCAAGGATTGTACAGCAAATTTGGTGTTCTTGGTCACGCCAATGCCGTGAATGCGCATGTAGCTGATATACGGCAAGGAGAACAGGAACCGATCCTTTGTCGCCGCCATGTGCGTCAAATCGGCGATGAGCCCCCAGTCGAGCGGGAGCCCTCCAATGTGAAAAATATAGCTAAATGCGGCTTGCAACGCTGCATAACCGGCGTCATTAAAGTCCTTTGTGGCTGCCTGTTGATACAGTTCAGTAGCCTTGATTGGGTCATACGGAATGGCAGCGCGCAACGCAGGTTGCTCATAAAAATGGTAGTAATAGTCGGCGAGTTCCGCGATACATTCTGGCTGGCTTAGTTCGGCGCCCTTTGTAAACCATGTGAAAGCCTCTGTAAACTCGCCCCTTTCGTGATGGTCGAGAGCCGTATATAGCATCATGGTCGGATTGCCTAGTTCAGCGGCCCTGCGTGCCACACGGCGTGCATTTTCATAATCGCCTTCATCGATATAAATATTGCGCAAGTTCCCTTGGAACATGGCGAGCCCTTGATCAAGGGCTTTGGTAAACCAGTATTTCGCATGCTCCCGAGATTTTGCTTGTAGCGTTTCTTCATCTACCATACCGCGCAAGGTAGCAATGACTTCACGTAAACTCTTGCTGCGCGTCGCTTGGTGTAATCGTTGACTAAAGCTAGCCTTTTCCGGACCTAATAGCTGTTTCGCTTGGTTAATAATATGGTAATCGCCCCAAAAGAATACGTTGCCTATAATATATTGGCAGTATGCATCGTCCTGCTTTGCATAATCATAGATGATGCGGAATGCATCGTCAAAGGACAACTGCATATCGCGCCTCACTGTAGGCGTAATCGATCCGGCTATACGCAATGCTTGTAATGTGCCAATTGGACTATTCCGGCGGATACTATCATGGAGATATTGATAGGTGCGCATATTATCCTCTGGGAATCCAGACTCGGCCCACGTAAATCGCGGACCAGCATATACGCGTGCCAATAGGGCATACGCATCACCCAATTCGCGTTCCTCAGGAGACAAAGCCTTCTTGTAGGTTTCCTCAGAGTCTGATTTGTCCGTACTACCTTGTGATGTAGCCGTGTTGCGCAACTCATGCTGAATTGGCTTTGTCACATTCGATTGATTATTTACATCGACTCTAACATGCGCAGGCCCTCTTGAGCGGACTGCGGATCATAAGACATAAAAATTAAGTGGAAGACCCGTTGGAGGCGGTCTGTGAAATATTGAGCCATAGGCCCTCCTTTCGTTTTTATACAATACACTACTATTATATACCGAATATGTCTTGCGTTAAAGGTGGGAGGGCGGTGGCGTGTCCTGAGAACCTCCACCGGCCGGGTCTGACTACGCCCTGCGGGCTCCGCGTAGCGCAGTACTCTCTTATCCGTATAACAAAAAATAATTTCTAAGTCAGGTTAGAGTGGATATGAAAAAGACAACCCGCGAAAAAACGACTTTGGCCCTGTCCCGTAGGGAACAGACCCGGCCGGTGGAGTTTTTTCGTGGGTTGTCTTTTGATTAGCGTTCTAGCCGTTGACTAGAAATTATTTTTTATTATAATCCTCAAACCATTTATCATAGATTTTTTTGGTATGTGCCGTCTTCTTTAAGTTCTTTAAGAGCTTTGTTAACAGCTTGTTGTAATTCTGTGTTGCCTTTTTTTACACCAAGTACTGTGCCAGGTGCTTTTGTAGGTTCGCCTACGAGTTTAAGGTCTTTGTCAGCACCTTGTTTTAGGTAGTACATAGCAACTGCGTTATCGATGATTGCACCATCGATTGTACCAGCTTTCAATTCCATAAAGATATTGGCGTTGGAGTCCATTTCTTTTACTGTTGTGTTAGGGATAGCTTTTGCCATGTCTACAGGAACAGTACCGATTTGAACGCCTACAGTTTTGCCAGCGAGTTCATCCATGTTATGGATTGTGGAGTTGTCTTTACGAACAACTGTGATGAAACCGCCTTGGTCAAAGTATACATCGGAGAAGTCCAATGCTTTTTCACGTTCAGGAGTTGCGTTGATGCCTGCTGCGATCATGTCGATGTCGCCAGATTGAACTGCTGGAATCAAAGCGTCAAAGCCCATGGATTTGAATTCCATTTTTAGGCCCAATTTTTTAGCGATTGCTTCGGACAAATCAACGTCGAAACCAACGTATTTATCGCCTTCAGTGAATTCGAATGGTGGGAATGTAGTTTCAGAACCTACACGTAACACACCAGCCTCTTGTGTCATTTTGCTTTTTTCACTGCCACAACCAGCCAATAAACCCATAGCAGCAACGGCTACGAGTGCGATAGCTGTCAATTTTTTGAATTTAAACATAGTATCCTCCTCAAACACGATACAAACATATTAATCTGTTTCTATTGTACGGAATTTTGAACCAATAGGCAATAACATTGTATAATTAAAAGGTGCGAAAACAAATTATGTACATGAAATGTACCTTTTACCAAATAAGGTCAGTTTTTATACATATATTTAGGAGGACCTATGTCTCTTACCGAACAATTTTCCAGTGCTTGTGAAAGCTTCGATAGAGGCTTTCACCATTAATTATACATTGGCGAAGAATCCTGAACTGTCTAGTCATGAATTTAAGTCTGTTAAGACAATTGGTGCTGTCCTTGAAAAGCACGGTATCCCTGTGACCTATGAGTTCTGTAACTTGCCGACTGCTTTTTAAGGCATCTGCTGTGAAAGTAGATAATCCTAAGGGCCGTTTAGCTATATTATGTGAATACGATGCGTTGCCAGATGTGGGACATGCGTGTGGCCATTGTGCTAGCGGATCTATGAGTGTACTAGCGGCTCTTGCATTGCATAAGATGCAGCAAGAAGGCGTAGCTTTCAACATGGACATCGACATCATTGGAACCCCTGATGAGGAAGCGATGGGCTGCAAGGTGGATATGTGCAACGCTGGCGTGTTCAAAGAATACGATTTTGCCATTATGGTGCATCTTGACGGCGAAGAAACGCGGCCGAATTCACAATTCTTAGCCCTCGATTGTTTCCGTGCTACATTTCACGGTAAACCGGCCCATGCGGCTGGTGAGCCTTGGAATGGCATCAATGCGGTAAACGGCGTGCAACTCGCCATCCATGCCATGGATATGCTGCGCCAACAAGTGCGACCAGAGTAGCGCATCGGCACGTGGATTATTAATGGTGGTACCGCATCTAATGTTATTCCTGCGATTGGCGAATTAGAGGTTACCGTGCGTCATACAGAACGTGACTATTTGAACGGTTTATCTGAACAGATTAAAAGAATCTTTGAAGGTGCTGCCCTTTGTACTGGTACGACTGTAGACGTTGAGTTTTACGGTAACCCTTACGATGATATGAACCAAAACCATCGTGGCACACACCTCATCGAAGAGGTGATGACCGATATGGGCCTTGATTTTTGAACCAGGTCCAGCGGACATTGGGGGGCAGTTCCGATATCGGTAATGTCAGCTATCAATGTGCCGCATTCCATCCCTAAATTGCGCTTGGCTGGTCCCGATAAGGTGTGCCATGCCAAAGAGTTTACGGACGCTATGCTGGAACCAACCATTGAACAAACCATTTTAGATGGCGCCAATATCATTGGGGGCACATTGTTGCGATTAGTAGAAAATCCAACTGTCTTAGAAGAAATTGTGGCTGAGTTTAATGCAACTAAATAATTCCCACCTACATATAATATTACTAAATAGTTTCTAGCTGATGGGAATAGCGCTAAATAAAATGTTTCCTGTATCTGTCTGAGGGAACTGTAATATCATAGATAGAATTCGTTGCCTCTTTCAGAGTTACTGATAATAGATGATAAGGGGATATTGCCATTTATAAAACTACGATTTTGGGTAAAATAAGTGCCCACCTCAATGTCGTGGTGATGGAGCGCCCAGACCACGTTATTTCCAGCGATGACAGGAATGTATTTAAACTCAAGAAATTCAAATAAACTAGCTATGGTGATGCCGTCTGGTACGGTAAATTCATCGCGATGATGACTCATATCATCGGCCACACAAACGGCATCTCGATCGATAATTATATGCATATAATTTCACATCCTTTGAAATAGTAATTCTACAATCTTATGTGATTATCTATATTGTACATCAAGTAAAATTTACATTGTATTAAAGGAGGTTTTATGTCTGCATCTGAACCATTAGACATTAAAAATTATATAGGTCTTACTGGTGATACACCCATTCGATTCATCGCGTCCGACGTGGATGGCACTTTAGTGAACGACGCGAAATCCGTGGATCCTGAGGTTGTCAATGCTGTTCGTGCCGCTCGTGAAAACGGTATTCGCGTGGCTATTGCATCAGGGGCGTGCGTGGCATGAGATGGACGATGTCATCGATGCCATGCCGTGCTTGCGCTATTTTGTGTGCACCAATGGCGCCTATGTCATGGATAAAGAAGAGCAAAAGGAACTCGTTCATATTTCCTTTGATAAAACTCGGGCCATGGATTTAGTACGAAAACTAATGACCTATGGTGTGTTTGTAGAGGCTTATGTGAAAGCCGAGATTTTCGGTCAATATCCTGTTGTTGGTAATGAGACAGCGCAAGCAGAACATTTTCTTTAGACCGAATATTAGACCTTTCATTTTAAAAACACGTACCATGGTGCCGATTTATTGACACATTTAGAATCGTTACCAGAGGGACCGGAGAAAATCCAAATCTTTTACGGCGATGAACGTATACGCGAACGCATCCCTAGCTGATTTGCGGGATGAGTTCCAAGGTGCAGCTATAGATGGCAAAGGGCGCGAACGCTTTTATGATGTTCTTGAATCGAGTGAAGGCAATTTAGAATTTGTGTTACCTCATACGACAAAAGGCACAGCCGTAGAGGCCTTGGCGAACCATTGGGGCTATACGCCTGACGGGGTGATGACCATCGGCGACAGCGAAAATGATCTATCCATGATTCGCTTTGCCAGCGCCAGCGTGGCTATGGGAAATGCACGAGATAATGTGAAAGCTGCCGCCCGTTATGAAACGACAGATAATAATCACTATGGCGTAGCTTGTGCAATATATTCGGCTATTGCATATAATCGTGAATTGGAAAATAAAGAGAAATACTAAGTGGCTAATAGAAATACTAAGCTATTAAGGGTCATACTAGTCTACTAATAGAAATACTTAGAGGCTAATGGAAATAGTAAGCGGATAATGGATAGATACTATATCTTATGATTGATAGAGAGGTGATGTTATATGGGCAATCTAAAATTTGATATAGACGATACCTGCGTTAAATGTGGAGCCTGTGCTGAAGACTGCCCTGTACAATGCATCACCGAAGGGTCTACAAAATTTATCATTGGTAAAGGATGTATCAGTTGTGGTGATTGTTATTCGATTTGTCCCGTTGGGGCTGTGCAGATGCATAAGCTACTCAAAGATACTACAGGCCTGAAGTAATCTAAAATAGGCATGTGAAAGGGCGACCTTGAACTATCAGGAGCAGAAATGTATTAGAAATCCGAACATTAAAAAGTAATGTATAACTTTCATACGGAATATATGGAGTCCATATACTTCGTATGGTATAATGAAATGTAATGAAATTTAGCGTTTTGCTTGTTAAAACGCACCCCCAGTACAGGAATGTATGGATATTATAAATTGGTGAATATACTTTCACAAATAGATGCATACGGAGGAACTATGGAAAACAAAGGAATTTATTATTGTTGTCGATTTCGGCGGTCAATATAATCAGTTGATTGCACGCCGCGTTCGTGAAAAATCATGTATACTGCGAGTATATCCATACAACAAAGCATTAGAAAAAATTAAGGAATTGAAGCCGCAAGGTATCATCTTCACTGGTGGCCCTAACAGCGTGTATGAAGAGAATTCCCCTAAAATTGAAAAGGAAATCTTTGAACTTGGCATTCCAGTTCTTGGCATGTGCTATGGTATGCAATTTATGGCGCATACATTGGGTGGCGAAGTTAAATCTGCGGACAACCGTGAGTTTGGTAAAAACACCTACTAAAGTGGACACTACATCTCCATTGTTTAAAAGGCTTGGACGAAGACCAAGTTGTTTGGATGTCCCACGTTGACTATGTAGCAAAAGTTCCTGAAGGTTTCGAAATCATTGCGCATACAAAAGACTGTCCTGTTGCATCTATGCAAAACAAAGAGCGTAAATTATACGCTATGCAATATCATGCAGAAGTATTGCACACTGAACATGGTAAAGAAATGCTTCACAACTTCTTGTATGAAGTATGTGGTTTCACAGGTACATGGACAATGGCAAACTATGCAAAAACTGCTATTGAAGAAATCCGTAACACTGTAGGCGATGGCAAAGTATTGTTGGCCTTGTCTGGCGGTGTAGATAGCTCTGTTGCAGCAGCTCTTATTTCTAAAGCTGTGGGCGACCAATTGACTTGTATCTTCGTTGACCATGGCTTGATGCGTAAAAATGAAGGTGATGAAGTTGAAGCAGCTTTCAAAGATTCCGGCATGCATTTCATTCGCGTCGATGCAGAAAAACGTTTCTTAGATAAATTGGCTGGTCTTGAAGATCCAGAAGCGAAACGTAAAAGCTATCGGCGAAGAATTCATCCGTGTATTCGAAGATGAAGGTCGTAAAATCGGCTCCGTTGACTTCTTGGCGCAAGGTACAATCTACCCTGACGTTATTGAGTCCGGTACTGGCGAAGCAGAAGTTATCAAATCTCACCACAACGTAGGCGGCTTGCCTGCAGTTGTAGACTTTAAAGGTCTTATCGAACCATTGCGTAACCTCTTCAAAGACGAAGTGCGTGAACTTGGTGCTGAATTAGGCTTGGCGGACTATCTCGTATGGCGTCAACCATTCCCAGGTCCTGGTCTTGCTATCCGCGTAATGGGCGAAAATCACGAAAGACAAACTAGACATCTTGCGTGATGCGGACTATATCTTCCGTGATGAAATTGCAAAAAGCTGGCCTTGATCGCGACATCAACCAATACTTTGCGGTATGTAACATCTACACGTACTGTAGGCGTTATGGGTGACTTCCGTACATACGATTACACATTGGCATTGCGTGGCGTAACAACAACAGACTTCATGACTGCTGACTGGGCGCGCATCACCACGACGTATTGGACACAATCTCCCGTCGTATCGTAAACGAAGTACAACACATCAACCGTATCGTGTACGATATTACATCTAAACCACCTGCAACAATTGAGTGGGAATAAGATGATTTGCTTAATATAGGTAACATATAAAAATACATAATATAATTTAGTCATCCGAAAGATTATCTTTGGATGACTTTTTACTTTAGTAATAAAAATGTTAGGTGTATCATCAGATAATAAAGTCTATATTAAGTCATAAAACTTATTGATCATAGAGCGGTTTATGACGTTGTGGATTAGGCGCTCCATTTCATAATGAAATTTTATGGTGTTTCGATCATAGCTAAATTCACGACCTAGTAAACTATAATTAGGGTTTTCAAATTGTAAGCCTCCAGAATGTGTCTTGATATTGGTAAGTCTAATAATGATGTTATAGTAAAATGAACTATTAATACCGTATACGTATTGTATGTTGTTATCACCTCAATAATAGTATTGGTGATACAATCAAAATTATACATTCTTATATCATCATTTTGTGCATTCTTAGAATATCATTTACACTATGATAAAATATATTAAATGAAACTTCATAAACACGAATTAGAGTGGATAGAAATATGAAGGTTAACTACAATGGGTTTTGGAAAATACTAATTAATAAGAATATAAATAAAAAATTTAGCAGAAAAAGTATCATTAGTGCCAGCTACTATAGCAAAAATGAGTAAAGATGAATTTGTCAGTATAGGGGATTTTATACAGAATATTTATTTCTTTAGGAACTGATTTTGGTGAAATAATTTTGCTTGTGGAGGAGAAGAAATGAACAATATTGTCGATAAAAAATTTTGATTGAAAGTATTGAACAGGCATTATATAGTGATGAATTAGCAGTTTTTGCTGGTGCAGGACTCTCTATAGATGCTGGATACTATAATTGGCAAAAGTTATTAGAAAAACCTGCAGAGAAGTTGAAATTAGATATATCCAAAAGAAAAGCATGATTTGATTTCATTTGGCTCCAGTTTTATTGTAATAAAAATAAAAAGAAGTGCTATTAATGAACTTTTTATCAGATTCGTTTCCATCTAATAAAAAAACCAACGGAAAACCATAGAATATTATCACAGCTTCAATTTCTACATATTGGACAACAAATTTTTGATACATTAATTGAAAGATGCGTTGAAAGAAAATAATAAAAATGTTTCCAGTCAGAAAGGCTGATAAGGATTTACAGCTTTCATATAAAAATTATGATGCAGTTGTATATAAAATGCATGGAGATATTCAAAGTCCATCTGAGGCAGTAATAACTAGAGATGATTACGAAGAATATGGAATTAATAGTAGAAAAGTTATTCAGAGATGTTTTAGAAGGAACATTGCTGACAAAGACTTTTTATTTTTAGGATTCAGTTTTAGTGATCCTAATTTTAATTTTGTACTCAGCAAAATGAGAGTTTTATTGGGGATGATAATAGACCGCATTAGTATATATTAAAAAGAAATTACTGAACCTGATAGAGACAATTTTGAAGACGAAGAATACAAAAAGCACTAGAAGAATACAAATATGATTTAATTAAACAAGAACTGCAGATTGCAGATTTAGACAGATATGGAATAAAAATATGCTTGATTGATAGCTATGAAGAAATCACAGGAGATATTAGAAATTATATTAAATAGTATAAAAAGAAAAACTGTGTTTCTTTCAGGAAGTGCACGAAACTTATGCTCCGTTAGATATACAAGTAGCTAAAGTTTTATCAGGAAACTATCTTTTGAACTTGTTAAGAACGGATATAAAGTTGTTAATGGATATGGATTAGGGTGTAGGGACTTATGTAATAAATGAATCACTGAATATTGCTATGACCACAGGAATATTAAAATTGAAGATAGTTTTAAAACTAATGCCATTTCCCATTAAGTGCAATAAATAGTGAGCAACTTCGGACAACTTAGGGAAAAATATAGAGAAATGATTTCCCAATATTGGTATAGCAATGTATATGTTTGGTAATAAACAAAAAGGATGGAGAAATTATTAAAGCTGATGGCGTAAAAAGAAAAATTTAATATTGCTGAATCATATCAATTAGTGAGATATACCATTAGCATTTACTGGGTCTATAGCTCAGGAATTATATTCTGAAAAATGGTGATATGGTTGAAAATATTTTAAATAATGATGAAATTGAGTATATTGCTAATTTTTATGATATAGATCACTAATGTTGATAAAATAATCAAAATGATAAAATAGACTTAACAATAAGGAGGAATGTTAATATGGCAAGAAGAGTATTTTTAGCTTTCATTATGATGAGGATATTAATAGATCAATGACAGTGAGAAATAGTTGGGTTACTCAAAGCAAAGAAGCTGCAGGTTTTATTGATAGGCGGAATTTGAAAAGGTTAAACGGAATGGTAAAAATGCTGTTTGCAAATGGATAGATAAGCAACTAGAAGGAACTTCAGTTACTGTAGTCCTAATTAGCAAAAGAAACATTAAAACGTCCATTTGTCCAATATGAAAATACGAAAAAGCATTGAAAGAGGAAATGCAATAATTGGGTTATATACATAACATTAGAGATATGAGAACTCAAGAACATCAGTAAAGGGCAATTCACATACTGTTATTGGATACTATAATGATGATACACCTGCGTATTTTTGACTCTATTTGTGATGGTTTGTATGACTATTCATAAGACAATGGATATTATAATTTGGGAAGCTGGATTGAAAAAGCAGCACGAGGAAAAATAACTGTAGTAAGTTGATAAAAAATAGCGAGGGTGATGGGTTATGAAAAGAGATTTTTGAGCAAAGGTGAAATTTAGTGAATATAGGATTAATAACACAAAAATCTAGGGTATTATTAACGAGTCTTTTGCTGAGGAAAAAGTTTCTGTCTTTATATCACATAAAACATGATGGATTTAGATGATGTAAAAGGGTATTATAGGTTTCTTGAAAATTTTAATGTTATTGCATATATTGATAGTAGAGATTTATCTATGCCTAAAATAACATCTGGAGAGACTGACTGAAAAATTAAAGATAGAATAAAAATGCAAAAAGGTTTATTTTATTGTCACTGATGGAGCAGTCGAATCAAAATGGTGTAATTGGGAGCTGGGATTTGCTGATGCGATTAAAGGGAGCTGTACTTTTTCCTATGAGAAAGAAGGAGTAACTATAAAGGAAATGAGTATATGGAAATATATCATATATAACATATATTTTGATGGGCGAGAGAATATGATTCAGGGAAAAAGTGAAAGGCAGGATATTATGTTATGACAAAAATCTAAAGATAAAAATCTATAATTCCACTTTCAAGTTGGCTAAAAGAGTAATTGGTTATGGGAAAAACAACAAGGCAATTTAATAAAATTTATATTGATTATAAAAAGAAATTTAAAAAGTCAATTCAACAAATTTTTGATGTTAATGCCATATACTTTTTCAGACGATGATATTGTTAATACATTTAAAGAGTTATATCCACATATGTGGGATGATTTGAATAAACAGTATAATTTTTGGCATAACATATGGTTCTGATCAAGTATGGGAAAAAGAGCAGATATAATTTTTAGAAAACCATATAATTTTATTTTAGATTGTGCTTTTCATAGTGTGAATAAACTTAGAAAAAGATAAGAACAGAATTATTTTGAGGAAAGATGAGGTGGAAATTTAAAGAATGAAAATAAAGCAGCTATCAAAAATCCAAATTTGATAAAAAGAAAACAAAAAGTCGACGGCAAAAGTAAGATTTATTCAAGAAATAGAACCATCATATACATCATTTTTATAGATAGATATTTTTAATACTTACGACTTTGCATCAAAAATTAGAGATAATAGAGAGAGCTTTCAAAATATAAATCATCAAATATTACGGAGTTTTTACAAGGTTAATTCTATGTACGAGAAATTTTTCTTTAAAAATAGAAGCCCAAAACTATATTCAATCTATTGGATTACCATTTATGTTAAGACGTGAAAAAAGGTAAGAAAAATTATATTGATAACGAAATTGTAAAAACAATTCAGGTCCTGAAGTTTTAAAACAGAGACTGTACGTGAGATGATTTAGAAAAGGTGAAAAGATTTGATGTTTTTATATCTCATAATTCTATGTGATATGAATCAAATAGTTGAATTATATAAAAACCTAAATACAAAAGGATATGTGGCTTATATAGATTGGGTTAATGATAAATATGATTTGAAACGAGAATGGTGTAATAGCTTCAACAGCAGAAATTATTAAATTAAGAATACAGCAAAGTAAGATTTTTATAATCTTTTTAACAGAATCAACGTTTTAAATCGCAGTGGTGTCCATGGGAACTTGGATATGCAGATGCTTTGAATAAAAATTTATGTTTATATCTCCCCTAATTTTAAAAATGTAGATATTCCTATTTTCTATAGAGGTTACACTGAAATAAAAAGTGTTGATGAAGTTATAATAGATAATAATTGAAAGGGAGGTGGTTCTTTTCCCCGTCTCTTTGTCCACATAAAATCTGTGGTTATTTGTATCTTATAAGTTCGTCCATAGTCGATTTTGTTTTACATTAGAGTATTCTTTTTCTACAATTTATCAGGCTTAGTTAAAATGATCTTTGAATTTGCCAGCTAGGAATAAGTTTTTAGCTTTGAAATGAAAGTTTCGTGTAGTACGATTTGAGATTTATAATTTTCGGGACATACTTTGAAAAACCGTATCAATAATTAAAAACTATTTTTACTAGTATCACTCTTGATTCTGTTTTTGATCTAAGAAAAAGCATGAAGATAGAAAAATGGGTATAAAAATCATTAAAAATAGAAACAAATATGCTATGGCAATTATAGAGTAATATATTTATGAAAGATAAAGATATGCAAACCATAAAAAGAATTTTTAGTTAGTGACATATATTTAGATATTATAAAAAGAACTAGGTGTCGACAACTTTAATCAAGACGTACAAAGTGTTGAAGTAGAAGAGCTAAAAATCGATTAAAGACAGAGACAATCCCTTACTAGAAGGCTTTTAAATGTAAAAGTACTTTCAGAACAAGAAATGGTACAGTTTTACAAAGCAAATGATATCAGAATATCGAAAAAGATATTATCGTTTGGAGTAAGAGGTTTTTGGAAATATAGTGATGATATTATTGAGGAATATCCTGATGGAGGAATTTCCCAAAAGGAGAGGAAATATCTAAAGAGGATGTATCAACTACAATTGAAATGAAAAATATTCTAAAACGAGGTATTGCTTTGTATATAATTGAGTTCGATTTCTTGAAGAATCATCAAGAGATCTGTAGCTGAGTATTATAAAAGATTGGGCATTCCTCAGGCTGCAGGAAATATGCTAAAGATATGATAGTATTATATAAAGAGGTTTTTAGCTAAGATATTTTGATAAGCTAAATCAGGAGGTTTCCTATGGCACAACAATCACTTGATTTTAATTTTTGGAATGAGCAATGGAAGCAAGGTTATTACGATCGTGAAAAAGGTATCCGAGCGAATCCTTTAATAGAGTATTGGGATAAGCGGGCTCATGACTTTTCTCTTATGCGTAAAAGTAATGATTATGATTTTGGTCGTAAGGTGTACACTGCGTTGAGTGGTGTGTTAAATTCTAACTCCACTATGCTAGATATAGGGGCAGGGCCTGGTTCCTTTACCATTCCCTTTGCGCAACATATTAAATCTGTAACGGCTATTGAACCATCAAAAGGCATGGTTGCAGTGCTTAAGAAAATGTTAAAGAGGCTGGCGTAGAGAATTTTTATGTCATTGAGGAACTAATTCAGGACTTACCCCAAGATGGTTCTCCTGATTTTCAGTTTGACCTTGTAGCCGTATCTCTTGTGCTTTGGATGTTTCCTGATGTATGGCCCAGGCTTTTACAAATGGAACAATATTCTAAAGGCTATTGTGCCATTGTAGCAGGCATTCCTGATTGGAAGAACCCTCGAGAAGCTTGTAAATATGATGTACAAGCGTTCCAAATCCTCTATAATATGTTGCTTTCACAAGGACGTTCGCCTAATGTAAGCGTCATCGATTATAGATGTGAGCGGACTGTGGAAGATGAAATCGAGTGCCGAAAAATCATATACGAACAGTATTATGGGGATTTAACTGCTGATGCGGAGGAGCAAATTAAGAAGGATATCATAGCAAAGGCTAAGGATAATAAATGTTTGATTTCCTCTCAGGCAGCCATAATCTGGTGGAATCCAAAAGAAATTGTTAGTGTTTGGTTTAATTAATTGACTCAATAGATTATGATATCTATTGGCTTTTTATATGTCACTCAAAATTGTTATACTGATGTTAGAGTTATAGATTTTTGTTTAAACAGTTGTTTTGAAAATAGAGGGGCTATGAAGAATAACACGGTCTTTTGGCGAGTATTTTAAATATTCTCTTCACGATGCAAGGGTCCAAAAATAGGATTAGTATCAGCAGGAGTATAGTGAGAAAGTGAATTTGAGGTCATTACGGAGACCTATAATTGGGGACACGCTGTATTTCAGGGTTGGTTATGGACCGAAGGAACTCCCGTACATTGTATAATGAACATATACTTTAAAGGTGATATGGTATATGTAATTGAGTGAGGTCTGAGATGAGCAATTTAGATTTTACTATTTGCTGCATAGTTACATTTCTTTAGTAAGAAGAGAATAAGTCCACCGAATTTGAAATTATGGAATGTACTATCCTCATATCGTTATAAAAGGAACTGAGGAATATCTTGGTATTAACTTTTATTGATGGTGAAGATGTCACTTTTGATAAATCAAATTCAGAGCTAATGCTCTACCACTATATGAAACTATAGATTATTCTGCTCTACAAGCAGGTACTGAGTTCTTTATTATGGAAAGTGCAAATGTTGTTGGTGAAGGGAATTGTAAAAAGAAATCTTTTCAACATAAACCATATGGGAGTAAATAACTATAGGGCTATAAAAACATATGTGTAAACTGCCGGATCTCTTTGTCGGAGGGCACAAACTATGAGTTGTTTAATACCAATAAAACCTGTCCCACATGCAAAAGTAAGATGTACTGTAAACGAGAAGTTCAAAGCTCCTAAAAAAATCTAATGATAAAGAATGGAAGATTATCGAGTATTTGTTGTTGAGCGGTTATGACTTCCGTAATCCTTATTGTGGACATGAGCAGTGTATTTATTTTTGAGTTTCCCTAAGAATCTGTCAAGAGGCAGAGGCGTTTATCCGTGAGATGCGACACGTTAAAGTAATCATTTGAAGGAGCTTTTATGGCGATTACGTATACCGAAGAAAAACTTTACCCTCAACAAAGTAGCAGAGTTGTTTCTGTCTGTTCGTTGGGTAGTAGGTAAATATCCAGATCGATTACATAAAGGCTCTTATGAATTCATCTCGTGTAATTTCTGCATGGGATGGTGACCGTTTAGTTGGTCTTTTTATTCATGTGTCATGGATGATAGCGAGTTGGTGTGCTTCATCAATTATGTACTGGTTCATCCTGATTATCATGGACAAGGTATTGCTGGTCGTTTGCTAGAAATGGTGAAAGCGGCTTACAAGTCTTACTTGTACATTAATGTTATGATTGGTGATAGCAAGAATGCATCATTTTACGAGAAGCATGGCTTTAAAATAAAGAAGATTCATTGCCGATGCAGTATCGGAACGTACCTAAATATACGAAATTATAAAAGAAATTAATGTTGATTAGATATTGATTAGCTGTTATTTCGATAATCTACTTAGGAGTGTAGAGATGGATAAGATATGGAATTATAAAAATTTTAATATGGTTGTTGAGTTAGATATATCAGGAGAGTTTATTTATAATGGTATTCATGAGATAAATCGTTTAACAGGTTTTTCTAATGATGGTGCTACATTTTCTACATTATATAGCCTAGCGGTTGGAATTGAGCGCCTGCAAAAGATTGTTTGCGTGCTTTGGGGAATGGATTGTTTTGATGATGAAGAAGCTTTTTGAAAGTAGTTTAATTACACATATCACAGGGCCTAAGGGATAAAGTGAATGAGTTTCTTAAAGAGTAAAGGTGAAAGTATAAGCTTTTAATGCACGTGAGAATGAATTTCTATCCCTGTTAAGTCGATTTTATAAATCTGCTAGATATCTTCGTTTTAATGTCGATGGTGACTGGGCAAAAGAAGTTGAGTTGTTGAGATCCTATATTACTAAATATCTTGATGATGATATTGTTGACATCTTTGATTCTAACAGGCTCTAATAGCAACTGATAAGTTAAAGAGCTTTTTGGTCGAGCAGTGGGGAATATATCTATATTATGAATTAATTATTAAAAGGTAGTAGTATTAACAATACTTTTACTTATGAACTTCTGTTCAGGATCTAAGGCCCAAAAGCTGAATAGCGAGTGGAAAAGAACCTCTCTTATGACAGAAACAGATGAATGAAAGAATTGCCTTTAAAAGAACTTTTTGATATATTTGAGATGTTCGAATGATGAGCACTTGACTTTGTTGATAATATAGAACCCTTAGATTTTTGACTCGGCTATGGTGTCAGAATATTTATCTGAGGTCGTTAATGGAAATATTCCTCAGGATTTAATAGATGAGGTTGAGTATCTATATAGTGAAAAGCAATACTCTGCTCAACGAATACAAACGGTAGACTTAGTTTGCAAATAATAATATATTTTTGATTAGAAGGTAGATTTATCTAGTGATCTAATTTAGTAAGTATAGTAGGAAAACTCTATGTTAATACGAAAAGCGACAACCGCTGATTTAGGTTTAGTGACACATATAGAAGCAACTTGTTTTCCTCCGGCAGAGGCGGCGCCTCGTGAGGCTTTTAAGGAACGATTAGAACCATTATGCAGGACAGTTTTTAATTGCCTTTGATGGAGCTACGCCGATTGGTTTTATCGATGGTTTTGTAACGGATGATGAAATCCTAACCGATGAGATGTTTGCTGATGCATCTATGCACAATCCTGATGGTGCATGGCTGATGATATTTGGCCTAAATACAATGCCAGAATATCGAAATCGTGGTGTAGGTGGTAAGTTAATTGAGGCCTTTATCGACCTTGCGAGTGAGGAGAAACGGAAGGGTGTTATTTTAACCTGTAAGGAAGAAAAGATTTCCTATTACGCCAAGTTTGGCTTTGTAAATGAAGGTGAGTCTGAGTCTGATCACGGCGGTGCCAAATGGTACCAAATGCGAATCGTATTTTAGGTGCTTAGAAATGAGTAGGATTAACTATTTATGGTTTTGCAGTAAACAGATATAATAGTTCCCGATAAAAGAAGCTGAAATCTTTGCAGTGATTGATTTCAGCTTCTTTTGTTGGAAAAATATTAAGTTTTACAATTGGCCCAAATTAGACTATACGGATTTGCCCTATTATTGTGTATACCAAAATCCATATGGTTAATTAAATAATTTCTTTAACCTGCGCCACGCCTTTATCGGTCAAAAGCATGTCAGTGCTACATACAATGCCCACTTCTTAAGATGTGATGCGGCCGGTGTATAGTCAGGCTTCAGTTCAAGTGTTCGTGAATGGTGCCGATACCGTTTTCAATGGACGCCAGGTGTGTTCTATATGGGTATAGATATGGCAGAGCATCATCATTTCACGGTAGTGATGACGCAAATGACGCTGACGACGGTAGGTGGCAATATAGCCAGTCTTTGGCGTACAAATAACGGCGATCAACAAAGCCAAGCCGATAGTGGTGGCGATAGAACCAGCAATAGATACGTCAAGGTGAAAGCCACTGGCACCGATAATGGCAGATAATTCGATGATAATGCTACCAGAGGCATGGCTTTCACAGAGTCTGTCCATAAATAAGCGATAACCGCAGGTCCGATCATGAGGCCGATAACGAGGATGGCACCTACCGCTTGGAAGGAGGCCACCACGGTGAGGGATACCATGGTCATGAGCACATAGTGGATGAGGGCGGGCATGAAGCCGAAAAGCCCTGCTAATAGTGGATCGAAGGTGGATAGCTGTAGTTCCTCAGTAGAAGAGCATAACCACAGGAGGCTGATGACCGCTACTCCAAGGAAATCCATAGTGATACAGGACCCAAGTCGGTGCTGTTACAATCCATCTGTCAAACGGGGCGAACGCAATTTCTAGAAGTGCCGTATCTACGTTGGCAGTGCGTTACCGCTATAGAGACTGACGAGGATGATGGCAATGGAGAAGAGGAGCGGGAAGATGATACCAATGGATGCATCTTCGTTGACGAGGCCCGTGTTATGAATCATCTCTGTAAGCCATACTGTTCCTACGCCGACTAAGGTTGCCCCTACTAGAAGTAAAGGTGAGTCTAAGTCTTCCGTCACAAAGAAAGCGAGCACGATGCCGAGGAATACGGTGTGTGTAATGGCGTCGGCCATCATGGACATGCGGCGCAGAACGAGAAATACACCAGGGATAGCGCATGCGATGGATACTGCAATGGCGATGAAGAGAATTTCTGTATGTACTGTCATAATGCACCTCCTGCTTGTTTTGTAGGTTGGGTGCTTGTCACGCCTTGATGCAATGCCTTTTTAGACTGTCGATTTCTACGGAATTGCCATAGGATACCGCGGTTTGGGGCAAATACAAGGCTGAACAATACTAGAATCGATAGAATGACGATGATCGCAGGTCCTGTAGGCAGTTTTTGTACTATTGTACTCCACAAGGTACCGCCCATAGCAGACACCATGCCAAAACATCCTGCTAGTATACACATGGTACCTAGCTTGTTCGTCCACTGACGGGCTCCTACGGCCGGTGCAATGAGGAGCGAACTGATTAAGATAGCACCTACTGATTGAATGCCGATGATGATGGTCATGATCAATAGGGAACGATATAAAATGAGTGTAAAGGTAACGGGAATTTGCAATGTTTTAGCGTATTCTACGTCAAAGGAAATGAGCTTAAGCCCTTCCAAAATAAGGCTGTTAAAACGATAATGATGAGCGCTGCCGCTGATGTAATGTACACATCGCGGGCTAATATGGTGGCAGCCTGTCCAAAATAAAATTTTGAAAGCCCGCCTGACCTGCTATTGTTCAGACTTTGAAGGTAGGTGAGTAGAACCATACCAAGACCAAAGAAAGCAGATAGTATAGTAGCCAGAGCGCCATCGAATTTGATTTTACTGTTTTCTACGGTGATGGTAATGAGCCACGCCGCAGTGATAGAGGATAGGGCGGCACCTATAATGAGCACCTCAATATCTTTGATGCCGGTTAGCAAGAACGCGATGACTACACCAGGCAGTGCCGCGTGAGAGAGGCCGTCACCAATGAGGCTTTCCTTGCGCAACACTGCGAAGGTACCTGCAATACCACTGGCAAGACCTAAGAGAGCCGTGCCGAGCAATACCATCTGTGTCGTATAGGATTGGAGAATGGTCATACAATCCTCCCCTTGCCGTAGGTGCGTTCGATGGCCTCATCGGTAAAGGTCTCTGCCACAGGTCCATAGGCAACAGTTTGCTTATTGACCATCGTTACCCAGTCGAAATACTGAGGCACCGTATTTAAATCGTGGTGTACGACGATAACCGTTTTGCCGCGCGCTTTCATTTCTTGTAAAAGGGAGATAATGGCGTGCTCCGTCGTTTTATCGACGCCCTTGAAGGGCTCGTCCATGAGGTAAATATCTGCCTCTTGGACGAGGGCTCTCGCAAGGAATACACGCTGTTGTTGGCCCCCTGAAAGTTGACGAATTTGTCTGTTTACATAGTCGCTCGTGCCCATTTTTCAATCATGGAGAGGGCGAGTTCCTTATCCTTTTTACTTGGTCGTTTGAACCAACCCAGATGACCATAGCGGCCCATGAGTACAACGTCTAATACGGTAGGAAAGTCCCGAGTCTCACGCTACCGCTTTGAGGGACATAGGCGATTTTCTTGTAATCCTTTTTGTCCATCGCTAAGTGGTGGTTGATATAAAACTTAACACTACCTGAGATAACTGTTAATAGGCCTAACATGGCCTTTAATAATGTAGATTTGCCGGCCCCATTAGGGCCGACGATAGCCGCTAAGGAACCGATGGGCACCTTCATATCTACGTCCCATAATACGGGTTTTGTCGTATAGGCTACGGTCATATCTTTCAACTTCAACGGCCCATTCCATAGAGACCTCCTTTTTAATGAGTGCTACTAGCAATGTATTACTAGTAGCACCTGTACTTACATAGGGACATACATTTTATGTCGACCCTGTTTTTGAAACGTTATTTGTTATTTAAGTGCTTTTAGCAATGGTATCTATATTTGCTTTACCATGCCGATAGTATGTGCCGCCTTCAGTGCCTTCAGAACCGAGGGAGTTTGGAGATAATTCGCCACCGATGGCAACGTTCCAACCTTTGGCCTTAGCTGCTTCTTTGAACGGCTTCAATTGTTTTGTGAGGTACAGAAGATTCTACGAAGATCGCTTTAATTTTGTGATCTACGATAAATTGACATGTTCATTTACATCTTGTGTGCCTGCTTCTGTAGCAGTACTAACGCCTTTGTAAACCTTTACCTCAAAGCCGTACGCGCGGGCAAAAGTATTGAATGCATCAGATGCTGTTACTAGGACGCGAGACTTTAGAATCGACTTTCTGCTTGCGCTTTGATGTATGCATCTGCTTTCGTCTAATTTTGTGAGATACGATCATATCGTTTTTTGAAATCCTCTTTGTGAGCTGGATCTGCTTTTGAAAGTCCTTCATATACAGCCTTGGCTGCAAGTTTCCAATTCGCTACATCGAACCAAATATGAGGGTCTTTAGTTTTTACGCCATTTTCTTCATCAAAGTCTAGCAATGTGGCAGAATCAATGGCATCGGATACGCGGATGGTAGCTTTGTTTTGCTTCGTTAAATTATCGAAAAATGGAACCCATTTTACCTTCTAAGTGAACACCGTTGTATACCACAACATCTGCTTTGGACATAGCAGTTACATCGCCGGCGCTCGCTTGATAGAGGTGAGGGTCTACGCCAGGCCCCATGAGACCTTGTACGGATACATGATCACCGCCGATTTCTTTTACTAAATCTGTTAACATTGTAGTTGTGGCGACGACGTTTAGTTTTTTCTGACTGTCTTGTGCTGCATCCTTACCACAACCTGCAAGAGCTAATAACATAAGTGCTAATGATAGGACGACGAATACGACGCGATTGAATTTCATAATAAACCTCCTTTTAAACAGAAAAATAGCCGTTACTAACGTAGCGACTATTGGCAGTTATACGGTCTTCTGCTAGGGTCACGATAGTTTAATGGATGAGAGCTTGTAGATGGTTTAGGCCCAACGAGGGCAACGATACCAAGTACCATCATGACCTTCATTTGAATACGCTTTCTACGTCTCATGATGAACCTCCTTTGTGTAATTTTTTTGTCATATCAACTTGATATTTAAGTCCGAACAGTTATCTTGAAAATCAATATATCATAAATGAGAAAAATTATCAATAAAAATTATTCTATAAATATATTTTTACTAATAGACCACATTTTGCAGTTAGGTATTTTTCTTCATCTTTATCGAGTATTATATATGTATATTTATTATATTAATTATGAGGGGAACAAACCATGAATATATTAACTCGATTCGCTTGTGCTGCTGTTCTTACATTTGCTGTAGGTGCCATGATGCCTGCTCACGCTGATGCGGCTGCCGGCAGATTTTACAGAAGCACCTCGCGAAGTGTCCATCGTTAAACCTACAATGCCAGCTATTCCAAACGGAATTACCATTGCAGATCATATGCGTGTCCGTTTCTTGATTAATAAACAAGGCAAGGTTGAAAATGTCTTTGTAGAACAATCCTCTGGTTATGGCCCTGTTGATGAAGCTGTGAAAGCTGCCATTAGACAATGGGAATTTACGCCGGCTATTGGCACAGATCAAAAGGCCCATGCATCTATCATCGGTATGACAATTACATTGCCAAAGGGGAATGCTCCAACTAAGTCCGGCAATGGTAAATTGACGGTAGATAAATCTCAGTCTAACGATAATCATGCATCTGATGTAAATGCGAAAGCGAATGGTCCTAAGGCAAAATAAGGAGAGAAACAGTCTAGGACTCAATGATGAGAGTAGTCATAAGACTAAATAAGGTGAAAGATGATGAGTAATGTATTGCGTTGTACTGTCTTGAGCGCATTGTTTGCAACTGGTATGGTAACTTCTGTGTTGGCGACTCCATTTCAATTGCCTGTAGCAATATCTACACCATCCGTAGATCAAATTAATATTGCTAGTTATGGCGATTCGATTCATAGTGCAGATGTGCGTTTTACGATTAATGAGGATGGCTCTGTAGGGGATGTAGAGGTTGTAAAATCCAGTGGGGTTAGTGCTCTTGATGAAGCTCTTATTGAAAAATTTCACATGGCGTTTTAATCCCTGCTACTGATGCTAATGGTAACCCAGTTGCATCTTCTAAAAACAGAATATATTGATTTTAGAAACTAATCAAAGGCGCTCATACTCAGTGTGAGCGCTTTTTGCATGCTTGTGAAAGTATGTGCTTAATGTTGTTGGATTAATGGAGATATATTAGCTTTCATGGCTTGTTTTGGCAGATATCAGTGCAATATCTTTCAAATATATTTAAATATGTATCTATGGCAACTGAAAAATTACTTTCAAAAATAAATATAATAAAAATATAGTATATGTAGTAACAACATATTGTACATAGTAATAGCATGTGACCCATGGAGGTATAAGCATATGAATCCATTACAGCAAAAGCTAGATATTAATAACGAACGGTACAGAATTATTGTATCTATTAAAGAGGATTATTTAGATGGTAAATTATCCTTGGAAGAGGGTAACCGTATTTTAAAGAAAAGTTAGGTACTTGTACGCCTGACGAATTTGCTTATGCAGAGCAAAGTTTGAAAGGTGTCTATAAGGATGAAGAAATACTAGACAAGATGGATGATTTGTTGAATTTATTTGACGGTGTATTAGTGCGTGCCGAAAATGAGTACCCAGAGAATCATCCGTTGTGGGCTTATTTAGAAGAAATTAATGCGGTTGAAAAGGTAGCTCTTGAAGCGGATGAATTGTTAAAACAAGATAAGTTTATTAAAAATCCTTGGCTTGGTGTTTTTGATTCCTTAGCAGAATGGCGTATCCATCTATCTCGTAAGCAAAATCAATTATATCCAATGTTAGAAAATCATGGGTTTGATCGTCCAACGCGGATTATGTGGACCTTTGATGATGGTGTGCGCGATGCTATCTCTGCATCCTATGCATTGCTTCGTGAAGATAAATACGAAGAATTCCTAGCATCTGTTCCAGAAACACTGGTAAAGTTGCGTGATTTGAACTCTAAAGAGTTAGAGGTGTTATTGCCAACATCCTTTAAATTATTAAGTGATGAAGAATTTGTACGCATGAGCAAAAATGACCATGAAATTGGTTATGCTATTATTAGCGCACCAGGTTTATATGTAGTGCCAGGTATTAACGATTCCGCAGCCCAATTAAATGGAAATGCTGTTGGTCAAAACGGTGCTGTATCTAATGAGTTCCTAAACGATTTAGCAGGGTTATTATCCAAATACGTTGGTCCTGTAGGTGGAGCACAAGTTGGCAAGGATACAGTCATCGATGTAGCAACAGGTAAATTGACATTAGAGCAAATTAATTTGTTGTTCCGCCATCTTCCTGTGGATTTATCCTATGTAGATGAAAATGAACTCGTTAAGTTCTACAGCGATACACCACATCGCATTTTCCCTCGTAGTGCTAATGTTATTGGCCGTGAGGTGAAGAATTGCCATCCTGCGAAGTCTGTTTATGTAGTAGAAGAAATTGTAGAGAAATTCCGTTCAGGAGAACAAAGCCAAGCAGAATTTTGGATCAATAAACCGGGCTTGTTTATCTATGTTATCTACACGGCCGTGCGCGATAAAAATGGTAAATTCCGAGGCGTACTAGAAATGATGCAAGATTGTACACATATCCGTGAATTAGAAGGCTCCCGTACATTGTTGACTTGGGATAAAACTGATTTTGTAGGCGATAGTAGTAAAGAAAAATCCTTGGCTCAAGAGGCTGCAGAAGAGGTAGAGGAAGCACCATTAACGGCTGATGCAGATGGTCGATTCCATATCGATGCAAAAACAACATTATCTAATCTCATTAAACAAAGCCCGGATATTGTAGATTATTTGATTTCTTTAAATCCTAAATTCGAGAAATTAAAAACGCCTATGGTAAAAGTTATGGCTAAGGTGGCTACTATCAAGATGATTGCGGAGCGCGGTGATTTTGACGTAGATGATTTGATTGGTAAAATCGACGCATTTATTAATAAAAAATAAAAGTAACTCATTTAGGTAAATAAGAGGCGAGGTCAGTGACCTTTGCCTCATTTTTATTTTGTTATTAGTCTGGTAATAGAGGGTTTTCTGTTATTGTCGATGATACTTGAATAGACTTAGAGGGCTTACAATAGTTATCAATTTTTATTATTACAAAATGTGTTGCACTAATTTAAAATGAATATACAATAATTTACTTATATTCATCTCTTTCGTGTATACAAATTTGTTAAAAACAGGTAAAATAAAGATTATTAGAAGTATTTTCAATACACGTACCGATAGGTTTTTATAAAGTTATACGATAAAGGTGAGGATTAGAATGGCAACACGTCGCATTTGGAATCAAAGTGAAATTAAGACAAACCCATTGTTTCTAAGTTGCGCAGCACGATTGAAACTGCGTTTTATGGCAATAATGTAAAGCCTGTTACATCTGTAGCAGAGGCATATACATTGGCAACGCAAGAACCAGGTATTATTGTTCTTGATATGCCTGTATTTAAACCAGAAGAACAAGGTTTACCAGCGGACGCTAAAATTCTCGTAACTAATGATGGCAAAACGACTGGCCGTTATGCGAAGGCTCGCCGTATCATTGGCGATGAAGGCATTGATGAGGTTGAATTAGCCGGTATCGCTCGCGATGCTGTGTATGATAGCCGCAATAAAGAATGGATTTCTACACAAGTTGTGGTTGGCCTTGATCAAAAATTTACGGCTCGTGCTCACCTTATGATTCCAAAGGATCATGCATCCATCATGTATTCTTGGGATTATGAACTTTAAATTCTTTGACGAAGCGACAAAAGAATTCTACAACAATAGTAAAGATATTCCAGAAGGGGATATTTATATCTATTCTGACCCAGATTATGTTGTACCAGGTCATCCAGGTGGCCTTGCTATTTTTGACCTGCTCATAATTGCGCTATGATTCTTGGCATGCGTTACTTTGGGGAACATAAAAAAGGTACCTTGACATTGGCTTGGTCTTTAGCAAATCGTTATGGTTATGTAGCCTGCCACGGCGGCATGAAACGCTATAACCTTAAAAATGGTGAGTCTTTCACAATTGGCGTGTTCGGTCTATCCGGTTCTGGTAAATCTACATTGACTCACGAAAAACACAATGGTCGTTACGATATTTCCATCTTGCATGACGATGCATACATTATCAATACAAATGATTTGTCCTCCGTTGCGATGGAACCAACATACTTTGATAAAATGCAGGACTACCCTGTAGAACACCCTGCTAATAAATACCTATTAACATTGCAAAACGTAGGCGTTACCCTCGACGAAAATGGCAACAAGGTCGTATTAGCTGAGGACGTGCGTAACAATAATGGCCGCGCTATTAAATCCCAATTCTGGACAGACAATCGCGTAAACCATGTGGACGAACCAGTTAATGCCATCGTGTGGTTGATGAAAGATAAAACATTGCCACCAATCCTTAAAATCGATGACCCTGTATTGGCGTCTACTATGGGTGCTACACTTGCAACACGCCGTTCTACTGCGGAAAAACTCGATGCCAACGTCGATCCAAACGCACTCGTTATCGAACCATATGCAAACCCATTCCGTACCTATCCTTTAGTTCGTGATTATGAAAGCTACAAAAACTCTTCAAAGAATGTGGCGTAGATTGCTACATCATGAACACCGGATTCTTCCTTGAAAAGAAAATCCCTAAAGAAGTGACCCTTGATTTATTAGAACGCCTAGTAGAAGGAGATCTACAATTCGAACCATTCGGCGCCTATGAAAACCTATCCTACGTAGAAGTGCCAGGGTTCGAACCACCATTCGATGTACGCGAATATCATCACCAACTACACCAAGCCTTTGAATTCCGCTTTGAATACGTGGAAAAACTTAAGGATGGTAAAAATGAATTACCACTCGAAGTACTTGATGTACTAAAAACTTTAATGTAACACCTAAATACGGTGGCGGATAAAAAAATCCTCCTCAAGCTGACACGCTACTGCGCTACGCGGAGCCCGAAGTCGTTTGAGGAGGATTTTTTTATCCTTATTCGTTTAGTTAGTACATTAAAGTGTATAGCATATGTGAAAGTTTTTCCAGAGGGCTATTTCTTTTTTCTGTATCTGTTTACATTAAGGTTTTTTTAGTGCATCGGTGTAGGGGAAATAATATAATGAGATGATTATTTCTTATTCCCACCTTTAAATCCTAAAATAGGGAATTAGGCGTAATATTATTTTTATGAAAAAAATTCATGAGCGATATGATTGAAAAACATTGTTATAATATAGGATGTAGTAATATTTTTGAAATATCTGCAAAATTTAATTGACAAATGTCCTTTCAGAAAAATATACTTAAAGTATATTAAAACATATTTGTTAGATAGGTTTTAAAACCCATAACTTAGGTAGAATTTCACCTTAAGTTATGATTTGGAATCTGTTCTTATTATTGTCAGTAGGCCTATGTAGGCCACTAGGAGGTTTATTATGAGTAAAGACGTGGAAAACAAAAATACCCATGACCATAGCCATGGCGAACATCATCATCACGATCATGATCACGGTCACGATCATAGCCATGAAAAGGCGTTGCCTACAGATAAATGGGTACCACACACTCATGAACCAGGCGTGCCTCATGAGCATGGCGTAAATGACTACATGAAAGCTGTTGCTGAGTATCGTAAAACATGGCCTACAAAACAAGATGTAATTGAACAAACACCAGATCCTGCTGTGCGTGAAATGATTCTTCGTATGGAGCAAATCGGTTGTGATACGGTATTTGACCGCTTTGATAAACAACAACCACAATGTACATTTGGTATTGCTGGTGTATGTTGTCGTATCTGTTTCATGGGCCCTTGTAAAATTACACCTAAGAGTCCTCGTGGTGTCTGCGGTGCGGATGCTGACCTCATCGTAGCTCGTAATATGACACGTGCTGCTGCAGGTGGTTTGACTCAACATGGTGCACATGCTCGTGAAATCTTGATTTCTTTGAAAGCTGCTGCTAATGATCAATTGGACATTCCAATTTTAGGGGAAGAAAAAATCCGTACTGTATGTAAGGCTTTCAACATCCCTGAAGAAGGTCGTTCCTTGAAAGAAGTGGCTAATGATTTAGCAGATGTATTGCTCGAAGATTTGAGCCGTGCATTGCCAGGTGAATATAAAACAATTACAGCTATGGCTCCTGCAGAGCGTCGCGAAGTTTGGGAAAAACTTGGATATCTTGCCTGTTTCCGCATACAATGAAGCCTTTTGATGCATATCATCGTACAACCGTAGGTACAGATGGCGATTGGGAAAGCAACATGAAACACTCTTGCGTTGTGGTCTTGCGTTCACATTCACAGGCGTAGTTGCAGCAGACATCGCTACTGATGCATTATTCGGTCAAAGGTGGCCGTCGCACTTCCAAAGTTAACATTGGTGCCTTGAAAAAAAGGTTATGTTAACATCGCTGTTCACGGTCACTTACCAACATTGGTTTCTCAAATTTGTAAGATTGGTGCGTCTGAAGAGTATTTAGAAAAAGCAAAAAGCTATCGGCGCTAAAGGTATTCAATTCTATGGTATTTGCTGCTCTGGCTTATCCAGTATGTACCGTTATGAAAATGTTATCCCATTGTGTAATGCTATCGGTGCTGAACTTGTACTTGGTACCGGTGCTCTTGATTGCTGGGTAGCTGACGTTCAAGACGTATTTCCGGCTATCATGGACGTAGCACGTTGCTTTTAACACAAAAAGTTATTACTACATCTGATGCAACTCGCTTTGCCAGGTGCAGAGACATATCGGTTACGATCATCACCATACTAACTTGTCTGAGACAAAAGAATTGGCTCGCAAAATTTTGGATCGTGCTCTTGAAGCGCATGAATTGCGTAAAGGTATGCCTGTATTTATTCCTCCATACGAAATTACTGCAGAAGTTGGCTTCTCTCCAGAATCTACTGTTAAACATTATGGTTCCTTCAAAACCATTGGCAGAGGCTTTAAAATCTGGTAAAGTTCGTGGTATCGTTAACATAGTAGGTTGTTCTAACCCTCGTGTTATCTACGAAAAAGCCACTGTAGATATCGTTGATACACTTATTAAAAATGGTTGTATCATCTTAACAAATGGTTGCGCATCCTTCCCATTGATGAAACTTGGTTACTGTAATACAGATGCTATTAAAAAATGTAGCCCTGCATTACAAGAGTTCTTGGGTGATGATCAACCACCAGTATGGCATGTTGGTGAATGTGTAGATAATGCTCGTTCTTCTGGTATCTTTGGTGGTATTGCGGCTGAACTAGGTCTTGACTTACCACAAATGCCATTTGCAATGTCTAGTCCTGAATGGTCTAACGAAAAAGGTGTCGGTGCATCCCTTGGCTTCCGCCTAATGGGTATTAACTCTTACCACTGCGTTGAGCCACCTACACAAGGCTCTGATGCTGTAACAAAATGGTTGAAAGAAGACACTAAAGATCTACTAGGTTCCGTTATGTATGTAAATACTGATCCTGTTAAAGTAGCTGAAAAAATCTTAGCAGATATGGATGCTAAACGTGCTGCTTTAGGTTGGGCTGAAGTAAAATAATATAATATAATAAAGCTCTTCTCCAGAATCCTCCACTGCTTAGGTCTGTTCCTTCGGAACAGGGGCAAAGTCGGATTTTGAAGAGGGTCTTTTATATAGGGAGAAAATATGACTTCTTTCTGTGTTTATTTAGAACGCATAAATTCATGACAACCGTAATTGCTGTGGCAGAAAATATAATTCATCGTAGATAATCTAATTCATCTATTTCGACTGAAATACCCCCTCAGAGAGTCCGACTTTGCTAGGCCAAGGCCTAGCCGCAGGCCGTTAAGGCGGTGGAGGACGACTGAGGGGGTATTTCATTACCCAAATTAAGGGTGAATTATATTTTCTATTCCGCAGCTATAAGGTAGAACATGAATTTATACGTTCATGTTTGCCCCTTTTCGCACATAGAACCAGAAGCAAACCGCAACTGTTACGATGTTGAATGCTAATAGTGACTGCGAATGCAGGGTGAATGTTGCTGAATGTGGAGTATACGAAACCGAAGATTTTAGGTGTAATGAATGCACCGTATGCAGCTACAGCAGCTACGAAACCTGTGATTAAAGAGGATAACAACGGATTGCCAAATACGTGAGGAATCATACGGAATGTAGCACCTGTTGCAAAGCCGCAGCATACGAATGTCAATACGGACATGGCGAAGAAGAATGGGAAGTTATGAATGTCAACGCCAACTGCGATGAGTGCAGTTGTAATACATAAGCCGATAAGGCTGATGAAAGTAACTTTTGTACCGCTGTTGATCTTATCAGATAACCAACCGCCCACAGGACGAAGCGCACCTGCAAACAAGTGGACCAACGAATGCGATGGATGCGAATGGAATTTCAGGAATTCTTTACCTACCAAGAGACCAAGTGCTGCTGCGTAACCGGAGAAAGCACTCGAAGGAACATGTAAAGTAAAATGTAAGAGCCCAAGTGTGTTTGTTGCCGAAGATTTGTACAAGGTTTTTTTAGGATTTGGTTTTTCCAATGGTAAGTTATCCATGAAACGCGTCATAAGTGCAAGGATAATTACGAGTGGCACAACCCACATGAAAGCCGCATTGGCAAGGTATACTGCGTTGCCTTTTGATAATAGCAGGTGTTACGCCAAAGACATTACCAAGTGCAGCGGAACCCATAGCAAATGGAGCTAAGAAATAGATTACGGAAATGCCAAGGTTACCACACCACCATTGATGCCAAGGGCTGTACCTTTTTCGGATTTTTGGGAAGAAGTTGCCAATGTACGCCATGGAGGACGAGAAGTTAGCACCCTGCTAAACCGATGAGGGCTGTTAAAAATCATAAATGTCGTATAAGAAGTTGTTGTATCTTGCACTGCAAAGCCGAGCCATACAACAGGAACTAATAAAATAAGTGTGGATACAAAGGTCCAGTTCTTACCGCCCATAAGTGCAGGCATATATGTGTAGACGAAACGCAATGTTGCACCTACAAGGCCTGGTAAGGCTGCGAGTGTAAATAATTGTTCAGTAGTAAAGTTAAAACCTGCGCCATTTAATTGCGCTGCAATGGTGGCCCATAGATACCATACGCAAAAGGCTAAGGGTTAAGGCAATAGTGGATATTACCAAGTTTTTGTTTGGCGATTTTTTACCAAACTTTTCCCAAAATTCGGGGTTTTCTGGTTGCCAGTTCGCAACAATCTCTTTGCGACTTGCACCTACTTGAGGCATTTTCAGTTCTGACATGAGAGCTCTCCTTTAACTAAAACACATGTGATAAAAAGTAAATCTTTTTCACACAAATATGTGGCACATCTCCTTAAAAGGTCTTATAAAATGTGGTACTATAATAATAGAGAGTGTGCCTAAAATCACACCATTATTATATAGGACAGAATATAATGTGAATGTGACGAAAAACACACTTATATGAGAATTAATCGGTTATAATAGGGATAATATACGTAAAGTATATAGTATATGTGCCTTTTGTGCATGGCCGATTGTGAAAGCTACTTTTACAATCAATATGGACAAATGACACTGAAAGATGCACGGTGATAGTATGGAACAGGAGTTAATTAACCAGTTACTTGCATTGCCAGGAGAAACAATTCACCTTGAAAAAGGCGAGTTTTTGTTTCACGAAGGTGATATAGCAGATCATTTTTATTGTCCGCGAAGGACGACTTAGTATTAAGAAATTTGAGGTAAGTGGTCATATTTTTGCTCATCGGTTGGTGGGGCCAAATAATGTGCTTGGTGAAATTCCTTTGTACGAGACGAACATCCGGACTTACGTGTTCAATGCGATTGCACGTGAAAAATGCTCGGTATATTCCATCCGTTATGATGTTTTTGGGAACCAGCCATTGCAAAGGATCATTCACTGGCCATTGCAATGATGAAAATCTATACACTTCATATGCGGCGACAACAAGCAAAATACAGAGACTTGTTGTTGTATGGCAAAAAAGGTGCATTCTATTCGACACTATTGCGTTTAGCTAATAGCTATGGTATTCAACGTGATGACGGTATCTATATAGACATCGCATTAACAAATCAAGAGTTAGCTGAATTTGCTGCCACATCTCGGGAAAGTTTAAAACCGCATGCTCAGTGAGTTACGAAAAATTAGGCTATGTAGCCTATGATAAACACCATCTGGTAATCTGTGACTTAGATGCATTAATCGGATTACTCGATTTAGATAGCGACACGATCGACCCTAATATCAGTAATATCGAATAATTGTGGATATTCGCCCTTGTTGTTGGCATTGCTAACGCAAGGGCTTTTTTGTAGTTTTAAGGAGGACACGAGATGAGTTTATTGTCTCAGAAATTCAAGTTTCTTCGCAAGAAGGACGTATCTCCAAGCGGTCACCAAATCACAGAAGAAGGCGGTCGCGAATGGGAAAATTTTTATCGTGACCGTTGGTCCTACGATAAAGTAGTCCGCACAACACATGGCGTAAACTGTACAGGTTCTTGTAGCTGGAACATTTACGTTAAAAATGGCGTCGTAGCCTGGGAAAACCAAGCTACAGATTATCCGGAAACACCGGATGATATGCCGGACTATGAACCACGTGGGTGCCCTCGTGGTGCGACCTTCTCTTGGTATTTATACAGCCCATTGCGCGTAAAATATCCATATGTACGCGGCGAATTGGCTGAGCTTTGGAGAGAAGCTAAGAAAACAGCTAAAAATCCTATCGAAGCATGGAAATCTATCGTAGAAGACCCTGAAAAGGCGAAAAAATATAAATCTGCCCGTGGTATGGGTGGCTTTGTGCGCTCCACATGGGACGAAGCGACAGAAATCACTGCAGCATCTTTACTATATACAGCAAAAACATACGGCCCTGACCGCAACGCAGGCTTCTCTGTAATTCCAGCGATGTCCATGTTGTCCTATGCAGCAGGTGCTCGTTTCCTTAACCTTATGGGCGGTACACCATTGTCCTTCTATGACTGGTATGCCGATTTGCCACCATCCAGTCCACAAGTTTGGGGTGAACAAACTGATACACCTGAATCTGGTGACTGGTACAATGCTGGCTACATCATGACTTGGGGTTCCAACGTACCGTTGACACGTACACCTGACGCTCACTTCTTGACAGAGGTTCGTTACAAAGGTACTAAGGTTGTATCCGTATCCCCTGACTATGCGGAATCTACAACTTCTTCCGATGCATGGCTCAATGTGAAAGCCGGCACTGATGCGGCTCTTGCTATGGCAATGGGTCACGTAATCTTAAAAGAATACTACATCGACAAGGAAACTCCATACTTCAAAGAGTATGCTAAAGAGTTTACCGATATGCCATTCCTTGTACGCGTTGAAGACATCAACGGCGCAGTACAACCAGGCCGTTTCTTAAATGCTAAGGATTTAGGCAGCAAAGAAGACGGTGCTGATTTCCAAACTGTATTGATTGATGAAACAACACACGAAATCGTTGTACCAAACGGTACAATGGGTGATCGTCATACACATCCTGAAAAGTGGAACTTGCGCCTTGAAAACCGCAATACAGGGGCTAAAATTGATCCTCGCTTATCCGTGTTTGATCAACGTGAAGATGTGACTATTGTTAAGTTGCCATACTTTGGTGATGAAGAGCACGAAGGTGTTATTGAACGTGCAATTCCAACGATTACAGTACAAACTGTTGATGGTCCTGTAAAAGTAACTACAGTATATGACCTCATTCTTGCTAACTATGGTATCGACCGTGGTATCGGCGGTGAAGTAGCGAAAGCTCACACTGATGACACTCCATACACACCTACATGGCAAGAAAAAATTACTGGCGTAAAGGCAGATATCGCGATTGCTACAGCTCGTGAATTCGCAGATAATGCAGAAAAAACTAAAGGTCGCTCCATGATTATCATGGGCGGTGGTATTAACCACTGGTACCATGCGGATATCATTTACCGTACAATCTTGAACCTCATCATGTTCTGTGGTACAGAAGGTGTTAACGGTGGTGGCTGGGCTCACTACGTAGGTCAAGAAAAAACTTCGTCCTGTTGAAGGTTGGGGCGGTATCATGACAGCTAACGACTGGAGTAAAGCTCTCGCTTGCAAAATGGTACATCTTGGTTTTACTTTTCACAGAACAATACCGTTCTGACTGCATTGACTTGGCAGACCGTGTATCTAAATTAGCTAAGCTCGTTACCGTCACCCTGGTGACTACAACGTATTGGCAGCTCGTTTAGGCTGGTTGCCATCGTATCCTACTTTTCAATAAAGGCAGCCAAGAATTGATTAACGATGCTCATGCAGCTGGTGCTGGTACAGAAGCAGAAATTAACCAATATGTGGCGCAAGCATTGAAAAATAAAGAATTACAATTCTGTGTAGAAGATCCAGCAGCTAAAGAAAATCATCCACGCAACTTGTTTGTATGGCGTGCAAACCTTATCGGTTCTTCCTCTAAAGGCCATGAATACTTCTTGAAACACTTACTTGGTACAAAACATGGTGTTCTCGAAGATGATGACGCATCAGTAAAACCAGAAGAAATCAAATGGCGCGAAGCAGATGAAGCTGGTAAGCTTGACCTCTTAATCGACATCGATTTCCGGATGGCTTCTACAGGTTTGTATTCTGATATCGTGTTCCCAGCGGCTACATGGTATGAAAAAGAAGACTTGTCTTCTACAGATATGCATCCATATGTGCACGTATTCCAAGCGGCTGTTGATTGCGCATGGGAAACTAAATCTGACTGGGATACATTCCGTACCCTTGCTGAAACAGTATCTCGTGTAGCGAAAGAGTCTGGCTTCACAGAATACGAAGATATCGTAGCGTTACCTCTTGGTCATGATAGCCCAGGTGAAGTAGCTCAACCAGAAGGGAAAGTCCTCGACTGGAGCAAAGGCGAATGTGAACCAATTCCCTGGTAAAACAATGCCGAACCTTGTTCATGTAAAACGCGACTACAGTAAAATCTTTGAAAAATATATTGCCTTGGGACCTAATATTGAAAACAAAATGGGTGCTCATGGCATGGCATGGGACGTATCTGATGAATATCAAACATTGTATGATCAAAATGGTATCATCGATAATCCAGAATTTATTTCTCATGGTCGTCCTAGCATTTATGAATGTAAGGAAGCTTGTAATGTTGTATTGACATTGTCTTCTTGTACAAACGGTAAATTGGCTGTTCGCTCTTGGAAAGCAATGGAAGAAAAAACAGGCCTTTCTGGTCTTGAAAAGAACGCAAAAGGTCGTGAACAAGAAAAAATCACCTTCGATGACATGGTTCGTCAACCACGCTTCATCATTAGCTCTGTAACAAGCACTGGTAAGAACGATAAAAAACGTCGTTATTCTCCATTTACTACATCTACAGAAGATAAGGTACCATTCCGTACTGTAACAGGTCGTCAATCCTTCTATTGCGACCATGAAATGATGCGCGATTACGGTGAAGCTATGGCATTGTACAAACCGGTATTGTCCTATAAACCAGTACAAGGTGACTACAAACAAGAAGGTATTCCTGAAATCACATTGAAATACTTAACACCACATCATAAGTGGTCTACACATAGTATGTATTTCGATAGCCAACAAATGTTGACATTGTTCCGCGGTGGTCAAACAATTTGGCTCAACGAAGACGATGCAGCAGAAATCGATGTTAAGGATAATGATTGGGTAGAAGCTTTTCAATAAAAACGGTATCGTTGCAGCTCGTGCTGTAGTTTCCCACGTATTCCTCGCGGTATTTCCTATATGCACCATTCTCAAGACCGTCACATCAACGTTCCTGGTGCGAAAGTTAAGAAACAACGCGGTGGTACGCATAATGCACCAACTCATATTCACATGAAACCGACACACATGATCGGCGGTTATGGCCAATTGAGCTATGGCTTTAACTACTATGGCCCAACTGGTAACCAACGTGATATGACAATTGTGGCTCGTAAAATGAAGGAGGTAGATTGGCTTGAAGATTAAGGCTCAAGTATCTATGGTCCTAAATTTGGATAAGTGTTTGGGTTGTCACACATGCTCTATCACTTGTAAAAAATACATGGACGAACCGCGAAGGCGCGGAATATATGTACTTCAATAACGTGGAAACTCGCCCAGGCGTAGGTTACCCACGTCATTGGGAAGACCAAGAAAAATGGAAAGGCGGCTGGACATTAGATAACTCCGGTAAATTAGCTCTTTCTACAGGTTCTAAAACCAATCGTTTGATGAAATTATTCTTCCATCCTGAACAACCAGAATTGAAGGATTACTTCGAACCTTGGACATACGACTATGAAACATTGATTCATGGTGGTCGTAAAAACAACCAACCAGTTGCTCGTCCTCGTTCCTTGTAACGAAACAAAAAAATGGAGTTACTTGAGTCTAACTGGGATGACGATTTGGCTGGTGGTCAACATGCTCGCTCTGATGTGAACTTAACTAAGATGGGCCAAGATATCGTATTTGACTACGAAGAAGTATTCTATGCGTTATTTGCCCTCGTCTTTGTAACCACTGCTTGAACCCCTGCATGTGAGCTGCATGTCCATCCGGCGCGATTTATAAACGCGACGAAGATGGTGTGGTTCTCGTATCTCAAGATGTATGCCGCGGTTGGAGACATTGTGTTCCATCTTGTCCATACAAAAAAATCTTCTATAACTGGGAAACTAATAAAGCTGAAAAATGCGTATTCTGTTACCCACGTTTGGAAAATGGCTTGCCTCAAATCTGTGCTGAAACTTGTGTAGGTCGTATGCGCTATGTTGGCGTTGTATTCTACGACATGGACAAAGTAGAAGCTATGGCAGCTACAAAAAATGAACAAGATATTTACGAAAATACATTAGATTTGATTTTGGACCCTCATGATCCAGAGGTTATCAAAGCGGCTCGTGCTGAAGGCATCTCTGAAGCATGGATTAAAGCAGCTCAAAAATCTCCTGTATACAAACTTGTAAAAGAGTGGGGCGTGGCATTGCCATTGCATCCTGAGTATCGCACATTGCCAATGGTTTGGTATGTACCACCACTCAGCCCAATCTTGCAACGTGTAACATCTGATGTATACTTGCCAGATGCGCATGAAATGCGCGTACCTGTACAATACCTTGCTAACTTGTTTACAGCAGGTAATACAGAAATTTTAGCTCGTACATTGCAACGTGTTCTCGACATGCGTGAATACTATGCGTCGTCGTGAAACAGGTGACGGTCCTATCGATCACAATGTGGAGTTAACAGAAGATCAAATGTACGGTATGTACAAATTGTTGGCATTGTCCAAATATAATGATCGCTTTGTTATCCCAGCTGATGTGAAAGTATCTCGCGAAGGTCGCTTAGAAATGCAACAAAATCGCGGCTTTGCTTGCCCAACAGGGGGATGTCAATAATGAAGGATGCTCAGAAAATCGCTCTTATTGCGTCATTTCTTCTACGCTATCCTGATGAACAATGGTATAACGAATTACCTGAATGGAGAGAGGACGCCCAATCCGTTGGGCATCCTCAACTTCGCCAAGGTTTATTAGAATTCTTCGACTATGTAGAGGAATCCGATAAAAAAGAATTCGAAGACCAATATGTTCGTACCTTTGATTTTAGTCAAAATACAACGATGTATTTATCGACCTATGAATTGCAAGGTACTGGGGAACAAGCAGAAGAACTCGTTAAATTTAAAGCGTTCTTCCTAGAAAACGACTATGATTTGCCAAAAGAAATGCCAGACTATATTCCAGCACTTCTTGAATTATGTGCCGTTATCGATGATGAAAAAGCAAAAGAAATTTACGACTATTGTAAGCCAAAATTGGAATACATTAGAGAACGCTTCATTGAGGCTAAATTGCCTTATGCATTCTTGTTTGATATTATCTTGTCTGTTGCAAATGGATTGGAGGACGGTCACGATGAATCTATTCCTTTGGGGGCGCTTTTGCCTTACATCGCTTTCACCTTCTTAATCGTAGGTACTTTGGTTCGTTTCTTCTACTTTGAAAGAAATTGGACTACAAAATCGAGTGAATTTTTAGAGAAAAAACAATTGCGCATTGCTAATCCACTATTCCACTTTGGCTTGCTATGCGTTATCGGTGGTCACGTAGTAGGTGTGTTAATCCCTAAAACTTGGACTGCTGCAATCGGTATTAATGACCATATGTACCATCAAGGTGCGTTATACATGGTGCTGTAGCGGGTATTATCTTCATCGTAGGCTTCTTGCTTTTGATGAAACGTCGCTTTACTGTGCCTGCTATGAAAGTTAACACCTCTGGTCTTGATAAATGGTTATACTTGTTCTTAACATTAGCTATTTTCAGTGGTATGGCTGGTACATTACTTAATGCATCTGGTTTCTTTGATTACCGCGTATCTATCGGCCCTTGGTTCCGTAGCCTAATCTCCTTTATGCCGGATCCATCCTTGATGGAAGGCGTACCATTCATGTTTAAATTCCACATGTTAGCGTGGATGGTGGTAGCTATTATCTTCCCATTCAGCCGTTTGGTACACTGCTTGAGTGTTCCACTCAACTACTTAGCACGTCCGTTCATTGTATATCGTAAACGAGATCGTGTTTAATTGAATACTCGATAGTTCAGTATCGGTTATGTCCGATATACTATTACTTAGAATGGTCCCTCGTGGTTGTGAAAGCTTGCGCTTTTATGACTATGAGGGCCTTTATTATTGCTGTGATTTTATCTGTTATTTTAGATTCTTTTATATAAGATTCTAGTATTCTGATTATATGAGTAATATTCATGTTTTTATGTGAGATTGGTATGCATTTTCACTTTACTATGAGAATGAAAATTGATATTATCTTATGTGGAATTATTTAACATCATATATTTTAACTGTGAGGAGTCTCGGTAATGGCAGAAGTAGTGAAGAAACAATTTAAGAGTAAGTACCATATTCTTATTTGGATTGCTGTGTTAGCACTCATCTTAATGGGAATGGTAGAATATGGGTATGTGACTGGCGGCAGACCATTTGGTAACTGGAAGGTTCATTTAGGTTTAATTCCTATGCTGCATGGCTTGTATTAACCTTACATTGCAACGAAGCCAAAATGAGTTTATCAAACGATACAATCCAAAAAGAAATGTTTGAAGTGCATCGTATTGTAGGTATTGTTTGCGTTGTTTTAGTCTGTGCTCACTGGTATGTATATTTCTTGAAAGCAGTGAATTCATTCTTAGGTTTTTGGGGCGGTTATATCTCCCTTGGAGCCATGTTTATTGCTCTTATCTTTGGTGTACTATACTTAACACCTTGGATTGGCAATATGGCAAAATCCGTATCTCGTAAGAAAGCGATTTGGATTCATCGTTTAAATCTCATTGCTCTTATTGCAGCAAATATTCATGTTCATGGTTTTGGTCGTTTGTCCAAAATGGTACCATTCTTACCTGTATTTGATGTATTAACATATGCATTGGTTATTTATTATGTCTATTGGATGATTAAACAAAAACAATACTAAGAATGTAGTATATATTTTTATAAATAGAAGCTCTCATCTATTTTTGAGATGGGAGCTTTTTCGTCATCATCCTATCTCTTATTAGTGCATAAGAGATAGTTTTTTTGTGTGTTTAGGATACAATAGATAGGTAAGTTAGCCTACATTATGTAGGTAAATATATTCTGAATAATGTATTTTAATTAATTGCTTGAAGGCTGTATGGATATTTCATGGAAGCGTATCATCTATTTGATTTGCGCTATACAAGTCGGTGCGGGTATTACTATTATCGGCGTATTATCATTTATACCTTTATATTTGGTAGATCTAGGGCTGACCAATCAAGGTGAGGCTGCTATGTGGGCAGGTCTTGTATCTGGTGTAACACCTTGTATGGTGGCCTTGAGTGCTCCCTTTTGGTCCAGGAAAGCCAATGAACTAGGGCCGCGGCGGGTGATGATGTTCATCCTTGCCACTCTGATGCTAGCTGTAGGGGCTGCCGGTTTTGCACAAACGCCGAGTCAGCTGTTAGTGTTGCGTACCTTACAAGGCTTAGTGGGTGGTTTTGTACCCATTGGACTTGGTATCATTGTATTAATCACACCAGAGGAACGCGTACCATGGGCGATGGGATTATACCAAGCGTCGATGGTGATGGGTCTTGTTTTTGGCCCTCTTATGGGTGGTCTTGCTGCCGATTTATTAGGCTATCGGGCTCCGTTCTTTATGTTTTCTATCTTATCAGGCTTGTGCTTGTTAGGTGTGTACCTACTCATGCCTAATCTACAGCATACGCATAAGGTAGATAGTAATGAGTCCCAATGGTCATTAATTAAATCATTTCTTGCTATCCCACGTGTACGATTGCTCGTAGTTATGCAATTTTTATGTAATTTTGGTATTACCGGTATAGGCCCTATATTGCCACTCTACATTAAACACTATATGCAAGTAAATGATGATTTTGTGGCTACTATTGTAGGTGTTATTATCTTTGGAGCCGGTCTGTTTAGTGCACTAGCATCGATTTCAATCGGTCGCATTACTAAATGGATGTCTATGCCGAATATATTATTGACGGCCACCTGTGGTGTAGGCGGATTTTTTATCCTCCAATACCTTATGCCAAATGTGTGGAGCTTAGGTATATTTAGAACCATTGCAGGGTTCTTTATGGGCTTTATTACGCCTATAGCGAATACCTTGATTTCAAAGGCTGTTCCCAAAGAACGGCGAAGTCTTGTCTTTGGTGCTGTATCTAGTGTAGCCATGATGGGCAATGTGTTAGGCCCTATGATTAGTGGTATGATCGCTAATTGGTTTGGTTATGGCATGGTATTTTGGAGTACTGCTAGTATCTTTTTTATAGCCGCTATATTTGTGTGGCGTAGCCTGTTGCGAGAGAGTATCTAGCCTTGGCGTTCCATTGATCATACGTGAAAAGCGTAGCTTTCATCTAACACCTGTTTGTGTTTATATGGATAGCATTATTAGAATGCCATCATATACGAGTTTTATGCCATATATGATTAATACGGTACCGCATACGCGATTGATCCATACGAGATGGGATATCTTAATTTTTCTTAGCTAGTACATACATGGTTCCAGCAAGGAATCCAAACCAAATCGGTGTCATCGCGAGGAATCCAAAGAAGAAGTGATATATGTTTTCAGCAGGAATATTAGCGCGAAAGGCGCCGAGCATCATGGATGCATCGATGACTGCTTGCGGATTGCCCCATGTAACGAGAAGTGCCATTAACAGGATATTTTTGATGGGGATGTTCGTATCAACCTTTTTAAGTGAAGGTGTAGTTTTAAATGTTTTGTATCCTAGGTAGGCTACGAGCAAGCCGCCTGCAATGAGAATGATCAGGTTGAAGACTGGCCATGCCTCGAGGAGCGCCCCAATGCCGTAAAAGGCCGCCGTACTCAAGGTCATATCGAATAGCCCGATAATAGTGATGGTTAACAGGATGCGTGGCAATGGTTGGACGAGGGCCGTATTGATGATAAATAGATTTTTGCATCCCAATCGGTGCAAACGTGGCGAGACCTACTAATAAACCTTGCAGGAAATACATAGATAATCCTCCTTTCTTGATGGATAATACGTTTAGGTAAATTTGGTACGTATAATAAAAGAATAGACCCCTGTGTAGTGTTATAAAGTACTACATAGAAATCTATTCTGTATTAAACGAAGCTTTTACTCTATTTTTACCATAAACCGATAACATGTTGCATCCCTAGGCTGACGAGGGTGATGCAAATCCAGCATGCAGCGCCTAATGCAAGGGCACTACCACCAGATTTGATAAAGCTTAACAAGATTTGTATTAAGCCCAATAGCAACCATGGCCATGGTGATAAAGTATTTAGAAATAGTTTTGAATATGTCTAAGAAGTGAATATCTACATTTGCATAGGACAATACAGTTGTAATAAGAGAACAAATGACAAAAGTAAAGAACGAAACTTAGGGAAGATAGCTGCAATATTAACAGATTCAGCGTTATCGCTTGCCTTAGCCGCTTGTTTTGGCTTTGTACACTTGATAACTAGCAAGACCTAAACAGATAGGGATGATTGCCAATGTACGTGTCAATTTAACGATGGTTGCATATTCAAGAACTTGCGTGCCTGTGCCCTTCATGCTATCCCAAACAGCAGCAGTAGCTGTTACGGATGATGTATCGTTAACGGCTGTGCCCGCAAAGAGGCCAAAAGCCCATGTTAGACAACCCGATAGCATCGCCAAGAGGTGGGAATACGAATGCAGCGACTACATTGAAGAAGAATACAACGGAAATAGCTTGTGCAATATCTTGATCGCTAGCTTTCACAACAGGCGCCGCCGCAGCAATGGCACTACCACCACAGATGGAAGAACCAACGCCAATTAAAACGGCTGTGTTAGAATCGATATGCGTGGCTTTGAATATGATGTAAGAAATGATAAGCGATGTGGCAATGGTTGAGATGATAATTGGTAAGGAAACCCAACCTACATGCAATACTTGGGTGATGTTAAGACCAAAGCCGAGAAGGATAACGGCCCATTGTAGGATTTTTTTAGACGTAAATCCAATGCCGGCGCCCGTTTTTTCTCGTTTCCAAGATGTGAATAAAGAACCAATAATAATACCGAGGATAATAGCGAAGATTGGACTGCCGATAAAATGAAAATATTGTCCTAATAGCCAACATGGAATGGCTAGAATTGCACAGAGCAATATGCCTGGCAGTGTTTTTGCATTGATACCCATCATAAAACCTCCTAACTGTACCTACTTGGTACATACATCGCTGTGGTATCGCGCAGGATGTATAAATAAACTAGGACTTAATAGTAACATAATCGGGGGAATTAGTCGAGGGGGATTCCTCATTAAGTATCTTGTATACATAGCTTATAGTATTGTATCTTATGGTGAAAGTTTTATATAATCTTATACGGGATAATTATACTTAATGAAATATGATTCCTAGTAAATACGTAGAGAACATCAACATGTCTCATAGAATATGCGAGGTGCATTATGATTGATATTAATGGTATCATTGAAAAAAACAAAGAATATGTAGCTAAACATCCTGAGCTTGCTCAAAAGGGTTTAACTAGTCATCCTACAAAGAAATTAGCCATTGTAACATGTATGGATACGCGTTTAGTAGGGATGCTCGAAGAATCCTTAGGATTTGATCGCGGCGAGGTCATCACCATTAAGACGGCCGGTAACAGCGTAACGCAACCGATTGATAACATCGTTCAAAGCTTGCTTGTGTCTACATACGGCATGGGCATCGAAGATGTAATCGTCATCGGTCATGAAAACTGTGGTATGATTGACTTTTCCGCAGAACAATTTATGGAATCTATGAAAGCCAAAGGCATCAATGAAGATGCGATTCGCATGATTGAACCAGGTCTTATCGATTGGATGGACCGATTCCACATTTCTGAAGAAAATGTACGCTATACAGTAAAATTCTTGCGTCAACATCCATTATTCCCAAGAGGTATGGGATTCTATGGGGGGATGATGGATCCTGATACAGGGGAATTCCGCTATATTGAGGTTTAATCGCCTACTCGATGGGGCCCCATTACAATTCTACATTTAGGTTATCAAGAGCCACTCATACTCTCTCGCTCCACCGGCCGGGTCTGTTCCTACGGAACAGGGCCAAAGTCGCTGCGAGAGTATGAGTGGCTCTTGCTATAATTGTAGACATAATTAGGTCCCATCGAGTTTTCGTATAAACACAATACTCCGGAATTTCTCTGTATTTAATGCGAGAAATACCGGCCGGGTCTGACTGCGGCCTGCGTAAAAGAATATTGTTAACCTGTATAAGTTGTATATAGTTGACTGTTTTGTTTGTAAGTTTTATACTGTAATTAAATTGTCAACTAATTATATATGCATAGTTGTTAATGCTGATTCGGTATGGTAAAGAGGTGCTCGTATGAGACAGTTAGGTGTTTCTATTATTGGTACGGATACGGATGTAGGTAAGACGTTTGTCACAGGTTTGCTTGGGGCGTTAGCGGTGGATGATGGTTTTGATGTGGGCATGGTTAAGCCTGTATCGTCTAGTGCGGTTCCATTTTCTCAGTGCGGAACGATGGATGAAGATGAAGTGTTTATGGGCCTTGAAAGTAAGGATGCTACGTATTTGATGCGGTCTGTTGGCATTCCTGAATCGCGACGACGTGAAGTGAATCCCATTGCGTTAGCTGGGGATTATTCACCGCGTTTGGCTGCTGAGTTGGCCGGTGTAGATATCGATTATCCAGAGATTGTAGATCATGTAAAAACGGTGGTACATCAACACGATATTACATTTGTAGAAGGGGCTGGCGGGATTACGACGCCTCTTACCAAGGATATTACGTTTACAAATCTTATGACGGATATTGCATACCCAGCGATATTGGTCGCTGATGGTCGTCTAGGCTCTATCAATCGCGTCGTATTAACGTATGAGTATGCAAAACAGCATCATATCGATGTAAAAGGTATCATCGTAAATGATACGACTGTGGTGGATCCATTCTTATTAAAAACGAATATTGAGGATATGGAACGGTATACAGGCATTCCTGTACTTGGTGTGCTTCCTCCATACCAAGGTCCTGATCAGGCACATATCAAACTTGGTTGGGGACGTTCGTTCTTAGATTCGGCTAAGATTTGGCAAACTGTATGGGGTATTTAGTGAAAGCTATATACACTAGAAATTTGGAATTAAGTAGATAGTATAGATATAAAATCTTAAGTATGAGGTGTTATGATGGCAGAGAAACAACTTTCACAAATCGCACAATGGGACCACGAATTCGTGTGGCATCCATTTACACAAATGCAAGACTGGCTAGCGCAAGAACCTGTAGTTATTGAACGCGGTGAAGGCGTGTATTTAATCGACGATAAGGGCAAAAAATATTATGATGGCGTATCATCCTTATGGGTAAATATTCACGGTCATAATCATCCGGTGCTCAATCAAGCGTTGAAGGATCAAGTGGATAAGATTGCGCATAGCACGTTGCTCGGTTTGGTCAGCCCTCCATCTGCACAGTTGTGTAAAGAACTAGTTGAATTGGCACCAGAAGGCTTGGAAAAAGTATTCCTATCCGATGATGGTAGTACGGCGATTGAAGTAGCTATTAAAATGGCATATCAATATCGTCAACTAGTAGGGCAAACGAAGAAGACAAAATTTATCGCACTTAATGCAGGGTATCATGGGGATACATTGGGTACTGTATCCGTAGGTGGTATTCAGTTGTTCCATCAAGTGTTCCATAATTTATTGTTCAAACCGTTAACCTTGCCAAGCCCTGGTGTATATCATGATGTAGCAAATCGGGATAAAGCATTTGAAGAGTCCTTAGCAGAATTGGAACGCATCCTCGATGAAGAAGGGGACGAAATTACAGCTCTCGTTATGGAACCATTGGTGCAAGCTGCAGCTGGTATGCTCGTAATGCCTCATGGCTATTTAAAACGGGTTCGTGAATTAACGGCGAAACACGATGTATTCCTCATTCTTGATGAAGTAGCCACAGGCTTTGGCCGTACAGGCAAGTTCTTTGCTTGCGAGCATGAAGGGGTGGCACCTGATTTCATGACCTTATCCAAAGGGATTACGGGCGGCTATTTGCCATTGGCTGCTACATTGACTACAAAACGCGTATTCGATGCATTCCTTGGTACATTTGAAGAAAAGAAAACATTCTATCATGGTCATTCTTATACAGGTAATGCATTGGCCTGTGCCGTTGCATTGGCTTCGTTGAAAGTGTTCCGCGATGAAAAGGTTATCGAAGGATTACCTGCGAAAATTGAGGCTTTCACAAAAGCACTCAAACCAATCGAAGCGTTAAAGCATGTTAAAGAAGTGCGTCAACGCGGCCTTATCGTAGGCATTGAGCTTGAAAAGGACGTTGCTACTCACGAAGCGTATCGTCCAAATGATGCGGTAGGCGCGAAGGTTGCCGTTCTCGCTCGTGAACAAGGTCTTATTTGCCGTCCTATCGGCGATGTGGTGATTCTTATGCCGCCATTGGCGTCCACGGTGGAACAATTGGAAGATATGGTTCGCATCGTAGGTGACAGCATTAAACGCGCTACTGAAGAAGAGGGCGTATTGGAAGATTTGAAACCAATCATTCTATAATTAAAAACATTTTTCTTGCATAGTTTAAAATATATTCTATACATTCTCAAAATACGATGATTATTCTGCATATCTATGATACTATATATGTATAGTATATATATTCAAAGGAGGTCATCGTATGGACATTTATGTAATTATGCAAGTCATTATCTTGTTCGGTGCCATCTTCTTGGGCGTACGTCTCGGCGGTATGGGCATCGGCTATGCCGGCGGCCTCGGCGTCGTATTGCTGAGCCTCGGCATGGGGATGTTCCCAGGGCAAATTCCTTGGGATGTTATCCTCATCATCATGTCAGCCATTGCAGCGATTTGTGCATTGCAATTGGCCGGTGGTTTAGATTATTTGGTACGCATTGCGGAAAATATTTTGCGTAAAAATCCTAAACACATCAACTATTTAGCTCCTACAGTTACGTATTTCTTGACAATCTTGGCTGGTACGGGTCATACGGCATTCTCTATGATTCCTGTTATTGTAGAGGTTGCAAAGAGCGAGAACATCAAGCCTTCCGTTCCGTTATCAATCGCGGTTGTAGCGAGCCAAATCGGTATTACCGCAAGTCCTGTATCCGCGGCGGTTGTCGCTATGAGCGGATTTCTTGAACCGTTTGGTGTTAGCTATCCGACCTTGCTTGGTATCTGTATTTCTACAACCTTTATTGCGGTTATGATTACTGCATTTATCATGTCGACCTTTGCGAACAATGATTTGTCCTCTGATCCTGTTTACCAAGAACGTTTGGCTGCAGGCCATGTAGCACCACCTCGTGAAAAGAATGTGGATTTCCATCTAAAACCAGGTGCGAAAAAATCTGTTTTGATCTTCTTAATCGGTATCATTTGTATCGTATTCTATGCAACAGCAATTTCTAAGAATATTGGTATTATTAAACCGGTTATCTTTGGTCGAAATGATGCCATCGTTGGCTTTATGATGATTATTGCGGCGGCTATTACATTCTTCTGTAAACTCGATACGGCACAACTTGTCAACACAAGTACATTCAAATCTGGTTTATCCGCTTGTGTCTGCGTACTTGGCGTAGCGTGGTTAGGCGATACCTTTGTAAAAGGTCATATTCCTGAAATTAAAGCCATGGCATCTAGCATGGTAACAGCATATCCATTCTTGTTAGCTGTTGCCTTCTTCTTTGCTAGTACACTGTTGTATAGCCAAGCAGCGACTACACAAGCACTTGTGCCGGCCGTAATCCTCGCCTTAGGTATTACACCGGAAAATACGGGCTCTGTATATATCATTATCGCATCCTTTGCAGCCGTATCTGCACTCTTTGTATTGCCTACATACCCAACACTTTTGGGGGCTGTACAAATGGATGATACAGGATCGACTCGAATCGGTCATCTCGTATTTAACCACCCATTCTTCATTCCAGGCGTACTTGCCATTGCTATTTCCGTAGCACTTGGCTTCGTTATTGCTCCATTGATGTTGTAATTGGTGAAAGCTTATAAAATTCTATATTGTATCTAATAGACGGGGCCTAGGCCCTGTTAACTGTTGTGCGATGGATACATTATGTGAAAAATGCTATACTATAGGTAAGAGAGGGATACATATAGTGTGGTTAAGCAAGAGTATATAGGAGCCTATTATGTATACGATTTCTATCAAGCTAGATATGAATCGCATTCCGCCGGAAGTATCCGAGGCATTGAGAGAGAAACATCATATCTGGTATAAAACTTATTTTGACGCAGGTAAATTTTTAATGTTTGGCACCCGTCCAGATGATTATGGTGAAAGCCTTATTATCGCTCAAGGAACAAAAGAGGAATTAGAAGAGGCTGTACAATTCGACGCATACTATGCGGATCAATTGGCAACCTATGAAATTCGAGAATATAAGGTAGCATTGTTCAATGAAGCGATTAAAAACTATATAGATTAATATTGGATATTCCATATGAAAGGGCCCCTAGTTTGTTAGACTAGAGGCCCTTTGGCAGTTTATTTGTTTTTACAGTTTTTACATATACCTGCTATTTCTAGATGGTGTTCTGTTACTGTAAAGCCCGCATCTGTAAGTTCCTGTGGCATTTCTACAACGGGACATGTATGAAGTGGTATCATAGCACCACATTTGGTGCATACCGCATAATGGCGGTGTGTATGCGGTGTAATCTCGTAATAAGCCATGTCACTGCCCATGATGGTGGTACGTGTAACGATATCTTTTGTTTCTAATAACTCAAGGGTACGGTAGATGGTAGACATCCAGGTGGTTCCGCCATCGCCTAATCGTTCTGCAATTTCCATAGCAGTAATCGGTTTATCTGTAGTTGTTAATACAGACCAAATAGCTTCGCGCTGTTTGGTTTTTTTTATGCCTTCTGGCCAATGTGTTGTATTCATAATAACGCTTTCTATTATGGGTTAATATTAACTGTATATACTCTTGTACATATAATATTTATTTACTAAATTGTATTCTTCGTATAATGGATTTAATATTCTTGATGATGAGTACCACTAATAGGATGAATACCGATGTAAGTGATACGAAGCCACCTGGCGCTACGTTAAGATAGTAGGATCCGAATAGGCCGATAATCATGGCGAGCAAACTAAATCCAATGGAGCAGAGCAAGGTAGTTCTAAATCCTTTTTCCAGTTGTAATGCTGAGGCTACAGGTAGTGCAATCATGGCGCTCAATACGAGGACGCCCACGATTTTAATGGAAATGGATACAGCCGCAGCCATTAAGATGGCAAATACATAGTTAATTAAATCCACTTTAACACCTGCTACCCGTGCCGCCTCTTCGTCGTAGGCGATATAGAGTAGTGAGTTGTATAGGAAATACAAGGTTAATACAGATAGGATGGTGAGCACCGCAATGCTAATCATATCTGTAGTATTTACGGTTAAGATGCTGCCAAAGAAGAAAACATTGGCGTTAGCTTTCAGTTTGCCAGAACTGATGAGGGTAATGGCGGTACCGATGCTGAGGGATAAGATGATGGTAAGAATCAAATCGAGGTGGTGAGAAAAATATTTTCGTAAGAACTCGATGAGGGCACCGCAGATAGCAGTAAATATGAAAGCCCCTAAAATAGGGTTTGTATTGGTCAATAAACCAAGGGTAATCCCGGCGAGGGACGCATGGCTCATGGTGTCGCCAATCATACTGGACCGGCGTAGTACCATAAATATACCGATGCATGGGCATAATAGGGAAATACAGACTGCTACGAAGAAGGCATTTTGCATGAAATCATAATTAAACATGGCGCACCTCCTTAGTTGTTGTATCATCAGCCTGAGCCTGAGCCTGAGCCTGAGCCGTTACGTCTGTAAAGCAGGAGCAGTTTTCGTGTTCCACAGGATTGCGTCCCGTGTTATGCATGATTTCGCTAGCATATTGCTCAGGGGAGCAGAGATGACCTTGACCATTTGCAATGTGGTAGATATTTGTCGAATTGGCCAGGGCCATTTCTAAATTATGCTCTACAGAGATAATCGTAATATGATGCTCTTGATTCAAAGCACGCAAGAGCGCATAAATACCTTCTTGGCTTTTACGATCGATGCCAGTAGATGGTTCATCGAGAATAATGAGGTCAGGGCTGCCGATAAGGGCTCGTGCGATAGAAACGCGCTGCGCTTGGCCACCAGATAATTTGCTGATGAGACGGTCTTTAAACTCCGTCATATGTGTGAGCTCTAAGACTCGATTGACTTCTTGTTTATCTTTAATCTTTAACAGCTTGCGATAAGAATCTAGAATTTCATGCACCGTAATAGGAAATCCTGCATGGGAGAAATCATTCTTTTGGGACACATAGCGAATATTGTTCGTGCTGCGCGTGATAGAACCTTTCACAGGTGTTAGGAAACCTAGAATGAGGCGCAAGAGGGTGCTTTTACCAGAACCATTGTCGCCTACGATGGAAATATAATCGCCACTATGGACCTCTAAATTTAAATCATTTAGCACATAGGGTGGTTGACCTTGGTAAGAAAAATAAAGATGTTGAATTGATAACATAAAAACCACTTTTCCGATTGACAAAATTATTACTACGTTTATACTATAACTATATTACAAATGCAACTGAGTCGCAACTGCAACTAGAGAATAGTATATATACTATAATAGCATGAGCACTCAGGATTTCAGAAAAAAGGAGGCCAACTATGGTCAAGAAACTGGTATTGTTAGTAGTCGGCGTGTTGATGGCGGCTTTATTTGCAGGCTGTGGTAATGATGCGCCAAAGGAACAAGCAGGTAAGAAAATCCAAGTGGTAACAAGTTTTAATGCTATGTCTGAATTTGCAAAGGCCATCGGTGGCGATAAGGTAGAGGTATCTACGATTATTCCAGATGGTACGGAACCACATGACTTTGAATTAAAACCAGAAAATATGAAACAATTGGCAACGGCTCAAGTATTTGTTTATAATGGTTTAGGCATGGAACCTTGGGCACAACAAGCGATTGATGCGGCTAAAAATGATAAACTCGTATCTGTGAAAGCTTCTGATGGTATAGAGGCTATTAAAAATACAGATCCTGACGAAATTAAAGAGCATGGTGCCGAAGATCCTCATGCATGGTTATCTTTGAAAAATGCAAAAATCGAAGTTAAAAATATTAAGGATGCATTGGTAAAGGTAGATCCTGCTAATAAGGATTACTACGAAAAGAACTACAATGATTATGTGGCAAAATTAGATGCGATGATCCAAAAATACGAAGGTCAATTTGCAAAAGCACCACACAAGAATTTTATAACAGGTCATGCAGCCTTTGCATATCTATGTCGTGACTTTGGTCTAGAACAAAATAGCGTAGAAGATGTGTTCGCAGAAGGTGAACCAAATGCAGCTCAATTGGCTAAGCTCATCGAATATTGTAAAGAAAACAAGATTACTACTATCTTTGCAGAAGAAATGGCTAGCCCTGAAGTATCCAAAACATTAGCTCAAGAAGTAGGCGCTAAGGTAGAAACCATTTATACTATCGAAAGCAAGGAAGACGACAAAACGTATCTTGAAAGAATGGATTCTAATTTGACTAAAATCTTGGGAAGCTTGCAATAACTTTTTATGAGTAAAGTTAAACTATTTATAATATAAAAATATAATAAAATTAAGGGGCTGTAACAGAATGCGGTTTTACCGCATTTTAGTTGCAGCCCCTTTTATCGTTATATAGTAATTACGCTTGATTTGTCCGATAACTCTTATTTGTAATTGTTGCTGTTTTCATATTCATTAAATAAGAATGCTACATTATCTTCATCGTACTCGATTTGTTCAGACCATCGTCTGATTTGTTCTGGCAGATTTCCGAATTGATGTGTTAGCAATGCGATGAATACTGTGGCGTCAAAGGCGTATCGCACAAGGCTTTCTAACGAGTATTCTGCAAGCAAATCAATTTGGCGATATAGGATGTATTGATACACCTTGTTAAGCGTGGCCGTTTCTTGGGCATCAAGTGTGAGCAAATCCGTCGTATTCATTGCTGTTGTTGATGATAGCATATCTTCTAAATGAGCTAGTTGTTTTGTCCACTCTTCATCGATAGGTTCCGTTTTTTTATATATACTGATTAACTTTGACAGTATCGGATGGAATGATTTGGTGTAAATTGACATATAGCAGGATTGATACCTAATGCTAAGAGGTCAAAGATATTTTCGAGTACGGGACGGTCTTCCGCAGTAAATTCGTCGTCATCATCTTCGATGGTGAATAGCAATTGATTGCCTTCGGTAGCGAGTAACTTTTCTACCGATTCTTCGCAGGATAGACCAACGCCACAGAGCTCGAGGTCTTCGATATATTTATAGAACCGCGGATGCATATGACAGGTATCGCATAAACTATCTTCGCCTAGTTCTAAGACCACACGGCACAATCCATCTTCACGTAGCAACGGACAGGTAGGCTGTTTGTCGCTAAACATGAAATAATAGCCTTCGTCATCGACGGTCATAAATTTTCGTAGATCTTCGCCTAGTGGTGTAGGCAACGTTTGATATAGTTTAGCCGTTTCCTCATCTACATCGATGGTCCACTTTTGACAACATGTATGATGACATTGATTGGCTTTGCATTGAAATGTATGATAAAAGGTTGGATATAAAGAAATCATAGTACTCACTTGTATATATTATTAATTACTGTTTTACTAATTAAATTGTAACATATGCTATCTATTCATGGGTGTTATTTTAGATTATGATTTTGTTCGTGAAAGTCCTAATTGTTGTGTATAATAGTAATATATGGAATATTTACTGATACTATTTATGTAGGAGGAACTTATGAAATCTATGTTCGTAAAAGGCGGTATTGCATTGGCACTAGCAGCGGCATTTGGGGTAAATGCACCAGTTGTTAATGCGGCTAGTATTGTACCGGTACAACCAACAGTAGCCGTGGTTGATGCTAATCATGCAGCCATTGTAGGTGCTAATACATTGCTTAATGCTTTCATTCAACAACATCCTAAAGCAGCGATTACAGAAATCGCGTTTGATGGTGAAGATGGTCAAATTAAATACGAAGTTGAAGGTTTTGATTCAACAGGTAAATATGAGTTGAAATACAACTACAATACAAATCAAATTGGTGAAACAAAAGAAGGAGCCTATAAGGTTTCTTTAGAGAAAAAAGCCTTTGATCCAACTCGTATCTTAAGACCAGACGCAGTTGTAAACTTTGCCTTTGCTCAAACAAAAGGCCAAGCCACAAGTCTTAATAGCTGGTCCGTAAAAAATGAAAAAGGTCGTTTTGTATATGATGTAGAATTTGGTGCCGCTAATCATCAAGAAATTGAAGTACATGTAGATGCTTTCACAGGTGAACTTGTATCTGTAAAAGGCGTAAAATAGGTGTATTTGACATCTTACTGCAATAGGAGTAGGATGTTACTATACACATGCTGGTATAGCTCAGTTGGTAGAGCGGCTCATTCGTAATGAGTAGGTCGTAGGTTCGAATCCTATTATCAGCTCCAATGGCCACAAGGTTAACACCTTGTGGCTTTTTTGTATGCCCGGAGTTTTTTCTAAAAATTTACTCATGAATGATCTAGCTTTGTGTCATATTGAAAAAATTAGTATTTAATAATATGGGGAATGTTATATAGTATGGGCTTTCACAGAAATCAGGAGACATAATATGAATTGATGATTCATGAATCGCGTTTGTAAAAAAATTCTATAGAAATTTAGGCGAAAAATTCATATGTATTTCATGACACATACAACACACACAATCCATATGTGTATGGTATAGGAGAATAAAAGCACCACCGAATTTTCGGTGGTGCTTTTTAGCTAGTGGATGACATTGAATT
>BNJU01002463.1_pt1 | contig 171246 bp, 236 predicted proteins | sample 8539281 | NCBI WGS metagenome assembly BNJU01 (sample SAMD00202456, study PRJDB9452) | human saliva metagenome | isolation source: human saliva | place: Japan
AAGACAATTATTTAGTTGATAATTTTGGATAAAATAAAATATTACATATTATCAAAAAAAGTAAAAATAAGTGAGTTACGAATGGAAATTTTAGATAAAAAAATCAAATAGAATGAGCCGAGCAAATGCAGGAGTGTCTGAACGAAGTGAGTTTCCTGATTTCTTAGAAGCACTTAGCAATTTATTGCTTAGAGCTTTTATGATGCAGATTCTGATTTTTTTATCGTTAAGAAATTTACTCAGTAACGAATTATTTTTACTTTTTTTATTTTATTAATTTTCTTTTAAAAAGTGAAATAATAAAAACACACTAAATAGTGTGTTGAATTTCTAAAATGGCGCTTCCTAATGGACTCGAACCATTGACGCTGCGGTTAACAGCCGCATGCTCTCACCGACTGAGCTAAGGAAGCAATAATTGTTTGGCAAATCCATACTCTCCCAGGCCGCTTCCAGCCAAGTACCATCAGCGTATATGGGCTTAACTTCTAGGTTCGGAATGTAACTAGGTGTACCCCCATAGCTATACTCACCAAGCATATATATTGTATCACATAATCTTGTTATGTGCAAGTCTGAACACTTGAAACTATATAGTAAAAACAAACTTAGATTAAAACTTCGATAATTAGTATTGGTCAGCTAAATGCATTGCTGCACTTACACCCCCAACCTATCAACCTCCTAGGGCTCGAAGGTATCTTAAAGAATACTTATCTTGAAGTTAGTTTCCCGCTTAGATGCTTTCAGCGGTTATCTATTCCAAACGTGACTACTCAGCCGAGCACTGGCGTGACAACTGGTACATCAGAGGTTTGTCCATCCCTATCCTCTCGTACTAAGGACAGGTCTTCTCAATATTCTAACGCCTACAGTGGATAGGGGACCGAACTGTCTCACGACGTTCTGAACCCAGCTCACGTACCGCTTTAATGGGCGAACAGCCCAACCCTTGGGAAATCTTCTCCAGCCCCAGGATGCGATGAGCCGACATCGAGGTGCCAAACCCCTACCGTCGATATGGACTCTGGCAGGATCAGCCTGTTATCCCCAGGGTAGCTTTTTATCCGTTGAGCGACGACCCTTCCATTCGGAATCGCCGGATCACTATGTCCTGCTTTTCGCATCTGCTCGACCCGTCAGTCTTGCAGTCAAGCTCTTATGCCATTGCACTCTATGGTTGATTTCCATCCAACCTGAGAGAACCTTTGAACGCCTCCGTTACTCTTTCGGAGGCGACCGCCCCAGTCAAACTGCCCACCTAGCACTGTCTCCGTGGCTACAAACCACAGATTAGAATTTCAGCATTGAATGGTTGGTATTCCACCGATGACCTGATACAGCTAGCGCCATATCATCACAGTCTCCCAACTATCCTATACATGCAATGCCAAAACCCAATACCAAGCTACAGTAAAGCTCCATGGGGTCTTTCCGTCCTACTGTAGGTAACCGGTATCTTCACCGGTAATACAATTTCACCAGGCCTCCCGTCAAGACAGCGCTCAAATCATTACACCATTCGTGCAGGTCGGAACTTACCCGACAAGGAATTTCGCTACCTTAGGACCGTTATAGTTACGGCCGCCGTTCACTGGGGCTTCAATTCGGAGCTCTCACTCCTCCTCTTAACCTTCCAGCACTGGGCAGGTGTCAGCCCATATACATCGCCTTCCAGCTTAGCATAGACCTGTGTTTTTGTTAAACAGTTGCTTGAGCCTCTTCACTGCGACCCTCGAGTGCTTTGTAACGCATGGATACTAACACCCAAGGGCTCCTCTTCTCCCGAAGTTACGAGGTTATTTTGCAGAGTTCCTTAACGAGAGTTAGCCTGTCCGCCTTAGATTTCTCATCCTGACCACCTGTGTCGGTTTACAGTACGGGCAGTCAAATATTAACGTTAGAAGCTTTTCTTGGCAGCGTGGGATTTGCACATTCATCTTACGACTGTATATCATACCCTCAGATATAACTCAATGGATTTACCTATCAAGTCATCCTACATACTTCTACGGACACTTCCGTTCGTCCGTGCGCATACCCTTCTGCGTCCCTCCATCACAATATATGACTGGCACAGAAATATTAATCTGTTTTCCATTCTGCCTACGCATTATAGCCTGGGCTTATATCCTGGTTTACTCAGGGAAGACAAGCTTTTACCCTGAAAAACCTTGGTCTTCCGGCGAGGGGATTCTCGCCCCTTTCTCGCTACTTATTCCTGCATTCTCACTCTGATACCTCAGAGTCGGTTACCCTTCTCCTTCAACGGCCTACAGAACGCTCTCCCTACCAATCCTTACGGATTCCACAGCTTCGGTTTATAACTTAGCCCCTGTTACATTGTCGGCGCAGAGACTTCGACTAGTGAGCTATTACGCACTCTTTAAAGGTATGGCTGCTTTCTAAGCCAACCTCCTAGTTGTTTGTGAATCTCCACCTCCTTTCCCACTTAGTTATAATTAGGGACCTTTAGCTGGTGGTCTGGGTTGTTTCCTTTCGACAATGGAAGTTAACTCCCATAGTCTCACTCCTGAGCTCTAAATTATGGTATTCGGAGTTTGATTGATTTCAGTAAGCAATACGCCCCTAGATCATTCAGTGCTCTACCCCCATAATTGAACACTCAAGGCTGCACCTAGATGCATTTCGGAGAGAACGAGCTATCTCCTGGTTCGATTGGCTTTTTCACCCCTAAACCTACCTCATCCCCCAACTTTTCAACGGCGGTGGGTTAGGGACTCCACTGTGTCTTACCACAGCTTCATCCTGGACAGGTTTAGATCACCAGGTTTCGCGTCTACGCCAAACGACTAAATCGCCCTATTAAGACTTGAGTTTCCCTTCGGCTCCGTTATACTTAACCTCGCCGTTTAACGTAACTCGCAGGATCATTCTCCAAAAGGCACGCCATCACCATTGCTGGCTCTGACCGCTTGTAAGCACACAATTTCAGGTTCTATTTCACCCCTCCAGGGGTTCTTTTCACCTTTCCCTCACGGTACTATGCGCTATCGGTTAGTAAGAGTATTTAGCCTTTATGAGATATATCCTCACAGATTCACACAGAATTCCTCGTGTTCCATGTTACTTGGGGAGCAGAGTTATATGTGTAAGGATTTACTTGTACAGGACTTTCACCTTCTACGGTTCGCCTTTCCAGACAATTCCAATTCATCAATACACTATATTGAATATCTTACAGTTCTTCACTACTCTGTCCCTCAACCCCTTAAATACAACGGCTGTATCCTTGGCATATTTAAGGTTTAGGCTTGACCCATTTCGCTCGCCGCTACTTTGGGTATCGTTTTTACTTTTCCTCGCGTTACTTAGATGTTTCAGTTCACGCGGTTCCCTCTTTCGTATTAAGACTCCATCTTAATAGATTGCTCCATTCGGAAAATCCTAGACTCTTACGTTCGATTGCAACTTATCTAGGCTTATCGCAGCTTACCACGTCCTTCATCGGCTCTTACTACCCTAGGCATCCTTTGTGTGCCCTTAATTATTTTTAACCTATTTTTGACAGCTAACTCTAAGAAATTGTTAGAGTTAATTTTTCTTGTTTGTTCTACTATATAGTTTCCAATGTTCAGTGCAATGTTCTAAGAACATTACCAATAGAATAGAGAAAGACATATACTCCCTTAGAAAGGAGGTGATCCATCCGCACGTTCCCTGCACGGATACCTTGTTACGACTTCACCCCAATCGCTAATCACACCTCGGAGCATCCCTCCTTACGGTTAGGCCTGCTACTTCAGGTGCAACCAACCTCATGGTGTGACGGGCGGTGTGACAAGACCCGAGAACGTATTCACCGCGACATTGCTGATTCGCGATTACTAGCGATTCCAACTTCATGTACTCGAGTTGCAGAGTACAATCCGAACTAAGAATAGTTTTCTGAGATTAGCTCCACCTGCGGCTTTTATGACTCTCTGTACCACCCATTGTAGCACGTGTAGCCCAGCGTATAAGGGGCATGATGACTTGACGTCATCCCCACCTTCCTCCCTACTCATCGTAGGCAGTATCGCATGAGTCCCCAACTTAATGATGGTAACATACGAAAGGGGTTGCGCTCGTTGCGGGACTTAACCCAACATCTCACGACACGAGCTGACGACAGCCATGCACCACCTGTCTTTAGGTTTCACCGAAGTGACACTGAAACATCTCTGTCTCATTCCTAAGATGTCAAACGCTGGTAAGGTTCCTCGCGTTGCGTCGAATTAAACCACATGCTCCACCGCTTGTGCGGATCCCCCGTCAATTCCTTTTGAGTTTTCATACTTGCGTACGTACTCCCCAGGCGGATTACTTATCGCGTTAGCTTGGGCGCTGAGGTTCGACCCCCAACACCCTAGTAATCATCGTTTACGGCGTGGACTACCAGGGTATCTAATCCTGTTTGCTACCCACGCTTTCGCGCTTTAGCGTCAGTATCTGTCCAGTAAGCTGGCTTCCCCATCGGCATTCCTACAAATATCTACGAATTTCACCTCTACACTTGTAGTTCCGCTTACCTCTCCAGTACTCTAGTCATGCAGTTTCCAACGCAATACAGAGTTGAGCCCTGCATTTTCACATCAGACTTACATAACCACCCTAGACGCGCTTTACGCCCAATAAATCCGGATAACGCTTGTGACATACGTATTATCGCGGCTGCTGGCACGTATTTAGCCGTCACTTCTTCTGTTGGTACCGTCATTTTTCTTCCCAACTGAAAGCACTTTTACATTCCGAAAAACGTCATCGTGCACACAGAATTGCTGGATCAGACTTTTTATCCATTGTCCAATATTCCCCACTGCTGCCTCCTGTAGGAGTAGCGCTGTGTCTCAGTCCCCTGTGGCTGTTCACCCTCTCAGGCCGGCTACCCATCATCGCCTTGGTGAGCCGTTACCTCCAACTAGCTAATGGGACGCAAAGCTCTCTCACAGCGTATATAACTTTCATAATCTTAGGATGCCCTAAAATCATAATATCAGGTATTAGCATTCGTTTCAAATGTTGTCCCTAACTGTGAGGCAAGTTCTTTACGCGTTACTCACCCGTCCGCCACCCAAACCGAAGTTCAAGTAGACTTGCATGTGTTAAGCATTCTGTCAGCGTTCATCCTGAGCCAGGATCAAACTCTTCGTTCAATCTTTTTTAATAGCTCATTTTTGCTATTTTTATTTAACACCAAAATTTATGGTTGCTTTTTTGTCTTTTTCTCTATTCTGTTGCTAATGTCCTTGTCTCATTGACATCGACTATATTAACATCTTTTTCAAACTTTGTCAACAAAAAAATTTTTTAAATTTTTTATTTCTTTTTTCATTTTATATTCATTTTAAAGGATTATTTTATTGATTTTTCTTTATGCTATTTATTTTTCTGTATTTTGTTATAATATAAAAATAAAATGTGAGAGGAGTTGAAAAATGAATAAAAGCTATTGCTGTTTTTGATGCTGGACTTGAAGTTATGCTATTGTAGAAGCAATTAAAAAAAGCTTTATCCAAAACAAGATATTATTTATTTTGTTGATAGAAAAAGTTTTCCCTATGGTACTAAAACAACTGATGAATTAAAAACTATTATTGAAGATTCTGTTGATTTTCTTTTAAAAAAGGTGCTAGTTTTATAGTACTTGCTTCAAATGCACCAAGTATAACTGTTCTTGACAAAATAAAAATAAAGATAATGTCATAGGAATCTATCCTCCTTTAAAAATGTTATAAATGACAAAAAGAAAAATACTCTATTATTGGTGCTAAAGTAATGATTGATAGTTTTGAATTACAAGAATATATAAAAAGAAGTTGGAGATTTTCAGAAACAATTTCATGTAGAAAAATGCTTCACCTTTTAATTCAACTTATTGAAAGTGGGGATTTTATAAATAATATAGAAAAACTGAAAAATACTATAAAAATTTTTATAAAAAAACTTGTGAAGAAAAAAATATGGAAAAATTAGATTCTATAACTTTAAGTAGTACTCATTTACCTTGGTTATCTTCTTACTTTTCAAAAATAATACCTGAAGCTAAACTATATGATCCAGCTGATAGTTTAGTTAAAGCTATTAAAAATCATACAAGCATAGGTAGTGGAAAAAAATTCATTCTATTATTTCAGAATCAGAAAAATATCCTGCTGACGAATTTTTAAAAATTCTAGAAACTTTTAAAAATAAAACTTGATTATGAAATTATTTAAAAAAATAAAGCTGAGTCTTATTAACTCAGCTTTGATTTTTTCTTATTTTACTATTTCTTTGATTCTTGCTTTCTTAGCAGATAATCCTCTTAAGTAGTAAAGTTTAGATCTTCTTACTCTTCCTACTTTTAGAACTTCAATTCTGTCAATATTTGGAGAATTTACAGGATTATTCTTTTCTACTCCAATTCCTGCTGTAACTTTTTCTTACAGTGAAAGTTTTTGCAACTCCTCCACCATTTACTCTGATTACAACTCCTTCAAATAATTGAACTCTTTTCTTTGTTTCCTTCTTTTACCTTGTAGTACACTCCGATAGTGTCTCCAGCTTTTGAATTGTGGAATATCGCTTCTAGATATTCTTTTTCAACTAGTTCGATTAATTTTTCTTTCATCTTTTTCCTCCTCAAGATATTCATTTAATTTTTATTAAAGCGGAATATCGAATTTTCACCAAGTAATTCTACCTTATTTTTTTAATCTTTGTCAATATACTTTTTCTATTTAAATATTTATTTTTATTTGATATAAATTAAAAAAATAATGATTATAATTATGGAAAAGATAGGTTGGTGATAGTATGAATCAAGATATTTATATTAAACTTTTAGAAGAGTTATTAGCAAATATTAATGATGGTATTCATTTTGTTGACCAAAAAAACATTACTCAAATATATAACCATAATATGGAAAAATTGAAGGAATGGATGCAAAAGTTATAATTGGAAAAATTTCAGAAATATTTTTAAAGATATTCCTGAAGAAGAAAGTACACTTTTAAAAGCACTAAAAGGAATATCTATCAAAGACAATATCCAAAGATACCAAAACAAAAATGGGAAAGAGATCATTGCTTTTAAATACTACTCTACCTATAAAAGGTAAATGGAAAGATTTTGGGTGCTTTTAGAAATATCTAAAGATATAACTAAAATAAAAAAACTTTCTGATGAATTGATAAAATTACAAACTGTAAATAATGAAATAAATGAAAATCTTTCTTGTTGTAAAAAGCAAATATAGTTTTGACGATATTATAGGTGAATGTCCTAAAATAAAAAGAACTATAGAGTTAGCTAAAAAAAGTGACTGAAAGTGATGCTACTGTTTTTTTATCTATGGAGAAACTGGAACAGGTAAAGAACTTTTAAGTCAAGCTATTCATTATGGAAGTTCAAGAAAAGATAAGCCCTTTATAGCAATAAATTGTACTACTTTACCAGAAACTTTATTTGAAAGTATTTTTATTTGGAACAGAAAAAGGTGGTTTCACTGGAGCTACAAAATAAAATGGGCTTATTTGAACAAGCAAATGGAGGAACATTACTTGATGAAATAAATTCTATACCTATAGAATTACAAGCTAAACTTTTAAGAGTCCTACAAGAAAAACTGTTAGAAGAATTGGTGGAGTGAAGGATATTCCTGTTGATGTAAGAGTCATTTCAACTACTAATGAAAAATCCAAAAAGATATTATAAAAAAATGGAAAAATGAGATTAGACTTATATTATAGATTAAATTTAATTTATTTAGAACTATCTCCATTAAGAGAAAGAGAAGAGGATATATTACTTTTAGTCAAAAAAATTTTTTAAACTATTATAATAAAAAAATTAAATAAAAAAATATAAAAGGTTTAAGTAAAGAAGTTGAAGAAGTTTTTATGCAATATCTTTGGCCTGGTAACATTAGGGAGTTAGAAAATGTTATACAGTCTAGTACAATTTTAACAAATGAAGATTTTTTTGACTAAAAGAATTTTTAAATATAAATTGGGATGAAGTTTTTCTTTTAAAAAAAGAGTAAAAAGAAGAAAAAGAATTTTTATCAAGATAGTTCCTGATTCTGATATCGAAATTGACGATAACATTGATGAAAAACGATCCTAATTTATTAAATAATCTTATGGCAAAAATGGAAGAAAAATATATAAGAGAAGCTGTTGATAGCTATCCATATAATTTAAGTAAAGCTGCTGCTTATCTTGATATAAGCCGTCAGCACTTCAATATAAAATGAAAAATATAACATTAAATAATTTTTATATGTTTTATTTTTAAAATGTCTATATTAAAGCAATATTTTTAATTTTTAGTAAAAATAAGATGCTATTGCAGATTTGCAGTAGCATCTTTTTATGATAGTATTTCTATTATTTTAAGATTATCCATCTTTGGAATTAATCTTTTATAAAATTCTTCATCTAAAAGCTTTTATTTATATACTTTTCTTTTAAAAATCATTTATAAATTCAGTTAAACTTTTTGTTATCTCCCAGTTCAGATAATCTCATATATTCTTTTATTATCTCAAACCAAGGACTTTCTTTTTGTCCCTAAGCCTCTTTGAAAGAAAGTATTATCAGCAGAATTAAAATAAAATTTAACTTTTTTTAATTTCTAAGATAGAGCTAGCCTTTTCTTTTTACAGATAAATCTTATATTTTTCTGTAACTTGTAAATTGCTAACCTCTTTATCAAGCCATATAGCATCAAAAGCTATTTCAATAATATCCTTTTCTTTTATATCATTAAGAGCTTTTAAATTTTTTTCAAGTGCTATGGCTACATATTTTTCTATAATCCTTAGCTGTATCTTTTTTTCTAATTTTTTTCAAATGCTGCAACAAACTTAGATCTTTCATCTTTTGGAATATCTTTTAAGCATATCATATTGTTTTTGAGATATCTCACCCATCTCTAATAGGCAAGATATATTAGCTTTATGTATATCATATTCATATATATTCCTTTTTGTAAACAAAGTTTTCCTCCATAATATCTCTTCTTATTTAGATTTCAACTCTATCATCTAAGGCTCTTGAGATAGTTGCAGTATCAGAAAATTCTAAGTTTCTCCCATAGAATTCCACTGGCTAACTTTTGTAATCTTTTATACCAAAATTTTTTTAATAAGTTTGGCAAGATACATAGCAGTGGTTTCTCCTTCTATATTAGGGTTAGTTGCTAAAAATTATTTCTTCTATATCTTCTTTTCCTAATCTTTCAATCAAAGATTTAATATTTAATTCATTTGGAGTTATCCCATTTAAAGGATCAAGTCTACCATTTAAAACATGGTAGACTCCTCTGTATTTTTGTAGTTTTTTTCTAAAATCATAATATCTTTTACTTTCTTCTACTACACAGATTATATTATGATTTCTTGTATTATCAGAACATATATTACAAAATGTCACTTTCACAATAGTTTCCACAGATAGAGCATCTTTTAACATTATCTTTTACTGCTAAAAGAGCTTCTGCAAAAATTTTTTTAACATCTTCTTCTGATTGATTTAGTATATGAAAAGCATATCTCGTTGCAGATTTTTTGACCAACACCTGGTAACTTATTAAATTCCAATATCAGTCTTTTCTAAACTTTTTAGTTGGCATTATTTATCTCCTAACTAAGTGACTTCTTAAATTCTTTTTATTGTTTTTGCTAATTTTCTTCTTTCTTTACCAAGTTCAGCATTTTTAATTATATAATCGTTCACTCTATCTTCATAGTCAGATTCCATATTTTCTATAATATCAATAATTTCTGAATAAGACATACTTTCTTTTTAAGTAGTCTTTTAAATTAAGAAGCAATTCTACTCTTTTTCTATTATCTCTTATTTTTTTCTATCATTGTCTTCTATTTCTTTTTAATTTGATTTTTTTCTTCTTTCTTTTCTTACTAATTCTAATACAGTATCCATTTTTTTACCTCTTTTTCTCGCTTATCTTGACAATAAAATAGCTAAATCATAATCTTTTTTTCTATACTCTTTCTTCTATCAACAGAGCAAGCTTTGTTCAAGTGGATGAGTTACCATTTCATTCTTTTTCAATTCCAACCATAACTCCTGCTTCACCTTTTATTTAAAACTTCCACTGCTTTTTGCTGCCATTCTACTTGCTAGAACTCTATCACGTCCTGAAGGAGTTCCTCCTCTTTGGATATGTCCTAAAACAACTGATCTAATTTCACTGTTGATATGTCCTCTTAATTTTTCTTCAATATCAAATACATTTCCAACACCTTCAGCAACTAAAACTATATCATGCAGTTTACCATTCTTTCTTCTTTCTTTTAGCTGTAATGCTAGCATTTCAATAGGATTATCCATTTCTGGTATCATTATTCCATCTCCACCACCTGCTATACAAGCGTGAAGAGCTAAATCTCCTGCTCTTCTTCCCATAACTTGAACTAAAATTGTTCTTTCATGAGAAGTTGCAGTATCTCTAATCTTTGACATAGCATCTAAAATAGTGTTTAAACAAGTGTCAAAACCAAGAGTAAAATCAGTTCCACAGATATCGTTATCAATAGTTCCAGGAATTCCTACAACTTTGATTCCATGTTCTTTATATAAAAGGTTAGCTCCACGATATGAACCATCTCCACCTATAACAACTAAATAATTTATTCCTTTCTTTCTTAAATTATTTGCTGCAATTTCTCTAAATCTTGCTTCTTTAAATTCTTCACAACGTGCAGTTAATAAGACTGTTCCACCTTTATCTATTATACCTGATACAAATCTACCTGTCATAGGGAATATCTCGTCATTTAGCATTCCTAAATACCCTCTTCTTATTCCATAGACTTCAAAACCATAAGATTCTGCAATTTTTGCTGTTGCTCTTATAGCAGCATTCATTCCAGGTGCATCTCCACCACTTGTCAATATAGCTAATTTTTCCATTTACCCCACCTTATCTATTAAATACTCCCATTTGTCTGAATTTTTTTCATATCTTTTTTTCTACTAATTCATCCAATGGTAATTTTTTTCAAGTTCTTCTAATGTTTCTAAAACCACTCTTTTAGATTAATGGCTGTTTTTTTATATCCACGATGAGCTCCTCCTAGAGCTTCGTCTATAATACCATCTATTAAACCAACCTTTAATAAACTTTGTGATGATAGTTTTTAAATTATTTGCTGCTTCTTCCACTCTACTAGGATCTTTATACAATATTGCTGCACATCCTTCTGGTGAAATTACAGAATAAACAGAGTTTTCAAGCATGAATACTTTATCTGCTACTCCTAAACCTAAAGCTCCTCCTGAACCTCCTTCACCTATTACAACTGATATTATAGGAGTTTTTATTCCACTCATTTCCATTAAGTTTCTTGCTATAGCTTCTCCTTGTCCATGTTTTTCAGCTTCAAGTCCTGGATAAGCCCCTGGTGTGTCAATAAAAGTTAAAATAGGAATTCTAAATCTTTTCAGCCATTTCATAAAGTCTTAAAAGCCTTTCTATATCCTTCAGGATTAGCCATTCCAAAATTTCTAAAAACTTTTTTTCTTGCATTGTTCTACCTTTTTGATGTCCGATTATCATAAATCTTTTTCCATCAATCTTACAAAGTCCTCCAACTATTGCTGGATCATCTCTAAACAATCTATCTCCATGTAGTTCAATAAAAATCTGTTGTTATATTTTTCTATATAATCTAGAGTATATGGTCTTTCTGGATGTCTAGAAACTATAACTCTTTGATAATCAGTTAAATCTTCATATAAAACTTTAAGAGCAATATCTCTTTGATCTTTTTAATTTATTTATTTCTTCTGTTAAATCCACTTCTTTTTCTTCAGAAAACTTTTTTTAATTCTTCTATCTTATGTTCTAATTCATCTATTTGAAATTCAAATTGCATTTTACTACCCCCTTAAATTATGTTATTAAGCACCTTAAATATAGTTTCTTTTAAATCTTCTCTTAGCAATAATGTTCACCATTCCACATTCTTGTAAAAAAATTCACCTTTTTGGAAATTTTTTCTAGCAATTTTTGTTCAATAGTTTGCTCAATAACTCTTGAATCAGCAAATCCAATTCTTGCATTAGGTTCACTTATAATAATATCTCCTAACATTGCAAATGAAGCTGTAACTCCTCCAGTAGTTGGATTAACTGGAACAGATATAAAAAGGTAATCCTGCTAATCTCATCTTTTTAGCTGCAGCAGATGTCTTAGCCATTTGCATAAGAGAAAACAGTCCTTCTTGCATTCTTGCTCCTCCTGAAATAGCAACAACAACTGCTGGAATTTTTATGTTCTATAGCTCTTTCTAAAGCTGCAGTTATTTTTTTCTCCTACAACTGAACCCATACTTCCACCCATAAAAATTGAAGTCCATACAAGCTATACTTACTTTTAGTCCATTAATTTCTCCTAGACCGCTTATAACTCCTTCTTTTCATTCCTGAGTCACGTTCAGCTTTTTTTCATGCTTTTTCTGTATATTCAGGGAAATCTATTGGGTTTCCTGCTGTTAGATTAGAATCTTCTTCTTTAAATGTTCCTTCATCAATTAAAAGTTCAATTCTTTTCTCTAGCACTCATATTAAAATAATGATTACAGTTTGGACATTTTTAAATTTTCTTTTTATCTCAGACTTATGAGATAAAAACTCCACAAGTAGGACATTTTGTTATTTCTTCCTCTTTTAAATTATCAATATTTTTTTACCTTTGTATTTTTGCTTTTTTTCTTTTTCTTCTTCTGAATTATTTTTCAGAAACAGTAACATACTTCTTTTTTTGATTGTGTTATATTAGTTAAACCCTAAATTTTTTTACTAAATCTTTAAAAATTGACATTGTTTCACCTCTTTTTATTCTTAACACTTATTAAAAATCATACTTCATTTTATTATATTTTCTAAGTTTTTTTCAAATATTTTTTTATTTTTTTATTTCTAAATTTCTTACTTTTTTCTTTATTTATATGAGTAAATACCTCTACTTTTCTTTCTTCTTTCACTTTCATTTTGTTATTTTTATTTTTAATTTTTTATGGTATAATTTATTAAAAATATTTTTGGAGGAATAACTATGAACAAAAATAAAATCTTTTTATTTTTTTATTTTTCACTATTAACATTAACAGCTTGTAGTTCTATAGATTCTTATATACCAAGTTTTTTAACTGAAGGTTCTACTCCTGCTGCTATACAAGAAGCAGTTGCTTCAAGAGTTAATCCTGATAAAGAGCTTTTATAGTGTTGCTTCTTCTCAACTTTCTAAAAGTGGCTCTACATTAGCTCAATCTCGTGCTAATAAATCTGCTTCTGAATCTTTAAGAAGAAAAAGTTAAATCTGAAGTAGAAGCTCAACTTAGAGGTTACTTAGAAGATATGGATGCTTTTTCAAAAAGTATTGTTAATCCAGCTTTCTCTGATCTAGCTAACTATTCTACTGACCTTTCAATGAAAAAGTACTCAAAAAGGTGCTTGGGAAGATTCAGAAAAAGTATATTCTCTACTAACTGTTGATAGAAGTGAAGTAATGAAAATTACTGATACTGTTTTTAAAGACTTTATCAAAACAGCTTCTAAAAATTTAGGAAATGTTAAATAACAAATATATCTTATTGAATACACCTCATTGTCTAGGCATAAGGTGTATTTTTACTATATATAAAAATATGAAAGGAGGCTAAGGGTTGATGCAAAATAAAAATAGTTCGTTACTGAGTACTTTTTAACGATAAAAATCAAGAATTCGCTGCAAATCAGGGAAACTCACTTCGTTCAGACATTCCTGAATTTGCTCGCTCATTCTATTTGATTTTTATCTAAAAATTTCCATTCGTAACTCACTTATTTTTTTACTTTTAAATTAAGAATAGAATATGTATAGCCCCTTATAAAAATGAGAACTTGGGTTGAAATTGACAAAGAGAATCTAAAGTACAATATTTTAAAACTTAAGGAACTTGCAAATAATAGAGAGGTTCTTGGAGAAGTTAAAGCTAATGCCTATGGATTAGGTTCTGTGGAAATTGCTAAAATTTTTACAAGAGGTAGGAGTCAATTTTTGGACTTGCTAATCTTGAGGAAGCAATAGAATTACAAGAAGCGGGTATAAATGCTAACTTTTTAATTTTAGGTGCAAGTTTTGAAGATGAACTAGTTGAAGCTACTAAAAAGAGGTATACACACTGCTATTAGTTCTATGCAGCAACTAAGATTTTTAGTGGAAAATAATTTAAATCCTAATATACATTTAAAAATTTGATACAGGTATGACAAGATTAGGTTTTTGAAGTTGATGAAGCTGAAGAAGTAATAAATTTCTGTAAAAACTAATAACTTAAATCTAGTTGGAATTTTTACTCATCTGTCAGATAGTGATGGTAATACTATAGACACTAAGAATTTTACTTTTAGAGCAAATTGAAAAGTTTAAAAATATAGTAAAGGGCTTAGATTTAAAAATATATACATATTTCTAATAGTGCTGGTATAACTAATTTTCATGAAAATATATTGAGAAATCTTGTAAGAGCTGGTATAGCTATGTATTCTTTCACAGGTAACAAGAAAACTCCTTGTTTAAAAAAATGTATTTACTATAAAGTCAAAAGTTCTATTTACAAAAAAGTTAATAAAGACTCTTTTTGTATCTTATGGTAGACACTATACTCTTCCAGCTGACTCAACTTATGCAGTTATACCTATAGGTTATGCAGATGGTTTTAAAAAAATATCTAACTAAGGGAGGCTATGTTTTAATAAACAATTATAGATGTGAAATAATAGGTAATATCTGTATGGATATGACTATGGTAAGAATACCCTAAAGAACTTGAAAAAAACTATAAAAAAATTTCTGATGAAGTTACAGTTATAAATGCTGATATCATAGATAATTTAAATATTCCAGAACTTTGTGTATGGGAATTTATGACAGGTATAGGTAGAAGAGTTAAAAGAATTATAGTTTAATAATATCTAGCAAGAAGTCCCTACTTCTATAAGTGGGAGTAGTTTACCTTGAAAACTACTTGCTACTATGTTATAATTTACTAATTATTATAATTTTTGAATTAAGGAGATTAAAAATGAAAAGAAGTTTATCTGGAATACAACCAAGTGGAATTTTTACATTTAGGAAACTACTTTGGTGCAATGAAACAATTTGTGGATTTACAAAAGTGATTATGATGGTTTCTATTTTTATTGCTGACTATCATTCTTTAACATCGCTTACTAGTCCTGAAACATTAAGGGAAAAATACATATAATATAGTTTTGGATTACCTTGCTATTGGGCTTGATCCAAGTAAATCAACTATATTTTTACAATCTAATGTCCCTGAACATACAGAATTGACATGGCTTCTTTCAAATATAACTCCTATTGGACTTTTAGAAAGAGGACATTCATATAAAGATAAAACAGCTAAGGGAATACCTGCAAACACAGGACTTTTTAACTTATCCCGTATTGATGGCAGCAGACATTTTTAATCTATGACTCAGATGTAGTTCCTGTTGGTAAGGATCAAAAAGCAACATTTAGAAATGACTAGAGATATTGCTATGAAATTCAATCAACAATATGGAGTAGAATTCTTTAAACTACCTGAACCATTAATTTTAGATGATTCTGCTATTGTTCCTGGAACTGATGGACAAAAAATGAGTAAATCATATAATAATACTATTAATATGTTTGTTACTAAGAAAAAAATTAAAAGAACAAGTTATGAGTATAGTTACTGACTCTACTCCACTTGAAGAACCAAAAATCCTGACAATAATATTGCAAAGCTTTTATGCTTTTATTTAACAATATAGATAAACAAAACGAATTAAAAGAAAAATTTTTAGCAGGTAATTTTGGTTATGGACATGCAAAAACTGAATTATTAAATTCTATCTTAGAGCATTTTGCAGTTGCTAGAGAAAAAGAGAAGAACTTGTAAAAGATATGGACTATGTTAAAGATGTTTTAAATGAAGGGTCTAAAAAGCAAGAGCTATAGCTATAGAAAAAAATTCAAAAAGCTAAAAGAAATTGTTGGATTAGTAGGAAATATTTATTAATAATAAGTTATTATGAGTATTAAAAAAGTAAAAATAGTTCGTTACTGAGTAGATTTCTAGTTTTTATAGCGATTATTGTTAGCCTATAATGTTTCTAGAGCTCCACAAAGGCTCTTTTCAACATTATAGGACGTCGCAGTAATCTTAAATATTCTAAAAATCTATATTCATAACTTACTTATTTTTACTTTTTTAATTCCCTGATTGTAAGTCTGAGAATTTTTCTTTTCTATATCATATTTTAAAAATTCATTTTTAATTTTTACCTTTATTTTTTTCTTTAAGTAAGCTATACATAAATCTCTAACATCTTTTATAGTCTTACTATCATATATAATATCTATAAATTTTAAATCACTAAATCCACTTTTGTCTCAAACCAAAGATTTCACCTGAATTTCTTAATTTCAAATCTTCTTCAGCTATTATAAATCCATCTTCTGTTTTTTTCCATAATAGATAATCTTTGTTTAGAGTTTTCAGTAGTTGAATCAGAAATTAAAAACAATATGATTGTTTTTGAGCCTCTCCCAACTCTTCTCTAAGTTGATGTAGAGCAGACAGTCCAAACCTTTCAGCATTATAAATAGTCATAATAGTAGAGGCTGGCACATCTATACCAACTTCAATAACTGTCGTTGCTATTAAGATATCGTATTCTTTATTTTTAAATTTAAGCATAACTTCATCTTTTTCTTTAGCTTTCATCTTTCCATGAATTATTCCAATTTTCTTATCTGAGAATCTTCTTTCTATTTCTTCTGAAACTTTATCTACAGATTTTAAAGCCATCTTATCACTTGTTTCAATAAGTGGTGCAACAAAATATGCTTGATTTCCACTATTTACTTTTTTTATAGATAAAATCATACATTATTGATAAGTCTTTATCATTAGCTATCCATTTTGTTTTTTTATAGGAGTTCTTCCTGGTGGTAACTCATCTATTATTGATAAATCTAAATCTCCATAGATACTTAAAGCTAATGAACGAGGTATAGGAGTAGCAGTCATAACTAAAAAGATTGCCTAAGAAACCTTTTTTTCTCTTAATTTATTTCTTTGATTTACACCAAATCTATGTTGTTCATCTATAACTATAAGACCTAATTTTTTTAAATACTACATTATCTTCTATCAAAGAATGAGTTCCTATAACTATATCAATATCTCCATTAGCAATGGCTTCTAATATCTCAGTTTTTCTTACCTTTTATACTAGAAGTTAATAGACCTACTCTTAGACCTATTTTTTTCAAGTCTTTCTTTCATACCCTAAATAATGTTGATTAGCTAGGATTTCTGTCGGTGCCATCAATGCTCCTTTGATAGCCATTCTCTGCCATATAGATAAGCATAACTGTTGCAACTGCAGTTTTTTCCCACTTCCAACATCTCCTTGCACAAGTCTATTCACAATTTTTCCATCTGAAATCTCATCATAGATTTCTTTTTATAACCCTTTTTGAGCTCTAGTTAATTCAAAGGGTAAAAGTTCTAAAAACTTTCTTACTTTTTCTTTTTTTCCTTCAATCTCATATTTCTTTGTGTTTAAACTATCTACAATAAATCTATTTTTTAAGTATGCCCAATTCTAAAATTAGTAGTTCTTCTGTTGCAAATCTTAGATTAGCTGCTTCTATTGCTTGAACTGATTCAGGAAAATGTATATTTTTAATTGCTTGAGTTCTTTTCTCAAAATCTCTTTATATCCTTTTAACTAAATCATTAGGAATATTTTCTTCAAAGTATTTTTAAAAAGTTTTCTAAAAATTTCTTAATTATTTTTTTCTTAAATTATTTTGAGTAATACTTTTATTTGAACTATATATTGGTAAAATTTCTTTAGCTGTTTCTTTTTCTTGTCCTTTATATAATTTATATTCAGGATTAATAAATTGAAAAAGATTAGATTTTTTTAGTTTGTCCAATAAATATATATTCTTCTCCTACTTTAAGTGACTTACTTATATAGGGCATACCAAAACCATAAGACTTCCATTATACCTGTCCCATCAGTTATCATAGCCTTGACTATTTTTCCCACTTCTATTTGGCATGTTAAGAACAGACATAACACTAGCCTTAACAACTACATATTCATTAAAAGTTAAATCTCCAATATTTTTAACATTACTTCTATTATCGTATGCTCTAGGAAAAATAATAGATTAAATCATAAATGGTATCTATACCTAAAGATTTTAGATTTACTACTTGCTTTGCTGTTATATATTTACTAGGAAGATCTTCCAACTTAGTATACATCTTTTTATAAGCTTCTATCATATAGACTCCTTGAAAAATGAGCTGTTGTAAAAATATTTTCAACAGCTCCACTTTTTATTCTAATCTAATTGTTCTAATATTTCATCTGAAATATCGAAGTTTGAGTAAACATTTTTGAGAATCATCTAAATCTTCTAAAGCATCATAAAGAGCCATAACTTTTTGCTGTTTCTAAATCAGTAATTTCAACAGTATTTTTCAGGTATCATAGTAATTTCAGCTTCTTCATATTGATAACCAGCATTCTTTAAGTTTTCTAAAACTGTTTGAAATTCTGCATATTCAGTTGTAACTTCAAAAACTCCATCACTCTCTTCAACATCTTCTGCTCCTGCTTCCAATGCTGCCATCATAAACTCGTCTGTATCTATACCTTCAGATTTTACAGTTATGATTCCTTTCTTCTTAAACATCCAAGATACTGCTCCATCAGCTCCAAGATTTCCATCTTTACGAGAAAATGTCATTCTCATTTCAGACGCTGTTCTATTTTTATTATCTGTTACAGCCTCAACTATGAATGCAGTTCCTCATGACCATAACCTTCATATCTCATTTCTGTAAAAATCTACACCTTCTAATTCTCCTGAACCTTTTTAATAGCTCTTTCTAGAATATCTTTCGGCATATTTTCCAGCTTTAGCTTTTTCTATTGCAAGTCTAAGTCTTGGGTTGAAGTTAGGATCACTTCCTCCTTCTTTAGCTGCAATTGTTAACTCTCTTCCAAATTTTGTAAATAACTTTGCTCTTTTCTTATCTTGAGCACCTTTTTCTATGTTGTATATTATTCCATTTACTATGTCCAGACACAGAAAAACCTCCTATAATTTTTAATTTATATTAAATTTTATCATATATAAGAAATTTATTCTAGCCTTTTTATTGTTTTATCTAATTTTTAGATATAATACCAATACCAAAGACATATCCACTATGACTCACCTATAGTAGCACCAATTTCAAATCTTCCTTTATATTCTATTTTTTCTCATAGTATCTGCTGTTTTTCTTTTTAAGATATCTGTACTTTTGTAATTCTTGGTTAGTTCCTCCCCAAGCTGTGTATAGATAGATACTATTTTTACCTTCATTTTTTATAATTTTTCCATGTAAGAGATAGCTCCTCTTTCTCCAAAAGTCTTAGTTTCAAGAGTAACTTCTCCATCTTCAATTTTTAAAACAGGTCTTAATTTTAAAAGACTTCCTATCATTGAAGAAGCTCTTCCAATTCTTCCACCTTTTTCTAAGTAAGTTAAATCAGTTACTGCAAAGTATACTTTCATTTTTATCTGCAATTTCATAAAGTCTTGCTAATATAGTTTCAAGTTTTGCATCTTCTTTAGCCATTTTTTGCAGCTTCAAGTACTTGATAAGCTTGACCAAACGTTACAGACTTAGAATCAACTATAATTATATCTTTTTCCCTTTTTATCATTTCTCTTGCAACTTTTTGCAACTTGTTGAGTTCCACTCATCTTACTAGACATATGAATAGAAATTATTTTTTTCATATCCTTTATTAAATAATTCTTCATAATAATCTCTAAATTCTGCTGGAGAAGGTTGAGCAGTTTTTGAACAACCTTTTCTGTTATAAGTTTATGCCAGAATTCTTTCTTTGTTATATCAACACCATCTTTTATAGTTGTTTTCACCTATTCTAAGTCTTACAGGTATGATAGTTATATCCAGTCCTTCTATCATTTCATGAGTTAAATCTGAAGCTGAATCTGTTAAGATAGCTATCTTCGATAGACTAGGATCTCTTTGTTCTAAGTAGATATAATAAGAATAGTTATCTTGTTCTCCATCATACATATAGAATTTCTTTAAATTCTTAGCAGTAATAATTTTATTAGCTTCTTCTGTAGCTGTTTTTTTCCTTTTAACTACAGTAAGAGATAAAGTTTTATCATTTATATATTTGTCACATACTATTTTTAATTAAATCTTCAAGAGTTTCTGCTCTTTTCTGTCAAAGCACCATTTACAAGAGCTATATGATCTCCAACTTTAATTTCTATATTATTTACTTTAGTATCTCTAACAGCCTTTGTAATTTCAATAGAATTATTGAATTTCAATTGTCTTAACAGACTTTGAAGATTCATTTTTCTATTTTTAGTGAAATAATATCCTTCTAACATTGTCTTTGTATCTATAACTATAATATCTCTTTTATCTCTTTGTGCAGCTAATTTTGCACTAGCAATGATATTTTTGTTATTAGGTAGTATGTATATAGTTTTTGCACTAATCTTTTTCAATCCATCTTCTATATCTGCAACAGAAGGGTTTTTAGTTTGTCCTCCAATTAAAGTTGCAGCAGCTCCATCTTTTTAAGAAAAAGTTCAGCTATGTTTTTATTATCTACCACAGCATAGACAGCTACATTATTTTTCAATATTTTTCGTTAAATAGTAATTTAACTGTTTTCTTCCTCTTCAACTACAAGAGCTTTTTCCACCATTTAATTCTTTCTTCTTTAACTAAAACATGGTTATGTTGAATTTCCATATTTTCAATTTTCATATTGTTTAAGTTTCCTAAAGCTCCAGCTATTTCTAAGACTTGTCCAGGATGGTTAGTATGTATATGTGTCTTAGTTTTTCTTTTCTTGTTTGTGCAACAAACCATAGAATCTCCAAGTTGTTGAATTTTTTTGCCTTATACTCTTCTAAATCAAAAATCTCCTGATTCTATTATAAACTCAGTACAATATTTAAATTTTATTTCATTTTTATTTACATATTCAAGTTTTTGCTTTCTGTTTACTTGAGAATTTGCTATTCTAGCTAAATCTTTTTAGCATTTCAGGATCTGTTACAGATTTTTCAAACCCTTCAAGTACATAGAAAATCCCTTTTCCTCCTGCATCAACAACTCCAGCTTCTTTTAATTTAGGTAGAAGATTAGGAGTATCATCAACGGCTTCAGCAGCAGCATTTTTTAAATGAACTAAGAAAGGTATAAAATTATCTTTTGACCTTCATAAGCTATTGCTGCTTCAGAAACTTTTCTTATAACAGTAAGTATTGTTCCTTCAACTGGTTGACTAACAGCCATATATGCTCTTTCTTTTGCAGAAACAAATGCTCTTGCAGCTTTAGGAATAGTAATTTCTTCTGTATCTCTAACTTCATCTAAGAATCCTTGAATAATTTGAGATAAGATTGTTCCTGAGTTTCCTCTTGCCCCTAATAGAACAGCTTCAGAAATTATATCTACAAGCTCTTCCATTTTAGGCTCAGTTTGTAAACCTATTAAAGCATTTTTCTACAGATTGTAATGTCATAGACATATTTGTTCCTGTATCTCCATCAGGAACTGGGTAGACATTTAAGTCATTTAAAACATCAGCATATTTTTAAAGCCATCTACTTGCTGCTATAAATAATTTAGTTAACCCTAAGTGGTGTTAAAACTTTTATTTCTATCTTCATATTACCTCAATTAGAATGTTGGTGGGCTAACTACCCACAGTGCTTTTTACTGAAGTATTTTTTTAAATCTATGGTTTAAACTAGATTTGAAATATAGACTATCACCCTTTGCTAATTTATATTTTTTTATTAGCCACATATACTTCTAGTTCACCTTCTAATATATATATAAATTCTTCTGAATTACCATGACTATAATAGTCTCTTCCACTTTCTCCGTCTCACACCTATTTCATAAATTATAGGTTCCATATTTTTTTCTTTTGTTGCTTTGCAAGTAAAATTCTCATTTTGATATTTGAATCAATACTTTCTATATATCTTACATTTGCAGCCTTAACGTACTCAATATTTCTAATGTCGTCTTCTTCATCTTCAATAAGATATGCAACTCTAACATCTAAGGTATGAGCTATCTTTTTAAATTTTCTATTGAAGGAGAAGCTTTTTCCTTGTTCAATTTGAGATAAGAAACTTGCTGATAAACTCACTTTTTGTTGCAAGTTCTCTTAAAGACATTCCTTTATCGTTTCTACTTTTTCTTTAATTTCTCACCTATAGTCATTTTCCTTTTACCGTACCTTTTATTTTTAATATTTTTAATAAGTTATAAAGAGCATGCATCATTGCTCTTTGTCTTATTTTATTTCTATCACCTTTTAATTTCTCTTCTAAAAATCTTTTACTTCATCTTTTACTCTAATTCCAATATATACAAGCCCAACAGGTTTTTCTTTTGTTCCTCCACCCAATCCAGCTATTCCAGTAGTTGAAATTGCAACATCTGTCTTTAGACCTGCAAGCATTTCTCTTGCTACTTCTTCACCACAGCTCCATATTTTTCTAAAGTTTCTTTTTACTTTCAATCTTTTTATCTTAGCTTCATTTGAATAAGAAACTATACTTTCTATAAAGTTTTCAGATATTCCTGGAACTTCAATCAACTTACTAGCTATCATTCCACCTGTACAAGATTCAGCTGTTGAAATTGTAAGTGGTTTTTCCCTGAATTTAGACATTCATAAATCGTGTTTTCTATTCTATCATTATCTTCCCTGATTATGAACTCCAGATATTCTATTATATAATTTTTTTAACAATTTTTCTACATTCTTTTTGTTTTTTACTACTTGTTTGTAGTCTTATTAGAGTTCCATAGTCCTTAACTAAAAATTCATAGAATATACCTTCTTCGGTAAATAAATCTTTTACAGTATTTTTCAAGGGTACTTTCTCCTATACCATAAGTAATTATATCTTTGATATATATTTGAGTTTTTAAATTATTTTCTTTAACATAATGCTTTTAAAAATTTAGGAAACATATTTTTAATTCATTTGGAAAACCTGGAAAGGCAACTAGCCCATCAACATAAACTGCTGGTGCCATACCCTACATCATTTTTAAAGCTAATAGCTCCTTCAGGCTTTTCAACTTCCTTAAAATTAGTCTTATTAGGATTTTTATATGATTTATATTTCTTTAAAAGCTCTGCTTTTTTTCTTTTTCATCAATTATTAATTTTTTCTTTAAAAACTTTGCCATTGCTTCCTTAGTTATATCATCATCAGTATATCCTAATCCCCTGTTAAAATAACTAAATCAACATTCTTTTTAGCATATTTTTAAAGCTTTTTACTATTTCATCCATGACATCTCTAACTGTCATTTTTAAATTCTATTTTATTCCATATTTATTTAATTCTTCTGCTATATAGATACTATTTGTATCTATTGTCGCTCCATTTAATAATTCTGTTCCTACTAAAAATATTCCTGCTTTCATTTTTCTCCATTAATAGAAAAATTTTGTCCAGATAATTACTAGAATAAAATTACCTATAATTCCAGCTAAGAAATCATCTAAGACTACTCCTACACCTATTTCCAAAATTTTTGTGATTTATATATATATCCTATTTTAGTTATATCTAATATTCTAAAATTACAAATGCCAATCCCATAGCAATTAAAGTTGCTTTTTATTCCCCGACAGGATTGATTAAAAATAAGGTAGTCAAGAACCCAAGAACTTCGTCAATTACAACTGCTTGTGGATCTTCTTTTTAAATATTTCTTTTTTCACATATATCTGATACATAAACTGCTATAGCAAAGAATGTAACTAAAAAAATACTAAGTAAAATGAGTTGAAAACCATTACATTTATGAAAAATCTTTTAATATATGTTAAGAATAAAAATATTGGTATTCCTCCAAGAGTTCCAAATGTTCCTGGCATAAATGACATTTCTCCTAAACCGAAGCAAGTGGCTAGGGTTTTTATAAGTTTATGATTATGTCCTGACATCAATACACCCCCTTTTTATAGTTATATTCTCTGTATTCACCTTTTTCTTGTCTTTAATTGTTTCAAAACTTTTTTTATTTCATCAATAGTTTCAGTGGTAAATTCTAAAACTATTATATCCACATTTAGTTTTTTTAATATCTTCTTCTATATTGATGATATTAAGTGGTTTATCTAAAAATATTTCTGTACCATATTCATTTCTGATAATATTAAATCTGTCATTTTTTCTTTTATTGGTAATAACTTCATCTTTATTCTCGGCTATGTCTACATCTATAGTCATTCCTTTTAATCTTTGAATAAACTAGCAAAAGCCTTTTTAATCTTGTCTTTCCTAGTTCTCTTTATTTTAGCAAAGTTTATTTCAGGTGAAACTATAAAACTTTCTAAGTTCTTTATTCTCTCCAAAACTGAAATAGTATAAGAATTTACTATATTCATATTCCAATTCAACATAACCGATGAATTTTTATTTTCTAATAACTCATAGAGATTAGAAGCCAATTTATTGTCTAAATTATGTTGACTTAACTTAGATTGTTTTTGCTATATCATAAGTTCTATCATATATTTCACTTATATTATATTCATCTTTTACTTTTTCTAAAAAGCTTCTTTTGTTCATCATTAGAGACACTAACCCTTATTTCTACATCTTTAGGCTCATCTTTTTCTATCTCTAATTTTAAAAATATTCTTGATTATTTGCTTTTAATTCACTGTCTAAATCTCTTCTAAAATATGAAAGTATTCTCTCTCGAAACTTTTCAACAGCTGTTCTTTTTAAATTTTTTTAATTCTGATAGAGGAATAAAAATATCCTCATCTATATCAACCTCAATATTTTTTTAACAGTAAATTCACTGTCACCTATTTCAGATAACTTTTTCCTTTATATCCTCTTCACTTATAGCTCTTTTTTTGTGCCTTTTTGAGTTAAAGTTTCAGAGATTTCTTCTAAATTTAAAATTCTGTTTCCATTTTCATCTTCCAAATAAATTTTTTAAATTTAATTTCTATTTAATTTAGCAGTAAAATCAAAATTTACTTCTAACTTTTTATCTGTATTTTTAATTTTTCGAAATTTCATCATTTAATCTTTTATTATAATTTCTAAAAATATACTTTGTTCCTTCTGGGAAAATTTAAAATTAACTTTTTCATTTTTATAAGCTATTTTTCTATCTTCTTTACATTAGCTACATTTATCTTTCCTATATATGTTCCCACCAAGATTCTTATAATCCTTAGAGACAAAAGTTACTCCATCTCCTGAAAACTATATCTTCATCTAGCCTTATATTTTTTTCCTAGGACTTCTCCTATTTTTCACCCATATTATATGAATAATCTCTATTCATAATAGCTTTTATCATTGTTGTAAAAATATCCCTTTTGAATAACCTCTATTGAATAATTTATGAGTGTTCTTCCTTATCTATTCCATTTATTAGGCTTCTAAAATAAGAAACTGTCTCATAGACATAGGAAACATCTTTCATTCTTCCTTCAACTTTTATGCTTTCTACTCCAATTTCTTGTAATTTTTATCTCATCAAAACCATATAACTGGTCTTTAGGACTTAAAAATATGATTTCTCTCACAAGAAGTCTTGTATTCTTTTTCTACAAGGTTGGGCACACATTCCACGATTACCACTTCTTCCACCCTATGAAACTACTCATATAGCAATTACTAGAAAATGATATACATAATGAACCTGAAACAAAGATTTCAAGTTCCATATCTGTATTTTTCTCTGATTTCTTTTATCTCTTCAAAGCTTAATTCTCTAGGTAAAACTATTCTTTTGAAAACCCTAATTCCTTTAAATAATTGATTTCATAATGGTTGGCAACAGTCATCTGTGTACTACCATGAATTTCTATACTAGGGAAATTTTTTATGCAAGTATTCTGCATAACCCTAAATCTTGAACTATTATTGCATCTAAACCATAATTATATAGCTCTTTTTTAAAGTTGGATATAGAAGCTCTATCTCCTATTAGTCATTATAGTATTAAGAGTTAAGAATATTCTACTTCCTCTTAAATGTGCATAATCTATTGCTTTTTTAATTCTTCAACTGTAAAGTTTTCAGCATTTCTTCTTGCTCCAAAACCCTTTTAAACCCAGGTATATTTCGTCAGCTGTTGCACTAATAGCAGAATAGAACCTCTCCATATTACCTGCAGGTGCTACAATTTTCATATTTTTTCACAAAACCTTTCTATTTTTCATATAATTCTTCTAAACTTGTATTATTTTCTATAACAATATCAGCTTTCTTTTATTCTTTCTTCATTTGATATTTGAGATTTTTATTATTTTACTTGCAAGTTCTCTGTCTATATTATCTCTTTCAATTATTCTATTTAATTGAACATCATAGTCTGAGATAACAACTAATATTTTATCACAAAATTTATCTATTCCACTTTCAAATAATAAAGGCACATCAAAAATTATCGTCTCATCTATATTTTTCTTTTAATTTCTATAGAAATTAATAACTTTTCGGATGTATTATAGCATTTAATTTTTTAATTTATCTTTATCAGCAAAAACTATTTCTTTTAATTTTTCTATCAACTTTTCCATCTTCAGTTAAAAATTTTATCTCCAAAAATTTAAAAATTATTTCTTTTTGAACTGAAATTTTTCTGAAATATCTTTTTGCAATTTTATCTGCATCATAAACTTTAAAACCTTTTTCGGCTAAATATTTTGATACAGTACTTTTTACCACTAGCTATTCCACCAGTTAAACCTATTATCATAATTATCTTCCTTTTTATTTGTCCTAAAGAATAATTTATCACAAAAATTCACTCATAGCAATTTTTTTATTATATACAGTATAGATTAAAAAGTTAAAATTTTAGTTAAAATTTTGAAACTTCCAATAAAAATATTTTTATTAAATGTAATTTTTATTTTATATTGACTAAAAATGTAAAAAGTATAATTATAATATGATTTTGATTTATACGAGGGGACTATGAAAGTTTATGAAATGAAATTAAAAATAAATTAAAAAGATATTTTTCTAAAAGATATTGCAACTCACATTACTAGATTTATGGATAGAACTATCAAAACAATACAGAAATGTACAACTATCATAACTTAAAATATATAAAGAATATTGACTGATTCTTTATTTCATTAGAAGAAGATAAGATATATAAAAAGATATGAATATTTTTTAGAATTAGAAGTATAAATCAAAAATTGCTAATTATTTTCTAGATACTTTCTATCTTTTCAAACTATAGATATCGAATGTTTATCTTTAAATGCAAAAACTATCGAGAAAAATTAATTGAAAAATTATATACTATAACTCCTATCTTAATGAAAAACAAATGAGGGATACTGGCAATATTCAATGACTTTTGAAGATTTTGAAAAAGATTAAAAATAAATTGCTTAAAGAAATATCTGTATTTTACTCAAAAATGGTGATTTAGAAGTTGATAAAGAACTTTTAAAAATTAGGGGAAGATAAATCTGACGATATAGATTTATTTACTAATATTAAATTTATCAATAAAAACCTATTACAATTATTTACAAGGGAAGAAAATTAGTTGGAGATAAAGTTGAATTACAAATAGCTAATAACGAAAGAGCACAAGATATAGCATATATGCTTCTAGGAACAGGTCTTTTGGAAAATTGTAAGAGGGTTGTGGTTTTAGGTTTCAAATTTTTATGAATAGGGAGGTGTTATCTTGGTTAATGAAGCATTAGAAGTATTTAAAAATTTATGATAAGGAGGGGAAGAACTTGTTGTAAGTAAACATATTCCAAAAGATGGAACATACATTTTTAGTAAATATAGAGTTAGGGAAAAATAATTGAAAAACTGAATATAGCTTATGATAAGAAAAGTATAGATGGAGAACTTAATCAATACTATAGTTATATTCGAGCTTTTGATTATTATTCTAATTTAGTTGATATGAATAAACCAATGGACTCTAAAAGACTATCCATTCAAATCAAATTTATTCCTTTTTATAAAAAGATAGTATAGAGAGAATAAATTAACCAAATCAATTATTGAGGGATATAAAAAGAATTTATTAAATCCTGAGGAGAAATACAATAGTAAGGAAGCAAAAGGAACTATATAAAAATATTGCTAATAAACTTCCTGAAATTGAAAAGATACTGTCGAAAAGATATTTTCATGGATAGAAACTAATGTAAATGGGGATTTGCATTAGAAGACAACAAAAGATTATCTAAAGATATTTTTGTTGAAAATGATTTAGATACTAGTTTAGAATTATTTAAAAATGAGCACAAAAGATATCTTATTCCTAATATTTTTAACTCTAATGACTACAATAAAAAGATTGGGGAAACTATCTATGGATTATCCAATAATAATATGGGATTAAATGCTAAAAACATTTTTAGAAAAATAAAACAAGAAAAATATCAACACCATATTTAGTTGATACAGAAGAAATTCTTTTACAGTATGCTTTTCACAATTATTTATTACCAGAAGTAAAACAAGGAAATTATTTTATTTATTTTTACAGAAAATGAAATTATTCCCAAAAACATATAAAGATGCTTGTCCGAATGGAGCTAGATACTTATTGAATGCTACTTATTCGAAAGATGTTGATATTAAAAACTTTAATATAATTTCAAAAAGTGATAGTCAAGAAATAAATATTAATTTTAGAGAAATATTACATCAAAAAGAAAAGATTCTGATGAGATTGAATATGGTAACTTAATAGAGAAAAATAATGAATAATATAAATAAAATTCTTTTTCTACACTTTTTATTAGGAAATTTTTAGCTAGTGATGGAGATTTAGACATTAAAGATATTGAGATAAAAATTATTAATGAAGTATAGAAATGCTTTTTATAAGTGGTTTTATCTAAATGATGAAACTGAAGTCAAAAAGTATCAAAAATATATTTAGATGCTGTAATGATAGCAATAGGAAATGGACATCTATTTAAAGCTAATCAACAACTTGATTTAGGATTTTGTTTGGAAGAGTATTTTTATAAAAGTGAACTTATGGAGGAAATTATGAGTATAAAAAGAAGTATTTTTAAATCATACTTTATCAGAAGAAGACTGGGAACTTTTTAAATGATGAAGAGTATTTTTGCAGTTGGACAAATACTTGCATATATAAATTATATGAGAAATAGTAAAGGCTAAAAGCTTGAATTTCATTAAACAATTAACTTTTATTAAAAATCCTACTATTTTTAAAAAGAAAAATTAAGAAAATTGTAATTTCATATTCATATTTTTTTGAAACTAAAAATATTAATAGGAACAATATCAAATATTAGTTTATATCAACCAAAAAGAAATAAAAATAGATATATTATTAGCAGGATTTACAGCAGATATAGTTTTTCTTTAAAAAGAGGGAGGAAAAATAATGAAAAATGGAAAAAGAGTTTATGGAATTTTTAGAGTATCATCTATTATGTCTAATTGGAATGCAGATTTTAGTGGAGAACCCAAATCTATTTCTAACGGAAGAATTTTTGGAAGTGATAAGGCATTTAAGTATCCTATGATGTGGGAAAATAAAGGGGAAAAAGTTCTTTATATAAAAATCTTTAAAAAGTAGAGAAAGGGCTTTTAATTCCTAAAACTTTAAAAGAAAGATATGAACAATTATTTCCAGAAAAGAAACTTGATAAAATACTGAAACTATTGATGTCATAAAAACTTGTTTAAAGCTATAGATGTAAAGAATTTTTGGAGCTACATTCGCTGAAGAAGGAAATAATATTTCTATTACAGGAGCAGTTCAAATAGGACAAGGTTTTAACTTTATGATGAAAGTAATATGAAGTTCAAGATATATTATCTCCATTTAGAGATCCCAAAAGGTAAGACTAATAAAGAAACTAAAGAGACTGAAGAAGCTAAAAATTCTACTTTTAGGAACAAAAATAGTTAGTGATGAAGCCCCACTATTTTTATCCTTTTAATATAAATCCCTTTAGCTTTATAAAGAATTTGTTGAATTAGAAATAACTGAAGGTTATACAGAAGAAGACTATTTAAAAATTTAGAGAGGCAGCTTTTATCAGCAGCAACTTCTTATGCTACAAACTCAAAAGTAGGTTGTGATAATGAATTTGCATTATTTGTTGAAACAGAAGAAGACTTTATTTACCAACTTTAACTCAATATATAAAAATTTGAAAAGGAGAAGAAAAAATAAAAATAACTCTTAATTTAGCTACTATACTAAAAAGGAGAAGAAAATAAGGTTAAAAATATAGAAATTTTCTATAATCCAGTAACAACTGAAATTATAACTGATATTCCTAATTGCAAATTAAAAATATCTTAACTAAGAAAGAGGTATAATTATGGAAGCACTAAAATTTACTTTAAGTGGTGATAGTGCCTTTTTCAAAGATAATGAAATCAACACTGTATATTTAACTTATGGAAATATACATAGAGTAGCTTTACTAGGAATATTTGGAGCAATCTTAGGATATAATGATATAGTAAAACAAAATGATATGCTAAAAAGAAAAAGAAGAATATTACTGATTATCCTGAATTCTATGAAAAATTAAATGATATTAAGATAGCAATTGTTTCTAATGGAGAAAATGGTTATTTTAATAAAAATTACAAACATTTAATAACAGTGTTGGTTATGCATCAAAAAGAAGAAGGTGGAAATTTTAATAGTAAAACAATTTTGGCTAGAAAATCCATCTTGGGATATCTATTTATTGTTAGATCTGAAGAAGCTCAAAATAGCTGACTATATAAAAGATAGAAGAGCTTATTTATCTTCCATATTTAGGAACTAATGACCATTTAGCTAATATAACAGATGTAGAAATAGTAAATATTGAGAAAAATAACTTTAGAAACGAAAATATTGAAATTTTTATCAATGGTAAAAGCATGTGATATATCCGATAAAAAGAAAAATGACTTCAGTATGGATAGTAATATGAGAAAAAGGTATATATAAATATTCTGAGTATTTACCTATTGAATTATCAAAAGAGTTAAATCAATATATAAAGGAAAAATCACAATTACCAATATGTCTGTTAAATTACTAAAAGAATATTATTATAAAGTAGAAGATAAAAATATTGTTTTTCTATTAAAATAAAAGCTATTGCAAACTTAATTAGTTATTGTTTTTGCAATAGCTTTTTAAATACTATGGAGGGCTTTATGACAAAATTTGGAGATATTTTTGATTTTCAAGATAAATATAAATATTTAGTACATATTATTACTAAAAAGAAGAGAAGAGGAGACAATTTTAAGTAGAAAAATATTTTATAGATATAAAAAGAAGAAACATTAGAAGAACATACAGAATTAGCAAACAAATATTTTGATTGTAGAATATAAAAATTTAAAAACCATTTTTGAAAGAATTAAAAATATTTTAAATTTAAAAATATAGAAGAAGAACTTTTCTATAAAAATAATAAGTGATGTTGTAAATTTCCATGATTTTGGTAAAAATTAATAGTCAATTTCAAATTTATAAGATGTTAAATGAAGAAATCTTACAAATGAAAGATAAATATAATATATCAGGAGTTTTAAGCTCTGATCATTCTCTTTTATCAGCAAATATATTTATAGCTTATTATTTTGGAAAGATTAGTGATTTAACTGAAACATTAGAAACAAAAAGATTGTCATTTTATTAGAAATATTATTTTCTTTTATCTTATGCTATCTCAAAGCATCATGGAAATTTAGAAAGTTTTTGAAGAATATATTGAAAAATTAGCGAAAAATAATGAAGAAAATATCTTAAAAAGATTTAAAAAAATATTTCTGTATCTAATGATGGAATATTAAGAGATGAAATAATTTTATAAATTGATAGAAAATGAAGATATCAATACTTATTTTAATTTTATGGATATATACATATCAATAAGAAAAGAGACATATTTCTTCTCAAGAATCAATGGCTATTTTTACTCTTACAAAAATGATGTTTTTCTCTTCTTATAGCTAGTGATTACTATTCTACAAGTGAATTCATGCAAGAGATTAAGTATGAAAAATTTTTGGAAATATGGGAAATATAGACATAATAAAAAGAGAATATGAAAAATAGTGAAATAATCAAATCTATTAGAAATATAGAGAAGAATGGAATATCAAATGAGAAAGATATAAATAATTTTAGGACTAAAATTTTCTTAGAAGCTGAAAAAGAACTTAGAAAAATAAAAATAGCAATATATTTTTCTTTAGAAGCACCTACAGGAAGTGGAAAAAGTAATACTGCCTTTAAATTTAAGTTTAAAATTACTAAATGAAGATAGAAGAAAAATTTTTTATGTTTATCCTTTTAATACTTTTAGTTGAGCAAAAATATGAATACTTTAAAAATATATTTGCTAATAATGAGAAAGAGTTATAGAAAATATAGCTGTTGTTAATTCTGTCACAGCTTTAACGACTAAGGACAGTAGAGATATTCCAATAGAAGAATATAGTAATATTTTTAATGGATAGGCAATTTCTAAATTATCCTTTCATTATTACCACACATGTTGGAATATTTAATACTTTAATAGGAAATACAAAAGAAGATTGTATGCCATTTTTATCAATTAGTAAATTCTGTTATAGTCTTTGATGAGATTCAAGATATAAAAATACAATTTGGAGAGAAATTATAGTATACTTAATTCCTATGCAAAATTGTTAAACATTAAATTATTATAATGTCGGCAACACTTCCCGATCTTTCATATTTATTAGATCATGAAGAAAAATAATATTGCAGATTAATAGAAAACAGAGATGAATATTTTAATAACGAGATTTTAAAAATAGAGTTGAAGTAAATTATGATTTATTATATGAGAAAAAGATTGAAATATACAGAGTTATTAGAACATATATTGAAAACTCTTTAAACTAGCATTATTGATTGAATTTATAAGTAAGAACAGTGCAAAAGAATTTTATGAACTTGCTAAAAATTCTGAAGAATTAAATATTAATCATGAAATATTAATTTTGACAGGAGAAGATAACAAAGCAAGAAGAAACTCTATCATATTAACAATGAAGATAAAAAGTTATATTGATATCAACTCAACTAATTGAAGCTGGGTGTTGATATAGATGTTGATATAGGTTATAAAAATATTTCAGGTTTAGATACTATGAAGAACAATTCTTGGGAAGAATTAATCGTTCTTGTAAGAAAAATGGTAAAGTATTTTTCTATTTAACTGATGCTAAAAAGTCTATAAAAATAATATTATCATTGAAAATAAATTAAATCTATTTTCTCTGATGAGATGAAAGATGTTTTATAAAAATTTTGATATTTTCTATTCTAAAAGTATTAGAAGTTTTAAAAAGAAAATCAAAAGAAAAAGTAGTGAAGATAATTTTGATGTATTATTTATAATATTTTAGACTTTTTAAAAGAAAAATGAAGTTAATTGAAGAGCAAGAAGATAAGAAAAACATATTTTTCAATAGAACATTAACTGATGAAGAAATAGAAGAAATCGAGTACAAATATAGATGGATATGAGATTTGGAAAAATATGTAGATATTTTAAAAAGAAGAAAATTATGCATAGTGGAACTATCTAAAAATCAGAGAAAAATGATGTACTTTTTATATGAATTAAAGAAAGATGTAGAATTAAATTATAGTGATATCAAAGGTTCTATTATCTATATCGATAATGGAGATAAATATTTTTACAGATGGAATATATAATGGTGGAGAAGGAGATATGTTCATCTAGGAGGCTAAAAATGAATGGAACCATTATAAATTACTATTTTCATTGCAAAAGACAATGCTATATGTTTGCACATAGATTAAATTTAGAAGATAATAGTGAAATAGTAAAAATTGGAAAAAGCTATACATGAAGATAGAGCAATGAATTCTGAAAATACAGAGATTAAAATAGAGAATATTGCCTTTAGACAAAATAAATAGCAAATATGTAACTGAAGTTAAGAAATCTGATGCTGATATTGAAGCTAGTAAATGGCAACTCACTCTATTATTTAAAATATTAAAAAGATAAGGGAATTGAAAGATGAAAATTAGAATTTATTGATAAAAACAAATATAGTATTTATCGACTTGGATTCTGATACTGAAAAAACTAGAAACATACATAAATGAAGTTCAAAGATTATTAGAATCCGATAAATTACCTGGAGTAATAAACACAGCAAGTTGTAAAATGTGCATACTATGAATATTGTTATATTTAGAGATGAGAACATGGGGAGTACAAAAATATATACCTCTATGGGGAACTTTCAAGAAAAAGATAATTCATTATGTTTTAGAAAAATGGTAAGAATATATATTCCTATTGAAAATACTAAAAGAAATATATTGCTTAAATGAAATAAGTCTGAATTCGAAGTTACTAGATTTCTTTGGTAAAATAACATTGTAGTACATTTCTTTTAATTATTATGGAGGATATTCTGGAAGTTTTTATCCAAGAAATCAATACAATAGTGGAAAACTTTAGTTAAGCAAGTTGAAAATTTAAAGACAATAGAATAGAAATTGCCAAGGCAATAGTTAAAGTATTGGAGCAAATATTGATGAAGTTTTGTATCATTACTATAAGCATGGAAAAATCTGAGGTTAAAGAATGCATAGACTGGATTAGAGAAAATTTATATAAATTAGTTGATAAACAGAAAGCATCAAAGAATTACTGGCTTATGAAGGTGAAATATGGATGAGATTCTATTCAATGTTTCAATATTTTATCAATGAGGATTTTATTTTCAGATAAAAGGGTAAAAAGACCTCTTGATAACCCAATAAATGCTTTTGATATCTTTTTGGAAATACTCTCCTTTATACTAAAAACTATATCGGCAATCTATAGGAACTCATTTGATCAAAGAATTAGTTTCCTACATGAGCCATCAGAAGGAAGGTTTTCTTTTAAGTTTAGATATTTCAGAAGTATTTAAACCTGTAATTGTGTATAAAACCATATTTGATTTGGTAAATAATAAAAAGAATACAAATAGCCAAACATTTTGAAAAATCTTTAAATTATTGTATTTTAAATGAAGAGGAAGACAGATTTTTATTGAAGCTTTGAAAATAGAATTGAATCAACATTTTACATACCAAACTAAATAGAAAAATAAGCTATGAGAACAGCAATAAAACTAGATTGTTATAAACTTATAAAAATATTTTTAGAAAAATAAAGAATTTGTCACATTTTCTTTAAAAATTTACATTAGTTTAGGAGATGAAGAAAATTGAAAAATATAAACTACAATTATGCTTTGGGTATTTTATGATGTCTCAGAAAAAGAGTGAATAAGATATTTAAAATATGTAAAAATATTTATCACATTTTTCAAAAATCTGTTTTTCGTGGAGATATAACTCCTTCTAAATTAATAAGCTTAAGAAGCGAATTAAAAATATAATAGTTGAAAGTGAAGATTTTATTTGTATTTTAAAATTGATAAGTTCTAATGTTTGTGGAGAAGAAATTTTAGGAAACCTCCTCAAAATGGAGAAAATCTATTTCTATAAAAATAAAATTCCCAAGCACATTATTATTAAACTTACTTAAAATATAGCTATTTGATGAAATTTAAATAATAAATGGAGTCTCCTGGGAAAATTTTCAAAAACACTTGAAATATTAGAAAAATAAGGTATCATAATCCTATGAAGCTTGAAAAATAACTATTAACCGTAAACATGAAATGTTTTGAAATGAACAGAAGAAGAAGCACAAAAAGATTATAGATAGTATTAACCGTAAACATGAAATGTTTTGAAATGCTGAAAGGTCTTGGATTTACTTTAGTTTTAATTAACCGTAAACATGAAATGTTTTGAAAATATATATTGATGTGCCAAAATAACATAAAAATTTTTAATTAACCGTAAACATGAAATGTTTTGAAATATGTAAAGCCACAAACAGTAAAAGAAAATGGTTTTTCTATTAACCGTAAACATGAAATGTTTTGAAAACATATCTCCAATAGTTCCTTGCCCTACTCCTGAAAGAATTAACCGTAAACATGAAATGTTTTGAAATTTGCACATAGCTTTTGCCAACCATCAAGAGCATCAAATTAACCGTAAACATGAAATGTTTTAAATGTTAGTAATATGGACTGAGGAACTAACACAAGATAATTAACCGTAAAACATGAAATGTTTTTGAAATACAAAAGATACAGCTGATAGGAATTAGTAAGATTAACTGTAAACATGAAATGTTTTGAAATTTAGAGATAGTAAAAGAAGATTTGATTATATCAAATTAACTGCAAACATGAAATGTTTTTGAAACAGATGTTGAAACTACTGAAACAGATAATGTTAATTAACCGTAAACATGAAATGTTTGAAATTGATTTAAGACATAGCTGTGCAACAATATTATGTGAAAAATTAACCGTAAACATGAAATGTTTTTGAAACTAACTGAACTAAAATTAAAAGAGAGAAATAGATTAGATTAACCGTAAACATGAAATGTTTTGAAATTCCAAACTATGTTGGCTTGTTCTGTTTTTGTTGCAATTAACCGTAAACATGAAATGTTTTGAAATTTAGCACTAACAAAATAATCCTACTAAAGTTCTAAAATTAACTGTAAACATGAAATGTTTTGAAATATTAGCTGTTTATGGTTTGAGAAGTAACCAAATCAAAATTAACCGTAAACATGAAATGTTTTGAAATCAAAAAGAAAAACTATTTAAAATATTAGGAGAGTTGATTAACCGTAAACATGAAATGTTTTGAAATTTATAAGAAGTGGGCTTTTGAGGTTGAAGGAGTAGATTAACCGTAAACATGAAATGTTTTGAAATATGGTTCTACTAAATTTATTAGATTTTGAAATATTAACCGTAAACATGAAATGTTTTGAAATTTTTCCTTTAATGTCTATTTTTCTGCCTGTTCCAAATTAACTGTAAACATGAAAATGTTTTGAAATTGTTAAACAAAACAGCAAGAAAATTAGGATATTTGAATTAACCGTAAACATGAAATGTGAAATTGATGCAATGAATGGAGTACCAAATATAAATATGATATTAACTGTAAACATGAAATGTTTTGAAATAAAACAATCCTGTCAAATTCTTCTTTTGCAGCTTTATTAACTGTAAAACATGAAATGTTTTGAAATGGATTTTTATAAATAGCTTAAAAAGTTTTATGGCAATTAACCAAACATGAAATGTTTTGAAATTTGATTTAGAATCAACTGTGATCATGAACATTAACTGTAAACATGAAATGTTTTGAAATATTTCTTCTTTTTAAACTATCTATCTCTTTAATGTAAATTAACCGTAAACATGAAATGTTTTGAACATATCTGTGTTTAGCCACTGGAGCATTTTATATTAACCAAACATGAAATGTTTTGAAATCCACTCATGTATAACTGCAATCAGAACAATTATCTTTTATTAACCGTAAACATGAAATGTTTTAAACAGCTAAGGAAGCTGGAGAAAAAGAGAGGAAGCTGAATTAAACTGTAAACATGAAATGTTTTGAAAACAGATGAAATAGCTTGGCTAAGAGGTAAAGCATTAATTAAACCAAAACATGAAATGTTTTGAAATTCTAAATGTACTCCCTATATAATGTCTGTTCTTTCACTAACCGTAAACATGAAATGTTTTGAAATAGATGAAATAGCTGACTAAGAGGCAGCACATTAATTAACCGTAAACATGAAATGTTTTTGAAATTCTCACATTAGAAAGCATATCTCTAAAAATTTCTTGATAACTGTAAAATGAAATGTTTTGAAATAAGGAAGGAGGATAAAATGAAAATCCAATTTAATTAACCGTAAAATATGAAATGTTTTGAAATTCTCATTTTCCTTGATTTCATCTAAAATCTTTTTATTAACCGTAAACATGAAATGTTTTGAAATCATAAAAGAAACATGATTGGAGTAGTTCAAAATATTAACCGTAAACATGAAATGTTTTGAAATAGCAATAAAAAGAGGGCAGGATTTAACCGACATTAACCTGTAAACATGAAATGTTTTGAAATAAAAAGAGAATGCTTAGAAGCACGGAAAATTGAATTAACTGTAAAACATGAAATGTTTTGAAATCAAAGGAATTTGTTGAAAAATTGATGTGACAACATTAACTGTAAACATGAAATGTTTTGAAATGAATTCTCATGTATCTGCAAACGTACTAATTTAATCAACTGTAAACATGAAAATGTTTTGAAATTACTTTCTGCGATCAGGGCAGGATTGTACTAACTGTAAACATGAATGTTTTGAAATCTCTATTTGTATTTCACACTTCCAGATGCTCGAATTAACAGCAAAACATGAAATGTTTCTGAAATGTATCTGTTAATTCCTCTAAAAATAGATTTTTATCAACCGTAAACATGAAATGTTTTGAAATTACCTAATCTCACTCCTTCCTCATCTCTTATACTATTAACCGTAAACATGAAATGTTTTGAAATGATAACGATATTTATTGTTATTGTAAAGAAACAATAATTAACCGTAAACATGAAATGTTTTGAAATTCCCTTCCACCCTAATCAGCTGCATGTGTTGAATATATTGCATTAACCGTAAAACATGAAATGTTTGAAATATAAGGACTGTCAATATTTTAATTCAGTAGATGATTAACCGTAAACATGAAATGTTTTGAAATCAAATTAATAATGTAAATCTAAATTCTATTACAGAAATTAACCGTAAACATGAAATGTTTTGAAATTATTTGTAGAATTTTGTTATCCTCAGTATTTCAAACATTAACCGTAAACATGAAATGTTTTGAAATAGCTGCACCTCCAAATATTAAGAAAGCTATAATTAAATTAACCGTAAACATGAAATGTTTTGAAATAAAACCCTTGTGTGTATTTGTTCAAGGACTAGCCATTAACCGCAAACATGAAATGTTTTGAAATTAATTTTTACAGGACAAGAGAAACGTTACAGTCATAATTAACCGTAAACATGAAATGTTTTGAAATTTTCTCAGAATTAAAATTATGTTGGACAAAGTGCTAATTAACCGTAAACATGAAATGTTTTGAAATTGGAGGAAATTTATTCCCTAGATTATCCAGAGCTTAATTAACCGTAAACATGAAATGTTTTGAAATTATATGGAATACAGTAACATACTTGGGATATAGAATTAATCGTAAAACATGAAATGTTTTGAAATTGTAATATAAAAATCTTCCATATTCATCGATAAATTAACTGCAAACATGAAATGTTTTGAAATTACATGGAATACAGTAACACATACTTGGGATAGTAGAATTAACCGTAAACATGAAATGTTTTGAAATGAGATTATATCATATATTTATGAGCTTAAATTTAAGATTAACCGTAAACATGAAATGTTTTTGAAATTCTGTCTACACGGAGTTTTAAACACTTTAGTATTTATAATCAACCGTAAACATGAAATGTTTTGAAAATTAATAACTACTCAAGACGAAGAAATAATAATACACAAATTAACCGTAAACATGAAATGTTTTGAAATTCAAATTCATTTTCTGCTTTAATTCCTACGGCTGACATTAACCGTAAACATGAAATGTTTTGAAACAGTTATACTTTTCTTTTTTTCTTATGTATTTTTATTAACCGTAAACATGAAATGTTTTGAAATAATTAAAGAGTTATTAGGTAAGATGTTTGAAAAGATTAACCGTAAACATGAAATGCTTTTGAAATTATCATTTGTATACCCCTTGAAAGTATGATGAGGTGATTAACCGTAAACATGAAATGTTTTGAAAGTGATTTACTTACAGATAATATAAGTGCTGGGTTATTAACCGTAAACATGAAAATGTTTTTGAAATAAGTTTTGAACATATTTTTATAAATATAGTATTAACCGTAAACATGAAATGTTTTGAAATTGTTTTACAATTTCTTCTTTAGTCATATACTCAAAATTAACCGTAAAACATGAAATGTTTTGAAATTCTATTAGAGCACAATAATCATCAAATTCTTTTTGATATTAACCGTAAACATGAAATGTTTTGAAATGCTATTCATAGCTTAAAATTAAGTCAATTAGACCCTAGATTAACCGTAAACATGAAATGTTTTGAAATAATGGTTCGATCCATGTTGAAATGTAGTTTAGACAATTAACCGTAAACATGAAATGTTTTGAAATTAAGTTCATAAGAATTTGATGTTATATAAAAAGCATTAACCGTAAACATGAAATGTTTTGAAATTAATTTCAAAAATATTTTGTCAGCTTCTGCTCTTATTAACCGTAAACATGAAATGTTTTGAAATTAATAAAAAGGATGACAAATTGAAAGTGGAGAATTAACCGTAAACATGAAATGTTTTTGAAATTTGCCAACTATAGACGAGTAAGCCCTTGACTTCTATTAACTGTAAACATGAAATGTTTTGAAATAGTTGGAGATGAAGCAACAGGGCATTATATACAATATTAACCGTAAACATGAAAATGTTTTTGAAATTGGACTTATGGAATTAGCACAAAAAGAAGCACAAACTTAACCGTAAACATGAAATGTTTTGAAATTGGAAACTAAAAGCTAAAACACTGAATGGTGGAATGTTATTAACCGTAAACATGAAATGTTTTCGAAATGGCGGTATCCAAGAAGTTTCATCTCCATCATTCATAATTAACCATAAACATGAAATGTTTTTAAATCAGTAATCAACCATTTGAGCAAAGAAGAAAAATATACTTAACCGTAAAACTATAATGTTTCTATACTTCTACCATTTTTCTCTATTTATAGGACACTAAAGTATTTTTATTAGTGTTTTTCATCTTAAATTTTAAAATTATTGACTTTTTCATTTTAGGCTATAACCTATGGATATAATATTTGAAAGGAAAGAGCACGAAGAAGATAAAATTTTTATTAGTCTTTTTACCTCTACTTACAGGAGCGTTAATTTATCTTTGTATAGAAGTAAAAACCCTCATTATTACAATTTTATACATTTTTGGATATTAATGGTTTCGTTCTTCTAGCAAGAGAAAACAGCCACTCTATACAGAAAACTATTTCAACATGGGCTATCTATTCACTACCTGATGGTTTATAGCTTTTTCTGCTGGAGCAGTATTTCTGATTGCCAGAAAAAGATTTTCTTCATGTTATTTGGTTTTCTTTATATATTTATTTGTTATCTTAGGAGAATTTGTACAAAAGTTTTTGGTGGACATGGAACTCCTGATAGAACTTTTGATAAATCAGATATAGTTGCTTTTCACCCTATGCCTATATAAGTATCAATGTTGTGCCATAATTTTAAGATTATTTCAAAATAAAGATAAATATATATTCAAAAATTCAAAAGAAATTCTTGAAAAATATATGCTATACTATAATAATATCAATCGTAGGATTGTTAGCAAATATGTTTTAATTCGTAAAAGTCGGGAGGTAGAGAATGAAAGAATGTTACAGTATATTGTGGCATCATTTGAGTTGATAAATCATATCAAGATATAACTAGAAAAACTTGGAGAATGGATAGTAAAAATAACTATAATCTTGTTTACGGTGGAGGTAGATCTGGTTTAATGGGACTGATTGCTGATTCAGTTCTTGAAAATGGGTGGAAAAGTTACAGGAATAATAACTCATTTTCTATCAGAAAGAGAAATTGCTCATGATGGTATAACTAAACTTATAAAAAGTTGATACTATGTCTGAAAGAAAAAGAAAATAGCAGATTTAGCTGATATCTTTATAGCACTTCCTGGAGTACCCTGGAACTTTAGAAGAAATAACTAGTTGTTTCTTGGGCAGTCTTTAGCCTTTACATCCTTGCCTTTGTATATTTTTTAATTATGATAATTACTACAATCATATCAGAGCTTTTTATGATTTAATGGTTGAAAAAGGATATATGAAAAAGAAGCTGAGAGAAAAACTTTGCTTCAGCTGATTCTTTTGAAGAAATGGAAAAATTCATAGCTACTTATGTACCACCAAAAGCCAGAGAATACCACGGAGAATAAGATGAGACTATTAGCAATAGTCTCTTTAATTTTAATCTCAGTGCCAATGGCATCAATATATAAATATAGTCTTCATTATCTTTCTTATATACTTTTACTGCTGAATTAGCATACATAAACTCTAAAAACTAATTCTTTTTCTTTAGGAATATTTTGTATAAATTCTAATAAATATTTAGAATTTGAAAGAAATTTTTAAATCTTCACCTTCAAAGCTAATATTGTCTTCATTTATTCTTGCAATATCATTTAAAGCTGATATTATTACTCATCTCCATGTCACCATGTTTAAATTGATAAGTTGATGAATATTTAGATTCCATATTACTTCTTGAGAAAATTAAAACTCTTTTTAATAAATTAGTAAATGTTTCATTATTTATAGATAATTTTTATCATAAATATATTTGATAATATATCTGCATAATTAGGGAATCTTAACTCAATTAATTTTGTAATTATAGTAGTTTCCTTATATTTAAAAATATAAGTGAGCATCTTCTTTATATATTTTTATAAGCTCATTATCTAAACTTTAACAATTTTAACAATAGAAGAAATAGTATCAGCTGGAACACTTACTCAAAGTCATTAATTTCTTTTCTACATCTTTTCTTTCATAAGTTAAACGATAAGTATTAGTTGAAACAAAATTTAAAGTCTTATTATTACTTTCTATTCTAATACAGTTCATAGCTATGTTATCTGGAGTGTCAGCTGAGAATAAAACTTTCTCAAAGATTTCAACTAGCTCTTGACTAGGCATTTCAAATTTAAAAGTTATTTTTCATTTAAGTTTATATTCTCAAATGTATTTGGATAATCTTCCGTAGTAAACACATCATATTCTGTTGTAGAATCTTCAGTTTCAATAAATAGAATATTTCCACTTTTCAACTCTTAAAAACTACAAACTCATCTTTTTATTTCTTTTTAAATATTCATCTATGATAGAAGGACTAAAAGCAACTTCTCCTTCTTATAACTTCATTTACATCTATAGAAGTCTTTATAGTTGTATCTAAATTTGTTCCAGTAAAAATATACTTTTATTATCCTTAACCTTGCATAAACACAAGAAAGAATTGGTTTAATCTTATTATCTTTTATTGATTTTTCAACTATTCTAACAGCTGTTAAAAATTCTGTCTATTCACTTTAATATGCATATTTTCTCCCAAATATTAAAATTTAAATTTGCTTTCAGTTCCACTAAGTAGTCTTGAAATATTTGATCTATGTCTATATATATACAAAATTCCTATTATTAAAGATAACACAAATAAAAGTATGAACCCTCTATCAGATGTAAAAATAGGTAATAGAAAGGCAGCTGTTATAGAACCCAATGATATATATCTTGTAAAAATATACTATCAACATAAATATAGCTAATAATATTAGTGTTATTGTTGGTATTAGGAATAAAAATACTCCTAAACTTGTTGCAACTCCTTTTTCCACCTCTAAAAGAGATAAAGCAAGAATATGTGAGCTAAGATTGCAACTAAACCTATTAAAACTAAATCATTATATTCTAAATCAAACTTGCTTGCAATGTATAAAGGAAGAAAACCTTTAAGAACATCCATTATTAAAAACTGCTGTTCCTAGCTTTGCTCCTAAAAACTCTATATGAATTTGTAGCTCCACTATTTTTACTTCCATAATCTCTCACATCTATATTTTTAAAAAATTTTACCTAGCCATACTCCACTTGGAATTGCTCCCATGAAAATGCCAAAACCATTAAAAGAAATAAAGTCATAATCCCTCCTATATAACAAATAAATTTTACTTTATTATATATTTTTGACATATAAAGTAAAGCTAAAATTAAAAAGAGAACTTTTAAATTTTTACTTCAAAAGTTCTCTTTATTTTTCTTATTTGTCTGATATTTTCTTTTAAAGCATCTCTTATTTCAGTAAGAAATACTTCTTCTTTTTGTTGGTTCAGGTGCTGGAGCAGGTTCTTCATCCTTTTTCTTTTGAATTTTTAGCAATTAGTTTTTATAAACATGAAAAATACAAAGTGCAATTATAGAAATTTATAATTTCTTGTATGAACATTCCATATTTAATAGCTGTTTGTTCAACTCCTTCAACTGGTTCTCCTATTTTAATTTCTAAAGTAGTAAAATCTACATTTCCTACTATCATTCCTATAATTGGCATAAAAGATATCATTAACTGCTTGCTACTATTTTTCCCAAAAGCTGCTCCAATGATAACCCCACTGCCAAATCAACTGACATTACCACGCATTACAAATGCTTTAAATTCATCAACTAATTTCATTAATCCTCCTAAAATTAAAACTTTTTAAAAACTTATATTGTAAATTTTGTTACCAACTAACTTTCAATAAAACCACCTGCTATTACATTTTGCCATCATTGTTGTAAAAACAATTCCTTGTCCTGGTGTAATAGCTCTAACTTTATTGTCTATAAATTTCACTTTGGAAATTATCTCCATTTTTCTTTAAACACATTTATGTAAAATATCTCTTGAACGTGTTTTTGCAAAACATTCTAAATTATCTAAAACTTTCCAAAGTTGGAACTGAGAATAAATTTAATCTTGTAGCTGTAAGCTCATCTTTAAATAAATCTTCGTTTTCTCCAACTATGATATTAGTTATTATCTTTATCAAAGGCTAAAACATATAATGGTTCTTCACTAGATATTCCTAAACCTTTTCTTTTGTCCCTATAGTATAGAATGAAAAATCCTTTATGTTTTCCCTAAAAATCTTTCCATTTTTATCCACAATATTTCCTGGCTTTTTCAGCCTTTCTCCTTTAGTATTTTCAATTAAAAATTCTTTTAATTTTCCATCATCTACAAAAGCAAAATTTCTTGAGAATCTTTTTTTAGAATATACTCTTACTCCAATTTGTTTAGCAAGTTCTCTTAATTTAGGTTTTTTTCTAAATCTCCAACTGGGAAAAATAATCTTACTTAATCTATCTTTTTGAATTTGAGATGAAAATAAACTTGATCCTTAGTTAGAGTCATCTCCAACACTCAATAGTCCATTTTTAGTTTAGTATAATGCCCAGTTGCCATAAAACTAGCTCCCTTAGATAAGATAAAATCTAACATTTTTACCAAAACTTTATATGTCTATTGCAGACCATACAAAGGGATTAGGGAGTTCTTCCATTCATGTATTCATTTACAAAATAGTCCATAACCTTTTTCTTTAAATTCATCTCTAACATCTAAAAACATAGTGTTCTATCCTAAGTCATCACATACTTTCTTAGCATCTGAATCCTCATCTTTAAATGTTTTCTAGTCACATCACAAAAATATCATAACCTTGTTGTTTTAGTAAGTAAGCAACTGTAGAGCTATCCACTCCTCCACTCATGGCTACGCCAACTTTAATCCTTTTTGTCGCTATCAAATTCAATATCTTGCTAGATCTCAGCAACATTTTTGACATCTATCATTTTTGTTCCTTTCTAACTTTATTATCTTTTTAATTGTATAAAATATTATAGCTAATGCTAAAATAAATATAGTTACATTTGCTATTTTGATTATTTTTAATTAGTTTTTCTTTACCAAAAAGTCTTCTAAAAATGTGACATTACATATGTTGTAAGAAACCATAAACTTGTTCCACCAAGTCCAACTCCTAATATTGCTTCCATATAGGTTGTCGGTGTGAAGTATTTCCATCATCTAAAACTTTTAAAGACAGTAAATACAGTTGCAATATACTAAAATACTTTGAAATATTTACTATTGCAAAACCTGCTCCTGTTAAATAATTTTTGTAACATACTTTTTTAAAATCTACATTTATATCTTTTTAATTCTACCTTAGTAAGAAGTTTTTCTTAAGGAAATACATTAATAAAAATAATCCTATGATTAAAGATAGATAGTTTTCATATTTTTACTATATATTCTTTAACCCCTGAGAGAAATAACAAGGCAACTGTTGAATAAACCATATCAATAGTTACCATACCCAATGCTGTAATATACCCTTCCATCTTCCCTCAATAATGGTGAGTTCCATACAGTAAATCCCAACAGATTAAAGGGTAAAGATAAAAATAAATCCCATTATCATCCCTTTAAAAATTGTAGTATCAAAATAAGCTCCTTAATATTTAGTTTTTAGAAGTCCTTTATAATTCTAACATATTTTTTTCTCTATCATTTAATGTTATAATTTTTTGTAGGATAATAAGGAGGTAATATTTTTGACAGAATTAGAAGTAAAAATTATAAAATTTTTATTATCCTCTGCTGTATATAGTGAAAATGCCATAATGAAAAATTTTGGCATAGACAGAGAAAACATTAGATAAAAGTTTTAAAAATTTTTAGAAGATAATGGCTATCTTGAAAGTTATGAAGAATATATGAAAAGAGAAAGCTTAAATGAGGAAGGAGTTGTTGTAAAAACAATAAAAATAGTTCTTGTTCAAGCTGTTCATCTTGCTCCTAGTCATTCATGTTCTTCAGGTTCAAGTTGCTGTGATCATAATATTTTTTAGTGATTTAGAAGATTTTTCAAAATAAAAAGTTATCACAATGAAAGCAGTGGATAATTTTTCTTAGAATAAAAAGAGGGTGCTATGAGCACCCTCTATTATTTTTATTTAGACATTGCTTTGAATAAACCATAATTGTTTTACGAAGTATTCAATATGATCTTCCATCATATATAGCTACTAAGAAATCATCTTCTTCATTAGCAACTTCTCTTATTTTTCTAGCATCTGCTAACATTAATTCCATATCTTCTTTTTATACTAGCAACTACTTCTGGGATAGTAAAGTCTTTAACATCTAATTCTTTAACAGTTGCATGTTTTAAATAGTCAGCAACTTTTTGCTAAAGGATATTCACCTTTCATTTTAAATATTTCTGCAACATCATCAAATTTTTCAAAATAGTAATCGTATAATGATTCTGTATATTCATGTATAGCTTTAAATCTTGCACCAACTACATTCCAGTGTAAGTTATGAGTCTGTTACAAGTATCGCTAAATTTGATAAAGTATCTGTTTAAATTTTTCTTTTATTTTTTCATTTTTCTACCTCCATAAAAAAATTAATACAAAATTATAAAAATTATTTCTTTTTCCTTATGCACCTATATTATCATAGTATACATGTCTTGTCAAGTAAAAATTGTAATAATTTTAAATTATATCAATTTTATATTGAAAAATATTTATAAAGGTTTTTAAAAGGTATTCCTATTTTTCTTGGATACTTTTTTATCAGTAGACTTAGTTTTTAAGATTTCTATTATAAGTCTATCTTCATTTGAAAATGGTAACTTAAAATTATATTCTTTTAATTATTTTTAGAATTTAGAACTTTTTAAAGCATTAGATGAATTTTCAATTTCATCTGTTCCAGTCATCTTTGTGGTAAAAAAATCTTCCATTGACTTTTTAAAAAGGTATTTCATATTCTAAAATAACAGATAAAGTTAGAAACTCCTCTGCAAAGTCCCACATCATATTTTTCTCTTTTCTATCTTTTATAATTTCTTCGGCTCTACCATTTATAATTTCAACATTATTTAAAGCCAATTCATTTTTACAAGCTCTAAAAAAATCTGTTTTCTTTCTAACAGAATCAAGTAAAAGTAAAAATTTTTATCTTCATTGAATATAGCTAACATCATTCCTGGGAAACCTGCATCTGTTCCTATATCTATTAAAAGTCTTATCCTCTTCTTTTAATAGATTTTGAAGTAATAAAGAATCTAAAAATGCTTTTTCTATTATAGCTTTTTTTCTTCTCTTATTGCTGTTAGGTTTGTATAGCTATTATAATCTAATAAAATTTCTAAATATTTTAATGCTTTTTCTATTTTTATTTTCATCATATGAAACTTTTATTTTTCTAAACCTTCTTTAAAATATTCTTTCAATCTAATTTCCTCTCATTTTTAAATAAATTAATATAGCTTGAATATCAGCAGGAGATACTCTGATATTCCGCTTGCCTGTCCAATATTTATTGGTTTTATTCTCTTTAACTTATCTTTAGCTTCCTTAGGTATAGTCTTTTAGAGCATCGTAATCTATATCAGCTGGAATCTTTTTATTTTCCATAGACTTATGTTTTTCTATCATTTTTAAAGCTCTATTTATATAACCTTGATATTTAACAGTTATTTCTACTTGATAACTTGTATCATGATCGTAACCTTTTAAATCTACTCCTTTTATTTCCTCTGAGATATACACTATATCTTCAAAAGTAACTTCTGGTCTTCTCAATAACTCTAAAAGTGTACTTCCATCTTTTATAGGATTTTCTCCTCTTTTTTAAAAGAGTTTCATTAACTCTTAAATTACTTGGTCCAACATTTGTTTTTGTCAAAATTTCTGTTATAAGTTCAACATCTCTTCTTTTCTTTTCAACTCTTTGATATTCTTCTTCAGGAATCAATCCTAATTCATATCCTAACTTTACTAAGTCTTAAGTCTGCATTGTCCTCTTAAATATAGTCTGTATTCACTCTAGCTGTGAAACATTCTATATGGTTCATTAGTTCCTTTGAAACTAAATCATCTATTAAAGTCCCTATGTATGAATCTGCTCTATCAAGTATTATAGCTTCTTCATTTCTTAACTTTCTTACAGCATTTATTCCTGCTCATAAGTCCTTGTGCACCTGCTTCTTCATAACCAGATGTTCCATTTATTTGTCCTGCTAAAAATAGATTCTCAACTGTTCTACTTTCTAAAGTATATTTTATTTCTTCAGGTGGAACATAGTCATATTCTATTGCATAAGCATATCTCATTACTTTTTGCATTTTTCAAAACCTTTAACATTTCTTATCATCTCTTCTTGTACATCAACAGGTAATGATGATGACATTCCACCAAGATAAATTTCATTTGTTTCATATCCTCTCTTTCCAAGAATAAATGATGTTGATTTTTATCTGGATATCTGAAAACCTTATCTTCTATTGAAGGACAGTATCTTGATCCAAGTCCTTGTATTTTTCCATTGAACATTGGTGATCTTTTCCTTGCATTTTAATAATTTCGTGTACCTTATCATTTGTATGTGCAATATAGCAAGAGATTTGTCTTCTACTTAATGCTTCTTCATCTGTTGTTCTATTTGAAAATTTTAAAACTTGGCTCTTATCCCAGGTTGTTCTTCTAAAACAGAAAAATCTATTGTTCTTCCATCTATTCTTGCTAGTGTTCCTGTTTTTAAATCTTCCTAATTTTAAACCAACTTTTTCAAGTGATAATGGTGAGTTCTTCCGAAGATAATTCCCCCATTCTTCCAGCACTGAAATTTACTTCTCCTATATGGATAAGCCCTCTTAAAATGTTCCTGTTGCTAGAATAACTATCTTAGCTCTATATTCTAAGCCTTCTCTTATTTTTATACCTTTTATTACTTTCTTTCCATTTTCTTCTTCAACAAGTTCACTTACCATACCTTGAATTACAGTTAAATTATCTGTATGCTCCAAAGTTTTTCATCTCATTAGCATAGGTCATTTTTATCTGCCTGTGCTCTTAAAGAACGGACTGCTAGTCTTTTTAGTATTTAAAACTCTTATTTGTATAAAAGTTTTTATCAATATTTCTTCCCATTTCTCCACCAAGTGCATCAATTTCTCTTGCTAAATGAGATTTTGCTGGTCACCCAGTGAGGGATTACAAGACATCACTCAATATTGATCAAGTGATATTGTAAAAACTGCTGTCTTCATTCCCATTCTTGCTGAGGCAAGTGCAGCTTCACAACCTGCATGTCCTGCCCCAACAACTATAATATCAAACTCTTGCATTTTTCCCCTAAATCAATTTATTAAATGATTCTACTGTTTTTTTATCAGTTATAATCACTAATATATCCTTCTTCTATTATAACATTTGCAGTTGGATTAGGTATAAATTCTTTTTGAGCTATCCCAACTATATTTATATTATATTTATTTCGACATCTAAATTTATAAGACTATTATTCCAAAAATATACTTGGTGCTTTTACTTCAACTAAAACAAAATTGTCTGAAAAATTTTAAATGTTCTTTTATATCTGTATCTATTATAAAGCTCAGCTATTCTTTTTCCCATATGTTCTTCTGGATAAACTATTTCAGTTGCTCCAACTTTTGTAAGAATTTTTCCATGCTTTTTATTTACAGCCTTTGCTATAATAGTTTTTACTCCCAATTCCTTTAGGTTAAGTGCTATCATTACACTTGCCTCTATATCTGCAATACAAATGAAAGCTACATCAAAAATTTTCTGCTCCTATATCTTTTAGGACTTTTCATCACTTGGATCACCAATCACAGCATTTTTTTAGTATATTTGCATCAATTTTTCCTGTACTAATTCTTCATCTATATCTATGGCTAAAACATCTGTTTCATATAAAGTTTTAGCAACACTCTGTTCCAAATCTTCCTAAACCTATTACTAAATATTGTTTTCATACTCTTCTCCTATCCTATTAATATCTCTTCTTTTGGGTATTTTATTGAACTTCTCTTATTACTTGTAAAATAATGCAACTGTCATATATCCTAATCTCCCTATAAACATTGTTATTACTAATATAAGTTTTTGATATTATCCCTCAAACCTGCCGTTATTCCCATACTTAAACCTGTTGTAGAAAAATGCTGATAGCACTGTATATTATTTTTCTGTTGGAAACTTTCTATTGATAATATAATTGTTGTAATAACAATTATATAAAAATAATGATATTATAACTATGGCTAATGCTTTATTAATCAATTCCCAGTCTCATCCTTCTTTTAAAAACTTCAACATATTCTTTTCTTTTTAAAAACTCAAGTGCATAGAGTATTAAAAACTCCAAAGGTTGTTGTTTTTATTCCTCCACCCTGTTGAACCAGGTGAAGCTCCTATAAACATAAATATATATGAAATAAAATAGTTGCTGGTCTTATATTCCCCAGTGGTACAGTATTAAAGCCTGCTCGTTCTTAATGTTACACTTTTGAAAAATGAATTTATAGTTTATCTATAAAATTCATATTTTTAAGGTACTCAAATTATTATATTCAAATACTAAAAATAATATTGTTCCAATGCTTAAAAAGAAAAATGTAATAAGTAGAGCAAATTTTGAAAGTTATACTTAAATTCTGTAATTTTTCTTTTATAATAACAAGTGAATTTATTGTCTGCAAACCTATTCCACCTAAAATAATTAAAAATGAAATAGTCAAATTGATTAGTCTATCATATTTAAAAATTTCTAAATTATTGGTAAAATAGTGAAAATCCTGCATTACAAAATGCTGATACTGAATGAAATAAGCCATAAAATAATGATCTTTTTAAAGAATAATACTTGAAAAACCATAAGTTAGAATTAAAAGCTCCTGATATTTCAATCACAAATACTGTCAATAATAATTGTTTAATAAATTTTGTAATTCCACCATTACTATTAGAGTTTCTTTCTTCTTTTCAAAAAGTTCTCTTGTTTCCAAAGCTCATCTTTTTCCCCAACTAATAAAAATACTATTATTGAAACTGTCACAACTCCCAAGTCCACCTAATTGAATAAAAACAGAATTATTAATTGCCCTGTTGAAGTAAAAACTTGACTTTACATCAACAACAGATAAACCTGTTACACAAATAGCTGAAACTATTGTAAATAGTGAATCTAAAACTGATATATTTTTGATTTTCTCTTAATGAAAAAGGCATTTTTAAAAAGTATTACTCCAATAAAAATTGCTACTAAAAAGCCAAATATTAATTTTTCTATAAAGGGGATAAGTTATTCCACTTCTTTAATAGACTTAATTTTTGCATTTTTCTCCTCTCTTTTAGACATCTCTCTTTTCTAACATTCCTCTAATTTATCCAATTTTTATCTCTCTTCTAACTAAAATAAAAGTAATTAATGTCGCTATACTGTCTGCTGTCAGAGCAGCATACCAAATTCCATTTAAACCAAAAACTTTGGTAAGATTATTAAGCAAGGTATCATAACGATAATTTGTCTGGAAAGACTTATAAAAAGCTCATTTTAGGTTTTTCCCACCGCTTGAAAGTAAATTGACGAAACAATTTGAAATCCAACTATTGGGAAAACTAGAGTATAAGCTTTTAAACCATATTTGGCAATTTCTTTCAATTCAGGTTTATTTGTAAGATATGAATTAAAGAATCTGAGAATAATCTTACACTTGTATAGCCAATTAAACAGATTATTGTCGCAGCAAAAATCCCTTTATATAATGCTTCTTTTACTCTTTTTATATTTCTTTGCTCCATAGTTATAACCTCAAGATTGGCTGTATTCCTTGATTTATTCCAAAAATAGGCATAGCCATAAAAAGTCATAAATGATTGTACAATTGCCATAGCACCGATAGATGTGTCTCCACCATATTTTTAATACTGTATTTAAAATATATGTTACTAAGCTAAATCCTATCTGTATTGCAAAGGCTGAACTTCCTAAAAGACAAATTTCTTTTTGATTTATAGAAATCATATCTTATATCTTTTTATTAATTTTATTTTACTTCTCTTGGACATAAAAATAATGAATAGTCCAAATCATTGACACATACTGTGAAATTATAGTAGCTATTGCAGCTCCTTTAACTCCCATTCAAATATAAAGATGAAAAATAGGATCTAGAACTATATTTTGTTATAGCTCCTATAAGTAAAGTTCCATTGCTATTTTTAGGACTACCATCTGATCTTATTACAGAATTTAGGAACCAGTCCTAAAATTGCTGCGTAACTCAAGATTTATATAGAATAGATAATTTTTGCATAACTTCAAAAGTTTCCTTGCTTCCTCCTATAAAATAGATTATTCTATCCATATTAAAATCAAATTATTATCATAAGTATGGCAGAGATAACAAGAGATAAAGAATACTGCACTCCTAAAAATCTTTCAGCTTCCTCTGTCCTTCATTCCTAATTTTAGAGATACTGTGGCTGCTGAACCCATACCAATTAATAATGAAAATGCAAATATTAAAAATAACTACTGGAAACACAAGACCTACACTGTTATTCCTAGATATCCTGTACCTTTTATATTTCCAATATATATTCTATCTACAACATTGTACAAAGCATTTACAAACATTCCTACAATAGCAGGAATAGAGAACTTTTATAAAGTAATTTTGTTATGCTCTCCGTTTCCATAAAATTATGTTTATTTTCCATTTCATCCTTTATCTATTATCTATGAGTTAAAAAAATTAATGAAATATACTTAAGTTTTTACTAAGATTATTGTGACGTCCTATAATGTTGAAAGAGCCTTTTGTGGGCTCTAGAAACATTATAGGCTGGCAAGTAATCGTCATATATAACTATTTTTATTCTACTGATGTATGTTTCATTAAACTTTCTTTAACTTCCCCAACTATCTTTTTCTGGTAATAATAGTACCAATATATCTCCTGCCATCATAACAGTTCTACCCTTTAGGAATTTTTCAACTCCATTTCTTATTATTGCAATTATTAGTACTTCTTCTGGCCAAATAATTTCTGAAATTGCTTTTTCCATCCAATAAAGATTCAGCCATAACAGGCAATTCTATTGTAATTTTTCCTTGATTTTCCTCATCAACAAGGTCATCATCTTTTTCATTCTATCATATAAAATATCATATACAGGTTGTTGACCTAAAAGTTCTGTCACATAAAAAGAAACAACTGAAACTGTTGTTAAAGCTAATAGTAAATGGAAACTTCCTGTCATCTCTAGTATTAAGATAACTCCTGTTATAGGTGCTCTTACAACTGCAACAAAATAAGCTGCCATTCCTAAAAACTATCCAGTGTGCAGTAAAAATCTGCTCCTGTAGCTGCAAATCAAATCTAGACATTCTCCAAAAATCTTTCCCTATAATTGCTCCTAGAACCAACATAGGCAAAAATATTCCACCTGCAAAACCTGTTGCATAAGAAATTGAAGTATAGCTTTACTATAAAAATTATAATAAGTGTAAATAATAGCTTTTTGATGAATTAAACTTTCAACTAAATCATGTCCTCCACCTGTTACTTCAGGTAAAACAAAACATAAAAATAAATGAAATAGTCATTACAAAACATACTTTTTATTTCTCTGGAAGTTTTATTCCATTAGAAAGTATCTTGAGATTTTACTAGAGATACTGTAAATAATTTTCCAAAGAATGCTATTATTACTCCAAAAATTATATATAAGAAAAATTGAAAATATGGATTTATATCTAATGGATACTTTATCACAATATCAAAAGATGTTTGAACTCCAAAAACTCTTCTTCCTACAAAGTCTGCTGCTATACTTGAAACAAAAGCACATATTAATAATTTTCCACTTGAGTATTTATGAATTTCTTCTATACTGAACATTACTCCTGCAAGCGGTGCTCAAAAAGCTCCTGAAAGACCTGCACTAGAACCACTTGTCAATAAATAATTTCTTTTCACTGTATCTTTTTAAATAATTTTGAAACCCATAACCTACATAAGATCCTAGTTGAACAGATACCTTCTCTTCCTAGAGATAGTCCTGCTCCTATACCCTAAAACTCCAGCAACAAATTTTGATATCAATTCAAAAACCAATTTTTATAATCTATTCTTCCTAAGATAAGTCCTTTAACTTGAGGTATTCCACTTCCTGAAGTCTTAGGAAATTTTTAAATAAATAGTTTACAATAAGTCCTATCACATAATAATAGTGCCCAAACTTTTAACAATGCCATTGGATTATTTAAGTTTACTTCTGAAAAATATTCTCTTCTAATTACTCTATTTTTCCCTAAGCCCCATCTATAACAAGAAACTATAGCTCCTGTTATAAGTCCAACACACAAACAAGCTAAATAAAGTTTTCCATTTTCTTTGTAGAGTTTTCTCGACCATCTTTTTGCATCATTCATAATTATCCCCTTAGTTTAATTTTTATTAGCAGATAGTTCCACCAGATTTTTATATCAGTTTCTACATTAAAAATTGTCTCAATAATAATTATTATTCCCTTTTAAGATATTATCTCAAGCTCATACTTGGAGTATTAGCTTTTCCTATAACTTGCTCTGGTATATAAGGTATATGCACAAAAACCAGATTTTATTCCTTTATATCAATTAAATATCTAACACCCATAGAAAAACATGATTACATACAAAAAGTTCCTGCTGTATTTGAAATTGAAGAAGGAATATTATTTTTGAAAGTTCATCTTGAATTGACTTTATTGGTAATGTTGAAAAATAAGCATTTTCTCCATCTTCAAAAATATTTTTCATCTATAGGGTTGATTTCTCATTATCTTTTTATTCTAAAAATCATCTATATTTATAGCAACTCTTTCTATTGAAAATACTTGCTCTACCTCCAGCTTGTCCTATAGAAAGAACATAATCAGGTTTATAACTTTCAATTTCTTTTCTATTTTTCTACTGATTTTTTTATACTGTTGGAATTTCTAAAATTCTAACTTCATTTTCTCCAATTTTTAGGTAATAACTTTATAACTTCCAATGCAGGATTTACTTTTTCTCCTCCAAAAGGATCAAAACCTGTAACAAGAATTTTTCATCTCTCCTCCTATCTAAACAAAAAAATAGCACCTATCATTTAAGTGCTTTTTATTAATTATATTCTTTTATTTTTCATATGTCAACTATAGTATTAACTTGTGTTATATGTATTAATAGAGTATAATATTAAAGAAATTTTTAGAAAGGGCTGATTAAATGAAAAAGTATTTTAAATTATTTATGTTAATGTTACTAGTTTTTCTTACTCTTATTCAGGAGTAATGCCAGAGACTGATTGGAAAAATTAAAAATTTAAAAGGTAAAGTTAAATCTATGGTTAAGACTGAATATGAATATGATAGTTCAGGAAAGCTAGAAAAACTTGGGTAACAGAAACTTATTTTAATGAACAAGGCTATATAACAGATGAAGTTCAATATGTAGATAATAGATTAAATCAAAGTATAATATATAAAATAATAGTGATGGATTACCTATAAAAAGATGAAGTTAGTAGGGATATAGTTATAAATATGAAGAAACAAAAGATGGAAATTTACTTGTAACTATCAAAGAAGAAAAATGTAGACATTTTCCAAGCTTAGAAAAAAATAACTTATAATAAAATGGGAAAAAATTCATCATTTAGTTTATTCAGGTGAAGAATTAATAACAAAATGATACATATATCTACAATAAAAAGGTAATTTAATTGAGATTAAAAATAATACCTTTCCAGAAAATAGTATTAAAATAACTTATAATTACAAAAGCAAATGGAGATTATGAAAAAACAACTGATGTGGCTACTGCAAAGTGGACATATCTCTATGATAAAAATGGAAACGAAAAAGAGTATATCTCTATGATTAAACAAGGCTCACAAGGAAAAACCTAAAATTTCTATATATTTAAAAATTTAAAGGATATAACAAGAGATGAAACTATGGAAATCTAACAGAAGTACTTCAGTTAGATATGATTATTCAAAAAGAAAGAAAGCAGTATATATAAAAACTTGAAAATAAGTATGAATATTATAAATAGAAGGAATTGATTAAGTGAAGAAATATTTTAAATTATTTATGTTAATGTTGTTAGTCACTCTTATGCAGGATAATGCCTGAAACTGAGTGGGCAAAAAGAAAATTAAAAGGTAAAAGTTAAATCTATGGTTAAGACTGAGTATGGATATGAAAAATTCAGGAAAAATAAAATTTACTAGTTTAGTTAAAACAGAATTTAATGAAAAGGATATATAACAAGAGAATCTTTTACAAGAGATGGAGTGGAATATAAAAATTGTTCAATATCAATTTGATAAAAATGGCTTTATAGCTAGAAGGATTGAAGAAGTTCCTCAAACAAGTATTAACAACTATAAATATTCGTATAAATATTCAAAAGATGGAAATTTAATTGAGAAAGCTGAATTGGTGGAAAGAGTTAGAGGATACTATCCAATGTATGATATAATAACTTATAATAAACTTGGAAAAGAAATTAATGAGTTAAAATATGTAGAAGGTAAACTAGAGGGGATGTCTCAACTTTCTATAATGAAAGAGGAGATGCGACAGAGGTAAAAATAATCTAAATCCTGATTATCCATATATCTTAATTTATTATGATTACTATAAAGATGGTGGATATGAAAAACAGTAGATGGAAGTGGTAGAAGAAGTTTTCATTGTTGTTGATAAAAATGTTTTCAAAGAGAATTGGCATATGTTCTTTTCTTTGGTTCAAGAAATCCAGTAGTTCAACTGATATATATGAAAATATCAATGAAAAAGAGATAAATATGGTAATATAACTGAATTCACTTCTGTTAGATATGATGTTTTAGAGAATAATAAAGCTAAAGCAGAAGATATCTATAAACAACTTAGAGAACAAAAAAATTAAAAAAATTGAGTGTTAGTGGAAAAAGTAGAAATAACTTATGAATACTATAATTAAAAATTTGGAAGGAGAGACAAAGATAAAAATGAATGAATTAGACAAAAATTACTCACCTAATGAGATAGAGGAAAAAGTGGTATAAGACTTGGGAGGAATCAAAATTCTTTTGCAGCAAGTCTTTCATCTGAAAAGGAAAACTATTCTATAGTTATTCCACCTCCAAATGTAACAGGAATTTTTACATATGGGGTACGTGTTTTAAATAACTCTATTCAAGATACTTTAATAAGATACAATAGAATGAGGGTAAAAATACTTTTGGATGCCAGGTTGTGACCATGCTGAATAGCAACTCAAAATAAAGTTGAAAGAAAATTAGTAGAAGAAGGATTAAAAAGAAGATATAGGTAGAGAAAAATTCCTTGAAATGACTTGGGATTGGAAAGAAAAAATATGGAGGTATCATAACTCAACAATTAAGAAAGTTAGGAGCTTCACTTGACTGGGATAGAAAGATTTACTATGGACGAAGGACTTTCTATGCAGTTAGAAAAATTTTTAATGACTTATATCATGATGGTTTAATTTATCAAGGTGAATATATGGTAAACTGGTGTCCTTCTGTGGAACTGCACTTGCAGATGATGAAGTTGACCACGAAGAAAAGATGGACATCTATGGCAAATAAAATATCCTGTAAAAGATTCTGATGAATATATAATAATCGCTACTTCAAGACCTGAAACTATGCTTGCTGACGTGGCAGTTGCAGTTCACTCGAAGATGAAAAGATACAAACATTTAATAGGAAAAACTTTAATTTTACCATTAGTTAATAGAGAAATTCCTGTTATTGCAGATGAATATGTTGATAAAGAATTTGGAACAGGAGCTTAAAAATTACTCCTGCACATGACCCTAATGACTATAATTTAGGAAAAGAAATATAATCTACCTATAATAAATATGTTAACTCCTGATGGGAAAAAATAGTTAATGACTATCCTAAATATGCAGGACTTGATAGATTTGAAGCTAGAAAGAAAATTGTTGAGGACTTAAAAGAACAAGGTTTTCTTTATAAAGACTGAACATTTACACCATGCAGTAGGACAATGTTACAGATGTCAAACTGTTATTGAACCAAGAGTATCTCCTCAATGGTTTGTTAAAATGAAACTCTTGCTGAAAAAGCACTTTGAAGTTGTAAGAAATGGTGAAATAAAAATTCTTCCTAAGAGAATGGAAAAATTTACTATAACTGGCTAGAAAATATAAGAGATTGGTGATATCAAGACAAATTTGGTGGGACATAGAATACCTGCTTGGTACACCTGATAGACATGTTTTTGTTGCTATGGATGAAGCCGAAGCAAAAGAACAAGCTAAGAAACATTATGGACATGATGTTGAATTATCTCAAGAAGAAGATGTTTTAGATACTTGGTTCTCATCTGCACTTTTGGCCATTCTCAACAATGGGTTGGCCTGAAAACTAAGAATTAGATTTATTCTATCCTACAAATACATTAGTAACAGGAGCAGACATTATATTCTTCTGGGTTGCTAGAATGATAATGTTTGGTATGTATGAACTTAAAAGATACCATTTAAAATGTATTCTTCCATGGAATAGTAAGAGATGAAATTGGTAGAAAGATGTCAAAATCTCTTGAAACTCTCTGATCCACTTGACTTAATAAAAGAATTTGGAGTAGATGCTATAAGATTTTCTATGATATATAACACTTCTCAAGGAGCAAGATGTACACTTCTCAACTGACTTACTAGGAATGGGAAGAAATTTTTGCAAATAAAAATTTGGAATGCTGCAAGATTTGTTATTATGAACTTAGAAGGTTTTGATGTAAAATCTGTAGATAAAACTAAATTAGATTATGAACTTGTTGATAAATGGATAATTTCAAGATTAAAATGAAACTGCAAAAGATGTAGAAGATTGTTTAGAAAAATTTGAACTTGATAATGCTGCTAAAAGCTAGTTTATGAATTCTTAAGAGGAGATTTCTGTGATTGGTATGTTGAAATTGCAAAAATCAGACTTTATAATGATGACGAAGATAAGAAAATTTCTAAATTAACAGCACAATATATGCTTTGGACTATCTTAGAACAAGGATTGAGATTACTTTCATCCATTTATGCCATTCATCACAGAAGAAATTTGGCAAAAATTAAAGTAGATGGTGAAACTATCATGTTACAACAATATCCTGTAGCTGATAATAATCTAATAGATGTTAAAATTGAAAAATCTTTTCGAATATATAAAGAAGTTGTTTCTTCACTTAGAAATATAAGAGCAGAAAAAGGAATTTCTCCTGCACAAACCCTGCAAAAGTAGTTGTATCGACTTCTAATTCAGAAGAATTAGAAACTCTTGAAAAGAATGAATTATTCATCAAGAAATTAGCTAATTTAGAAGAATTAACTTGTGGAGCAAACTTAGAAGCTCCTGCACAAAGTTCTTTAAGAGTAGCAGGAAACTCATCAGTATATATGATATTAACAGGACTTTTAAATAATGAAGCAGAAATTAAGAAGATTAATGAACAACTTGCTAAATTAGAAAAAGAATTAGAGCCTGTAAACAGAAAAATTATCTGATGAAAAGTTCACTCAAAAGCTCCTCAACATATAATTGATAGAGAGCTAAGAATACAAAAAAGAATATCTTGATAAGATAGAAAAATTAAAAGAAAGTTTAAAAAGTTTTTGAAGAATAAAAAGTTAAAGGCTATTGAAAATTTTCAATAGCCTTTATTTTTTATAATAGAAAACAGTCTACTAATTGCAGTTAGTAGCACTGTGTTTGCCCATATTACTTTTGGATTTTATGGTCGATATATTACTATATCTAGGTCTAATTATAGTACTTTTTAAAGTATGTCAATAAGATATGTTATAATAGTTTGTATTATCTTTCCTAGACATCTCAGTAACCTTTTAAATGGGGTGAAAAGATTGAATAAACTTCATTTTAGTAGCATTGATAATAAGTAGTTTTCTATTAATGATTATTATCTAAAAGTGTTATATAGTTTTTAACATTTTAATTTTAGTTTTGAAATAATATAAACAAAGTTTTACTGTGTGGGTTTGTAATTTCAGCAGTTCACCTGCTTTTTATTTTACAAATTATAACAAGTAGTATACTTTAAATTAGTTCTAAATAGAACTAATTTAAAAATAAATAAAAGGACTGATATATATGCAAAGATTAGGTGGATTTCTAATAACTAAAATAAAAACAATTACATAGTAGAGCATTGGCACAATGTATAAGTGATAAGGGTATAGATGCTTTTAGTGGAGAGCAAGGAAAGATTTTTATTTGTGCTTTATGAAAAGATAAAATCACTCAAAAAGAGATTAGCAACTCGAAACAGGTTTAGCTAAGAATACAATTACAGTTATGCTTGAAAAATGGAAAAATAATTTAATTAGAAAAATAACAGATGAAAAATGATAAAAGAAAATCATTGGTAATTTTTAACAGATTATGCAAAAGTCTTTGAAAAACTTTGATGAAATTTCAGATGAGATGTTAAAGAAGATGTATAAAGGTTTTAGTGAAGAAGAAATAGATAAATATGAAGAATATTTACATGAATTATTAAGAATTTAGAAGAAAAAGGAAAGTGATAGATAATGGTAAATCAATTAATGAAATTATTGACAGAAGACTTTTAAATTTTTTACTAATTTAACAATAGAACATGTTTTAATTTCGTTGTTAGCTATAAGTATTACAGTGTATTAGGTATTATTCTAGGAATAATAATAAGTGAATATAGAAGATTTTTCAGGTTTAATATTAGGAACTGTCAATATACTTTTATACTATACCTTCAATAGCATTATTGGGATTTTTATCACTATCACAGGAGTTGGAAATACAACAGCACTTATCGCTTTAATAATATATGCACTTTTACCAATAATAGAAGTACATACACGAATTGTAAACATAAACCTTTGATTATTGAGGCATCAGAGGAATGGGAAGTACAAAATTACAGCAACTATTCAAGGTTAAATTGCCACTAGCATTGCCTGTTTTGATGTCTGGTATTAGAAATATGGTTACAATGACAATAGCACTTGCAGGTATAGCTTCATTTGTTGGAGCAGGAGGCTTTAGTTGCAATTTATAGAGGTATAACAACTAACAATTCAGCTATGACTTTTTCTGGAAGCTTTACTTATAGCACTTTTTAGCTTTGATTTTTGATTTTATATTAGGGAATTATGGAGAAAGATTGACTAATCATAAAAGAACAAAATATAAAGTGAATTTTTAAACTTATAATTTTTAGGGCTTTTTCATAATTATATTTGGAGCATATTTTTCTTTTAAATTCAAAAAAGATAAAACTATAAATATTGCAACAAAACCTATGACAGAGGGGCTATATCTTAGGACAAATGCTAACTGAACTTATTGAACAAGATACAGATTTAAAAGTAAATATGACAACTGGGGTTGGTGGTGGAACTTCAATATACAGCCCTGCAATGGTTAAGGGAGAATTTGACCTATACCCTGAATATACAGGAACTTCCTGGGAAGCTGTATTGAAAAAAGAAGGTAGCTATGATGAAAGTAAATTTGATGAATTACAAAAAGAATATAAAGAAAAATATAATTTAGAATATGTAAATTTATATGGTTTTAATAATACTTATGGTCTAGCAGTAAATAAGGATATTGCAGAAAAATATAATTTAAAAACATATAGTGATTTAGCAAAAGTCTCAAATAATTTAATTTTTGGTGCAGAATATGATTTCTTTGAAAGAGAAGATGGCTATAAAGAATTACAAAAAGTATATAATATGAATTTTTAAAAACAAATAGATATGGATATTGGGCTTAAAATATCAAGCTATGAAAGATAAGAAAATTGATGTTATGGTAATTTTACAACAGATGGACAACTAGCAATATCTGATGTAGTTGTTTTAGAAGATGATAAAAGATGTATCCATCATATAGAGCAGGAACAGTTGTAAGAAGTGAGATTTTATCTGAATATCCAGAATTAAAAACCAGTTTTAGAAAAATTAAATAATATTTTAGATGATAAAGACAATGGCAGATTTGAATTATCAAGTTGAAAGTGAAGGTACCAGAAGATGTTGCAAGAGAATATTTGCAAGAAAAAGGTTTATTGGAGGCTAAACAATGATAGAATTTAAAAATATTAGTAAAGAGTTATGGAAAATCAAGAAATAATAAAAGATTTTAATTTGACTATTGAATGTGGAACATTTTTAACTATCATAGGTTCATCAGGTTCTGGGAAAAACAACAATTTTAAAAATGATAAATGGTCTTATAAAGGCAGATAAAGGTGAAGTACTGATAAATAATAAAAATATTCAAGATGAAGATTTAATCGAACTTAGAAGAAAAAAATTGGTTATGTAATTCAAGGAAATATTTTATTTCACATTTAATCAGTTTTTGATAATATTGCTTACGTATTAAATTTAAAAAATATGATAAAAAGAAATTGAAAAGATAGTAAATGAAAAATGGATATGTTAAATCTTTCAAGAGATTTAAAAGATAGATCTGACAGATGAACTATCAGGTGGACAGCAACAAAGAGTTGGAATAGCAAGAGCCTTGGCAGCAAATCCCTGATATAATATTGATGGATGAGCCATTTGGAGCAGTTGATGCTATCACAAGATATCAGTTACAAAAAGATTTAAAGGAATTACATAAAAGACAGAAGCAACTATTGTCTTTTATAACTCATGATATAACAGAAGCTTTTAAAAACTAGGAACAAAGGTTTTTAGTATTGGATAAAGGAGAAATTCAACAATATGATATACCTAAAAATATTTGTTCTAATCCTAAAAATGAATTTTGTTAAAACAATTATTAAAAATGGCAGAGATGTAAGAGAAAAGAATTGAAAAATTTTTTAAAAATGATATAATTTAGACATTATAAAATTTAGAAATGATTTAATTAAATATGAAAGGAGATCAATTATGAAAATTTATGATTTTACTGTAAAAATAGAAAAAGGTGAAGACGTTTCTTTTAGAAAATTTTAAAGGAAAAAGTCTTATTGATTGTTAATACTGCAACTAGATGTGGATTCACTCCTCAATATGATGAGTTAGACTTTATACTCAAAATATAATAAAGATGGTTTTGAAGTTTTTAGACTTCCCTTGTAATCAATTTGAAATCAAGCTCCAGAAAGTGATGATGAAATTCATACTTTCTGTCAATTAGAATTACAAAGTTAAATTTGATCAATTTGCAAAAGTTGAAGTTAATGGTGAAAATGCTATACCACTTTTTCAAATACTTTAAAAAGAGCAAAAAGGATTTTACTGGTTTTGATCCCAAAGCATAAACTAACTTCTATACTTAATGATATGCTTTCAAAAATGATCCTGACTTTTGCTAAAAAGCCAGATATAAAAGTGGAATTTTTACTAAGTTTTTAGTAGACAAGTCTGGGAATGTTGTAGCAAGATTTGAACCTACTACAGGTGCAGAAGAAATAGAAAAAGAAATTAAAAATATCTGTGAACTACTCACGACTAACACTCTACGAGTGCTAGAGTCGAGAGCTTCATAAGATAACTGAAAAAGTAAGTTATCTTCTAAGAAGTTTGGTTTTAAAACCCTTATTCTTTTTGGCTAGTCCACGATAGCCACTACTGGATAAGACTTGCGTCTACACCGCTACTTTTATCTGTATATTATATTTAAAAAGAACAACTATACAGAACAGTGAATATTTTACAAGGCTACTGTTTACTAGCCTTAACTCCATATATTCAGTTGCTAATGTTCTAAGTATATTATACATTAAAATTAGTAAAATTACAAATTTTAGTACAATATTTTTCAATGTTGGTGTTATTCATACCCTACGAGTACATGTCTCACGACTAACACCCTAACGAGTGCTAGAGCCACGAGTGTTCTAACACATTTCATAAAATGAAATTAGCTCTTCTTAATAAGGAGCTTTTATGCTATAATATTTACATATAAATATTAAAATAAGGAGGTTGGATTTTGTTTAAAAATTTATTTCATATTATAAGCCTCATAAGAAAATGTTTTTAGATTTACTAGCAGCTTTTCTTATTTCTATTTGTGATTTATTCTATCCTATATTAACTCGTTCAATATTATATGATTTTTATCCCAAATAGAAAATTAAAACAATTTTTCTTTTTCTATTTATCTTGGCATTAATCTATATTTTTTAAAAATGCTATCTAATTATTTTTGTTGGCTACTATGGACATATTGTTGGAGTAAAATACAAGCAGATATGAGAAGAGATTTATTCAAACATATTCAAAATATGCCCATATCTTATTTTGATAAAAATCAGACTGAGGGATATTATGTCAAGGATAGTAAATGATCTGGTAGATATTTCAGAACTTGCTCACCATACCTGAAGATGTTTTTCATATCAGGTGTTCTAGTTTTAGGTTCTTTTTCTATCTAATTAATTTAAATCCTCTATTAACTTGTATAGTTTTTCATCTTTATTCCCATTTTAGCTCTACTTACTATTTTTCTTAAGAAAAGAGAATGATGAGAGCCTTTTGCTGAAACAAGAACTACTGTTGGTGCTATAAATGCAAATTTATCAAATTCTATTTCAGGAATTAGAGTGTCTAAATCTTTTAATAATAGTAAGTTTGAATTTAAAAATTTGAAGAAGGAAACTCTAAATATATCATTGCAAGAAAGGCAGCATACTTTTTGGTTAGCTGTTTTTCAAGGTGGAGTTTACTATATCATAGATACTCTTTATCTTGTTATGCTTTTAAGTGGAACTTTATTTACTTATTACAATAAGATTACTGTAGTAGATTTTGTTACATATATGTTATTTGTTAATTTATTATAACTCCTATAAAAAGGCTTATTAACTCAGTAGAACAATTTCAAAATGGAATGAGTGGTTTTAGAAGATTCTATGAAGTAATAACTGTTCCTCAGGAAGAAGAAGGAAAAATTGAAGTTGGAAAGTTAAATGGTAACATAGTCTTTGATGAAGTAACTTTTTAGATATGAAGAAAAATGAAAATGTTTTTTGAGAATTTCTCTTTAAATATTAAAGCTGGAACAAATGTAGCTTTAGTTGGTGAATCAGGAGTTGGTAAAAGTACTATCTGCCATTTTAATCTCAAGATTCTATGAAATTTTATCTGGTAAAAATTACTATAGATGACATAGATATTAAAGATATGACTTTATCTTCACTTAGAAAAAGAATATAGGGAATTGTAAGTCAAGATGTTTTTCTATTTACAGGAACTATAAAAGAAAAATATTGCCTATGGAAAATTAGATGCGACTGATGAAGAAATTTACAGAGCAGCTAAATATGCAAATATCCATGACTACATTATGACTTTAGAAAAAGGATATGATACTCAAGTTGGTGAAAAGAGGTATTCGTTTATCTGGAGGACAAAAGCAAAGAATATCTATTGCTAGAGTTTTCCTAGCTAACCTCCTATTCTAATTTTAGATGAGGCAACAAGTGCTCTAGACAGTATAACTGAAAGAAACATACAAAAATCTCTAGATGAACTTAGTGAAGGTAGAACAACCTTAGTGGTTGCCCATAGACTTACAACTGTAAGAAAAGCTGATGTTATAATTGTTATCACAAAAGATGGAATAGCTGAAATGGGAAATCATGATGAATTAATGAAGCTACAAAGGAATTTATTATAAGTTAAATCAAGTTTAAAAATAAAAAGTAAAAAAATAAGTGAGTTATGAATGGAAATTTTAGATAAAAAATTAAAGCAAGTGAGCCGAGTAAATGTCGGTATGTCTGAAGCCAACTTGTTGGCAATCTTAGAAAGTCTTAATGAACTTGTTCATTTAGAGTTTCTTACAGATACCGAATTTCTTAGAAGCACTTAGCAATTTATTGCTTAGAGCTTCTATGATGCAGAACATTAATTTTTATCATTAGAAATTTACTCAGTAACGAACTATTTTTACTTTTTATTAATTACAACATGTCTTTTTTAATATATTTTTATTTTTATTTTTATTTTTCAATGAACGTTTATATTCTCTAAAACTATTCCATCTATCGTGGAACCCACATCCATTGTTCTGGATGTTTTCTAATAACATCTTCCATAATATTTATTAGATATTGCACATTGTTTTGTACATCTTCCTTAAAATTACCTGTCTTTTTTCAATTCTATTTCATCTGTAACATAGATGGTAATTGTGTTATCATCATTAAAAGTGTTATGAGACAAGTAAGAAAGGTAAGTCAAACTTCAATGCCATTGATACTGCTCCACTAGGTGCTTTTTGTTTCCTTGCCAAAAGAAATTAACTATAGCTCCTTTTATCTCTATGGTCAGAAAATAGTGCAATAACTTTTTCTTTTCTCTCAATTTAGAAATTAAAACTCTACTTGTTCTTTCATTTTTCTATTACTTCCATATAATTTGCTTTTACCTCTAAGTTTTGTGATATAATCATTAATATATGGATTTCTTTTGCTTTTTTTAGCAACAGTAATAATTTTATTCTCACCTGTACAAACTGTACTTGCTTTCCATATTTCCCATGTGCATAGTAGCCGCCATAACACCCTTATCTTTTTACAAGCATTCAACATACTTTCTTGATTTATAATCTTTATGTTTTTTAGGATTCTTTAGATATTTATCAAACCATAATGAACATAAAAATGCCTTTTATCATTATTCTAAAAGATTTTTCTTGCAATCTTTTCAATTTCCTCGTCACTCTTTTCAGGAAAAGCCATTTTCAAATTCATAAGGGCTGTCATTCTTCTACTTTTAATTAATTTATATGTAAGATTTCTAAAAATCTCCAAACTTAAAATCTCAATTTTTCAGGTAATAAAAGTAATATAAAAAAATCTGGCAACAATATATTGAATAAAATACATAATAAAAATCTCCTTTAAGTTTTTCTAATTTATTATAACATATTTTACAGACTTGCTATTCTATAAATATGTTATAATATTCCATGAATAAAAATACTTTGGAGGTAAAAATGAAAAATTGGAATAATTGGTGCTATGCACGAAGAAATAGTTGAATTAAAAAGTTCAATGACTGATATAAATGAAATAGAAAATTAGTAATTTAAAATTCTATGAAGGAAAATTATGCTCAAAAGATGTTGTCTTAGTTGAAAGTGGTATAGGAAAAGTTAATGCTGCAATATCTACAACTCTTTAATTTCTAATTTTAAAGTTGACAAAATAATATTTACAGGAGTTGCTGGAGCAGTTAATCCTGATATTAAAGTTACTGATATTGTTATTGCCACTGATTTAGTTGAGTCTGATATGGACGTAACAGCTGGTGGAAACTATAAATTAGGAGAAATTCCTAGAATGAAAAGGTTCTAATTTTAAGGCTGATCCTTATCTTTTTACTTTGGCTGACTCAGTTGCTACAAAACTTTTTGGTTCTGAGAAAGTTCATAAAGGAAGAATTATAAGTAGAGATGAATTTGTGGCTTCATCTGAAAAAGTAAAAACTTAGAGAAATTTTTGAAGCTGAATGTGTTGAGATGGAAGGAGCAGCAGTAGCTCATGTCTGTGAAGTTTTTAAACATACCATTTATAGTTTTAAGATCAATTTCTGATAAGGCTGATGATGAAGCTGGAATGACTTTTTGATGAGTTTGTAAAAATTGCTGCAAAAATTCAAAATCAATAGTAGAAGGAATTTTATCAATTATAAAATAAAGTGGGAAATAGATGGAGGGAAAAATGAATATTGATGCTTTACTAGAAGAATTATATGCTTATTCTATGTTTAGTATAAGACTTGGTTTAGATAATATTAAAGAAATTTGTAAATACTTAGAAATCCTCAAAATTCATATAAGGTTATACATATAACTGGAACTAATGGTGAAAGGCTCTGTTTCAACAACAGTTGAAAGAATCTTAATAGATGCTGGATATCAAGTTGGAAAATATACTTCACCTCATATACTTGAATTTAATGAAAGAATATCTTTTAATGACAAATATATTAGCAATGAAGATGTTGCTAAATATTATGAAAAAGTTAAGAAGATTATTGAAGAACATAACATACAAGCAACATTCTTTGGAAGTTACAACTGCTATGATGTTTGATTATTTCAAAAGATATGAAAGCTGAATATGTAATTTTTAGAAGCTGGTATGGGTGGAAGATATGATGCAACAAATATTTGTAATAATATGTATCAGTGATAACTAATGTTAGCTTAGAGCATACAGAGTACTTAGGAGATACTATTTATAAAATAGCAACTGAAAAAGCTGGAATAATTAAAAACTGTCCTATACCATCTTTTGCTGACAATAATCCTGATGTAAAAAGCAATTGAAGAAGTTACAGATAAATATGTAAATGTCCTAGATAAATATAAGGATAGCACATATAAACTTGATTTTAATACTTTTTACAACAAATATAAATATAAATGGAAATATCTATGAATATTCACTTTTTTGGTGATTATCAATATAAAAACTTTTTATGTGCCTATGAAGTTGTAAAATACTTGGGTATAGATGAAAATATAATAAAGAAGCAATTAAAAAGGTTATATGGCAATGTAGATTTGAAGTATTCTTTTAAAAATCCTCTTGTGATTTTTGATGGTGCTCATAATGCTGCTGGTGTTGAAGAACTTATAAAAATTGTAAAACAACACTTTTCTAAAGATGAAGTTACTGTGTTAGTGTCTATTTTTAAAAAGATAAAGATAGGGTTTCAATGTTTAGAAAACTAAATGAAATATCTTCTAGTATAATCTTAACATCTATCCCAGACAATCCAAGAGCTTCAACAGCAAGAGAATTATATGATTATGTTGAAAATAAAAAGATTTTTGAATATGAAGAAGATCCAATAAAAGCATATAATTTAGCTTTAAGCAAAAAGAAAAAACTTACTATATGTTGTGGTTCTTTCTATATCTTAATTAAGTTAAAAGAGGGGTTAAATGGATAAAAAGAATACAAAACCATCAAATAGGGAGAAGCCTGTAAACAAAAAGCAAGAAGCTACAAAAAGAAAGAGAACTCTAATGCTAATAATACTAAAATAAAAGGTGAATACAAATACTACTCCAAAAGTTAAACCTAAGGTTAAGAAAAAACTAGTATAAATTTCCAAAAATTTCTTAACTTTATAGTTTTTTCTTGTATTTATTATTTTTACTTTCTTTATGTATAAAAGTTTCTAACCAAGAAAAAAGTTAGAGCAGGCTATGGTAGAAAATACAACTAAACAGAATACTTGCAGCTATGGATCTTAGAAATAATGAGATTCTATGGTGGAACTAAAAAGAAATTAAAAAAAGAAGAAAAAGTTCAAGAAATAAAAGAAGAAAAAAACTTGAAGAAGATGTAGTTGAAACTCCTAAAGAGCTACTAAAAGAAACAACTATTGAGAAGAAAAACTGAAGCTCTAGAAGAGAAGGCTCCTGTTGTAAATGATAAAAAGAGCTTAAAGCAGAAGCTAAAACTGAGAAAGAAGACTGAAGCTAAGGTTGAAGAAACTAAAAAGAGGAAAAGAAAGTTGAAAAAAACCTAAGCGAAAAGACAACTACTGAAAAGAAAAACTGAAGTTCCTAAAGAAGAGAGCTCCTGTTGTAAATGATAAAAAGAAGTCAAAGCAGAAGCTAAAACTGAAGAGAAAAATCTACTGTAAAAAGCTGAAGAAACTAAAAAGAGGAAAAGAGTTGAAAAACTAGCTAAAAAGAAGCTACTTCTGAAAAGAAACTGAGATTTCTAAAGAAGAAAAAGCTACTAAAAAGGTTGAAGAAGCTAAAAAAATAGAAGAAGGTAGAGAAACAGTCAAAAAAAGTTATGTTAGAGAAAGAAGCCAAAAAGAAGTTAAAAAGGAAGAAAAGAAACCTGAAGAAAAAGGCTAAAAACTGAAGAGAAAAAAATCTACTGTAAAAAGCTGAGGAAGCTAAAAAGAAGTGAAAGAAAGAAGAAAAAGCTACTCCTAAAAAGTTGAAGAAACTAAAAAGAAGTAAAAAGAAGAAATAAAGACTATTAAAACTAAAAAGAACCTGCTGAACATTTAAGTAATGAACAAGTTAAGGTAAAAATTAAATAAAAGAGATCAAAAGAGGTTGAGGGGACTTACACTCCTTAAAAACTATATGGAGATATGTACACATATACCACTGTTAGAGAAATTGCAGATTCATTAAATTTAGAAATATTAAATGAAGGAAATTTAGACTTAAAAATTGATATTCCTAATATCTATCAAATTGGTTATGAACTTGTTGGTTTTTAGATAAAGATAGTGATGAATTAAATAGATATATCAATATCTGTAGTTTAAAAGAATCAAGATTTATGACTACTTTTTCTAAGGAAAGAAAAAGAAAAAGTTATTTCAGAATATATGGCACTTGGTTTCCCAGCTCTAATCTTTTCAAAAGATGCTATTATAGCTGAAGAATTCTATTATTATGCTAAAAAAATATAATAAAAATATTCTCTTTAAGTAATGAAAAAGGCTTCTGTTACTGTAAGAAAATTAAAAATTTTTTCTTTCTAGAGCACTATCTGTTGAGGAAGAGTATGAAGATTATTCTCTTATGGAAATTCATGGTGTTGGAGTATTGATGACAGGTTATTCCAATGCTAGAAAAGGAGTTATGATAGAGCTACTTGAGAGGTCACCGTATGATAACAGATAAGAATCTTATCATACGTCGTGTTAGTGAAAATGATTTGCTTGGTTACAATGGAAAAAGAAAGTAAAAGCTAGGGCATTTTTATCTAGAAGATATACAAAATGGTTCTGTCGATGTTACAGATCATTTTGGAGTAAAATCAACAAGAATAGAAAAAGATAAATATTCTTATAGTTTTAGAAGAATGGAAAGAAAAAGAATTCTATGATAGACTTGGACTTGATACACAATATGAAACTTTTGTTGGTGAAAAAAATACAAAAGTTTGTTATACCTGATTAGAAAAGGAAGAAATATAGCTGTTATCATTGAAACAGCAGCTCTATCATTTAGATTAAAGAGAATGGGACATAATACTCCTTTAGAATTTCTTAATAAGTCTCAAGAAATAATACAAAAAGAAAAAGAGAGGGAAGAAAATATGAATACAAACAGTTTAGCAGTTACAAAAACTAATAAATGAATTTGACTTTAGAAGTCAAATATGGTAGAGATAAAGTGACAAGTACATATATAAAATCTTCTAATGTATACCGTCCCTCTTTGTCACTTATAGGATTTTTGATTTGATAGAAGAAGTTTCTAATATAGGTATACAAATATTTTCAAAAATAGAATTTAATTTCTTAGAAAAAAACTTTGTCCTACAGAAAGAATTAATAATTTAAAGAAGTTTTTATCATTTGATATACCTATGATAGTACTGACAGAAGATGCTAATGCTCCTGATTACTTCTTTGAATTAGTACAAAAAGTGGTCATATTTTAGCTATTGCTCCATATAAAAAAATCTTCTCAAATAATTGCAAAACTTTAATAACTACTTGGACTCTTTCTTCTCAGAAACAATAAGTGTCCATGGAGTTTTTAGTTGAGCTTTTTGGTTTTGAGTCTTACTTACAGGTAAAAAGTGGAATAGGAAAAAGTGAAACAGCATTAGAACTTATACATAGAGGTCACAGACTTATAGCTGATGACATGGTTAAATTCTATAGAGATACTCAAGGAGACATTGTAGGTAAATCAGCTGAACTTCCATTCTTTATGGAAATAAGAGGTTTAGGAATCATAGATATAAAAAAACTTTATATGGAATGAGTTCTGTAAGATTATCTAAAAGATTGGATATGATAATAGAGCTAAAAAGCACTTGATAACTCTGATTATATGTCAGCTCCAACAACTCATCTATATGAAGATGTACTAGGAAAACCTATTAAGAAAAAGAATACTTGAAATTTCTTCAGGTAGAAATGCTGCTGCCATGGTTGAAGTTATGGTTATGGACTATATGTCTGGTTTACTTGGTCAAAAAAATAAAAGAAAGGAAAATATAAATTGAAAGAATTTATTGAAAAATTTAAAGAAATAAAAGCTATTATCGAAGAAAATCAAAATATTATACTAACAGCTCATGTCAATCCTGATGGTGATGCTGTAGGGTTCAGGACTAGGTTTATTTCTTACATTAAAAAGAAAATTACAAAGATAAAAATGTTAGATTTGTTTTTACAAGATAGTATTCCTATACTACAAAATTTTTTAAAAGGGTTCTGAAGAAATAGAAACATATAATAGTGAAGAAAAATATTCAACTGATTTATTAATATTTTTAGATTCAGCTACAAGAGAAAGAACTGGAGAAACTGGAAAAAAATATAGAAGCAAAACTTAGTATTAATATCGATCATCATATGAGTAATCCAAGTTATGGAGATGTGAATTGTGTTATAACATATTCATCTTCAACTTCTGAAATCGTTTATCACTTTATCAAATATATGGCTTATCCGATAAGTTTAGCTACAGCTGAGGCTTTGTATTTAGGTTTGGTAAATGACACAGGAAACTTTCTCTCATAGCAATGTAAAAGTTGAAACTATGATGATGGCTACAGATTTAATTTCACTTGGTGTAAATAATAACTATATAGTAACTAATTTTTTAAACTCAAATTCTTATCAAACTTTAAAAATGTTAGGAGATGCCTTAACAAAGTTTGAATTTTTATCCTGAAAAAGAAATTATCATATTATTATTTAGATCAGACAACTATGCAAAAATATGGAGCTAAAAAGAAGACACTGAAGGTGTAGTTGAAAAAAATTCTATCGTACTATGAAGCTTCTGTTTCACTATTTTTGAGGGAAGAAGCTGATGGAAAAATCAAAAGGAAGTATGAGATCCAAGTATGAGACAAATGTCAATAAAATTGCTGCTCTTTTTGGTGGCGGTGGTCACTATAAAGCCGCAGGTTTTTCAAGTGATTTAAGCCCTAAAGAAATCTTAGATATTGTTTTTAAAAACTTAGATTGAGGTAATAAAAATGAAAAAAATAAAAATATTGGTCATTTTTAATTTTTAAGTCTCCTATTAATTTCTTGTGCTGAGAAAGAAGAAACTGCTGAAAAGGTTGAACAAATATTTTATACTGCTATGCCTAAGCAAGAGTATAATTTAAATCCTCAATCTTATACTGGAAATGAAAGAGCTTTAATAACTCAAATATTTGAAGGCTTAACTGAATTAAAAGATGAAGGTGCAAGATATGTTGGAGTTCTTAATATAGAGCATTCAGATGATTTTTAAAGAATGGATTTTTACTTTTAAGAGATGATTTAAAATGGTCTGATAATCAAAAATAACTGCTGAAACTTACCTTGAAAGCTGGTTAAATACCCTAGAAAACTCAAATTCAGATGAGATATATAAAATGTTTGTTATCAAAGGGAGCAGAAGATTTTGTTAAGAAAAAAACTAGACAGAAGTTCTGTTGGTATAAAAGTTCAAGAAAATAAATTGATTGTAACTTTAAATTCTTCAATTAAGAACTTTTGATGAATGGGTAAGTAATCCTATATTCTATCCAATCAGAGAAGAAAATGCTAAGCTAAGTCTTGATAAAAAGATTGTAAATGGTGCTTTTAAGGTTTCTACTACAATGAAGATTCAATTGTTTTAGTAGAAATGAAAAATTACTGGGATAATGTCAATACAAAAATTAAAAGAAGTCAATATTGCTCTTGTAGAGAATGATATTATGGCTTATGAAATGTTTCCTCGTAATGAAAATAGACTATTTTTGGAGAACCATTTTTACTCTATACCTTTTGATAGATTAGGACAAGTGAATACTTTACCAGAAAAAAATTAGTTTTTTCCTAGCACTAGATATTGGTATATCTCTATACCTAATGAAACTAATGAAAAGATATTTGAAAAGGCTGAATTAAGAAAGCTTATGTATGCTGTGAGTGATCCTGAATTTATGGGAAAAAGTTATAATGAAAATAACTCTCCTAGTATTTTTGAACATCCTCATCCTTCTTCAGAAGTTTTTAAATAAAGCTAAGGAAGACTTTGAAAAATTAAATATTAAATTCTCAGAGACTCTTATATAGCTTATTTTTTTCAGCTGATAATTTATTAGAAAAAATTACTATTATCAACTGTTAAAGAATGGGTAGGTAATTTTAAAAATTCCAATAAGAGTTAGTTCTAGTACTGATTCTCCTATAACTTTCAAAATTGAAAATTATTTAGTTGGAACAAATAATAAAAATGATTTATATCACTATATAAATTATAAATATAAAACTAAGATAAAAAAACAGATGAAGAATTCTTAGATTCTTTAGTTGTTATTCCACTTTTACAGGAATATAACACTGTTTTATCTCGTTCAAGTGTAAGAGGTTTAAATCTTACTCCCTAGTGGAGATTTATACTTAAAAGTACATAAATATGCAATAAAAGAAAAAGTAAAAAAATAGCTCGTTACTGAGTAGATTTTCTTAACGATGAAAAATCAAGAATTCGCTGTAAATTCGACCAACTCGCTATGCTCAGACATGTCGACATTTACTCGGCTCATTCTATTTGATTTTTCATCTAAAAATCTACATTCGTAACTCACTTATTTTTACTTTTTATTTTAAATATTATTTTTTTCTCTATGGATATGTATTGCATTAGCTTGATGTAAAGGTGTTACAGTTAAATCTGTAATTTGTATTTTATCAGGAAGATTTACAACATAAGCTATAGTATCTGCAATATCTTCTGCATATAGAGGTTCTATTCCTCCATAAACTCCATCTGCTCTTTCCTTATCTCCTTTAAATCTAACCAAACTAAATTCTGTATCAACAAGTCCAGGTTTTATGTTTGTAACCTTTATTTTTTTATCTATAAGTTCAGATCTCATTGAATCACTGATAGCTTTTTACAGCAATTTTGTTGCACAGTATATGCTACCATGAGGATATGCAATTTCTCCTGCAACAGAACCTATATTTATAACTGTACAAACTTTATCAGTCGCTATCATAAGAGGTAGTATTGTGTTAGCAATATATGTAAATCCTTTTTATATTAGTATCAACCATTCTATCAACATCTTCCATGTTGTATTCATATAGTTTTTCTAATCCAACTGCTAATCCTGCATTATTTACTAATATTTCTATTTTTCCATTCATCATCTAATGAATTTATATTTTTTCAAAACATCTGAATAACTTCTTACATCGAAATACTAAAGTTTTTTTACTTTAATTCCATATTGCTTTTTCAAGTTTCTCTTTTTAATTCATTTAAAATATTTTCTCTTCTAGCACAAATAATAAGGTTAGCTCCCATTTCAGCTAATTTTTTTCAGCTGTAGCTTTTTCCTATTCCAGAGCTTGCACCAGAGATAAATGCAATTTTCCCTTTAATATTACTTTCCATAACAACCTCCTATAAAAATTATTTATTTTAGAGAGTTTATCATCTCTTTAATTTCTGTGAATCTTTTCTTCAAGTATTCTTCACTTTCAGCATAAGCCCCTAGTGCTTCAATAGATGAATCCATATGATATTTTGCTTTATTTTTATCTCCTAAAGCTGCATAACAATAAGCTAGTTCTAAGTCTTCTGAATATGGTGCTTTTCCTTCTGCCATATATAGCCTTCTTGCTTCTAAAAGTTTTTTCAATAGCTTCTTCATATTTTCCTAATCTAGTCAGACATTCACCTAATTCCATATTTATCCATCTGTCTCTCTCACCTAGATCATATGATTTTCTTAAAAATTCTTCACCATTTTCATATTTTCCTAATAAATCATACATTTTTCCAATACTTGATAATAAATAAGTATCTGTCTTATATCTTTCTTCTTTTCATAAGCTTCTAAAAATACTTAAGAGCTTTTTCATACTCATTTAGGTCTCTGTAACATAATCCAAATTCAAGACTAATCCAAGCATCGTTTCTTCCAAGTGATCTAGCTTTTTGGAAGTATTCTAATGCTTTTCATATTCTCCTAAATTACGATAACAAAAAGCTATTTGAGAAATACAGTAGGTATCTTTACCTGCTCCTAAAGATTTTTTTCAAATTTTGAAATAGCTTCTCTATAGTATTCTAAAAACATTAAACAATAACCATACTCAATATAAAATTGAGGATCGTCTATTCCTATTTTTCAATTTTTTTCAAGATATTTTTAATTGTTCTTTATATTCTTGTCTTTCTCATAAAGATGTGCAATATTAGATAATACAAAAATATCATTTTTAAACTCTTCAAAATTTTTCCAACATTAAAGAATATTTCAATGCTTCTTCATTGTTTTTTAAAGCTTTTTAAACAATTAAACATATTAGCATATAACCAACTATCTTTTTCTTCCTAAAGCTTTCTACTTTTTTAAAAATATTCTATAGCTTCTTCATATTTATCAATATTTTTGATATATATAAGCTATTTCTGATAATACCCATGTTTTCTTATATATATCATTATCTAATTCACTGAATTAATTATTATTAGATAATATTTCAAAAGCTTCATCATATTTTCCTAATTCTTTATAGCACATCCCTATCTCAGCATTTTGTCCAAGCCACTTTATCACCCTAATTGTTGTGCTTTTTAAATATGCTTCTAAAAGCTTCTTTATATTTTTCTGCATTACGATATGCCCAACCTAGTTGTGAGTATATCAAGCATCTTCTCTACCTTGATTTTTAGCTTTTAAAAATATTTTGCTGCTTCATCAAATTGCTTTTAACTCTACCAAACAATATCCAAACTCAGAATTAATTGATGGATTATTCTTTTCTCTATCTTCTACTACTCTTAATACTTCTAATGCCTTTTTCATAATTTTTATCAGTAATATATGCTCTAATTAATTTTTCTACACGCTCAATATCTAGTTGCTCTACTGGAAGTATCTTAACTTCATGTATTATCTCTTGATATTCTTTTGATATTTTTATCCATTTTTACCTCTTATGATGGTTTTGATAAAACACTTATCATTTCCTTTATTTCGTCAAATTGTTCTTTTAAATGTTCTTCATTTTCAGCACGAGAACCTAAAGAATCTATAGATAATTTCATATGTTTTTCAGCTTTCTTTTTATCACCTAAAGCTGCATAGCAATAAACAAGTTCTAAATCTTCTAAATCAACTACATCTCCTTCTTTAAAGAAAGTTTTCTTGACTCTACAAGTTTTTTTAACAGCTTCTTCATATTTACCAAGCCTTCTCAAACATCTTCCTATATTGCATACATACCAGCTATTTTTTTGCTAATTTATAAGCTTTTGAATAGGCATCTAAAAGCATCTTTATATCTTTCTAAATCAAAGTATATATTAGCAACTCTTGACCAAATCCATTCATCTTTTCTACCCTAATTTTATAGCTTTTTCAAAATATTTAATGGATTCTTTTGCTTTATCATCATTATAAGCAAGTTCCCAAGCAATTTCTGAGTTAATCCACATATCATCTCTTCCTAATGCTTTTGCTGCATTCAAATAATATAAAGCTTCTTCAGCATTGGAATCATCTTTTTCTTCCAATAAGCCATCCAATTTCTGAATTGATAAATATCTTTTCTCCAGTATTATTACGTCTTTTATCTTTTTTTCAAGAAGCTCTAAAGCCTTCTTTAATCTTTCAATACCTTCATCATATTTTTCTAATCTACCTAAGCATTGACCGATTTCTGCATTAATCCAGAATCATCTCTTCCTAATTTTTCAGCTTCTAATAAAAAAATTCTAAAAGCTTCTTCATATCTATCCAGTTCATTATAAAAGCCAACCCTATATCAGATAATAACCAAATTTCTTCTTTATCTTCTTCATAGGCTAATAAATAGTATTCAAGAGCTTCCTCATACTTATCAAGATCTTTATAACATATACCGATTTCTGAATTAATCCAAGCATCATTTCTTCCAAGTTCTTTTTGCTTTTTAAATGATATTTTTAAAAGCAGTTTTTTCACTACCTAAAAAGACGATAGCAGAATCCTATTTGAGAATTTAAATAAATTTCTTCATTAAGTTCTTCTTTAACTTGAAGTCCTTTTTTTAAATTTTGTTATAGCTTCCTTATATTTTTCTAATCTCATTAAACAGAAACCATATTCTGTATAGAACCAACAATCTTTTCTTCCAAGTTTATCTATTTTTCTTAAGATATTTTAGTCCATCTTTATATTTTTCCTAGTCCATCATAAGTCCATGCTATTTCTGATAATAACCAAATATCTTTTTTATAGTCCTTGAATTTTTTTCAGCTAATAAATAATGTTCTAGAGCTTTTTAAGGTTTTCTAATCTCTTAAAACATATAGCCATTTGAATATTAATCCAAGCATCATCTTGTCCCTAATTTTTTTAGCTTTTTTTAAAATATTTTTAGGGCTTCTTCATACTTTTCTGTTCTTGCATATACTTTTCCATACTCTGCATTTATCCATTCATCTTTTTCTACCTAATTTTTACTTTAGCTAAATAATTTAATTCCTCATCAAACTTATCTAAAACACCATAAATCCAAGCTATTTCTGATAGTATCCAAATACTTTTTTCTCCATTTCTCTCATTTGCTAGTAAATAAGATTCCAAAAGCTTCTTCAATTTATCTATTTCTTTATAACAAATTCCAAGTTCAGCATTTATCAATCATCATCTCTTCCTAATTCTTTTGCCTTAAAAAGATGTTCTAATGCCTCTTCATATCTACCTAAAATACGGAATGTCCACCCTATTTGAGAATTGATCCAAATATCATCTCTTCCCATTTCACTCGCTTTTTATAAGTGCTTCTAAATTCTTCATATCTATGTTGTTCACCTAGACAATATCCAAGTTCAGAGTAAATCCATATTTCATTTCTTGGATCAGTTTTAGAATTGATAATAGATTTTAATAAATCCTCTGCTATATCATGAAAGCTTCTATTCTGTCATACATCCAAGCTAAATAAGAATATACTTGTACTTTATTATCTTCTGTTTTTATATAATTTTTTAGCTTTTAAAAGCATATTCAATAGCTTTTTCTTGATCTTCTTCAAGTTTATTCTTTGATAACTCTATATATATATTTAATAAATAATTTTTTTAATTTCATCATCATCTGGTCAATTTCATCAGCTCTTAAAAAAATATTTTTCTGCATTTTCATAATCATCTAGATAGTAATAAGAAAAACCTATTCTATAATTCCAACGTCTAGTATCTTTTTCTTCTGTTTCTATAGTTTTTAAAATTTCAATAGCTTTATTATATTCACCTATGTTGTTATATGCTCTACCTTGTTCACTTATAATTTGACTATTTAGTTGTTCAACTGGTAGTTTTTCTATCATATCAATTATTTCTTGATATTTTTTCTAAAATTATCTAAAAGATTCAATTTTTGTTAGTATTTCTTCTACTGTTTTCATTGCCTCACCCTTAAATGATTTCATATCAATAGTATATCTTATTTTTATTTTTTTCAAAAATTTATTGAAAAATAAGAAAAAAATAAAAAAATCAATTGTAAATTATTTCAACCTACAATTGATTTTTCATATTTAATTAATTTTTATTTACTTTACAGACTTCATAGATTCCTTCAATAGTATTTGCTAAAGTTTTATTGAATTCATCATCAGTTTGTTGAGCTGATAATCCTTCAGTTAATGCTCTTGAGAAACTTGCAATAACTCCTTTGTTTTTAGAAAGAATATCGTTAGCTTTTTCTCTTGAGTATCCTCCAGATAAAGCAACAACTCTAACTACTCTTGGATGTTTTGTAAATTCTTCATAGAAGTTTTCAACTGTTGGTAAAGTAAGTTTTAACATAACATTTGAAGTTTCAGGTAAAAGCATTAAGATGTTTTCTAATTTCATCTCTTAATATTTCTTCACATTCAACTTTATCAACATTGTTAATATCTACTTCAGGTTCTATTATAGGTACAAGTCCTGCTGCAACTATTTGAGCTGCAACTTCAAATTGTTGGTCAACAACTCTTGCTATACCAGCTGGAGATGCTTTTTTTAATAACTGAACGCATTTTTGTTCCAAAAATATGTCTTTTCATTAGCTTTCTTTAAAAGATCTGCTAATCCTGGGTTTTGGTTTCATTGTTTGAACACCATCAGCATCTAAATCATTAAGTCCTTTATCTATTTTTAAGAAAAGGTAAAATTCTCTTTTTCTTCCCATAAGAAATCTGCTGTATATTTTTCCATCTATTTTTGCTATCCATAGTTTGTTCAAATAAGATAGCTCCTAAGATTTTTCTTCATTGAAAGCAGGGCTTTTAATGATTCTAGTTCTCATTTTATGAATTAAGTCGAACATTTCTGCATCGTTTGAGTATTGATCTTCATTAACACCATATAATTTTAATGCTTTTTGAGTGCTTCCTCCACTTTGATCAAGTGCAGCAATAAATCCTTTACCATTTCTCATTTTTTCTAATTTTTCGTTCATTATCTCACTCCTTATTATTTATAAATATTTAACAAAGTAATTTTTGTCACATATAATTTGCTACCTATACTTTACCATATTTTTATTATTTTTCAAATGAATATTTTTAATTTTTCTTAAAATGCTTTTAATTTGTTTCAAAAACGATTACTAAAGTATCAATAAAAAAATAGATATTAGTTAGATTTGTTATCATTTTTATTACTTTTAAGCTAATAAGTCATTAAGATTTTTAATAAATTCAACAGGATTTTTCTATACTAAATCCTTCTAAAAGAGTGCTTGATTATACAATACATCAACTAGTTTATTGAGTTGTCAGTTCCTTCAGCAGCTTTTAGCTTATCAAACAACACATGTTCTGGATTGATAGCAAGTATTTTTCAGCCTTAGGAGCATCGTTATTATTAGTCATTTCAGATAAAGTTTTTCCATTTCTAGACTAAGTCCACCTTTTTGCAAGAAGAGCTGAAGCAGAGTTACCTATATTGTTACTCAATTCAACTTCATTTACTTTATCTTTTAAAAATTCTTTAGCTTTTTCAATTAAAGTCTTATTTTCATCAGCTATCTTTTTAACTTCTTCTTCTTTTTCTTTATCGTCAGACAATTTAAAAATCAGACTATTTATAGATTTAAATTCCTTTCCTGAGTAATCTCTCATTGCCATTAAAGTGAATTCATCTATCTTATCTGTTAAGATTAAAACTTCTCTTCCTTGTTCTTTTAGTTTTTCCATTTTTTGGTAGAGCTTTTTACCGCATCTATGCTTTCTGCAGGAACATAAAAGAATTTCTTTAGTTTCTCCCATTCTATCCACATACTCTTTTCAATGTAGTGTATTTATCATCATGTGAAGATATGAAATATCAATAAGTCTTGTAATTTTTCCTTGTTCATACCAAACATATCTTGAACTCCACCTTTGATACATCTTCCAAATTCTTTCCAAAATTCTATATTTTTTTCTCTATCGTTTTTAATACTTTTTCTAACTCAGAAATTATTTTCTTTTCTAGAGTTTTTAGAGATTGCTTGTAATTCACTGTTTTTGTTGTAATATTTCTCTTGAAATATTAAGTGATAACTATCACAATCAACAAGTCCTGAGATAAAAATTAAAATATTCAGAATTAAATCTTACATTTTTCCATAATGAATACATTTTTAGTATATAGTTGTAAACCTCTTTTTAAAATTCTTTGTGTAGTAATCAAAAGGTAATTTTTTTAGAGTATGAATAGTAAGGCATTATATTCAATATTACCTTGTACTTTTAAATTAATATGAAATAAAGGGATCATTCCAATCGTGAAAAGTTGCTTTGTAGAACTCATTATAGTCCTCATCTTTTAACTCTTTTTATCTCTTTTCCAAATAGGTTTAGTTGAGTTTATAACTTCATCTTTAAAGTAAATTTCATATCTTATATAGTTAGAATATTTCTTTACTAAGTCTTTTATTTTTCCACTCTTCTAAAAAATTCACTATATTCTTCTCCATCTTTTTAAATGTAAAGTGATTTCTGTTCCTCTATTTTCTTTTAGATATTTCTTCTATCTCATAGTTTCCATCACCTGAAGATACCCATTTTACTCCATTTTTCTGAATAAGGTGATCTTGTTTCTAAAAGTAACTTTATCTGCTACAATAAAAGCTGAATAGAAACCTACTCCAAATTGTCCTATATATCTATATCAGCTTTCTTAGCTGCTTCTAATTGTTCTTTAAATACTTTTTGAACCTGATTTTGCAATAGTACCTATATTTTTCATCAACTTCATCATAAGTCATACCAATACCATTGTCTTTTTATAGTCAAAGTTCGATTATCTTTATCAACACTGATTTCTATTTTAAATTTATCATCTCCTTTCAAAAAGCTCATTATTTGTCAATGACTGAAATTTTAACTTATCTATAGCATCATTTGGCATTAGATATTAACTCTCTTAAAAATATTTCCTTATTTGTGTAAATTGAATGTATCATTAGATTAAGCAGTTCTTTAGTTTCTGCTTTAAAGATTTTTCTTCTTTTTCTCATTTTCTTCCTCCTTTTTAGCACTCCTATAGAGTGATGGCTAATAATTCATATAATATATACCATAATTTTTACTTGTCAATAAAAATAAAAGTGAAAATATCATCTTCACTTTTATCTTTTATTTCTATATATTAACTTTTATATTATTCTTCAATTATGTATGCTGCAACTATTTCAGCATAATAAGCTGTATGAGGATCTCTATTTGCTCCAACAAAAGTTCCATCTACATCTTGTGGATAATCTTTTTACTATATCTTCAGGTAAATTTTCTAAAACTTGTTTTTGTTTATATAGAACTTTACACTCTAAAGTAATAGGTAACTCTTTTTATAGCTGGAGATGATACTATATCTAGAATCAACAAGAGTTAGATTAGCTTCTTTTTATTTTATCTATATTTCTCCCACTTTTTGTTCCAGCTATACCCAAAAACTTTTGAATCTATTTTTTTCAAGTGGAATATTTATGTGAAAATTTAGTGCTTTGTCTAAAATAGCTTTTGTATATCTATTTTCTCTAATGTAAGTAGTAAAAAGTACTTTATTCCACTCAATTCCTAAAAGCTCCCCAACTGATAACCATAGTATTTACTTTTTCATCATCTTTTTACAGTTAAAAGTACTCCCTTTGATAATGCCTTTAAAATTTTAGATGAATAATCTAAAACATCAATCTTCTTTTTAGTCATAATATCCTCCTCTAATTAGCTCTAAAAAAATTTATACTACTTGTATAGTATAATTTTTGATATTATTAGTCAACTTTTAAAAAGCTGAATCTTTAGTTAAAATACGTCTCTTAGTATTATTAATAAGCATCTAAAAATATAATATTGACATTATCTGTATATATGGCTATAATGAAAAATTACAACTAATACAATCTTTTATTAGGGAGAAAAATGATTATTGGTATTGATATAGGTACACACATATAGTTACAGGAGTTTATGATGATAAAGGTGAATTAATTTCAACTTTTAGACTAGCTACAAATGATAAGATGACAGAAGATGAATATTTCTCATATTTCAATAATATTACAAAATTTAATAATATTTCTATTGAAAAAGGTTGATGCAATTCTAGTTTCATCTGTTGTTCCCAAATATAATAATAACTTTTCCAATTTTTGCAAGAAAAATATTTTCAAAGTTGAAGCAATAATAGTTGATTTAGAAAAGAAAATTCCTTTTACTTTTGCAAAGGAATAAATTACACTGGTTTTGGTGCTGATAGAATAATAGATATCACAGAAGCTATGCAAAAATATCCTGACAAAAATTTAGTTATTTTTGACTTTTGGTACTGCAACAACTTATGATGTATTGAAAAAGGAGTTTATATTGGTGGAGGAATACTTCCTGGTATAGATATGTCTATCAATGCTCTATATGGAAATACAGCTAAATTACCTAGAGTAAAATTTACTACTCCTAGTAGTGTTTTTAGGTACTGATACTATGAAACAAATACAAGCTGCAATATTCTTTTGGTTATGCAGGACAAATAAAACATATCATTAAGAAAATTAATGAAGAATTGGGAGAAGAAATTTTTGTTTTAGCAACTGGTGGTTTTGGGAAGAATTTTATCAGCTGAAATTGATGAAATTGATGAATATGATGCTAACTTAAGTTTAAAAAGGATTATACACACTATATATGTTAAATAAATAAGCTATTCATGAAGAAAGGGAGATTTTTATGGAGAAATTTAAAAGTTCACAAATATGAACCACCAAGACATATAGTTGATTTTTCATGTCGCTGGTTTTTGCTTATTATGATGGTTTAGATGTTCTGAACCTCTCACGACTCAAAGTCATAAGGTTCTTAAGTACTATTTGGTTTCTTTTGAATATCTAGTATTCAAATATAGCTAATTTCCTTAAGACTTTGATGGACAAGCTCTCCATTGAGAACATTTGCGTCCTGTTGGCACGGTTCAAAACCATTTAATTTTGGCAGTGAATATCTTTTGCGAGGTTACTGCATTTTTCTATACCTCAACCTTATATGTCCAGTTTCCAAAGTTCTTAGATTAGTATACACTAAAACTAGTAGAAGTGCAAATTTTAGTGCAACATTTTCAATGTTGGTGTTATTCATACCCTACAGTACATGTCTCATGGCTAAAGACCACGAGTATTCTACACTTTATTAATAAAAATTGTAACTCACTTTTTCTTTAAAATTAATTAATAGTCTTTATCTCTTTTTAAGGACAGCTTCTAGTTTTCATAATTGACATTGACCCCATCATCTAAATCTAATATTATCTTTTTGTTCAGCAATATGTTTTTACCTCATTAGCATATTCTCTTAATTCTTTTAACAAAGATATCAAGATCGCTTTTAATTCTTTTTCAACATTTTTCTTTCTTTTTGCACTTATGTCTTCATCATATAACTGTCTCTATAAATTTCTCTTTTGTTTTCAATCATTTCTTGATAATGAATCAAACTAATCTGACTCTCACTCTTGCAACTGTTAAGGTTCATATCTATGCATATAGAATAGACAAGAAAAAGCATTTTTCTTTCCACTATTCATCAACCAATAGATAGGTCTCTTTTGATATCTTTGTAAAATGATCTGCATAGAAATCTTTAATAAAAATATATTCTGATAATTTCTTCAGCAGATTTATTATCTTTATTTCTAAGTGCTTCTGCTATGAAAGTTAGATTATCTTTTAAACTTTCTTCTCCATAAACAAATTTTACAAATTCTTTTACTCTTTCAACTATATCATTTGAGAAATCTTTTTCAGCTGTTATTGGTAGAATTCCAAATTCATCGGAAGAAATTCTGTCAACTTCTTGTCTTAGCTCTCCATTAGCATCTTTAACAAGGAATTTGTTGAAGATAATTCTAATACATCGTCACTATTTGCCATAATAAGACCTGGCTTATCTGTTGAATATCTTCCCATAATGCATCCAATAGCATAAGATAAAATTGTTTTTACAAGTTCATCTTTATTAAATTCTAAACTGACTCCTCTATCATATAGATATTTTTTCTGACTCACTAGAAAATTCCTTTAGCTTTTACTATTATCTATCTCAACATTTTTAGCTTCTTTCTTTAAAATAGTAATATCATCAAAAAGAAACTTTTTCATCCATTTCATCTTGCAATTCATAAATTTCAATGAAGAGTCTATTTAACTCTTCTTCATTTTTATGAAAGTTGAACAAAATTATCTCCAATGAGAACAATAATTTTTCAAAAAGCAGTTCTTAAATCTTTTCCATCAACTAAAGATAATTTTTCAAAATCCCAGAAGTTTCTCTAGAATCCCATTCTTCTTTGGAGATATCTATATTTTTGTTGAAGTAAACTATTAATTTTTCTTATTTTCAATGAGTATCAGGAAAAATTATAGGTAATTTCAGTATCTCTCTACTGGACTATTTAAAGTAGGATTTATTAAATTTATACAAAATATAGAAAATTTAGTATTTAAAAATGCAAGTAAATACTCTAGATCAACTTTTTCATTTTGAAGAAATATAGTTGGAGCTCCCGAATTATATTTTGAATCTTTTCTTTTTATTCTGTATGAAGGAAGTAAAGTTAGATTTCCCCAAGTTATTCCTATTTTATTTTTCAAATTTTAAATTGTACATACCCCATGAAATTTATATTCCTCTTTTGCTTCTTCACTCCAATTAATAGTACTTTCCAAATTTCCATACCATTTTCTAAATTCTCCCCTCTGTTGCATAAAAATACTTTCTATTAAAGTCTATACTTTTTATTTCCCAAAAGAAACGTAGATATTTTCCATCATTATGTGTCTTTATTCTTCCTCCAGATTCTGTAAACTCCCCCAATTTTTGATTTTTCAAATATCTCTCTTATCTTATCACTAACCAATAAGCTATTGGACTTCCTGGTATTTTTCAAAATCTTTTTGTTTAGCTTGAAAAATAATTAGCTTTATTAAAAATTCTTCTTCTTTTAAGTCAGCATTATTGTAATCAACTAATCTTAGATATGTTCCATCATTCTTTGGACTTTTTCTTTTGGCTTACCCAAGCAACTGTTGATCAACTTCTCCACCTATTTCTGAAAAAAAGCTCTTGTCCCTAAATGATTTAAACTTTTAATTTCAGTTTTTTCTATAATATTCTTTCTTAAATTTTTCAAAAGATGATAAGAACATCCATGATTGCATAGTTATCATGAAGTGTAGCAATTTTTCTTTGTAAATTCATTACATCTTTCAATAAATACTGCAAATAAATCACTTTTAGTATCCTTTATAATTCTCTTCAACATAAGTTTTTAAGTTTTGGGCTAAATCCTTTTTCCACCCATATATGGAGGATTAGTTACAACTGTTTCATATTGATTTAGCAAAGTTATATGTTGTCTTATTAGACTTTCAATAAGTTCTAAATCCTCTTCTATATTGATATCTAATTCATCTTCATTAAATATCAATCTTCCTTGTTCGTTATTATTAAAACTTTCTTTTAATATATTAAATTCTCTTTCTAATTCTTTATCTATAGTTTCTAATTTTAAGATACTCCATATTCTTTTGCATCTTCAAAATCTTCTATTATCTTGTTAAGATTATTTAGGTTATTGGCTTTTATTCTATTTTTAACTCTTTTCAGATAAACTATTACTTTCCTCAATTATTAAGGTATTCAATTTAAAAGTTTCTTCTCTTTTCAATACTGAGAATAGTCTTGAGAATTTTTCTCTTGCTTTCATCATAAGTGCAAATGAAGCTAATTGTCCTGCTCTTTTCATCTATTTCTAAACCATATAGATTATTTTTCAATATTGATAATACTGTATCTTTTGTACTCCAACCAAGATTTTCATACATTTCAAATAGTAAGTCAAAAGCATAAACTAAGATATGTCCACTCCCCATTGCTGGATCTAATATTTTTACATCTTCTATCTTTATTTTCTCTGAGTTTTTATCTAATTCAGATTCTATATAGTATTTCCAGTTATCTTTTAAGTTTTCATTTTATTCCAGTTGACTCTAGAGCAGAGTTTTTCCTAATGAGTTTTCTACCATATATTTTACTATCCAATCTGGAGTAAATAACTGTAGTTACTGCTGGTACATTCTCTTTTGATATTCTTTCTTTTTAGCAAAAATTTCATCTTTCTTTTTCTGAGTTATAGAATTGATAAAGCCAACCTATTAATTCTATTGGAGCTTCTTTTCCTATTTCTTCTCTGATTCTTACTAATAGAGTTTTCTAATAATAGACCTGTTGGAAATAGAATATCTGAATAAGTCCCTTTTTCTTAAACATAAATGGCATAATAGCTGATAATTCTTCACATTTCTCTTCAACTAAAATAGAATACAGTTTTCTATTGAGTTTGCTGTATTTTCATCTCTTAAATCATGTAATTCTTTTTTTGTAATTCACTATCTAAATTCTTAAAAATTCAAAGTCCTAATAGTTATCAATTATTCCAGGTTCATTTTTAAGACCATTATTGAATATCATTTTTCATCTATATATTCATTTGCTTCCATAAATGCTAGAGCAGTAAGTCTATTAAACCAAGTATACGCTTTCTTCTACAAGTTCTTCATAGCCTACTTGTTTATATTTTCTTACTAAACTATTGTAGCTTTCCCTTAGGTAAAAAGACTTCCATTGTTCACTTCTCTTCCTGCAACTTTAGCTTTTTCTATTCCATTTTTAGTTATTCCAAGAATATCAAGCCTTGTTCTCATTTTTCCATTAATTCATTTCTGGCTTCTATTGCCAAAAAGTTTTAAACTAGTCTTATTCATCTCTCCACATATTATTTTTTAGCTCTTTTTCTATTATATATTAGCTATATTTTGTTGCAAATTTCTATAAAAAAGAAAAGGATTTTTAAGTTTTAATTCTCAAAAATTCTCTTAATTCTATCAGGTCACAGTCTAAACTTTATTTTTTCTGCTTTTAAAGCATGGTTTTTGAGCAATAATATCTAAAAATACTAGTGGCTCATTTTTTCATTACGAAGTCCATAAGATTGATTTGGTCTCAGCAATAGTTACATCTCCTGCTTTAACTACTGTTTCTTTTCCTGAACCATCTGTAAAGATTCCTTCCCTGAAATAATGATGTAAGTGTCTTCATTATTTTATGAGATGCACTCCTACGATTCTCCCTTATTTAGTGTCATCCAACCTATTTCTTTGATAGCTTCATCTTCAGTAGCTATATCTCTAGTAAAGGCAAATTTTCCATGTAAAGTTCCGTTTCCTCCTGCTACATTTTTGTTTGTCTAATGCTATCAATTCTTCCTTCTTATATACTTGTTTTTAAAAAATTGGATTTTTCTTTTGCACTAGCTACTCCTGTTAAACATCTCGATAAGCAATGTAGAAAAATAGTAATTTTTCATAAAAATTCCTCATAAAAAGTTTTATATTGTATGTGTATTTTTATATGGCTTTTTCATCGCTAACTCATTAAACTTGCAACTCCATTTAAGTCTAAACCTGCAAAACAATCTTCTTCATTTTTAGCATTTTTAACTTATAGTATGCTGCCTCAGCTATCATAGATACATTATCTGTACATAGTTTCATACTTGGATATATAACTTTAATTCCTTTTTCAGCTGCTTTTTCTGTAAGTTGACTTCTCAATAGAGAGTTTGCAGCAACTCCTCCTGCAAGCATAATAGTCTTTACATTTTTTTCAATAGCTGCATCTAAAGTTTTATCACAGAATATCTACAACTGTTCCTAAGAATAGACCGCTAGATCTTCTTTTTATATTCTTGATTTTTCATTTTCATATTATTATCGAAAATTTATAATAGCAGTTTTATTCCTGAGAAACTAAAGTCAAATCTTGAAACTTTAGGCTTAGTAATCTTTAAAAGTTTCTATCTCCCTTATAGTACATCTTATCTATAACAGGTCGCCAAGATATCCTAGTCCTAAAACTCTTGCAACTTTGTCCAGCAGCTTTTCTCCAACTGCATCATCTAAAGTTTCACCTATATTAGTAAATTTATGGTTTTCATCAATATGAGATAATATTTGTATGTCCTCCAGAAACAACAAGTGAAATACAAGGTAATTCTACTTCATGTTCTAAAAGTTTGCATACATACTGACCTTTTTATATGGTGAACAGGTATAATAGGGATATTTCTTGCATAAGACAGTCCCTTAGCAAATGAAAGTCCTACAAGTAAAGCTCCAATTAGTCCTGGTGCATATGTCACTGCAATATAGTCCACATCATCTAGAGTAATCTTTGCTTGTTCTAAACTTTCTTCAAGGACAGTAGCTATATTTTTAATATGTTGTCTTGAAGCAATTTCTGGAACAACTCCACCATATTCTTTATGAATTTCAATTTGTGAAGAAATATTATTTGATAAAATTTCTTTTTCCATCTCTTACAACTGCAATAGAAGTTTCATCACATGACTTTCTATACCTAAAATAATCATTCTTCTTCTCCTCTTCTATTGAAGATATAGCTTTTAATATCTCCATATAAAGCCTTTCCTTAAAATACTTTCAATTTTCTTTTGCTTTTCTTTATTACCCTAACATACCAAAGTTGCTTTATTTTTCAATTTGATTATCCTTATCATCTTCTAAAATTTCAGAGATAATTTCTCTATCAACACCCATTTGACAGAAAATAAAAGATAGTTTTTTAGCTCCATAATTAGAATGTTGACTTGCATAAAGACTTCGCTTTTTCATAGTCATCTAATAGCCTTTTTCTTCAAAATCTTCTACAACATCTTCAACTATATCTGCCGTCCAATTTTTCTATCAATTTATTTTTAATTCTTTTTAAAGTAATCTCTTCGCTAACATATTGTAAGCTGATAATTTTATTCTAAAATATATAAGAGAATAGAAAGTCTCGTCATCAAGACAAGTCTTTCCATTCAAATCAAACTTAGCAATCATTTCTTTAGTTAAATAGATAATTTTATCATTTTCAAGGAAAAGTTTATTTCCTTAATCGTTACTGTCTTCATGAATCCTCATCTAATTCATCATCATCAGTATCTACATCATCAAAGCAAGTTCCTTTTTAGATTTTTCTTTTTCTTATCAACATACGTGGAGATAGCTTCTTAAGTCTGCTTCAACTGTCTAATAATTCTGGATTTGATTCTAATTCTGTTCTTACTTTTTCTTTCCTTGACCTATACTTTTGATCTCTAAAGCTAAACCAAGAACCAGCTTTAACTATTATATCTCTTGCATAGCTGCATCTATAATTTCTCCTACTCTTGAAATTCCTTTTTCCATATAGTATTTCAAAAGCTGCTTCTTTAAATGAGGTGCAACCTTATTCTTAGATTACTTTTACTACAACTTCACTTCCTATTGGATCGTCACCTTGTTTTTACAGTACCCATTTTCTTAACTTCTAGTCTTACTGAAGCATAGAATTTGAAACTTTTTCCTCCTGTAGTTGTAGTTGTTGTCCATAAGTTACTCAATTTTTCTCTGATTTGGTTAATAAAAAAATCATTGTAGTCTTATATTTATTAAGGTTTCCTGTTAATTTTTCTTAAACCTTTTGACATAAGTCTTGCTTGTAATCCCATTTGTTGATCAGACATTTCTCCATCTATTTCTGCCTTTGGAACAAGAGCTGCAACTGAGTCAATAACTATTAAATCAATAGCCCTGAGTCTAACAAGGTATCTGCTATTTCAGTGCTTGTTCTCCATAGTCTGGTTGAGATATTAAAGTTCATCTATATCTACACCTAAAAGCTTTTGCGTAAACTGGATCTAAAGCATGTTCAGCATCGATAAATGCAACTGTTCACCTTGTTTTTGGCTTCAGCTATGATATGCAAAAGCAAAGAGTAGTTTTACCAGAACTTTCTGCTCCATAAACTTCATAATTCTTCCCTTAGGTACTCACCAATTCCTAAAGCTATATCCAAATTTATACTACCTGTTGGGATAGATTCTACATTCATAGAACTCTTTTCTCCCAATTTCATAATAAGCTCAGCACCAAAACCTTTTGTAATCGCTGCCATTGCATCATTAACGGCTTTTGTTTTCCTTCTTTATCAGTTATTTTGAATCTGAGGGTATTTTTATCTTTTTGCTGCCATTCTTTTACCACTCCTTGCTTTCTATTATTTTTAAAAACTTTTCATAACTTAATTCTTTCATACATTTAAAATGTTTTTGGGACAAACTTTTATCACCATGTAAACTACAGGTGTACATTCAATCTTATTATAGACTAAAATATCATTTTTCCAAAAATCAAACATTCCCTGGACTTGTAGGGTCCAAATATTACAAATGTTTTCAACTTCACCTCTTGCGATATGAAAAGGTCCTGAATCATTTTGTAGTAAAAATCTTGCCTGTGATAGTAGAGCTCCTGTCTCCTTTTGAGACTTTAATTTCCTGCTAAATTAACAGAATTTTCACTTATCTTTCTCTATTGTATCACATCTTTCATAATCTTCTTTTGCCACCAACTAAAATTATTTTTGCCATAAGTTTCATATAGTTTTTGCTAGTTTTCCAAAAGCCTTCCACTGTCCACTTTTTAGTTTCTTTTGAAGCACCAACTGCCAAAGCTATCTGACCTTTATATTCTTCAAATTTATTTTAATTCAGGTTCAAATGAAAATTTAAATCTTCTCCTGATATTTTAACTCAAAAATCTTTAAAAGCTGAAAAATAATTTTTAACTATAGTATTGTCAACTTCATATTTAATAAGTTTCATATTGACCAATATAGATTTCCAAAAGCTCTTTTCTTATAGGGTATACGATTTTGCATTGTAAATTTACTCAAAATAAATGTAATTATTTTGAACAGGAAACTTAGAGTAAATCGAATACATAGTCATATTTATTTTTGAAAGTTCTTTAGTAAACTTTATTAAATTTGATAGACCATCATTTTTCTTTATTAAAGAGCAGAAGATTATCTACATAAGGCGATAAAGCTTGTGCATCTTTAAATTTGTCTATCACTAAAAGAAATCAATTGTACTTTCGGGATATTTTTCTTTTAAATGCTTTTAACACTGGGTTGTAAGTATTACATCTCCTATTGAACTTAACTTTATAAACTAATATTCTTTTTCGATTTTTCCAATTTATTTTTCCTCTAATTATATTTTTAATTTTTGAGTTAAATATTTTCTAAGTAACATTGCACCTTTGTACTGAGACCTCACGACTGGCATTATCTCTCCTTAACAAGTTAAGGAGCTTAGCCAAGTGTCGCAGGGTTCCAAAATCTTCTAAAAATATTTAAAATTTTCTAAAGTTTGATACTACACTACCCTTATTCTTTTGGGTGTGTTCAGCTCACCTCTATTGTATAGGACTCTTAAGTCCACAACTTTTACTTTTTCTTGAATATTTAATGTCCATTACAATCTGCATTTATGAGTTTACCTGTGCTTGTTTGATATAGTCCTCTTTTATTCTTTTTCCACTGAATATATATTCTTATGATTTTTCTTTATCATATATTGAATTTCATCTCCATCAAAGAAACTTGCTTTTGATGTATAACTTTCTTCTTGTAGTTTGAATTCTATTCCATATAGTTTACATAGATATATTAATTTATCTCTTAATTTTCCATACGGTATATTTACATAAAGTTTTTGATTATTTATACTCCTATATTTGAATCTTTTGAAAATCTTCGTTATATCCTAGAACTAGTTTTTCCTATATCATTATTAAGACAATAATTTACAGCTGTTCTTACTGCTTTTAAAAGATAATCATTTATATGATTATTTCTCTTTCTAGCTATTCTTTTTGTCTCAATGTTGTTCGCTCAATCTTTTGCTTATCTTTTATACTTTGTAATTTTGCATTTATCTTGTTATAGTATTGATTTTGTTGATTTTAATTTTCTACCATCTATTATGAATGAAGCTCCAGTATTTGTAACACAAGTACAAAAGATTGTTTTATACCTAAATCAATTCTAGTGCATTTTCTTTATTTAATTCCTTTGAATTTCTTTTTACTTCATAAGTATATTGAATTTCAAAGTACCTAGAATGTTGTTTTGGTATTATTCTAATTTCTTTTATCTTCTTGTCTTTTAATACTGGTGGTAGTTTTTATTTGCGATTTCTTATGTGTCTTTCTAAATGAATTTGAATAAGGAACTATCAGCATATCATCTTTAATCTAACAAAAACCTATAACAAGAGTTGTAAACCATCTTTATCAAGATAATTAGGTAATTTATTTTACCATTATATTGACTATTCTTATAAGTTTAAAAGTGCAAAGAATGATTTAAAACTTTCATCTGCTTCTTTTAAAAATTTGTTGAGCCATATTAGAATTTAACTTGTAATTCTCACTATTTTTAAGCATTTTATAGTTTTCATTATAGCTTAAATACTTTTTGTGTTAAAATAGTGTTTGCCTAACATTGTATATAGCTTGATTCTTTAAATTCTTAGCTATATGGCACAAATATTTAAATTTTTAAACTCTTTTTACTAAGATGTTTTACTTGTTGTTTTAATGTTAAATACATATATAATCACCTCCTTTTCATCAGAGATATTATATCATATATTCTACATTTTATCTACTAAAAAGTATTTTTATTTATTTTTAAATATTTTTAAAGTTTTTAAAACCCCACAACAGTGGGAAGCGTCGTTCACATAAGTTCGCTACTACTTATGCAGTTCTCAAAGATTTTGTATCTTATGAACTTCTTGTTATCTCATAAGCTAACAGACTATCTCATCCATAGTGTATCCCAACACCTTAGGCGAAACCACTTCCAATACCAATCGCTTGTACTGTACTCCCTCACGAGGATGGTCGTTGAACTTTTCCTCTCTCAGGCTTAGCTGCTGATTGTCTATTATCATAATGTTTAGAGTTTAACCTTGCACCATCTGAGTATATTTTTCTGCTCCTCGCCATCACACCTGCCTCCATCTCCTTAACCTGTTGAGGGTAGGATTACTATGTTGTGGTTATACTAGCTTTAGAGTTCCAGCAAGTTCAGTTTCTTCGTTGCACAGTTTCTACTCTGTGTCTACATACAAGTTTCCTATAGCTTTACAAATCTCATGATCTCATACTCCAGTACATGTCTATGACTAACACCCTACGAGGTGCTAGAGTCACGGTGCACCTATTTAATAAAAACTTTTTATCATAGTCAATTTCTATTCCTACACTGTCCTCTAAATATCATCATTTCAAAGATCTCTCCAAATTTTCCATATTTATTTTTCTGAAATTTTGAATCAATTATATATACTTCTTTTCAGGAGATATTAGAAAATTATTAATATGTGAATCTCCATGCAAATAACCCATAGAATGTATAGTTCTTTTACCACTAAAGTTAATGTCATCTAGTGTTGGTTCATTTCCTCAATATATTCACATGTCAGTATTCTTTATTATAGAAAACAGGTTTTGCTGTTTTAAGTCCCAAAGAAATTTATTTTTCATTTGATAATATTCTCTTTTTACTTTCAGAACCTCTATTTAAATCTTTGCCATTTTTCTTTTATCTCTAGATTCTTTATACACAAAGTATCATATAAAGCTCTAATTCAAAGACGTATGTACATAGCTTCTATGGTCATCTTTTAAAACCTTTATAATCTTGAATCTTATTTTTGCTCATTGGCTTTTCACCTTTTTATCGTCAATACTAGCAATGTAATTGTAAAATCTCATTCTATTAAATCTGGAGTAATTTCTTTCACATCTGAAATGTTTCTAGGGGCAAGAATTTTCCAGTATATATTGCACAAGGTCTGCAATATAGATTATCAATTTCAAAATACTTTTACTTTTGAGACCAGGAGAGAGAAACATTTCCTTAACTGTTGATTAGAAATTCCTATTATTCTTGTATTTGGGAAAAGCTGATGTTATATGGATAGGAGCAGAATCATTTGGAAACCATATGTTCTTTTAGTAAGCTCTGCTAGTTCCCGATAAACTTATTTCTCTTCAAATCTAAAACTTTTGAATCAAGTTCTAAGTTTATTTCTTTTTCTTCTTTTCCACTGTTATAACTATCGTAAATCATCTCTTTTAACTAAGTTTTGTATCAAAAGTTCTAAAAGTATTCTTGGGCCATGTAAACCATTTACTTCCAGGTGCAATAAGTATTATATTATCTGATAAATCTTTAGTGAAAGAATCTATTCTGATCTTATCCTGCTCATCAGGAGCATCTCAAGCTCATGTCTTTTTAGTATTGTTGTCATCTACAAAAGAAAGTAGTTTCTCCACTTCATGTTTTGTCTTATCATATTTAATATTGAGAGAAAAGCTAGTTTGCTATATCATAACCTTCTCTTATTTTGCTCACTTTAAGAAAGACAAAGACGCCCTCTCCTGAGTATGATGTGGTGTTAGACAAAACATCATTCGTCTCTAAAGCTTTCTAAGAAACAAGAACTGATAAATCTTTTCCTCTTTTATCATAGACAATAATCTCTTTAATTTGGGATTGATATTTGTATTTCCTTTCAAAAGGTGTTGTCAAATAGCAGATATCTCGAGTCAGGATACTTTTCTTTTACCTTTGATGCAAAGCAGTTGACAATACAATATCTCCAATAAAAGCTGTATGTATTATTAAAATATTCATTTTAATCCTCTGGTATATATTTAACAGCCTTGTCTTTCCATCTCCTCTGTAAAGTTATCAAAGTATAGTTTTATAATCTTCATTTGGATTATTTTCATCAGAACTATATACTCAACATTAGAATTTCCAAAACTCCCCATCTAGTTATACTTGAGTTTTCTTATTAAGATAGTGCTACTATTCTTTTTGCCCTAATGCTCCTGCTATATGAGTTGAGACATGTTGAAGCACCAAAATATACATCTGCTCTATCATCTATTGAGCTGTATTTAGATACTTGCTCCATTAGAAAAACTAAATACTGTCTTTTCCCTATATCTTTACAGAATTTCTCATTTCTTTCATCTGATATATGACTTGTAACTAATATTTAAATCAGGCATTTCTTCTTTTTACTTTTTAATATACTTGTTCATCTGTTATATTTTAGCGAACCTCCTATAAAAGGATTTACTACAAGGCATTTCATCTTCAATAGAATGTTTCTTTAGAAAGAACGTATCTGCTACTTTCTCATTATCATCTAAGCTTTTAATTTTGTATTTAACTCATATAGTATTGAAATCTATCTAATTTTGCAATTAAATCTAGCCAATTCTGCTTCATTTTTTGGTGATCTAGATCTTTTGTAAAACTCCTTTATTATATGTAAAAAGGAATTTAATTTAGATGCAAGTCTATTCTATTACAGCCTTACTTGCTCTTGCAGGGCAGCAACTATAGCATCATTGTATAAGGCTATGAAAACATCAGCTTAAAATGCTATCTTTTTCTAATAGTTCATTCTTAATGAAGTCATCAAGCACATACACAAATCTATCAATATGGTGAGTTTCTTCACTGTATCCATATTGTGGCTTTCCTAACAATAGCTACTAAGCTCTGCGATTAGATCACATCAACATACTAGTATGACAAAATTAAATCTCAATCTTATCTGTTCTTGAAAACTAAAATTCTTTTAATTTCCATCGTTTCCTCCTTTTCAATATAGGACTTATTTTTGTGTTATTTCTCTTAATTTATAATATTTCACCATAGTATAAAGTGAACTTGTTGTAGCTAATAGAAAGCCCGTCAAGCCCATCTAAAAACCAAGTCCTATATACATTCTTAAAAAGTATATATTGGACTCAATACTATAGAGATTATACTAGCTTTTTCCTTTTTATAGTATTCAATAGCCCCAAAGTTGTATATTTATGAATCTATCAAAAATAATCTGCTAAAATCAGAATAAGTATGATGACAGATATATTTATAAAGTTTAGCTATCTCTTGAGTTGTCTTAAACTCCTCATGAACAGTATTTTCATTGAATCTTGCTGCGTCTTTTCTCATAATCTAATTCTATACGAGTTACTCCAACCACCATGTTTTATTTTCTTATTAAAAGCAAAGCTGACATAAAGTTTATTTTATATACTTTTACTAACGACTATTTTCTTTTATTGCTTTTTATTCTTTTAGCAAGTTCTGGAGAATTTCTTCATCAGTCTATGATTTCAATACCCAATCAGATGTTGTAAATCTATTGCCCATTTCTTTGTGCACCATACCCAAGCCATTCTTGGTATACAAAGCTTTGCTCCAAATTTCTTTGGCAGGTTTCTTTCTTTCTGTCTTTATCTGTTGAGCCACTATCTACAATCATGCTATTTCATCAGCGAAAATCTTGTACAGATTTAAGTTCTTTCTAAGTTTTCTCTTATTTAAAGTTGTTATTGAAACAGTTAAATGTGACACGCCACCTCCATTAATTAGATATCCAACCATATATTTTTCCTAAAATTAAATTTCTTGCAATTAACAAAATTAATCTTTAAATCACATTATAGTTTCAATTCTAAATTCTTCTTATCATACTTCAATTTGCTTTCACTAGAGTTAGTCTGTAGATATAAACCAACTTCTCCTAGTTCTTTTTAAAACTTCAATTGTTTCTTTACTTCATGTCCCCAGGCCAACAAAAGATTTTATCATTTCCAGATTTTCTATTGTATTCTCTGAAAAATCTCTTCTTCTATTCTTTTCTGTACTCAGCTTCACTTTCAATAGAAAGTATTCTTTATTTTCATCAATAAATTCTTGAGATGGGAATTTCATTCTTATCAGTAATTTTATTTTCTATTCTTTTCATAAAATTCTTCAAAAATTTTAAAGAATTCTTATAAGTATAGCTTTTCCTGTGTACTCTCCTCTTTTTGGAGAAAACTAGGAAAATTATCTTCAATTCTCCATATAAGCATAATTCGAGGACTTCCATTCTATTTGTAAGTCCTTCTATCTTAGTGTCAACAAACATTGCCATATGCTTATGAGAATGAGCTTGAAAAATCTATTAAGAACTATCATACATTTTTCTTTATTTCTTCCCAAGACATATATTGATTTATAGTAGCTGCACCACTTTTGATATATTCTTTCATAGCTTCTAGATTTACTGCATATTATTATATTCTAGGCTCTGTTTCTTTTATCCATTATATACAGTATTTAGAATATAGTTGCTTCATATTATATATTTAATAGAGGAAACACATATTTATAGTTGTCAAAGTAACCGTATCAAAAGTCAAAAAGTATAGAGTTTGTTGCTGCTTTATTATAAAGATTCTGAAATAGTTATAGTATTCATTTCTGATATTCTTTTATAACTTTTCAAATGTTCTTCAAATAATTCTGGACTAACATTAGAGATAGGATTTACCTGATGAGAAAAGCAGGTAATGTTCTTTATTGACAAAATAATAATTAAAAATATTATTGTAAGTATAATTAAAGTAATTATCATCTCCTTTCATTTCTTAGTTCTTTATTATAATATATTTAAAAATAATTGTGAAATTATAGGTTTTATTATAAGAGGGTGGTAAACACGACAATAAATATTGCTCTTAAGATTGCATAGAAGCAACTTGGAGAGTAGCTCCCAAATCTTCTGCCATCAGAGAAATATCAGACATTCCCCTGGCGGCTGAAAGCAGAGCTCGTAGATAGAGAGACTTAGTTGTCTTGTATAAGAAGAGAGCTCAACCAAAACATTCTATCAAACAAAACCAACTATCATGATAATTGGTAGAACTAAAAAGTTTTAAAGCCACTACATCAGCTAAAGTTATCTTGCACCTATTAAAGCACCACCAAAAGTTTGAATTATTTTTCTGAGTGGTAAAGGCACTAGGCTTTTTGAGTTTTAACATTGAAGAAGGCTACAAAGCCATAAGACTCATTGTTCCTGCAGGTAAGTGAGAAAAATAACCTGCTGATCCTCCAATCAATTATCAATGTGAAAGTTAGAGATTTCTCACTTTTATTTAAGTCCTTTTCTCTTCATCTATTTCATTTTCTATTTCTTTTTCAAAACTCTCTTTTTATTTTTGCTTCTTTCAACACTGTAAAATGTGCAAAACTATCACTAGAATTAATCTTATCAGTTGTAGCTACTGCCCAGGAAGTGTTAACTGAGTCATGAGCTATCAATGATATATCCATTATTCCACCAGAGGGCAGTTGAGTGAAGTCATATAGTTCTATTCTAGAAAATGAGACGTACAAACGATAGAATAAAACTGAAACTATCATCAACACAACCATTACCATGCTGGAATAGCCTTTTCCAGCATTTTCTATCTTCTGTTGCAGTGTGGCCTATGAAAGTCCCAGTTGCTACCTGTTAATAAACTTAAATGAAGTTGGCAAAAAGCTCATCGGTAACAATACCAAAATAGCAACGGCGAATAGTGCCCCTATCATGGGAGGCTGCGGGAACTTTTCTTTTTATCAGCTAAGTATCCACCTAGTATTCCAATAGCAAGTGTCAATATTAAAATATAATTTCATTTCCATTCATAAAAATTTTTCCCTTAGTTAGATACAACAATATTAAAAATTTATATTTGTCATTTTTAGTATACCATATTAGCTGTCAAAAATCAAACAAAAAGCAATTTATCCTAATTTATAAAAATTAAAAACTCCATATTTCATTATAAAAATGATTATCTTTGGAGTTTTTATTTTAAATTTTATTTTAAATTTATTTCTGAAAAATCACAATTATTTAAAACATCTTGAATTATTTCTAAACCTCTTTCCTTCTTCAATACTTGGAAAGGCTGTACTTATTCTAATTTTAGAGCTAACTGTTCTCAATTTGGAATAAAATACAAAACCTGGCAGGATAGAAATGTCTCTTAAACGACACTTATAATAGAATTTTTCACTATTTATATAGTTAATCAATTTAATCCAGATGAAAAATCCTCCTTGAGGCACATGCAGTGATTTCTAAATGTTTATCTTTTTAAGTTTTCTATCATATATTCCATTTTTCTTTTAAATTCACTCAAGTTTTTCTGGAAAGTTTATCTAACAAAGCCTCTTTGTATAAAGTTCTAAAACTTTTGATTTGTCCCTGAGGTAGTAGTGTCAATAAAAATATTTATTTAAACTACACTTTCATGTATTTTTTAGGGTGGGATTAACATAGTTAAGGCTAATGCTGTCTACAATCTTGAAAAAGGTTTTATATAGAATACTCATCTTTATCTAAAGCCTTTTATTGATCTTGAGACAATCTTGTGACTTATAGTAAAAATCTGAAAAACATTCATCTTCATAATATAAAAATCATATTTAATTGAGAGTTCTATCATCTCTCTCAAAAGACCAACTCACTCCTGTTGGATTTTGAAAATTTGTCGATATATAGACAAAATCTATTTTTATTTTCAATAGATTTTCAAATTCCATATCCCAACCATCATTTTTCATATCTATATTTTCAACATTACAATAATTTATTTTTAAAATATTCACTGCATTTTGATAAGTTGGATCAGATAAAAGTGCTAGTTTTTTGGAACAAGTCCAGCTGTACTATAAGTTGTAAAAGCTATTTGAGTTCCTGAGCAGATACAATATCTTCTCTTTCTCTGCTAATATATATCTCTGCTGAGATTTAACTAAAGTTTCTCTGAGCTCTCGTCCTTTATATGATAAGTCATAAGATATCACTTCCATCTTTATCTAACAATATTTCAGATAAAATTTCTTTATATTCTTAAACAGAAAATATTGCTGGAGATGTCATCCATTAGAATAATTTCTATATCTTTGAAATCTGTCCAAAACGAAAAGTAATAAGAATTGAGTCATTCTTTGGCTTATATCAAATTATATCCTATAAAACACTTTACCTTTTACACTATACAAATAACCCTTCTTCTTCAAGAGCTTTTACAACCTTTAAAGTAATGTATTAGGTTTAATGTATTTTCATTAAATTTGTCTAACTGACATTTATCATTTTCCTTCCATCGATTTTCTAAAACTATCTTGTTTTAAAATTTCAAAAGTTGAGTTGGAAAACAGTTGTATCAGAATTCCTCTAAGTTTTTATTCATTTCTGCTCCTTCTAGTGTACTATGATGATAGAACATATAATTTATTTATAAACTCGTTTTAGTTAATATTATAATACAAAAACAACATATACTAGGAGATACTATGGGAAATTAAAAATGTGGTTTGGAACGACTGCGATACATGCTGGAACTTTATTTATATGGGACTCTTGCTATGCCAATATATCAAACTTACCTTTATATTTGACTCAGCTGAACAAGGTGGAAGAAGATGGCTCTTGAAAGCTGGATATATTTGCACAAGAATTAGGAATCCTACAACAACCATGAAGATAAGATTGCTGCACTTGAAGAAGGAGCTGGCAGTTTACTATCATCTGGAATGGGAGCTATATCTTCTACGTTATGGACTGTTTTAAAAGCTGGAGATCATATTGTAAACAGATAAAACTATATGGTTGTACCTTTGCTTTGGATGTGTCATGACTGCAAGATTTGGATTATTTACTTTTGATGATACTTCAAATTTAGATGGAGGTTATGCTATGAAAGAAAAATACTAGAGTTGTTGTATCTTGAAACTCCTAGCTGAGCAAATTTAAAATAGTTGACATTGAAGCTTTAGCTAAACTAGCTCATACAAACCCAAATACTCTAGTTATTGTCGATAATATTTTGCAACTCCATATACTATACCTTTAACATTAGGTGCTATGTTGTTGTTCACTCTGTAACAAAATACTATTAATGGACATGGAGACGTTATAGCTGGGCTTGTTATAACATACAAGCTCTTGCCGATCAATTCGTTTTGTTGGTTTAAAAAGATATGATTGGAGCAGTTCTGAATTCCCTCAAGATGCCTACTATATCATAAGAGGTAGCAAAACTTTTTGAAATTCGTATGGAAAGACACTGTAGAACGCTAGAAAAGTTGTAGAATTCTTTAAATAATCGTCAAAATTGAAAAGAGTTTACTATCCGGACAAACTCACCCTGGTTTATGAAATAGCACAAATGAAAGATTTTTGGAGCTATGATTTCTTTTGAATTAAAGGAGGTTTGAGCTGGAAAACTTTATTAAATAGTTTAAAACTTTTGTTCATTAGCTGTTTCTTTAGGGGATACCGACTCTAATACAACACCCCTGCTTCTATGACACTCCCACATATACTAAGGGAAGAAAAGAAGGCTGCTGAGATAACTGATGGTTTAGTAAGATTGCAGTTGGACTTGAAAAGTGTGAAAGATATTATTTGCCGACCCAGAACAGGTTTAGATATAGGAAATTTTAAACTAATTAAAAGAGACGAAAAGAGGTAAGCATATGGAAATAAAAATAGAAAAGCAACAAGTTTTTAAAGGTTTAATTCCATTTTTAGTTTTTATTTTACTGTTAGAACTGAATTTTTCAATCAAGGCGTTGAATTAGCATTTTATCAATTGACCTGGTGCATAGCAGCCTCTGCTGGAAAGTTGTGGCTTTCGAGTGATGATTACTAGCAAAAATATTCTGCTTGTGAAGGTTGTGGACACCTGATATTTATTACAATGTGTATTATTTATCTGAGCTGGAGCTTTTTGCAATAGTTTCTAAGGCTATGGGTGGGTGAGTCTACAGTTAATCTAGAATAACCCTATGTTCCTCCACACTATATATGCTGTTGGACTGTTTCATAGGTGCTTTTTATTTCTAAGCAACTGGAACATCTGTTGAGCAATAGTTGCACTAGAATCGTAGCTGTTGGACTTGGTAGAGTGGAGTTCTGTGCTTTAATTTTGGCTGCGTTGTGGGTGGAGCAATGTTTTGGAGACAACTTATCAGTTATTTCAGACACTACTAATACAGCAACTAAAGACTATAGGTGTTGAAATAGAAGATAAATTTAGAATAAACTCATATAGCTATCCTGCTGCAATACTACAATAATTTTGCTTTTATGTGCAAGACCATGATGTGTTACCTGAAGCAGTGAGCCATGAATACAAATTTACTGAGTTTTCTATGTTTTTCGTACTTGTTAGTGGCATTGGTGGGAGTAAGTGTTTGTAGTTTACTGGAATTTTACTCAGGAATAATTGGTTTCATCTATGGTGATTTTTACTTTACGCTATGGTAAAGAAATTTATAATGGTTTTGCAAATATGACAGAAATTTTGTTCTTTCTCTTCTAACAGGTGGTATGGTCAAAATGGTTACTAGAGAAGGAGGTATTGATTAGGGTTATAAAACTGTACAAAATTTATGTTGGTAAAGGTGTCAAACACTTGAGGTTTCATTAGTTTCTTGCTGATATATGCTGTACAAATAATACAGGTGCATTATCAAGCTGGTGGAATATCTAAAAGATTTCTGAAAATAATAAAAGTGATTTGGGAAAGTGCGCCTTTCTGATATATTTCATGTGTCTTCAAGCGATGATACCTTATGAGTGCTCAAATGTTAAATCCTTTTGATTCATTGGAGATAAAGTTTCTCAACACAACTTATTCCTTTATTATGGTATCAATTGTATTAGCAGTATTTGCAATAATATATATAGCTTTCCCCTCAAATAAGTAATAAAACTTTTAGGTTTTATAGATAAAAATAAAGATAATAATCTTAAACAATTTTATTTTACTATTTACAGAAAATATTGTATAATAAAATTGGAAATATAACTATATATATGTAGTTGTTAAGGAGGACAGCATATGAAAAAAGTTATGCAAACAATGGACGGGCTCAAGCCGCGGCTGCAGCTCCCTGTGGCTCATGCGCTTACAGAGTTGCAGGTATTTGTCACATAACACCCTTCTTCACCAATGGCTGAATACGTTGATGAATGGGCTGCTAAACGAATGAAAAATATAGTCAGCGTCCCCGTTAAATTGGTTGAAATGCAATCAGAAGGAGGGAGCTGCTGGTACTGTTCATGAGTTCATTAGAAGCTAGACCTTACTACTACTTATGACTGCTTCCACAAGGATTACTTTTAAAAATTCCTAATATGTATGAGATAGCAGGAGACTACTTCCAGGAGTTATACATATATCCACTCGTTCTTTTATCAGTTCAGCACTTTCTATTTTTGGAGACCATCAAGATATATATGCAATCAGACAAACTGGTTTTACTATGATGGCTAGTGGATCTGTTCAGAAGTCATGGATAATGTGGTACAGTTGCTCATCTTACTGCAATAAGTCGAGTTCTGTTCTTCACTTCTTTGATGGATTTAGAACTTCGCATGAAAATTCAAAAGATAGAACATGGACTTTGATGTTTGTAAAAGTAGTTGACATGATGAAATTCAAAGTTTTAGAGATGACTTTCGAAATCCTGAACATCCTGTTACAAGAGGACAGCTCAAAGTGATGATATATATGTTCCAAACTAGAAGCTCAAAACAAATTTTATGATGCAGTACCTGATATAGCTGCTTACTATATGGAAGAAATCTCTAAGAAAACAGGTAGAGAATACAAAACCATTTAAATATAGAAGGCTGCTGATGCTGATAGGAGTTATAATTGCTATGGCATCTGTATGTCAAACTGCTGAAGAAACTGTTGATTATTTAGTGGAAAAAGGAAAAAAGTTGGTCTTATAACAGTTCATCTATACAGACCTCTCTGAAAAATATTTCTTTAATGTTTTCTACCTAAGACTGTTAAAAAGATTGCAGTTTTAGAAAGAACAAAAAGAACCAGGAGCTCCTGGAGACACTACTTTTTAGATGTTAAATCAATTCTATGATAAAGAAAATGCTCTGTAGTTGGTGGGTGGACTATCTAAAGAGATACAACTCCTGCTCAAATAAACTGTTTTGGTAGTTTATCTAGATAAAACCTAAAACTAATTTCACAGTAGGTATTGATTGATGACTGTTTACATCTCTTTGAAGTTGGAGAAAATTAAGTGTTGCTGATCCATCTACAAAAGCTTGTCTATTCTCTTTGGACTTGGGCAGATGGAACGTTGGACAAAATAAAAAGCTCTATCAAGATTATAGAGATAAAACAGATTTATATGCTCAAGATACTTTTGCATGACTCTATCAGGAGGTTACTAGATCTCACTTAAGATTTGGTAGAAACCTATAAGATCTACATATTTAGTATCAAGTCCAAGCTTTGTTGCTTGTTCTGTACCTACTTAAAAACAATATGATATGACTTCTGGTCTTAAAAAGGTGGAAAAATTCTATTAAACTGTGTTTGGGATAAAGATGAAGTTTTAGAAAACATTCTGATGTATTAAATATGATTTAGCAAAAGCTGAAGCTAAATCTATGTATCAATGCAAAACTAAACTTTGATCGTGAAATTGGATTAGGTCAAAAGAACAAATACAATAATGCAATCAGCTTTTCTTTAAATTAGCTGAAATCATACCATATGAAGTAGCCCAAAAAGTATAGAAAAGAAGGTAGCGCATCATATGGAAAGAAAGGTGACGATGTGGATTCAACAACTATAAAGCAATAGATGTCGGTGCTTCTGGATTGTAATTAGGTAGTAAACCCTCGAATGGATAAACTTAAAAGTTTCTGCTCGAAAAAAGTTGATAAAAATAATGATACTTCTAATTGTAAAAACAGAACTATTGACTTCATTTGTTAAAAATATGTTGAACCTATCAATGCAATAAAAGGTAATACTGCTCAGTTTCAGCTTTATAGGTAGAGAAGATGGAACATTTGAAAATGGTACTGCGCCTTTGAAAAAGAGGTTGCTGTTGATGTACCCTATATGGAATCAGATAGTGTATTCAATGTAACAATGTTCTTATGTTTGTCCTCACTGTGCTATAAGATCTTTCTTAATCACTGATGAAGAAAAAGCTGCATCACCTAGAATTTTTCTACTAAAAGCAAATGGAAAAGGATTGAAAATCTAAGTTATAGATACAAGTTACCTACCTTTGACTGTTTGCAGTTGGTTGTTGTTTCAAAGTGTACATGTCTGCTGAGGCTCTATATGAACCCAATAGCTGTTTGTGCTTAGAAAATCAAGAAGATAAAAAGCTTTCATACATTTATAGTAAAGTAAGCTATAAAAATGATAAACTACCTACAAATACAGTTAAAGGTTTCATAATTCTCTCACACTATTTGAATTCAATGGAGCTTGTCCAGGTTAGTGGAGCCTACCCTATCTAAAGTTATTTCTCAAATGTTTGGAGATAGAATGATGGTTGCAAAATGCAAGTGGATGTTTTCTGTTTACAGTGGATCTGCTCCATCAACACCATATACTAAAGAAATTGTTGTGGAGAAGGACCAGCTTGGCATCTTCTCTATTTTGAGATAATGCTGAATATGGTTTTGGTATGCATGTTGGGAGTAAAGCTCTTTCGTGATAGAATTCAACATATTATGGAAGTTTCTATGGATAAAAGTTGCTCCTGCATTACAAGGTCTATTCCGTGAATGGATAGAAAGCTAGATGCTTTGCTGCAAAAACAAGAGAAATACTCTAAGATTTTTAGCTGCATTAGAAGGAAATAATGAAAGCTATGCTAAAGATATCATAGGTTTAAAACAATGCCTATTAGAAATCTCAATGGGTAGTTGGTGGAGATGGATGGGCTTATGATATAGGTTATGGGGACTTGACCATGTTCTTGCTTCCAAAGAAGATATAACATGTTATAGTTATGGATACAGAGTTTATTCAAATACTGGAGGGACTGATCATCTAAAGCAACACCAACTGCAGTGTTGCAAAAATTTGCTGCTGCTGGTAAACCTTTAAAGAGATTTAGCTGCTATTTGTTGTATGAGCTATGGTCATATCTATGTTGCTCAAGTTTCTGTGAGGAGCTAACCACAACAATTCTTAAAAAGCTATACAGAAGCTGAAAGTTATCAATTATTCAATAATTGTTGCTACTCTCCCTTGTATTAACCATCGGAATTAAAAAGGTATGTCAAAATCTCAAACTGAAATGAAATTAGCGACTGAATGTGGATATTGGCCTATATTCAGATATAATCCTATTATGAAAGTCAAGGAAAGAATCCTCTTCAATTGGATTGTAAAGAACCTAAATGGGAACTATATCAAGATTACCTAATGGGTGGAAACAAGATATATGACATTGAAGAAAACAAATCCTGATGAAGCTAATGAATTATTCGAAAAAGAATATGTGGGATGCTCAAAGAAGATGGAGACAATATAGAGACTTGCTAGTTTAGATTTCTCTGATGAAAAAGATAATAGTTACTTCTTAACATAAAAATGGAGCTATGTTGCAAAAATTGTGACATAGCTCTATTTTATTATCTACTCCATCTATCAATTTTTGATAGGAATTGTGGATATGCCTAAGTATAATGCTTTAGCATTTACGTTGTTTAATTCTCTTTTTGTTTTAGGAACTTTTTCTACTCATTTGAGCAAGTTGAAGTACTCTATCTGAAACTTCTACTTGTAAACCAAACTTGTTCATTAAAGAAGTTTCTCTTTTACAAAAAGCTGCTAGTAATTTTCTTAATTTTCTAACATCTTTACTGTTTAAGTCAGCCTTTTCTGATAAAACAACTATTTTCAGCCCATTCTTCTTTATCTGCAACAACTTCTTTTTATATATTTAGAAGGGTTGTCCAATTGACTTGAATTTTGCTTGTTTACCATAAAATCTACTAATCCTTTAGGATCCTTTTATATTAGATTTCTTCTAATATAAAGTTTCTTGGAGTTCTGTTAACAAAAGATGTTAATATTTTAGCAAAACGATCAAATTCCTCATCTGTAATTTGGTTTGCAGGAGTTTTTCCTAAGTAATCTAAGAAATAATATTCTCTTTCGACATCTTTTCCTTGTTTTTCTCAAAATTAACTAAAAGGATTTGTCTTCTCCATACCAATCTGGATTTGTTGCTTCAGCCATCATAACATTTTGGCATAACTGTTTCCCAGTTATGTGCAGATTCTTTATCAAAGAGTATTTTTGATTAAATCTTTTTATTTGTAGTTGAACTACAAGATACTAAAGTAAAAATCATTGCTAAAAAGAAATAGTATTTTTCATTTTTCCTCCTTATTATCTACCACAACATTTATTATATGGTTTACCACTTCCACATGGACAAGAGTCTTCAGAATTTTACTCTTTTTACATCTTCTTCTTCAAACTCTTCTACACTTTGTCTTTCTGCTTCAGTATTTTACAGCACTTTAAATAAGAAAGATGTAGTTTGTTCCTTAATATTACTAATCATTTTCTTCGAAATATTTGGCTTGAGATTATTTTATATTCAGTTACTGGGTCTCTTTGACCATAAGCTCTTAAATAAATACTTTCTCTTAATCCATCAAGAGCTTTTTAAGTGTTCTCTCCACTTATTATCAACAACTTCAAATAAAATATATTTTTCAAGATTTTCTTAAAAAGACCAGAACCAATTTCTTCTTCTTTTTTATTGTATTGAGCAAACTAAAGCTTCATACACTCTTTTCAGCATAGCTTTCTTTTAGTATTTTTTAAAGTAAGCTTTTGTCATCTTGTTCTTCATATACATAGAAATCTTCTAAATATTCATTTAATCCATCTATATCCCAATCTTCTTTATGTTCAGCAGCAAATTTTTTTCATAAACTTTAGTTGTAATAGTATCTTTAAAGCATTCCTAATATCTTATCTTTTTAGATTATCTGTACTCAAGAGCTTCATCTCTATTTTCATAAATAGCTTTTTCTTTGAAGGTTCATAACATCATCAAATTCAAGTAGCTCTTTTCTTATACCCAAAGTTTCTAGCTTCTATCTTCTTTTTGAGCTTTTTCTATAGCTGAGTTTATCATTCCGTGAGTTATAGGTTCATCTTCTGGTAATTTTTAATCTTTCCATCCATACACTAACTCTTTCTAGAACCAAACAGTCTCATTAAATCATCTTCAAGTGATAAATAGAATTCTGATTCTCCAGGGTCTCCTTGTCTTCCAGATCTTCCTCTTAATTGGTTATCAATTCTTCTAGATTCATGTCTTTCAGTACCAAGTATGAATAATCCACCTAAAAGCCAAAACTTTTTCTTTTTCTTCTTTACATTGTTCTTGATATTTTGCTAATACTTTCAGGGAATCTTTCATCATCTCTTGATCCCTACTTCATCAAGAGCCATGAATTCAGGGTTTTCCTCCTAGCATAATATCTGTTCCTCTTCCTGCCATGTTAGTAGCTATTGTTACTGCTTTATATCTTCCTGCTTGAGCAACTATTTCAGCTTCTTGAGCGTGGAATTTAGCATTCAATACATTATGAGGAACTCCTCTTTTCTTTAATAATTCAGATAATTCTTCTGAACTCTTTATTGAAATTGTTCCAACAAGAACAGGTTGTCCTTTTTCATATAGAGCTTCTATTCTATCTATAATAGATTTTATTTTTCCATTCTTAGTTTTATATACTAAGTCAGCATTATCTTTTCTTATAACTGGTAAGTTAGTTGGTATAACTATTACTTCTAGTCCATAAGTATGCATAAACTCTGTTGCTTCAGTTTCAGCTGTACCTGTCATTCCTGATAACTTTTTATACATTCTGAAAATAGTTTTGAAGAGTTATTGTTGCAAGAGTTTGGTTTTCAGCTAGCAATATTAACTCCTTCTTTGGCTTCTATAGCTTGGTGAAGACCATCTGAGTATCTTCTTCCTTCCATAGCTCTTCCAGTAAATTCATCTATTATTACTACTTCTCCATTTTCTCTAACTAAATAATCTCTATCTCTTTTAAATAGTTCTTTAGCCTTTTAATGCTTGGTTTAAGAAATGTGTCAATTCAACATGTTCAGGCGAATAAAGGTTATCTATTTTTAATATCTTTTCAACTCTTTTTACACCTTTTTCTGTTAAATACTACTGTTCTTGATTTTTCATCAACTTCATAATCTCCCATTTTTTCATCAGGGAATATTCATAGCTTTTTTCTCTTTTAATATTTTTTTAATTTTTCTGTTTCAAAAGCTTCTAGTTAGCATAGATACAACTTGGAATGAAACTTTGATACCATTTAATTTTATCTTCTGCTGCACCAGATATTATTAGAGGGGTTCTTGCTTCGTCAATAAGTATTGAGTCAACTTCGTCCACTATACAGAAGTTTAGTTCTCTTTTGAACTTTTATTCTTCATATCTGATACCATGTTATCTCTTAAATAGTCAAATCCAAATTCTGAGTTTGTTCATAAGTTATATCTGCTTCATATGATCTTTTTCTTTGTTCTGTTGGAAGTCCATTTAAGATAACTCCTGAACTCAATCCTAAGAATCCATATAATCTTGACATTTGGTCTCTATCTCTCTTTGCCAAATAGTCATTTACTGTTATTACGTGGACACCTTTGTCCTGCAAAGGGCATTTAAGTAAACTGGACAAGTTGCAACCAATGTTTTTCCTTCCCCCGTCTTCATTTCTGTAATTTTTCCTTGATGTAAAAACTATACCTCCAATTAATTGAACATCATAATGTCTTAAACCTAAAAACTCTTTTTTAGATGCTTCTCTAACTGTTGCAAACGCTTCAACTAAAAATATCATCAAGAGTTTCTCCATTTTGCTAATCTTTCTTTAAAAGATATCAGTTTTATGCTTTAAATCTTCATCAGAAAGTTTTTCATATTCAGGTTCTAATGCATTAATTTTGATCAACAATTTTTCTCAGAGCCTTTACTTCTCTGTCATTTTTAGTCCAAAAATCTTTTTAAGTAAACCACCTATCATTTCTTTTTCTTCCTCACTTTTTTAATATCATTTCTATACTTTAATATAATTTACTATCTTAGTCAAATTTATCTTTTTAACTCAATAAAACTCTTCTTCAGTTAGTATTTTTTATAGTCGGAATTTCTTGTGCTTTCTTTAACTTTACTTCCAGCTTTTTCTCCAACTATTAAATAATCTAAGTTTCTTGCTTACTGAACTTAAATTCTTACCCACCTAATTTTTCAATTTCTTCCTTTTATTTGCTCTCTTGTGAAGTGCTTCAATGTACCTGTAAACAAGAAATTTTTCCTGCAAAATTAGGGATTTACATTTTTCTACTTTTAGTTTCACTTTCTGTTTATTTCAAATTTTCAACCCTTTTTCTTTTAAAAGCAGCTTGACAATTTTTGAGTTTTTCCTTCTTAAAGAAAGCTATTATTTCATTAGCTGCTATTTCACCAATTCCTTCTATTGATGTCAATTCTTCAAAAAGTCATAGACATTAACTTTATCAATATTTTTTTGAAGCTTAGCTAGATACTTTTAGAAGCAACCTTTCCTATAAATGGTATTCCTAAAGCATAGATAACTTTATCATAATCTCTATTCTTACTTTTCTTCTATTGAATTTAATAAGATTTTTCTATACTTCTTTTTCCCATTTGTCAATATTTTCTAGGTCTTCTCTATGATTTTTAAATCATAAATATCCACAACAGTTTTTATATATCCTAAATCTATAAATTTTTCAACTATCTTTTGATCCCTAATCCCATAATGTTAGAGCATCTCTTGAAACAAAAGTATTCTATTTCTCCTTGAACTTTTGCAGGACATTCTTCATTTACACATTTTATATCAACTAGTCCCTCTTCTCTTTCAAGTTTATGGTTACATACAGGGCAATTAATGGCTCTTCTATAGTCTTTTTCATTTCCTGTTCTTTCTTCTTTTATTGCCTTTCACAACTTGAGGTATAATTTCAGCAGCTTTTTCTATAAAGACTCTATCACCCTATTCTTATGTCTTTTCTTTGAATTTCACTTATATTATGTAAAGCTTGCTCTTTTTAACCTTTACTTCCTGATAGTTCAACTTCTTCTAGTTCAGCAACAGGTGTTAATTTTCTGTTCTTCCAACTTGCTAAGTTACATCATTTAAAACAGTATGAAACTTGATGTGCAGGAAACTATATGCTATTGCCCATCTTGAGTTTTTACTTGTATAACCTATTTCATTCCCATAGATTAATTTCATCAACTTTTATAACTAGTCCATCTGTTTCATAAGGTAGATTTTCTCTTTCTTTTCCCAATAATCTATTCTTTGTTCTATATCTTTTGAGTTTTCTAAAAGTTCAAAATATTCCTGTTGTTTTTAATTCCCATAGATTCTAAGAATTTTCATACTTTCACTGTGAGATTTTAAACCTAATTTATCTGCTTCAACTAAGAAATGAAAATATGCATCTAAAGGCTCTTTCTTTTACTATCTTTAGGATCTAATTGTCTTAAAGTTCCACTTGCTGCATTTCTAGGATTAGCAAAAAGTTCTTCTCCTTTTCTAATCTTTCTTTATTTCAATTTTTCAAAACTGCTAAGTGGTACAAACTTCTCCTCTGATTTCCATATCTATAGCTTGTGGTAAAGTTTTTACATACTTGCTATTTGTAAAATATTCTCTGTAACATCTTCACCAATAAAGCCGTCTCCACGAGTTACAGCTCTAACAAGTTTTACCTTGTATGTAAGTTAGACTGATAGATAAGCCATCAAGTTTAACCTCCAAACAATATTTTTAATTCTTGCTCCTTTGAAATTTCTCTTTTTATTCTCTCAATAAAGTCACAACCTCACCAATATTATAGCTATTAGCCAAACTTAACATCGGGATGTGCATGTTCAACTTTTTAAATTTATTTTCTTTTTAAACTCGCTCCCACTGTGCTGTTGGAGATGAAGCCTCTTTATATTCTGGATATTTTTCTTCTAAACTTTCCAGTTCTTTTCTAATAAAAATATCGAATTCGTAATCTGAGATAAGACTTTCATTATCATTGTAATAAGAGTCTCTATACTTATCTAAAGTCCTCTCTTAATTTAACAATTCTTTTCTAAATCTTTTAATTCTTGTGATGAGTATAGTGTCAAGCCTGCGTTGCTATTCTTTATGTCTTCTATTCTTTCTTTTATTTTGCATATCTTCCCTAAACAAAAATATTTTTATTTACAATACATATCACTACCTAAACTTTTTAAAAATTGCTTAGATTTCTCCACCACCTACAACAAAATTATCATGAGAAAATACTACATGTTGACCCCTTGGCATTATGGGCATTTTCTTCATTGTATTTAAAATATATTTTATCATTATTTTTATTAATTTTCCATAAAAACCTGCTTGAAAATCTAGGTCTTGCAAGTAAGTTTAAATCTTTTATTTTCAAATTCAACTGCAAACTTCATGATTTATTAATTCTATTTCATCAGTAAAAAGTTCTGAAAATTCTCCTAAAACTATTTTCATTAGTTTTAGCTCTTATCTCTGTTATGAAAACTACTTTAGATAAATTTATTCCCAATCCTCTTCTTTGCCCCATAGTAGTAGAGTTGATAACCTCATGTTTGCTAAATATTTTCCTTCCTTATCAATGTAGTTTCCTTTGACTATTTCATCTTTTTAAATTTTCTTTTAAAAATTCTTTACTAGCCCTCTTTTGCACAAACATACACCTTTGGCTATCTATCATGAACTTCTAAACCAATTTTAAAGCTATCTCTCTGATTTCTTGTTTAGAATAAGGTTTTTAAAAGGAAAAATTAACCTCTCTAATTACTGGAGCTAATCTATATAGCATATGGGATTGGTCTTTTATTATAGAATGTACAGATTTTAACAAGTATTTAGAAAAGTTTCTGAATATTCAACTGAAGTATAATGTCCTGTTGCTACATAGTCCCCTATATATACGCTATCTCAAATAAAATTTTTAAATTTTATCTCATCATCACACATATAACACAAGGAGATGGAGTTTTTCCTGACTTATAGCCGTCTCATATTTAATAACTATGTTTTTCAAAAATCTTTTTCTGATATTTACAACTTCATGTATTATTCCTAGTCTATCTACAGACTTTTTAGCATCTTCAATATCTTTTTGAATTTTCTTCTAAATGTTGATTTAAAGTTACCCTATAACTTCATAGCCCTGCTCTTTTTAAAAGATAAGCTGGAAACAGAGGATCAACCTCCACTCATACCAATTACAACTCATTACTGATCATCCTTTTCTATTGTTATTTCTCTCCAACTAAATAATTTAATTTCACCATTCATTTCTATTTCTAATCTTCCATCTTCAGCAATATTTTTAGCTGTCCCTTCAAATATCTGCTCTCCAATATGTACTCTTATTTTTATCTTTTTAAGAAGTTATTTCTATTGATTTCTTCTACACATTTCTAGCCACTTTCCTGCCATGAATTTTTCATAATATATTAGAATTCTTCCACAACTTCAAAATTAATTTATCAATGTCATAGTCGCTTTCGAGTGAAATAGCAATATTTTTAATATCCTCTGGTATTTTGTTGCTACATTTTTCTATACCAACTTCTAAAATCATCTTTTACTTTCTATTAAAATCCCACATAATAGAATTGAAAAAGACATCATTTTGTCCATTTAAACGAATAAGCTCCATCTTTTGTATCTTTTCAAAGCATTTAAAGTTGATGTTCACTGCTATAAAGGAAGCTTTTGTTGCTTCTATCATAGTTAGGCTTCTTTTCAGGTCTTAGTAGAAACCAGAGAGAGCCATACCTTCAGGTGACAGCCAGAAGTTTCCTCTTCTTCCTCTACCTGCTGTTTTGGACTTTAGCTGAAACTATATCATAATTTTCAAAGATGATATAGTTTTTCTTTCATATAATTGATAGTGGAATCTATTTCATTAAATTTTAGAAATTTCATATAAATTCTCCTAGTGTTTTAGACTTAATTATTATAGCATATTTTATAATAAAATAGGGACTGTTGCAAATTAATAAAAAGTAAAAATAATTCAGTTACTAGAGTAAAGTTTCTTAACGATAAAAACAAAAGTTCGCTCGGCTCATTCTATTTGATATCTAAGATTCATTGTACTTACTTATACTTTAAATTATAATTTAACTTTACAACCCCTGTCATGCTATTTAAATAGTCAATTTCATTCAATTTTCAACATCAATTATTGAACTTAAAATATATGATATTCCATTCATTATAACAAAAAGATAAAATTTTAGCTATTGTATTCCCAGCTACAATAGGATTAAAAATAACATTATAACTCCATAAATAACAACAGTAAGCTAGTATAAATTGTAATAAATGAGATTTTAAACCATATAACATTTCTCAAATAATAAATAGCACTTATTAAGAATATGATGATAAATGTCCATAGTACAATAGCTACTGAGAACATAGGTAAAACTAAAATTGTTATTGATATAATAATAGATACTATAATGTTGCCATAAGGAATAGGTCTTATTTTTCTTTTTAAGAATATAAAATATAGTTATAATAGTCCATATAACATAAAGTATTCCTAAATAGAATGAATAAGTTATAAATGTTTCTGTGGGATTATTCCATATAAATTCCAAATAGAATAAATACAATACCAAATAAAACATTTCCAAAATCTAGTCATAACCTCCTAAAAATTAGTTCTTTTTCTTTCCTCTTAAAAATTCCAAATATTACTCCTCGAAAACTACAGCTCTATTATGATAGAAACTACAGAAGAATATAGCTGAGTGTACATAACGTGCAGGAATAACATAATCTCTCCATGCGCGCAGGAGCAGTAACACCCAGAATTGAGTTAATCCACCTGCTATTGCAGCACCACTAACACAAGAACTATGACTTTTAATGGCTTTTAGCAGCAGGATTGCTCCTTCTGTTATGAAAAGATAGACCTAAAATAAAGTTTGAAATTTTTGATTGTTGTTCTTTTCATCAAATCTATCTTTTATAGTGTCATAGCTAAAAGCTATTGCTGGTGAGTGGAACCATTCCTCCAGCCATAACAGCTGCTGCTACAATGCACCATTATTTGTATCAGTAAATACTCCTATTGAGAAAGCATAAGCTTGCTTTTATTGATAGGTCACTCCCTATCAACACTCATCATTCCACCAAGTACGGCTCCTAATAAACAGCATTAGCTGTCCCCATATGTTAACCAATTAGAAACTATAACATTTATCTTTGTAAATATAGATCCTGTTATGAAGTACATCAATACACCAGTTATCACTAAACTGAATATTGGATATATACCGTGATTTCATACCATCAAATTGTTTTGACATATTCTTTGTCATTTTTCTTTAAGAAAATAACTGAGTATCCAGCAATGAACCCTCAATAAGTCCTCCCTAAGAATCATCGCCTCGGCTTGCCTATATATCCTGCAGCAGCCCTGGCATGAATCCTGGTTTATCAGCAGTACTCATAGCAATAAATCCAGCAAGAGCAGGTATTAAAATGGAAAGCTCCTCCACCAACACCATATAGTAATTTAAATAATTCGTTTTGTCCCATGAATCTTTCAACTATCACAATGAAAGGGCAAGTAAAATTCCTCCACCAATTACGACAGAACGTGCATATTAGAAACTCCACTCATAATACTCTTATAGATAATTCTTCCTATTGAATCATTTGTGAGAATCCTCTTCAGCATTATCACTAGCTTCTGCTTTTAAATACTGGGAGCTTATTATTTAAAACTTTTTAATTAAAGCTTCCAGCATTCTTTATTGCATCTGCTGACTTGTAACTATACTTTTCTATCATTGAAAACGAGCAGTTTCAACTTTTTATCTGCTGCAACTATAATTTCCAACAGCATCATTTATATCATTTGCAGTTAAATTATTTTTAATTCCATCTGCACCATTAGTTTCAACTTTAACATCTACTCCTAATCTTTCTCCAGCTTCTTTAATGCGGCTTCAGCCATATATGTATGTGCAATTCCTGTTGGACAAGCAGTTACTGCAAAGTATTCTCTTTTTGTTTGTAACTTGTGTTTCTTTAACTTCTTCTTTAGGACTTTCTTGTGGTTTTCAGAATGCTTATCAACTAAAGCATAAACTTCATCAGGGCTTCCCAAGTTAATAATCGCTTTTGTACGAAAATCATCATTTAATAACATCTTTGATAATTTTGCAAGTGTTTCTATATGTAAATCATGAGCTCCTTCAGAAGCAGCTATCATAAAAAGAATATGAGACAGGTTCCCCGTCTAGTGCATCATAATCAACACCTTTTATTAGATCTTGCAAATAAAACTGAAGGGCTATTTACAACAGAAGTCTTAGCATGAGGCATTGCTATTCCTTCACCTAAACCTGTTGAACTTCTTTCTTCTCTTTTTTAAAAATTAAATCTTTAAATACATCTGCATCTGAAACTATATTTTCTTTTAATCTTGCTATCATTTCATCAATAGCTTCCATCTTTGTATTTGCTTTTAAATCCATTATCATTAAATCTAGTAAATCTTTAATTTCCATAATGCTCCCTTTCAATAACTAATTTTAGATATTTCTTCAATAAATTCTAACTCACCAATATCTTCTGAAAAACTTGTTGCTGTTCCACAAGCCACTGCAAATCTAAATGCCTTTTCTACATCATTTTCTTTTTAACATATAATTTACAAAACCTGCCACAACAGAATCTCCAGCTCCCACAGTATTAACAACATTTTTCCTTTGCCTTGAATGGTTGAGCGAAAAGTGAAAAATCTTTAGCTATGTATAGTGCTCCCTCACCACCAAGAGATATAATCCATTTTCTGCCATACCAACTAAGTTAGTTCTAACATAATCTATAATTTCTTTATTATCTTTAAACTCTCTTTTAGCATATTCTTTTTAATTCATCTTTATTAGGTTTTGATTAAAAAAATGGTTTTATATTTTAAAGACTTTTTAAAAGTTTCTCCACTGCTATCAAGTGAATTTTACTGAATTTTCATTTTAAAATTTCAATTATATTTATATAGAAATCATTTCCCAAATTGCTAGGTACTGAACCTGATAAAATTACAAAATCATCACTTTTTAATTTTTCTGATTTTATCTAAAAACTCTTGTTTTTCTTTTTCTGAAATCTTTGAGATATGGACAATGATTTCAGTTTCTTCTTCTGTTTTTAATTTTACATTTATTCTAGTATTTTTCTTCAACAGTTACAAAATCTGAGGTATATTTAATTTTTAAGATTTTCTCTATAAATAGCTCTGTGAAACCTCCTAAAAACCAAGGTTTACATTCTGTCCCCTACATTTTTAAGAGTTTAGATACCATTATCCCTTTTCCACCAGCAAAAAGTTATCTTCATAGGCTCTATTAGTTTCACCTATCTGAAAAATCTTTTACTCTGACAATAAAATCAATGGAGGGGTTTAAAGTTACTGAATATATCATTAGTTTCTCCTTTCAATATTAAATATGAAAATAGTTCGTTACTAGCCAAATTTCTTAACGTATAAAAATCAAGAATCTGCATCATAGAAACTCTAAGCAATAAATTGCTAAGTGTTTCTAAGAAAAATTCGGCAAAACTTTGCCAACAAGTTGACTTCAAACACGCCGACATTTACTCGGCTCCATTCTATTTGATTTTTATCCCTAAAATTTGGAATGTAACTCTCTTATTTTTCAATTTAATATATATTTATTATTTTTGTGTGCTTTTTCTATGTCTTTATTTATTTCTTTTTATCTGTTATTATTGTTGCTTCTTCAAGTTTAGCTACATTTGCAAAATAGATCATATCAAACTTTGTACTATCTGCTAAAATAAAAAGCCTTTATTTGAATTTTCTATAGCCTGTTTCTTTTATCAATGCTTCTTCAACATCATGAGTAGAATATCCATTTTCATTTATTCCATTTATTCCAATGAATGCTTTATCAAATCTAAATTCTGATAAATCTCTTAAAGCTTTTACTCAACAATAGCTAAAGGTACTCTTTTTATTCTTCCTCCAATTAAGTAAGTTTCTATATCATTGACTATAGGTCTTTCTAAATGTATTATCCATTAGTTACAACCTTTATATCTTTTCCCTTTATATAGTCAATAAGTTTCATAGGTTTATTTGTTCCAGCATCTAAATAAATATAGTCACCATCTGATATGAAACTGTGCTGCCACTTGAGCGATTTTTCTTTTTGCTATCTTTATTGGTGTTTTTCTTTGATTTCTATTTCTTTTTCTAGCAACTTTCTCTTAAAACCACCACCTCTTACTCTTTAATTTTTATTTTCCTTTTCAAGATAAGCTAAGTCCCTTCTTAACGTTGCCTCACTGATTTTTAAATCTTTGATAATTTTTGAATTTTCAATACTGCCTTGTGTTTCTATAGTTTTAAAATAAGTGAAATTCTGTCTTCAAATAACATATCTTTTCCTTTTTATAACTTGATTATTTTTGTTACCTTATTATATAATCATTTTTCAATCTTTTTCAATCATAATCAGTCATAATTTTTGACTTATTTTGTAAAGTTTTTTACCATTTTTGTTAAAATTTTAAAAATTATTTTTGAGTAACATTTGTTTGTTACCGATATATTTTATTTAATCTCATATAATTATGTTGTAATAGATTTGATTAAAACCATAGATTAGATACTCATTACATTGGTTATGGGTTAAACTATGTAAGTATAGTCAGCATATAGAAATATGTATGTAGAGTAACAATTAAAAAGCTATCCAATACTACTCGAGTTGCTGGAAACCCTAAAGCTAGTATAACTACAACATAGTACCTAAATAATATGGTACAAGTGTGAAAGTGGCGAAAGCAGAAAATATGTCTAGATGACATAAAGGTTAAATCCTAGAGTGTTAAGCCAGATACCCCAAATCAAAGATTTGGGAAAGGCTAAAAATGGGCAATCAGCAGCCAAGACCGAAAGGTGAGGTTCAACGACTATTCCTCCTGAGGGAAGTACACTAAAAGCTAGTGGAGAGTGGGTGAGCCCAAACAGATAGAGCTGTGGGATAAGATATAGTCTGTGCTAATAGAAATATTAAGAAGTTCAGGCTAATCTCCTTAATTTATTAAGGGTGTATATGCCAGAGAACTGCATAAGTGGTAGCGTACTTATGTGAACGACAACCTCTAAAACGACTGAGTCAGTTTTAGGTTCATATATTTAGAAAAATTTACTTTTTCATTTACTTATAGTATAAAAAGTAGTATACTATATATAGGTAAATGGAGGTGAAATCATATGGAAAAAGCATATAAGTTTAGATTTTATCAACTAAAACTCAAATAACAATATTAAATTGTACTTTTGGTTGTGTAAGATATGTCTATAATCATTTTTAGGTTTTAAAAACAAGAACTATATAACAAAGAGATAAAAATCTATTTCATATAGTGAGTGTAGTAAAAGAATTAACAGTTTTTAAAACAAGATAAAGAATGGTTAAAAGATGTAGATAAATTTTCTTTACAAAATTCTTTAAAAGATTTAGATAAAGCCTATAAGAACTTCTTTAGTGGAAGTGGCTATCCTAGTTTAAATCTAAGAAAGATAATAGAAAATCATACAGAACCAATTATACAAATAATAATATAGAGTTTTTAGATAAATGGATAAAAAGTACCCTAAGTTAGGAAAACTAAAAATAAGAGATAAAATGAAACCACAAGGAAGAATAATAAATGCAACAATAACACAAGTACCTAGTGGAAAATATTATATATCTTTATGTTGTACTGATGTAGAAGCAGAAAAAGTTAGAAAGTACAAATAAGAATGTTGGAATGAGATTTAGGTATAAAAACTTTTGCACTTACCAGTGATGAAACCTCAATAAAAATCCAAAATATTTACAAAAATCTTTGAATAAACTAGCAATATTACAAAAGAAGACTATCACGAAAACCAAAGGATAGTTCAAATAGGAATAAAGCTAGAATAAAAAGTTGCAAAATTATTTGAAAAGATATCAAAGAAAAGATTTTTGCAAAAAGTTATCAACAGAGCTAATAAAAAAGAATATGATATTATCTGTATGGAGGGACTTGAAAGTAAAAATATGATAAAAATCATAGACTAGCTCATAGACTAGCAAGAAATATTGCAGACGTATCATGGAGTGAATTTAGTAGAATACTAGAATATAAAAAGCGAAAATGGTATGGAAAAACAGTAGTAAAGTGGACAGATTTTTGCAAGTAGTCAAATATGTAATTGTTGTGGATATAGAAATGAAGAAAGTAAAAAGATTTGAGTGTAAGAGAATGGACTTGTCCAGTATGTGGAGCTGTACATAATAGAGATATAAATGCAGCAAAAATATACTAAAAAGAAGGACTAAGGATATTAGGTATAAGTGCTTAAATAAAATATATGAACCGTAGGAACTACAGGGGATAGCTTAGTAAATATATGTGGCTAGTAAAAGCACATACTTCCCCAGAAACCTGTGACTCTAGCACTCGTAGGGTGTTAGTTATAGGAGGTTCAGTTACCCCTCTCCGGTTGATTTAGGTGATTTTAAAAATCACCAATCAACCTCATTATTACTCAAAAAAAGAAGTCATTAGAAAATTTCTAATGGTTTCTCTTTATTTAGTATATTAAAATTCTTCAAAATTCAATACTTTTCCGTCAACTGTTTTTATTTCTTTCAATTCTTCTACAGATAAGTTTTTCTAGAAAAATACAATATTCATTTGGATATCCTCCAACAAACTCCATCTTAGGCATTGTGATTTGGTTGGAATTTTTATCCATAAGCATAATTTATTATCAAAACCTTGTTAATTTTTAAACCTCACCTTTATATATAACATCTATTTCTTTCATATAATCACCAATAATTCATTTGTATCATAAAAACCTTCCACCAAAAAGATGAAAGGTTTTATAAATTTTACTATTCAGCTTCAACTATAATTTCTTCAGCTGATTCAGTAGCAGATTTTTCAGCTATTAAATCTTCTATATGTTCTTTCATTTCAGTTAGACCTTCAATATCTAATCCTTCAAAGATTTGAACAAGTAGAAGTCTTTATATTGATTCCTTGTTTTTCTTAAGAAGTCATCAACTTTAGCTTGATATATATAAGTAAAAAGCTATTGCTGCTACTCCAACTCCAACTGCTGCACCTACTAAATGATCTTTTGTTATTGTGTTTCCAAACATTTTTAAACCTCCTAAATTTTTCTTTAAATTATATTATTAATAAAATGAGTAATTTCACTTTTTAATTTTTACTTAAAGTTACATATTTTTCATTAAATTGACAGTAGTCACTGTGTTTTTAAAAATATCTGATGAATAAAATCTGAAAAATTTTCTATAGTGTTATCATCTACAATAGTTGCTGTGTATTGATATCCTTTTTCAGTTTTTACTCTAAAGACTTTTAAGTTTTGTCATTTTATGTGACACTGTTAAGTGTCTACCAAAGGTAGATTAACCACATAATAAGGACTGTACTCATTTTTGTTCTGTGAAGAATGATTTTAAAAAGATATAGAGCTGGTAAAATTTCTATATCGAACATTCCTCTCTTCTTAACTTCACCATAAGCATGCTCAAACACTGATCAACAGTTAATCCATAGAAGACATTCATTGAACTTTGCAAGTTTGTATCATTCTTATTGGTTACTCCATTTAAATAAGAAACCATTATAGATGCTAAAGCATACATAGATAGTGGAGAAATTGATTTATAAACATTTTCTTCAACTAATTTTACAGGTAGTAAAACCATTTTTCTATTGAAAAAAATAAGCTACTCTATATATAATTTCTTGTAAAAATATTTCATTTGTTGAAAAATTTAATGTTACAGTTTTTAGTCTTGAATTATATCTCATTTTCTAAAAATTTTAAACTATTCTTTTATATTTGAATAGAAAGTTTTAGTATCTTTACAGGAGCAGATAATTTTAATCTAACTCTATTTGGTAAAATATGCACTATCGTAATAGTTAACTTTTCATTTTAGCCCCTTCCTAGTTAGTCTTTATATCATATTTTTAGCAGTTTTAATGAGTTTCAAAACAACTAAAAATAGTAGTCGAATTATGTAAAACTGACGCATAAATTGGTGCTAATATTCCTGTTGCTCCTAGTACTAAAGCAAAAAGTGTTAAGTCCAATTACCATAGCAAAGTTTTCTTTTATAGTCTTAACTGTATTCTTAGATAGTCCATTACTCCTGGAACTAAAAAGAGGGTTATCTTGTGTAATAGTTATATCTGCTGCCTCCATTGCAACATCAGTTCTTGTACTTTCCTAATGCAACTCCAACATTTGCATATGATAGAGCAGGGGCATCGTTTACACCATCACCTATCATAATTACATTAGAACCTTTTGATTGGAATTTTTAAGATATTTTGCTTATCTTCAGGTAGTAATTCAGATTCATATCTGTCTATTGACATTCTTGAAGCAATAGTTTCTGCTTGTTGTCTTAAATCTCCTGTCAACAAAACTCATATCGTCAACTCCATAATTTCTAAGTCTGTTTTATAGCTTTTTAATATTTTTCTCTAGGGTGGATCAGAAACTCCAATAAGACCTATAATTTTATCGTCTTGTGCTATATAAAGTCCTATTTCTCCTCTTGATAATACTCTCTCAGCATCTATTGCTGCTGTCAGATTAACATTATTTTTCAAGCATATATTTCTTACTTCCTACTCTTATAACCTTAGCTTCTTTTCCTTTACCCTACCTTTGTTTCAACTCCACGACTTCACAGTTTTTATCTTACTATGTTTAGGAATTTCATTCCTCTCATCTTTTAATTTCTGTCATTATTGCAGTTGCAAGTGGATGTGAAAGATTGCTCTTCAGCTGCTCCAGCAAGCCCTATCATTTCATTTTCAGACATACTATTATCAAAAACTTCTATACTTTGTACCTTTGGTTTCCCTTCGGTAATAGTTCCTGTCTTGTCAAATATTACAGTTTCAGCCTTTGATAACTCTTCTATAAAGTTACTTCCTTTTACTAATATACCATTCTTAGCAGCTGTATTTATTGCAGCCGAGAAAGCAACTGCTGTTGATAATCTAATTCCACAAGAATAATCAATAACAAGCATACTCATAGCCCTAGTAATACTTCTTGTACTTGTAAACTATTCCTGCTAAAATAAAGTTCAATGGAATTAATTGTGCTGAAAGTATCAGCATAATTTTGTATATCAACCTTTATTGAAGTTTGCATCTTCAACAAGTTTATAATTCTTGAAACAGTTCTGTCATCTCCAACTTTTTCTGCTAATATGCTTATATTTCCATTTTTAACTATAGTTCCTGCATAGACAGTTTCACCTTCAGACTTCTTCAATGGCATATATTCACCTGTTATTGAAGATTGGTCTATCAATGCTTCACCTTTTATTATCTTACCGTCAACACTGATTTTTCTCCAGTTTGAACTACTATAATATCATCTTTTGGATTTCTTCTATTGGAACTCTTTTACATTATCTTCAGAAATTTCTTTCCAAACATAACTTTCTCCAACACTTAACATATCTTTGATAGCTCCACGAGTTTTTCCATAGTATAAACTGTTAAAAGTTCTGATACTTCTTCTAAGAACATTATAGTTAGTGCTGCATTTTTCTTTTCCCAAGAAGAATACTACTATTATTGCACTTGAACTTAAAGTATCTGCATTAGGTCTTTTGTTTTTAACAAGAGAATTAATACCATTTTTCAATACAGGCATAGCAAAGTGCTAAAGTAGATAGAGTATTGTAATTTGAAAAATCTTCTAATTCCTGTTGCCACAACTTCTTGTTTTGATTTAAAGAATAGATTATATCCTAAAAGTCCTGGCAGTTGTAATAATATATATATCACCAGGAGTTTCCTCTTGTAATTTTCTTTCAATTACATACTTAGATGATTTTTCAATCTTTCATTTTATATGTTCAAATATATGTGAGTTAGTGTATTTTGTATTAAGTTTGTTAAATTTTGCTCACTTAAAAGAAACATCTGTAAAATATATAGGATAGTACCTGTTATTAAATTTATCTCTACACTTTCTATATATCTTACTTGCACTAATTGTTTTCAATTTCAGTTTCAAAGAAGCTCCAATATATTTAAAAGCTTTACTTTTTATACGAATTCTTCCTCTTATTCTGGTACAATCTCACATGAGATAACTATCATTTTTCATTGATTATTTTCTCCTTCTAATTCTCCTTTTAACATTTTATAAAAATCTTGACATCAACTTCATCAACAGACATACCATGACTAAACATCTTCATTATCGACTATGATCTTCCAAATCTTGTTTAGCCAGTTAACTATATCTTGCTCTTTCAATTTTGTTTTATCATATTCTATTAATATTTTACTTGTTAGTAAGAATATTCAGTAATTTTTATTCCATCTTTTTAATTCTTATTATAGCACTTATATAATGTTCATGCTTTTTCATTTCTTCAGAAATTTATCAAGCGAAGGTATAAGAGTCTTATTCTTCCAGGAACTATGAACAACTCTTTTACCTGTTAAACATTAAATAAGTTTTTCTTTAACATATTTTTAAATCATTCAGACCTCCTTACTATGATGATAGAAGTCTAGTAGACCTACCAAATATGTTGCTCCACCTGGTAAAATCATATCAGCCTTAAATTTCTTTAATCCATATATTAAAAAGACCTGTTCTAATAAAGTCTTTGTGTCAAACAAACCTTTGTTTTTATTATATATAGTTATATCTGCTATTTGAGCCACACTCTTAAATAGAAAGTTTTTAGCCTTAGCTCTCTTCCTTTTAAAAAGTTCTTCATCTAATTTAATAACTTAAGGACTATTCCTATCATGAAATTGAGTATCAATTTCTTTATCATCAAATTCAACTGTTAAACTTCCAAGACTTTCAATGACTTTTAAAAATTCTTGATAACTTCTATCTTTTTCAGATTTTCTTTTAAGTTTGCAATCTCAACTTTATTATTTTTAACTTTTTCTATTTCATTCTAAGTCTATTTTTAGTAGCACTTTACTCAAAAACACCATAAAGGAAATTAGGTAATAACATGTTGTTCATATAAACCTCCTCTCTAAAAATACTTTTTATTTTCAAAATATCTAATATTTTATATATAATTTTTGAATAATTTTATTAATTTTGATTATAACTTAATAATTAAATTTATGCAAAGTATCTCAATATATAAATTTTTATTTCTAATATTTTTCAAGACTTTGTATTTTCAGTATTTATAATAAAGTGTAAAATTATATGTTTTTTTATATGGTGCAAAAGTGGAGCAGAGAGAGAGGTTTTTAAACTCCCTTTATTTTTATTAATTAGTTCTATGGCTTCGTTTTCTTTGCTAGGATATAAATGACTATAAACATTTAATGTCATAGCTATGTTACTATGTCCCTAGCCTTTGAGATATTAGCAGGATATCAACACCGTTATTGATTAAAACTTGCGTGGCTATGTCTTAGGTCATGTATTCTTAAATCTTTTTAGAACCTTTAGAACTACCTTTTTAAATTTAGCAGTGTAGCTAGTCTTTTTGATGCCTAAATATAAAGTCATCATCAATTATATATAATGCCTTGTCTAAATACTCTTTTATATCCTCAACTAATTTATCATCGATTCTTATAATTCTATTGCTTCTCTTAGTCTTAGGACTTGTTAAACTTTCTTTACCATGTAATTTAGTATAATTTTTGTCACTGATATAGTCTTATTTTCAAAATCTATATCATCGATCTTTAATGCTCTAGCTTCACCTATTCTAAGCCAGTCCAAAAAAAGTAGCTTAAACATCAGCTTCATGTCTTCATTATTGACTTGCTCCACTATTTGATTAAATTCATCGACTGTAATTATATTTATTTCTTTTGATGTTTCAATCTTTAATCTTTCAACCATATCAAATGGATTATTTGATAAATTTCTATATCTAACACACCAGGTAAATAACATTCTTTAAGTTTATATTGATTATCTTTACTGTGCAAAAAGGCTATATGTCTTTATTAGCTCATTTTGAAAATCTGATATTATTTTAGGTGTTATTTCAGATAAAAATAAAATTGTCAAAAATGTGATATTTTTAAAAATTGACGTTAAATTTAAAAATGAACTTTCTTTTCACTCTCATTTTTATATTCTAGGTACTCATCTACTATCTTTTAAATTGAATATTTGAACCTAGGCTATTATCAATATCATACTTTTTCATATTCTAAAGCTTCTTTTACTTTTTAAAAACCTCTCTTAAATATTCTCTATTATTTATGAGTGTTATAGTGAATCTAGCATTCCACCTTCCGTGTACTCACACTTTTAATTTTTCCTTTTCAGCAGGCATATAATTAAGCTCTCCCATTCTTTCAAGCAAATAGTCCTCTCTAATCTTCACCTTGTACAGTCAACAACCTTTGTCTTTTAATTCTGTGTTTAGTGTTCTTATTATTTCATAAGCTTTTGACTTTACTAACTTTTTAATAAATTCTTTACATCATCAACATTTAACATTCTCATTTAATCAACTCCTTTGATATGATAGAGGCTTAATTTATATACTTGCTATTATCTTTAACTATAAAACCTTTGTCTATTCTATCAACTATTTCAATACCTATCTCTTTAAAAATTTCATTACCAAACCTAGCTAATTTATAATCTATCATAGTCATTATAGCCTTTGTCTTTGCTAAATACTTTCATATTGTTCCAGCTGGTCTAAATAACTTCATAGCTCTTTTGCTCCACTTAATAAATACTTAGTGAATTTATATTGCTCAATGACTAGCTCCAACTTATCCCTGTCTGTTTTCACTTCTGCAAAAATTAAACGGAGTTGTAAAGATATTTTTGTTATACTTTTTGGTATATCCAACTAACATTTCGTATACAACCTCTAATCTCAGCCATCATTACAGTCTTATTATTATTCAAAAATTCCTATATTATTTCTTCCAATAATCTCTCGTATTAATGTTAAAAATCAGTTTCTTTGATAGTTTTCCATTTATCTGTATTTTGCATAATTTTTATTAACTCCTTTCATTTTTCTTTAATACCAACATTTTATAATAGGTGTACCTACTTTCAAAGTTCTTAGGCTTTTTATAGTAGGAACATATTTTTACTTTAATACTAATACTTTTTATATGTGATGTTCCTGTTCCTACTAAACTGCTATTTTTCTTATATATATACATATATATATATATATATATATTATTATTTATTTCTTAATAGATTTATATATTTAATAAGAACATAGGAACAATATAAGATTAAATTAAGATATTATATATCTTTCAGCTTTTGTTCCTACTAACTCAATTTTAGTAGGAACTTACTAGGAACTTTTAACATTTACTAGAACTTTTTATTTTTAGATAGAATCTGATTTTTGTTATTAGTTTTTGATATTTTTGTTTTCAAATATTTTTGTACTCCCTAAAAAGAATAAATTTTATATTTTTATCATTTAATACTAATATTTTTAAGTCAAATTATACTATAATACCAAAATAATGTTCCTACTAATTAAATGTTACAGTCAATTTTTGTATTTTTATTAGTACTATATTACTGTGAATACTATTTATAAAGTGAATCTATATGATAATTTAAAATTGTTTCTGTATCTCTCCTTGTTTAAATCTGGTATGTGCTGTTTTTAACTGTTTACCGAAATTAGTTGTATTCATTTCTTTTGTAGCATTATTACACCAAATTTGATAATCTGTGTAAACTTCCTAGTATCTTTCATTGAAATAACCTTTTTAAATCTAGTTCTGTATCTCCTGCCATGTCCTCAATAAATGTTCTGCTGGATCATTGTCCTTGTCAAACTCTTCCACAAGCTCTATTATTTTAGGTGAATCTGTAGCTTATGATTTCTTAATACTCTATCTAGCCCCATACTGACCAGCTAAATATCTCCGATAAATTTTCTGGTGTTGTCATTTCTTTTTACAATGAAAAGGATTAATATTATTAAGCTCAGGTCTGTAAGTATTTTTCAAATGGCAGGATACACAAACGCCTTTTTAATTGCTTTAGTTGAATCATCAAATCGAGGTAAATATACAACTAAAAATGCAAATAATACGGGCTTATAATCGAATAAGTCTTGTCCTTTTTCTCTATTGGTAACATTTCAGATGCAATAATCTTTCTTATTATTAGAGCTATCTGGGATATATTGCCCGCTTATATCATCACCAATATTAACCATTTTACCAACTACTATACTAAATAAATCGAACCTTTGTTCAAACCTTTTTCAAGTCTAAGTGCTTACATTTTCAGTACCAAAAAATTTAATCAATATTTCTAAAAACTTACTTTTCCATTGCTTTTTATCCCCTTTTTATGATAAGACATTTTTGTAATATGTTTCTTTTTCTATATAATGCTTGTCCTAAGAACTCACACAATACACAAAACAAATTATAGTCATTTTGGACTAGCTCCATCATATAATTTTTATGTTTGTACCTATTGGCTCTCCAGTTATGATATCAACATCATCATTATAGATAATATCCATATGAACTATCGTTATTTTTATCCTTGCTATAGGGCTCTAGCTTTCTTGTATCTAAGTTAAATACTCCATTATTAAGAGCGATATAGTTTAGGTCTTCCTTTTTCTTATCAGCTCCTAACTGAATCTTTTTAATACTTCTTTTAATTCATTCATTGTATATCTTTATGGAGCCTTAGGATAGCCTTTCGATGTCTTCTTTTTCACACTTTTTATAATATTGTCCATTGTATGAATAAAGAAAAATTGTCGATATTTATGATAGAAAAATCATTTATTAACTTTTTGAGCCATTTTATAAGTATTAACCTTTTAGCTTGCCATTATTTGTATAGTATAAAAAAACTATCATTGTTTTAGCCCTGATGTATCTTTTTCAGTTTCAATATGTTCTTGCCTCATAAGTCCCGTTAATTCTTGCATTGGTAGAGGGTCTACAAATATAAAAATTATTAATTATTTCTAGTACCTGATAAGTTATAAACTCATCATAACCATTTTTAATAATTGATATTTGTATTTGGATATGAAAGAGCACTGCAGTAGTACCCCTTTATCTCTTCCAGCTCTTTAAGAGTATTATTAAGAACTTTATTATTTAATAAAAAGCAGGTAGCCCTGAAATTCCTGAGGTGTCATTTATAATTTTCCTCATACTCTCCTAGTGCTTTGCTACAAGCACACCCTCTTTTTACTTCCTAGCTTATAATCAACCTTTAAACCTATAAGACTGTAAACACCTGATACACTTTTTAAGTTCTCTTCTTTGATAATCATTAACTTTAAAATCAAAAATGGTGTCCGTGAGGTGTCTCAACTATCGGCGTATTAATGCCATAATGCTCTAATATTTCTATTAATTTTCTTTTTGATTCTGTTTTATTGTTATCATATCCACCTTGTGAATCTTTGTTATCTAGATCCACAAGGACATAATCATCAGCTAAATAACCTACAAAACTTTCAAATTGTTCGTTAGCTTCATTGTATCCAACAATCTATTATTAAATCTTTTAACTGCTCATCGGTCTTATATTTTAATATTAGGCTCTTTTCCTTTGTCTCCTACTGACTTATAAAAAGCCTCTGAATGCTTTTTATTTCAATAATATCACACCATTACAGAAATTGAAATACCTATAATATCGCTGTATCTTTTTCTTGGATAATATCGACTGTTAATTTTACAAGTTGAATCTAGCATCAATGTATGTGTTACCTTGCTTCCAGTTTTGAAATTCTAATACCTATGATAATACTCTAGTACTTTTTATATCTTCTTTTTCAAAAACTTCATATAAAATCATTCAAAAGCTCATAGTATTCTATAACATTCAAAAATATATTGACTTGTTTCATAGCTTCAACTCCTTTAGTAAAACATTTATTACAGTCCCGTTTTGGTCTTTGTAGAGCAGCTAAATTTAACGGTAGAGTATATGTACATTTGATATGATATATAAAAATTACCAGTGTACTCTATGATAGTATCATCTATTGATTATATCGTCTCATACTGTGCCATAAATATTAATAAATTAAAACCATCATATAAATCTTTACTGTAAAATTAAATGATGTTTTTCTATAATAATAACTTCTTTTTCTTATCAGTGCTATCACCCATCTAATCAACTCCTTTTAAAATTTTCATTTCTGGCAATTTCTCCAGAAAATAGAGGGTAAGTGGTATCCAAACCAAAAGTCTAAAACTTTTGACTCTTGTATAGTTAATGACTTTCATATTATCCGCTAGGCTATAACCTTTAGCTGATGCTACTGATCCCTTGTATGTTAATGAATTCATATTATCCTTCTAATTTTGTGATTAAGCTTCAAGCATATCTTACGTTTAAAAACTAGCCTATGTCTTATATATCTCAAGCCCTTTAAAAGCTTAAATTAGACTATTATAGGCTTCATTTTTACTCTTTACATTTACCAAGCTTTATAGTATAGGTATTTTATGAAAAGCTCATGTTTAATCAATTCTTTGCTTTGGTCGCTGTTAGAATTAATTGAGGGCTTTTTCTTTTTCATGGTATCTTATACCACGATTAAAAAACCTAATTTATAAGCAAGTCCTATTATCTTCCATAGATCTCTTATCTTCATAAATTGTATTAATCACTGAATCTTCAATCATATCTACTTGGTACTTGAACTCATAGTATTTTATAGTCCAAATTTAACTTTCCATTGGTAGTCACTCCTTTATTTTCTTGAGCTACTAACTCTTTTACCCATTTTTGTATAACTTCATCAAATGTACCTCTTATAAAATGTTCATGCTTCCACCTCTCTAGTCATTAAAGTATCTATGTCAACCATTGATATAGTCCATATCTTATCTATGTCATCTTTTGCTTAATTTTTCTTTAACATCTTAAACTTATAGCCTTTGTGAACTCTAGTATCATAAGTTCAAAATTTAATGCAATGCTATAATCCTATCACTCCTTTATTCCTAAGTTTTCAATCAATTCTAGTATCTCTTTGTTTTCTTCCGGTACTCTCTTTTAAAACTAATAATTACAGAATCTTTATTTATAAATACCTTGAGTGGCTCTGTATGAGTAGAGCCATAAACAAGCCATCAATATAAATATTCTTAATCATTTTACCAGCTCCTTTAACTAATTAATTTTTGTTCTATATCCACCAGTGAATCAATACAAGCCTTTTTACATTCCTTGTAAATAGCTTTAACATCTAACTTTTTAACAATACCTTTTTAAAATTATCTTTTTCAATAATGTTTTCAAGTTCTTTGTAGTGTCTGTCATCAGCAGGTAGCTTATCCTTTCCAACTCTTTTCATTCCTAAAAGGCAATAAAAGGCAGTTTTCGAATAAGTCATATAATATAAATTGTGTTTTTCTTTTGGTATATTTCCATACTCCAACATGTTTTGTAGCTTCTGTTTCTTCTTTTCTTGCTGTTATTCCTTTTCCTTTCAAAGTGCTAATTCTCTTTTCAAGTAAATTCAAGTATTCTATAACTTTACTTCTAACAATTCCTAGACTCTCTTAATAATACTTGTTTGACTTTGGTCTATCGTTAGAATAAACATTATTTTGTTCTCTATCATAGCTATCTTTATAAGTTGATATAAAAATTCCATCTATAAACATTGGCAAAATATTTTGCCGATCTTTTTAACATCTCGAAAATATTTTCGAGATCTATTTTCTAAATTAAATTCTTTTTATAATAATAGTGTGTCATGTCCTAACTTTAACAAATGCCCCTTTTCTTTTCGGCTTCTGTTAATATATTATTAACTTCTTTTCATGTACTCCATTTCTCTAAATATATTTATTTGTTTCAATAGTTCCTGTTATTTATACTTTCCTTGCTTAAAAACTCCATATAACACCACCTTATAATCTTAATCTTTTTGCGGTTGCTTTTCTCTTAACGTTCTGTCTTTTCAAACTCCATATATCACCCCTCTTGAACTGTCGCTCTTTTTGAGCAATAGCTGTTAATCTAATATTAAAAAGTTCTGTTACTTTCCACATCTAAAGCCTTTGGCTATCTTTACCAACTGTTTTAATATTTAATGTGTCTTTTTCCTGCTTTGATGTCATAATAGGCTTTTTGGTTGAATCTTAGCTTCATTTACTAAGTCCTTACCTCCAGCACTTACCACCTATTAATGCTATTAGTATGTTTTACTTTCATCTAATCACTCCTTTTTATTTATGTCTTTTTATGTCTTTTTAACTTTATATTAATATTAAAAAGTCTTTTGTCAAGTCCTTTCATCTTTTTACTTTTATACTATGTCTTTTTATGTTTTCATGTATAATAATAAAAAGGGGTGTATATTAAATGAAAAGTATAAATATGAATTAGAGTAATAAATTAAGAGAAATAAGAAAAAGAAAAATTCTAAAACAAACTGATATAGCTGAGTTAACTGATTTAAATGTTAAAACAATCCAAAGATATGAGAAAGGTGAGAATATTGCAGAAAAATTTTTACATCTTTTTCAAAACAAATTAAATTTAGAAGAGAGAGCTTTTTAATTATTAAAGATATACAATGTTTTAGATGACACTGATAAATTATTAAATCATTTTGAAGAAATATATAAGATATTAGGGTTATACTTTTTCTTTTAAAAGAAACAATATATAATGAACAATATAGAAATTATAAAAGATAATAATACTCCAAAAACTTATATTTCAGAAAGTGAATGTTAATTGACTATGAAAATTTAATTATTAATGATTCTCTTATTAAAATAAGATATTAACATTAAATGAAACAAATCAAAAAGAAATAGATAGAAAGTAAAAAGAGTATGGTGAAATATTATATGAAGAACCATTATTAAATGCCTTTTTAGATGATTTTTTATGAGAACTAAAGTTGATAAAAATTTTAGACAAATTAAGTAACATCAGTTACTATGAGCTAAAAATTACAACAAAAGAAATAGAAGAACTTAAAAAGAAATTGTTAGATAAACCCTAAAAGAAATAAACCCTATATCATATAGCCTTGAGATATATTAGGAGTTCATTGTCCGCTCTTTTTGAGCAACCAGTAAATAAGATCCTGAATCAAATTTTGATTCAAACTTCCTGAACGGATTAAAATTCGTTCAAAAAACTCCTGAATCGTTTTCAGCGATTCGAAATTACATCAGTTAAACAAGCTGTGAAATTTTTCCGTCTTGTATTTCTTCCTGAATGACTTAAACCTTTCATATAAAAGCACTCTAACAAATAATTACAGTGCTCTGTAGTATATTTTTGTTAAGTTATGATAAAACCTTACTTTCTTTTTGTGAATCTAGGTTTATTCTAGTCCAATAATGGATCTAGCTCAATGCACTTTTGCGTTTAGCTCCCCAGTTTACTCAGCACTTTTGTGCTCAGCTGCTCCTACAATTTTTGTGAGCAGGTACTCTAACATTTCAACAAGTAAAATATAGCTTCATCATATCAATAAATAATACACCGATATTTACCGATATAAATTAGTGTAGTCAGTATCAATAATACGATACTTTGTACACTGAAAAGCTGTCTATAATACTATAAAATTTTATTGTAAATATGATAGAGGCTTAGTTTTAGGGTGGCGAAAAGTTCAGCAGAGGTTATTAAAATTTTTGTGGTGAAAACTTCCGCTTTTCGTTGGTATATGATAGTTTAGTTTTTATGCTTCCATTATATTAAAATACCCATACTCTAAAAGCTGTATAAACGATTGACCTAGCTGATATAATTACACCTACCTTTTGAAATGATTTTTAGGGCTATGCTATGAGGTCATATTTGAAATTCGGAACGAAATAAATATATCATATCTGGGTTATGGCAGGGACTCGCAGAGACCCTCTTAAACTTTTTATCCTGAAAGAACCTATTTTTATTTTTACATAGAGACACCCATTGATTGAGTGCTCTACCTAAAGCTTTCGAGTATTAATTTTAACATTGTCTTTGTTCAATCGTTTATATGCTGAATAATTAAAGTCAAAACCTATAACATGTAAAACGCCCTTTTGTGTTATCAGATTTATAACCTCAGCTTCAATCTCCAGTTTTTGACTACTACACCCTAAAACTATTAATCCTGGTATCACGGAGCATGTCTAAATTAGCAGGTCTAAAATTTAACTGGATTATATGCTATAGTTTCCAAAACCTGTCTTTTTAGATTCCATACCCAAAGTTCACCAAGTCTTACCCTGAAGTTTTATTATATCATCGAGCACTATGTCTTTAGAATACTGTAAACTCTTTATCGTAGAAAAATATTTAAAAAGAATAATCTTTATTAGATGTCAAATACTTTAAAACATTGGATCTTCTTCTATCTTAGAATCTACATGCTTTGTATTATATGTAATTACCATAATTTGGGCCTCTAGGTATTTTTCTTTGAAAAGTACTAGCCATCTTATCCGAATTGCTACAACATCATTTCTTTTTGTAGTCTTCCAGGGATTCTCTGAATGTGTTAAGTTTCTTAAGCCTCCCATGCTGAATATTCACCAACAAATTATAAACATCTATTGGTTGAGATTGCATCATCTTTTGAAATATCTTTTAAATCACTTTTCGTTATATCTCTGTAACACCTTTATGTTACCATTAATTTTTAAATTTATCATAAATTTCTGGGATAACTGATGCCATGCTCCCAAAGCTAATATTATTATTATTAATAAAAGGTACCTCGCTTATGGCTAAAAGCACTTTGTGCATGTAAAGCACTTGTAACGTTTCGTGTTAGTCATATCATCTGTGCGTCTTCATCCAAAATCTCTAATATACTCATTGTACCAAATAAACCAATTGGCTGCTTTTACATCAACATCATACATTTTTAACACCTCCATCTACTAAAAGCTTTGAACTTATTCATCATCTACTTCTATAAGTTCATGAAATTCGCCTTACCAGCTTGTAAGTCTTCTATCCTTCTGTCTATATCTCGCCATTATTGAAACTTCTAGAAGTTCTTCATAGTATTATCATTTGTCTTTTAGCAGTTATTAGAATTAAATCATCAGTGTCATCTCTTTTATAATAGCCATCGCCTAACTACCTCCATTTAATTGTTAGCACTCCATTAATCGAGTGCCTTTAACTTAGACCCCACCTCATACTTTATTTTCCAACCCTTACAGCATCATGCCAGGCACATCTCTATTATATATTATATAATCTAGGAATGTCAATTTCCATATCTTTTTATGGTTTTCAAACATCTTATTATATATCTATATACTGTCTCTATGTCTGCATGAATATGCAGATCTATCATATAAAAATATTAATATGAAAAATAGCATTTTTAAACTATCGATAAAATGATATGTTATTCAACTTTTTAATGGTAAATAATTTTACATATAATACCAGTTATGTGCAAAAATATATAATAGCCTTATAGATAGAATTAATGGACTTTTCAAGGTTATAAAGTTAGTCTACAATTTTTAATATGGCAATAAAATTTTATCTGTTATCAAAAATGATTCTTTTTAGTTCTTCTGTAGTTAAACTTTAAATGGATCATCTGTTTTTACATTTCCATTTACCTCAACCTTTGAGTGTACTCACATCCATTTTATTTAATAAGTCCACTGCCCTTTTTAATTTATCGGATACCTTGATCATTATTTAATATTGGCTTGTTAAAAACTCCTGACGTTCTTTGGCTGTCATAATATTATACAGCTATTTTACTTTCAATTTTATCACGAGCCTTTTTCAACTTCAACATTTTTCAACACCTTGCCCTATGCTGTAAGCTGTTTTCTTTACTGCATCCAGCAGCTATGGCTGAATGAGTAGCATTACCTGTTTTATATACTCTGTATAAATAATTCTTGCTCATGTCATCTATATCACCTCTTAGATAAATTATAACAGCAATATTATTTTACTTAAGTTTTTAATAATTTACTCGGCTGAACTTTCCGCCCAGTTCTATAAAAATAAAAGGCAGGTTATATATGTCATCTATGTCAACTTAATTGTCCGTTTTTGTCTAGTCTTCCAGCTCGTGCAAATATACTAAGGTCGAGATAGCGACTTTTATAATTTCAATTTTAATCTGAAAACCCTTATTATTTATCAATGTATGAATCAAAACCATTAGCCTATATCTTATATACCTTCACTATTTAGTAATTTTTAAATTTCATTGTAGGAAGGCTGTACCAGTTTAGTCCATTTGAGTTTTATTAAACTATGCCAATTAGTCCTAGCCAGTAGTTTTTATAAATTTCACTTTGTCGTTTTTCTGTCGCTTCCTTATCCAGTAGTATAGAAACCTTTTAAATGCTGTTATCATATCCAAAAGATAGATATATAAACTAAATTATATCAAATTATTTTTCAGCGCATTAATGGAGCAATAAAATAATATAGTGATATTTTATCCTTTAGTACTAGTATAACTCAAAATTTAATTAAATTTTATGCAAGTATGAAATCATCAATAGAAGAAGGTAATAACATAAAGATTTCTCACTATCATATAGAAGTTCCTTTTCTCTCAATGAAATATCTTGTACTCGTCTATATCAATAATTTCATTTGAAATGGCGAATTAAAAATTCTCCCATCTCCCATATTATTCTTGCAAACTAAAATACCTTCTATATAAATATAATTTTGAAATGGATTTATAATTTCATTTTGTAGGATAAGAATGTAGAAAATCTTTAACTCCATCATAACTCTCTAAGTGCTGAAGAGCCTATAAAATTTTCTGTATAAGCATCATTATTTTTGTTTGATTTCATTTTCATATATATAGAATGATTGAGGACTATTTTTTATATAAGTTATAATCTTTCTTCATCTATTTTATAATATCTGTAATAGCTAGCAATCCAAGAAACAAAACATGCATCATATAAATTTTAGTTCTTCACAATAACCAATTTCAAAATAATTATCTTTATCTACAATTTTATTTTTATGTTATTTTTTCAATTTCTAACATAATTTAATCACCTAACATTTTTATTTAATTATAACATAACAATAGAAAAATGAATTTATAAATTTTATCAATCTATTTATAAAATAAAATTTCTTTTATGAGGATTGTATTATGTGTATTGAATGATACCCAACAAAATTATACTAGTTTAGATATACCATAGCAGATAGTTAAATGAAAATTGTAGTAGTGGTGCAAACCATGCTGGAACGGCTTTGTATTAATACAATATTAGACAACCATAAACGAAATGAAGTTGTTGTATTTGATATACTCAAATATTGTTTCCTAGGGATGGAATGGCTCTTTGGATAGGTGGACAAATAGCAGGTTCAGATGGTTTATTTTATTCTTCAAAAGAAAATTAGAAGCAAAAGGTGCTAAAATCCATATGGAAACAGGTGTTACAAATATCGAGTTTCGATATTGTATGCTACTGGAAAAAGATGGTACAAAAGTATGAAGAAAGCTATGATAAACTAGTTTTATCTACAGTGTTCTTTACCAATAGATTTACCAATCGTTGGAAAAAGAATTAGAAAATGTTCAATATGTAAAATTATTCAAAAATGCACAAGAAGTTATTGATAAATTAAATGTAAATAAGTCAATAGAAAAAGTTGCTGTTGGAGCAGGATATATCGGAGTTGAACTCGCAGAAGCTTTCAAACGTTGGGGAAAAAGAAGACACTTAGTTGATGCAGCTGACGGTTGTTCATTCACTTACTATGATACAATTATTTAGAGAAAAATGGATGCTCAATTAGAAGAGGGCATGGAATTAAACTTGAATATGGACAATTAGTAAAAGAAATTCAAGGAAATGGAAAAAGTTGAAAAATAATCACTAATAAAGGTGAATTTCAGCTGATATGGTAGTTCTATGTGCTGATTCAGACCTTACACAGACTTAGGAAAAGATAAATTAGAGTTATTTAGAAATGGTGCTATGTGAGTTGATAGAACTCAAAAACAAGTATAGATGATGTTTATGCTATTGGAGATTGTGCAAACAGTTTATGATAACTCTATTGGTGGTATAAACTATATCGCTCTTGCAACAAATGCAGTTAGATCATGAATAGGTGCTGCTCACAATGTTTGTGGAACTAAGTTAGAAAGTATAGGGTACAAGGTTCTAATGGAATTTCAATCTTTGGATTAAATATGGTTTCTACAGGACTTACTTTTGAAAAAGCTGAAAAATTAGGAATTGAAGTTTTAGAGAACAACTTTCCATGATTTACAAAAAACCTGAATTCATGGAACATAATAATGAAGAAGTGACATCAGAATTGTGCATAGAAAAGACAATAGAAAAATAATTGGAGCTCAAATGGCATCTAAATATGATATTTCTATGGCTATGCATGTATTCTCATTAGCTATACAAGAAGGAGTAACTATAGATAGATTTAAATTATTAGATATTCTATTCTTACCTCACTTCAATAAACCATATAACTATATTACTATGGCTGCACTAGGTGCAAAATAAAAATATAAATCAAATAGAACTGTTGCAAAATTAACAGCTATTATTATTTTGCAACAGTTCTTTACTATCACACTCTAAAATTTTATGGTATCATAACTTATAGGTTATGATACCTATTTTGTAAATTATTTGAATTTTAAGGAGGAATTTTATGGCGACATCTAGCTTTTCAAAAACAATTTGTAGTAAAAAGAAAAAGATAAATACCTTGTTGTTGAAATGTCTAAAGAAGCAACTCAGCTACAATGAAGACTTTAAATCAAAGTTTACTTCGATAAAAATATTATAGAAAAATTATAGGACTTTGAGTAAAGTGATAGATTATAAAGTTATTTCTTTAAGAACATTATTGGAAAATTTGGGAGAAAAATGATACAAAATTAGATAACATATTAAAAAGGTTTTTCTGTCAAATGAAAAGACTTGGAAACCTTTTTACATTCAAAAGCTATAATTTATGAAAATCAAATATTGGAAAAACTTTTTATTAGTAGATGAAAAGAATTAGAAGATAATAACTTTAAGATAATAGGATTTTTACATTAGGTATTACATCTATTGATATATCTAATATATCTAGCAATAGAAGAAGAAAAATGTTAGGTAGTATTCCTGGAAGATAAACTAGTAGTATCTCTGCTTATCTAATAGTGACACATTAGGTAGATGTCGATAGCTATAGTAAAGAAAAATTTACTCTAGAAATAATTTTAAAAAATAGCTTTATGCTGTCTATAGATAGAGCTATAGATAGTTATAGGTGGAAACTCGCTAATACTTGAATGTGGATATCATGTTTTCAAAATTTTATATGAAAAATATATTTTAAAAAGCTATATGATGAATTGGATAATGGATTATATACTTTATATAAAAATTAGATAATTAATATTATATATGAAAAGAGTTTAAACTCTTTTATTTATTTTTAATTTCTAGTTTTTATTTTTAAATTAATGATAAAATATAGAGAATAAATATTTTCTAAAAAAAGTAGGTGGATTTTGATGGAAAATATTAATTTATTTCTGATATGACTTATGAAGTATTAAATTCTCCTTTTCTATGTTGATGGTAAAGGTGGACAACTGGAGATAGAGGAACAATAGCTGAGGCTAACATTGTTGAAGTAAAAGAAAATATTGTTATCTTAGATAGAAATTTAGAAGATGGTGAATATACATATTCTATTGATGAAAAAAAGACAGAGAAGATATAAGACAGCAACATACAGCACAACATATTTTTTTCAGCTGAAGCCTATAATAATTTTGGATTAAATACTGTAGGTTTTAGAATGTCTGAAGAATATACAACTGTAGATTTAGATCAAAAGATATTTCAAAAAGAAAGTTATAGAAAAGTTAGAAGAACTAGTAAATAAAGATATAAAGGCAGATATATTAGTTGAAGAAGAAATCTATACAAATGAAGAGGCTCATAAAATTTGAAAATCTTAGAAAAGCTATAAAAGAAAAAAATAAAAGGTGATGTAAGATTTATAAAAATTGGAGATGTTGATATCTGTGCTTGTGCAGGTTTTCATGTTTCAAGAACTTCAGAAATAGAAATCTTTTAAAAATTATAAATCATGAAAATATAAAAGGAAATTATACTAGATTCTATTTTTCTAGCAGGTGAGATAGAGCTAAGAATGACTACAATAAAAAAACATGATATTATAAAAATTAACTAATACTTTTTTCTTGTAAAGATGATGAAATCTTAGAAATGCTAGACAAATCTTTAAAAGAAAAAGGCTAGTGTAACAGCTGAATTAAAATCTTTAGAATGAGATATGCAGAACTTATGGCAAAAGATTTTGAAAAATACCTTTATTGATTATAAAGATTTTAAAAATTTTAATATACAATGAAGATGAAAAATTTAGTAGGAATCTTTACCTAAATTTATAAATTTAGATAAATTTTCTATTATTAATTGGATATGATACAAGTATACTTTTTAATGTCTAAATATTTATGATTGTAAGGAAATCATCATAAATATTATTAAGAATTTTTCCTAATATCAAAAGGTGGAGGAGGTAAAACAAAGGAAATATAAAACTTGATAAAGCATATAATAGAAATGAACTTATAGAAATAATAAAAAAGGAATTGATAGTAATAATGAATAATGAAAAAGTAAATATTTTTAAATTTAACTCAAGAGGAGTTAACAGAATTTTTAGTGTCTTTAGGACTAAAAAATTCTATGGAAAAAGAAGTCTTTATTTGGCTACATAAAAGATTATCAGAAATTTTGATGATATGACAAACCTATCTCTAAAAAGATAGAGAAATCTTAAAAGAAAAATGCCTATATACCATTTTTCAACTTTTGAAAAGCATCAAGTTTCAAAAGTTAGATAAGAACAGAAAAATTTTGTTTGAACTTGAAGATAAAGGGAACTATAGAAACTGTTCTTTTAAGACATAGAGATTCTAAAAATAAAGAAATAAGAAACACTCTTTGTGTATCATCTCAGGTTGGTTGCCCTGTAAAATGTAGTTTCTGTGCAACAGGACAAAGGTGGATATATGAGAAATCTTTCAGTAAGTGAAATTTTTAAACCAAGTTTACACTGTTGAAAGAAGACTTAGAAAGAAAGATGAAAGCCCTAAATAACTTAGTATTTATGGGTATGGGAGAACCTCTTTTAAATATAGATAATCTATCTACAGCTTTATCTATAATTTCAAATGAAAATGGAATCAATATTTCAAAAAGAAAAATTACAATTTCAACTTCTGGTAGTGTCAGGTATAGAAAAGATTTTTACTGGAAAAATTCCTATAGAATTAGCAGTTTCTCTACACAGTGCTATAAATGAAAAAAAGGGATCAAATCATTCCAATAAATAAAAACTTCCCATTGGAAGACTTATCAGCAGTTTTAGTTGAATATCAAAAACAAACTAAAAAGAAGAATTACTTTTGAATATATTTTTAATAGATAATTTTCAATATTTCAGAAGTTGATGCCAATGCTTTGGCAGATTTTATACATCAATTTGATCATGTGGTAAATTTAATACCATATAATGAAGTTGAAGGAGTGGAACATAAAAAGACCTTCTATGAAGAAAAATTGATAGATTCTATAACTATCTTAAAAAAATGTTAGAAAAGGTAAATGTAACTTTAAGACAAGAAAAAGGTAGTGATATAGACGGTGCTTGTGGACAACTTAGACAAAGAAATAAAAAAAGGGGATAATTAAATAATGAAAAAAATTACTTGTTATTTTATTGAAAACTTATAGCAGTTTTATTTGTTGTGGGAGCTTTAGCAGTTTTTGCAATAATTATAAAATATAGACTTGAATTACCTAATATTCAAAGTATGGTTGAAGACTATAAACCTCGGATGGCTACTACTATCTACGATAAGAATAATAATGTTGTAGATGTTTTTAGAAGTTGAATCAAGAGATGCTGTTAAATTAGAAGATGTTTCTCCTCATGTAAAAGAAGCATTTTCTAGCTATTGAGGATAAAAAGTTTTACTCTCACCATGGTTTACACTTTTAAAGGAATAATAAGAGCTGTACTAACTAATTTTTTAAAAAGGTAAGAGCTACTCAAGGTGGAAGTTCTATTACACAACAATTGGCAAAAAATGCCTTTTTAACTCCTGAAAGAACATTTTCAAGAAAAAGTAAAAGAAGCTATTTTAACTTATCAAATTGAAAGAACTTATACTAAAAGATGAAATATTAGAAAGATATCTTAATGAAATATACTTTTGGTTCAGGTTCTTATGGTATAAAGAATGCAGCAGATCAATATTTTAGAAAAGATCCTAAGGATTTAAATATTGCAGAAGCAGCTTTACTTGCAGGTATACCAAATAGACCCTACAAAGTATGACCCTAATAGAAGCTTGGAAAATGCTCTTCATAGACAACAAATTATCTTTAAAAAGAAATGTTTGAAGATGGAAGAATAACTAAAAGAAGAATATGAAGAAGCACTAGCATATAAATTTGAACTTGAAAACGAAGAAAATGTGAAGAATGTTCCAAAAAAATACTTCTATCATCTATAATAGAAGACCTAAAAAGCGTATAATAACCCTGAACTTACAACAATAGTTGAAAACTATTTAGCAGAAATCTATGATGATGAGCAAATTTATTCTTCTGGTTTAAAAATATATACAACTATTGACTTAGATTATCAAAAAGTTGCAAGGGATACTTTCAATGCTTATCCATATTTTAAAAACAAAGAAATAAATGGTGCTATGGTCACTTTAGATCCATTCACAGGTGGAATAGTATCTATAGTTGGTGGTAAAAAACTTTAAAGCTGGAAACTTTGATAGAGCTACTATGGCTAGAAGACAATTAGGATCATCATTTAAACCTTTTGTGTACCTAAAAGCCTTAGAAGAAGGATACGAACCTTATTCTGTTGTAGTAAATGACTTTGTGGCTTATGGAAAATGGGCACCTAAAAACTTTGATGGTAGATACACATTTAACTCTACTTTAGTAAACTCTTTAAATTTATCACTAAATATCCCAGCTGTTAAATTAATGGATGCAGTTACTGTTGATGCTTTTTAAAGAAGAAATGACTGATAAATTAAAATTGATCTTCTGAAAGTACAAAAACTTGACAACTGCTCTAGGTTCTGTTGATAGTACTCCAGTAAATACAGCAGCAAACTTCTCAATTTTTGTCAATGGTGGATATATAGTAAAAACCCTAATATAATAAGAGAAATTAGAGACAATCAAGATATTCTTATCTATGTTGCAGATATTGAAAAAGCAAAAAGCTTTTTGATAGTGTTGATGTAAGTGTTATAACAGCTATGTTAAAAATCTGTTGTAAGCAATGGTACTGCTACTAAAAGCAAGAGTTGTAGATAAATCAGGTAGACCCTATACAACAAGGTGGAAAAACAGGAACAACAAGTGAACATAGAACAGCTTGGTTCGTTGGTATAACTCCTGAATATGTAACTGTTTGCTATATAGGTAGAGATGATAACAAACCCTATGTATGGTAAGATGACTGGAGGAAGTGCAGTTGCACCTATGTGGGCTAGATACTATCAAACTCTTATAAATAAAGGACTATACACTCCAGGTAAATTTGAATTCTTAGAAAACTATTTAGAAACTGGAGACCTAGTAAAACAAAAATATAGATATCTATACTGGTTTATTAGATGGACCTAATAGTAAAGAAATGGTAATTAGAAAAGGTAGACTGCAAGTTGAAAGTGCAGCAAAAATATAAGAATGGTATCGCTTCGCTATTTGGTTTAGAAGCTTCTGCAGGTGGTGGAGTGTACGTAGAATCATCTTCTGACGGAATGATAATTGATAGTGCTTCAGGCGAAGGTGGTAGCTCTGAAGGAAGCTCATCTGAAAATTCAGGTGGAGACAATGTAAGTCCTTCTACACAATCTGGACAAGTTGAAACTAATAAGGAAAAAGATGGTGACAGCCTAACTGACAGACTTTTAGGAGATTAATATGTCAATAGTAAATGAAAAAAAATCTGAACTGAATGAAAAACAACTTGAAGCAGTTAATACTGTTAAAGGTCCTGTTGTAATAATAGCAGGACCTGGAACAGGTAAAACTAAGACTCTTGTTGAAAGAACTGTTAATATACTTGTAAATGAAAAAGTAGAAGCTAAAAAAATTATGATAACTACTTTTTACAAATAAAGCAGCTAGAGAACTAGAACTTAGAATAAATGAAAGTTTGGAAAAAGCAAATGTAAAATATAGATATAAGTGATATGTATATAGGAACTATGCACTCTATATGGACTAGACTTATTGAAGAAAATATTACTTATTCTGATTTCTTTGATAATTTCGAGCTTATGAGTGGAGACTATGAGCAACATTTTTTTCATTTACTCAAGATTAAAAAGAATATAAAAAATTGGAAGATTATCAAAAGTTTTTTTGATAATCTTTCTAATAATACTGGAAAAATATCAAGGAGATTGGGCTAGAAGTTCTTTTTTTAAAGAATAAAAATAAATGATTTAAATGAAAATGCTATAGATATTGAAAATATACAAACAAGTGATGTTTATATAAACTTCATTAAAGAAGCTTATAAACTATATGTAAAAACAACTTTATGAAGCTAATATTGTTGATTTTCTCATATTTACAGGTTGAATTTTTTTCAATATGCTTGTAAAAAAATAAAGAATTTTTTAGAAAAAAATAAACCATGACTTTGAATACATAATGGTAGATGAGTATCAAGACAGTAATAAAATTCAAGAGAAAATATTACTTCTAATTTCAAAAACTAGAAAGAATATCTGTGTTGTTGGAGATGAAGATCAATCTATATATGGGTTTAGAGGAGCTAGTTCTGAAAAATATTTTTAAATTTCCCTAAACATTTTTGATGAAGATGAATGTAAAATTATAATTTTTAGAAGAAAACTATCGTTCAGTAACTGATATAGTTGAGTTTAATAATAAATGGATTTCATCTATAGATTGGCAAGGAAATAGATTTGATAAAAATATAGTATCTATGAGAGATACAGATATTTTAGGAAAAAAATGTTTTTTTCATATTTCAGGAAAAACTATGGATGAAAATATCAAAAATACTGTAATTTTTTATAAAAAAATTGAAAACAACATAATAAAAATTACAAACTATAATCAAATTGCAGTCCTATTTTGCAAATTTCAAAAATAACTCTGCAAAAGAAATTGGAAGTTGCTTTAAAGAAAGAAAATATAGAAGTTTATTCTCCCTAGAACAAAAAGTGAAATGTATGAAATAAAACTAACTTTTAGGAATAATTTTAGCTTGTTTTCAAAAATATTTTTCCAGAAGATAGCATAGATCAATATCTAACTGAATGCATAGATTTTGCAAGATTAGAAATAAAAAGATAGTGAATTTTTTTAGCTTGGATAAAAGAAAAATTGAAAAATATTTCAGAAGAAAGTTTTGACTCTTTAAATGAAATTTTTCTATGAATTTTTAAATTTCACTTACTATAAAAATGTATTAAACGAAGAAACTCCTGTTGATTCAAGAGCTAATCATAATTTAGCTATACTTAGTAAAATATTTAAGAATTTCCAAAAAGTATGTACATTATAGAAAAAAATAACTGCTGAAGATGATTTTTCTGTAGTTAAATATTTTTCACAGGTTATCTTGATATTTTAAAAAGAATCAAGAGTTGATGAGATTTTTCTCTGAGGAAGATTATCCAAATGAATGTATCCCATTTTTTTAACTATACACCAATCAAAAAGGGTTAGAATTTCCTGTTGTTATAGTATTTTTCATTGAACTCTAAGCCTAATAGATATGAAGATGATGACATATCAAGACAAACAAGTATCGATAGACTTATCAATTCAAGTTCTAAACTTTCTGAAAATGATAAAAGAAAAATTTGATTTTTACAGAAAAATTTTATGTAGCCTTCAGTAGAGCAAAAAGAATTTATTAGTTTTAAGTTCTTATGAAATGGGAATATCTGAAAATTTTAAACCTTTCTTTTTACTCAATTCGTGGAGTTAATAGCTACAATTTGATATTAATGAAGTTAATTTAGACGAAGTAACTAAGAAAGATGAAAGAAAGATTTTATCTTATACAACTGATATAGCTCCGTATAGACATTGTCCTATGAAATACTATTTAGTGAGAGAAAAAGAATATTCAACTTTTCAGTAAAAAAGATATTTAACTTAGGGATAATTACACACAAGGCTATAGAACATATCAATAAATTATTTTTACAGAAAAAATCCTTTATTTGATGATGAATATATAGAAAATTTACTAAAGAATATTTATAAATTTCAAAATATAGATTTAGATGACAACTTTGAAAGAATAATGTCTATAGTAAAGAAGTACATTGAAGATGAAAAAGATAACTTTGAATACATTAAAAAAGTTGAAGCTTCAGAATTTAGAATTGAAGATGACTACATTCTATATGGGCAGATAGATTTAATTTTAGAAGATGAAAAATGAAATACAGATTATAGATTTTAAAACAGGTAAATACAATGAATTAGAGTATTCTTCTAATTACAGACAACAATTATCATTGTATAAGTTGCTTCTTCATATGATAAGGACATCAAAACTTATCTATACTATTTAGAAGAAGATGAGCCTAAAAAGAAATACTTATTACAGATGAAGAGTTGGAAGAAGATTTTGAAAAATATCAATAAAACGACTCAGAATATTTTGGACAATAAATTCCCTAAAATTCCCTATAATCATAATATTTGTGGAATTTGTGAATTTAAAAATTATTGTTGGGGGCTAGAATGAAAATAGTACATTGTTCAGATTTACATCTAGGTAAAAAGTCAGTGGAAATAGAGAATATGTAAAAAAAAGATATGAGGATTTCTTTTTCTGCCTTTTGAAAACTTCATTGCTAAGGTGAAAGAAATAAATCCTGATGTCTGTATAATTGCAGGTGATATCTTTGATAAGAAGGAAATAAGTCCTGACATACTTTCTAAAACTGAAAATTTATTTAAAAGAACTAAGAAGCTATGTAAAAAAAGAAGTGATAGCTATTGAAGGAAATCATGATAATTCAAAAGCTTTTAGAAGATTCTTGGTTTAGAATATTTGCATGAACAATCTCTTTTAAAAGTTTTTCTATTTCAATAAAAATTTTGAGGAAGAAAAACTACCTAAAAAAATAGAAGATATAAACTTTTTATCCTATTGGATATCCTGGTTTTATGATAGATGAAGCTTTAAGAAAGCTTTCTGAAAAATTAAATTCAGATGAAAAGAATATAGTCATAGTCCATACAGGAATTTCAGCTGGAGAAAAATACTCTGCCTGGACTAGTTTCAACTTCTATATTAGATTTATTTAAAGATAAGGCTATCTATGTTGCAGGTGGACATATACATTCTTTTTCAACTTATCCAAAAGGAAAAACCTTTCTTTTTTTGTTCCAGGTTCTTTGGAGTTTTTCTAATGTCCAAAAATGAAAAATCAGATAGAAAAGGGCTTTATTCTCTTTGATACTGATAGTTTAGAACATGAATTTATAGAATTAGAGCATAGAAAAAGATTACAAAAAGAACTTTATATACAATGATTCAACGAATATAGAAGCTGAGTTTGAAGCCTTTGTTAAAGAATTAAATCTAACAGGTGAAGAAATCTTAGTTATTTCTATAGGAATAAAAAAATAATGAGTATATAAATCTTGAAAACTTAGAAAACATTGCTGAAAAACAATGGTGCTTTAAAAACCCATATACTTATTAAAAATATTCTATCTATTGGAAATAGTGAAGAAGGTACTTCTGATTTAAGTATAGAAGAATTAGAAAAATCTTATATCTAATTGGAATATCTCTAAATATTGAGAAATTTTTCTACAAGTTTTTTCTGAGCTTAAAGGAATTATTTTTCAAATGATGATAAAGATAGCTTTTTAGAATTATTTGATAAGACTTTGGAGGTAAATGAAGATGATAATTAAAAAGAGTTAAACTTGAAAATTATCGTTCTCATTCTAATACAACTGTCGATTTTTCTAAGGAGTTAATCTTATTTTAGGAAAGAATGGGAAGGGGAAAAACTTCTATACTTGAAGCTATCAGTTCAGTTATGTTCAATACGAAAGATAGATCAGGTAAGGAAACTGGAAAAACTTTATTAAAATTTGATGAAAAAAATCTGGAAAAGATTGAAATAGAATTTTACAGCTAATGATGGTAGAGACTATATTTTTAAAAACTGAATTTTTTTAAAACAAAAACCTAAAAAAACAATCTTTGACTGATATAAATGGTTTGGATTGTGAAGGTGATATTCAAGAAAACTTAGAAGAGCTATGTGGAATAAAAAGGGCTTTGAAGAAACTTATGAGAATATAGTTATTGCTAAGCAAAATGAATTCATAAATATCTTTAAAGCTAAACCTAAAGATAGGGAAGAAATATTTAACAAGATTTTTAATACTCAAATCTATAAAGAGATGTATGATAGCTTTTTAAAGGAAGCTACAGATAAATATACAAAACAAATAGATTATTTAAGTAAAGATATAAATTCTTTTAAAAGACAATATGGAAGATAAAGGAAGAAATCTCTAACTTTCTTAAAAGAAGAAGAAATATTAAAAGAAAGTCTAAATACAGAATTTTCTAAAACTACTGAAATAAGTACTAAAGCTATCAAATGAAATAAAAGATTATGAAACAGATGAAATAAATCTAAAAAAATCTGATTTCTAATATTGAAGATGAAGAAAATAAAGATAAAGAAATATTCAAATCTTTTTAAAAGACAATATTGTTGAAGCTAAAAAGCTAAAAAGGCTAAAACTATAGTTGAAGAAAATGAAAAACCTTATTTAGAGTATCTAGAAATAGAAGATAAATTAAAAGATTTTTAGAGAATTCTATACTAATTTATTGCAAGAGCAAAAAAATTAAATACTCAATATCAAAAATAATATAGAAAAATTAGAGCTTTCTAATAAAAACTTTAAAAGACTGATATTACTAATTTGAAGAAAATATCTCTAAAAAAATTCTGAAAAAAAGAGATAGTTTAGATAAAGAAAATATAGCTGAACTTAAAAAGTAAAGAGAAGATTTAAGTTCTAAATTAAAAAGAATATGAAAGTCTTTTAATAAAATTAGAAAGATTTAGAAAAAAACTAAAAAGAAAAAAATTCAGATAAGCACTTAGAAAAGAAAAACTGAAATCAATATTCTTGAAAAAGAATTATCTGCAAAAAAAAGACTTATTTATGAAATAATTAATATTGAAGATATTGAGAAACAATTAACTGTTTTTAAAGACTTAGAAAAAGAGATAAAATCTTTTAGAGGAAGACAAAATTGCTTTTTGAAATTGAAATAAAAGACTTTAAAGAATGCTAGTAATGAGCTTTCTTCTAAAATTTGTCCCTATCTAAAAGAAAAATTGTGAAAATCTAAAAGATAAAGGAAGCTGATGATTATTTCTCTTCTAAAATTTCTATAAAAACAGAAGCTATAGAAAGACTTGAAAAAAAGATAGAAGAAAAAAACAGTAATTCTAGCTGAAAAAAATCTGTTTTGAAGAAAAAGAAAAACAATATTTTTGAACTTGATAAAAGCTATAAAAGATTTAGAACTTTCTTTAAAAACTGAAGAGTTAATCTAAAAGGAAATAGAACTAAATATTAAAAGTTTGGATATAAGTATTCAACAACTTATTGAAAATCAAGAATTTCAAGATAGTACGAGCTTAAAAGAGCATAAAAAAGGCTTTAGAAGTTGAACTTAAAAATTTAAATTTAGATGAAAAAGAGAAAATTTTAAAAAAATCTTATCGAAAGTTTAGAGTTTGAAAAAGAAAAAGATTTTAAAAATCAAAAGTTCAATAGAAAAATAATCTGAAAGAAATTGATGAATATTCTAAAAATTAAAGCAGATACAGATAAAAATATTGAAAATATCACTTCAGAAATAAAAAATTTTTGAGAATAAATTAACTGAGTTAAAAACTCATATAATGAATATAAAAAAATAATGTCTTAGCAAAAAGACTTGGAAAACTTTACTTTCTAAAAAGTAGAGAAAAGTATTAAAGAACTTTATTCTTTAAGATTTAATAAAAATTCATTAAAAGAAAAAGTATTTAGCTTTAGAAAATAAAAATAAAAAAATATAAAAAAATAGATGAACTTAGAGAAAAATTTAATATTCTTAAAGAAGAATTAAATGAAATTAGTAAAAATTAGGGTTCATCTCAAGAAAAAGATTGAAAACTATAAGAAAAATATTAGAAAAAGATAGCTTCACAAGAAGAAAAACAAAAAATTGCTTGATGAATTAAAGAAATTAGAAGATAAGTCAAATAGAGCAAATTTAATCAGAAATGAAGTAGGAAAAATGGGTAGAGCTATTTCTAAATATATGCTTAGTGGTATCAGTAACATTGCTAGCTTGAATTTCAATAAGATTACAGGAAGAACTGAAAGAATTGAATGGAGCAATGACGAAAAAGATAAGTATGTTCTATATTTAGTAGGGACAAGAAAGAAAAATTGCCTTTTGAGCAATTATCAGGTGGTGAACAAGTTTCTGTTGCAATAGCAATAAGAGGAACAATGACAGAATACTTTCACTAACTCTAGATTTATGATATTTAGATGAGCCTACAAACAACTTAGACACTGAAAGAAAAATTACTTGCTGAGTATATGGGAGAAATTTTTAAAGAATTTAGACCAAAGTATAATAGTTACTCATGATGATACATTTAGAGAAATGGCAGAAAAAGATAATAGAATTGTAGAGGAAAAAAATGAAAGTAAATTATGATTTAAAGATGGAAGAAATTTTAAAAGGAAATCACTGAGAGTGGAAAGAAAAAGATTACTTATTCATTCTTGTTGTGATTCTTGCAGTTCATCTGTTTTAGAATATCTAAAAGAATTTTTTTCAAATAGATATTTATTTCTATAATCCAAATATAACTTTTGACTATGAATATTTTGGCTAGAATGGACGAACAAAAAGAAATGTTGGAGAAAATTAGACTATGATATGAATGTCATAGAAGGAGTCTATAATCCAAAAGGAAGATTTTTTTGAAAAAAATAAAAAGGTCTTGAAAATGAAAAAGAAGGTGGACAGAGATGCTATTCTTGTTATGATATAAGAATAGGAGAAACTGCTAAAAAGCTAAAGAAGAAGGCTATGACTTTTTTAGTACTGTTTTTAAGTATAAGTCCATATGAAAAATGTAAACTATATAAATGAGATAGGTGAAAAAAATATTCTAAAGAATATGATATTCCATTTTTGTTTGCAGATTTTAAAAAAAGAAAAATAGATATTTAAGGTCAGTACAAATTTCTAAAGAATTAAATATGTACAGACAAGAATATTGTGGTTGTGTGTTCTCAAAAGTAGAAAAAGAACAAAGAGACAGAGAAAAAAAGCAGAAAAAGAAAAAAACAGGAGGAAACAAAAATGACTAGCTTTTCAGAAAAACAGTGAGAGGAGTCTCACTTGTATTTTTAGTAATTTTTTCTTATTTGACTTATAAAAATTACTACTACAGTCCCCTTATAGTTTTAACTATAATGATATTTTTCAACTAAGGGAGTTCAGATGTTTGAGAACAGAATTTTCCTATCAACAAGGGCAATATTCTGGGTACTGTTTTTCAACCCTATTATTTTTAAGAATTTATTTTAATGAAAGTACTCATTTAGATATGAAAAACACTAAAACCTTGATGACTATCGCCATAATATCTCTTTTGTATTGGAACTTGGATAGAGATTTTCTTCGCCAAATATATCTATATTAGAATAAAATTTCTGTATAAATAGACTTTTTCAAAATCTAATAAAGGAACTTATAGAATAGTGAAAATGGAAAATACTCAACAAAACTATATGAAAAGTTTAGGTAAAAATGGGTATAATGTTCTATCATATCACTTTAGATGTGAATGGAGAAGAAAGAAAATTCTTATTAGAAAAAGAATTATTTGAAAAACTACAAGGTAAATCTGAAATTAATATAAATATTAAAAAGGTTGTCTTGGAATATGTTATGGAGTGGGAATGCAAGAATAAGGAGAATGATGAAAAATATTTATAGTTTTGATGTTTATTTTTGTGGACTATCAAATTTCTTCAAGCTAAGGGAGACAAAAACAACTCTATATGATGAAAAATTTTGAACTAGATTTTTAATATGAAACTAATGATGGGATTAACTAAAAGCTGAGAATGATTCAAAATATCAAAAAGTTAGTAAACTATATTGATGAAAAATTTAATTTCAAAAAGTGAAGTAAGTTATACGACTAATATAAATCTAAAAATCACTCATAGAAGTATTCTCTGAAATGGAGATTTATCTATAAAGGCAAAATTTCAAAGGAAATTCACTAAGTTTTTGAGCACAATTTAGAATTAGCGAGAAACCTTTCGCTAATTGCTACATGGAAAATGGCTGAAAAATGATATGTTTTTGACAACTTAACTGAAATGTTAATATACTTAATGAAAAAGTAATATTATCAGTTAAAGAAACTGCAGAAAACAAATATGGTCAAACGACTATCATAATAGAAAAATATATTAAAAGAGAGTGGACTGATAGTGAAAAAGAAAGAACTTTTAAATTTAAAAGAAGTGGATTCTATATAGATACATAAAAATATATGGAAAGTGAAAGTTTAAAAAGGATATGATAATGAAAAATTAGAAATAATAAAAGAAGATAAAAATTTAAAGATGGTTTTTGAAAAAGAATGTTTAAAGATAATAAAAAGCATTAAGCAAGAAATGAGTATGCTGATGATAGTCGTTTAAAAGGTGTTTTTAGAAGGTATGAATATGGTATATTAAAACACGAAACTGAAACTCCTTTTACAGTCTTGGTTAAAAGATGTCTATCCTAATGGTACTTTTAATCGACTGAAATACATTACAATAAAGGTGAAAATAGATGGTGAGCTTAAGGATACTATGAAAATGGGAAGTTAAAATATAGCCTCTTCATATATAAATGGGAAAAATGGACATTACAAAGATTTTGATCAAAATGGAAATTTAACTGAAGAAAGATTGTATGAAAAATGATAGATTTGTCGAGCAAATTGTAGAGGAGTCAATACAGATGAGAAAATTTTAATTACTTTTAATATTTTTATTTATTTCTATCTTACTCAGCAGATACAGATTTTAATATAAGAGTTATGATGATCGACTAAGATAGAAGTAGAAAAAGATAATCAAAAATATAAGAAATTTTAAATTCGTATTGATTTCAGTACTTAGCTAGGTGGTTGCTATTCATATAAGATAAATATAGATAGAAAAGTAGTAGAATCTGAGAAGGGAGATATTTTACTTTACAGAAAAATCTTCCAAAGGAATAGATATTGTGGATACAGGGGTCTACAGCTGACATGAAAACAAAGAAGAAATTACTATTAATATCTATGAAGATCCATATACTAATGTGACTATAAGTAACATAAGGAAAAACTTTAATCTTTATTTACAGAAGAAAAATATGGTCAACAGAGGTAAATATATATATTATGTCAGTTGTTCTAAAAAGAGAATTAACAGATGATGATAATTTAATTTATTTGAAAGACAATGACAGTGATGAATTTTTATATATAGAACTTATTTAGAAAGTGAAACTACAAAAACTTATATAAATGATAAGTTAGAATTTTTCAAGAAATTAGAGGATTAACTGGCACAGCTATCCTATATAAGATGAAGTATCAAAAGAAGTGCTGAATATACTGATGCTAATCGTTTAGATGGTAGCCAAAGAATATAAAAATGATAGATTTAAAGAAATATTTTATAAAAATAAAAAGATAGTTTTAGAAAAAGAGTATTACTATATGGAAAAACTAGCAAGAGAAAAGTATTCTTGAAAGATGCTTTAATTCATGGTGAAGTAAAAGATTACTATGAGAATGGAAAAATAAGAGCAATCACCCCTTGTGCAAATGGTATGTTGATGGTATTCTAAGAGAATATAATCAAACAGGAAAGTTATTAAAGAAACTTTGTATAAAATGGAAAGAAGAAAAAGATAAAATAGACATTATGTACTAGAAGGAGGAAATATGAAAAAGATTTTATAGTTTTAACATTTATTTTTATTAGTTTACTAAGTTTTGCAGATAATACTAGTATTGGGTAGGAGTAAGAATACCTTTAGGAGAACAAAAAGTTGAATTAGATAATAATTTAAAATTTTATTAGGCTTGACTAAAGTCGAAAATAGCACTCAAATATATATTTATTAATTATGTTGAAGAGAATTTAGATAGGTGTAGCAAAACATTCTGCTGCTATAAATTTAAAAAGGAGCTATGGAAGTCCAGAAAAATGGTACATTACTAGATGAAGAAAGATCACAGAAGAATTTATGAATTATGCGCAGAACAATAGAACACAGAAATAGAAGAAAGAAAAATTAAAAATACTAATTTAAGATAGGAACATGGGGAACATTATAAGAAAACATTTTAAAAATTTTATTAGTTATATTAGTAATATTATATAATATTATTTTTAAAGTTTTGTGTTACATATAGAACTAAGGTAAGTATACTATAAATAGCCATGAAAAATATAACATAGAGAAATTCTATAAAAATACCAAATTTAAAGAGTGTTGATATTTATATTCTGGAAAATAAATTTATATGGATAACACATGCAATTTAGTTTTCAAGAAAATTGAGATACATACTATAAAAATAAACTTTTGGGAAGAACAATATTAATATAAATATATGTAAATTAGAAAATGAAATGAGAGTGAAAAATAGTAAATTATTCTCTCGTATTTTCTTTTGGGAAGCTTTTGGTAAAGATGAAATGAAAATAGAGTTAGATCATACTAATAATAGGAATATTATATATATTTATATTAAAGATACTAAATATATAAATAAAGAATATACAGAAAAATAGAAAGCATATTTTGGAAAAAGGTTTTGATATTTTGTTCTAATATTTAGAAATAATCAGATATCTTTCGGATGAAATAAAATGATATTGGAAAATGTTATCGCGAACACTACAGGGTACATAAAGGTGAAGATAAAAGAAACTTTTTGGTATATTAAGAGCTCAAAGAGGAGCAAACTGATTTATATAATATATCTGGAGATAGCTTAAATTTATTAAAATGAAGCATATAAATCAAAATAAAATAGGTGCTGATGAACATAAGGAAGGTCTCAAGAAATATTATTGAAGCTACTGGAAATGATTTAGGTTTAAATGTAAGTTTATGCATATTTAGTACCTAACCACTAGCTACAAAGATAGTGTAGTGGTGGATGCTGCACATATTGATAAGGAAACTGGAAGAACTCTAATTCCAATAAATACTGATAAAATAGGGTAGTATATCTGAATTATTAGGAACAGTATTTAAAGAAATTTTGCGTATATTAGAGATGGACCTTGCTGGTAGACAAGATAAAAAGCTGCTGGATGATAAAAAGCACAACGAAAAGGACCTGAAAGTTTAGGAAGCACTCTCTAATGGACTATAAGCGAAAAAGAAATTGAAAACGATGTTCTATAAATTTAACAACAGATCAATACTCATAGTGTGGTGTAAAATACAGAAGGAAAGTATTAATTGATTGATATTGGACTTTTAAAAGAATTATTAATTGAAATTTCTAATGAAAATAAGATAAAAATAATAGAAAATGGAAACAGATTTAGACCATATTCATATATATTTAATTCGAGTGTAGTCCTCAACATCTCTACATACTCACATTTTGAAAATATTCAAAGGAATTTCTGCAAGAAAAACTTTTAAAAACATCCTGAGATATAGTTACGGAATGACACTTATGGAACCCTAGTTATTTTGTTGCAAACTGTTTCAGATACTGGAAGAACAAAATACAAAAAGATATATCCAAACTCAAAAAGAAAGATGAGAAGGAGGAATCTATGGCGAATTATGTATTGACATCAGCTGAAAACTGAACTATGGCAAGAAATATTTTAGAAAAGAGATTCAAATATAGCCAGAATGATATATAATGTTTGTTTTATGAAATCCTTTAAAAGATATAAAAAATGATAAATTTTTTGAATATAAAAGAAATCAGCATCTAGATAAACAAAGAGCAACTCAAAGATATAAAGAATTAGATAAAAATATTCAATATCTAAATTTCAATTAAATAAATACGCAAATCTATGATGCAAAAATTTAAAAAGAATATAGGATCTCAAATGGGACAGAGTTAGCTGAAAGAGCTTTTGCAACTTATGAAAAATTTAGAGGAAGCTAGTATATTTTAAAAGTTATGAAAAATTTATTCTGTTAGAGAAAAAGGTATTACGGACTTAGATTTTTAAAAGAAGATTGTTGCATATCTTGTTAGCTTAAAGATTCCTGTAAAGTACACAAAAATGATGATAACAGCACAGTTGTTTTTAGATAAAGTTATTGCATTGTAGATTACTTAAAAGAGGGTTGCAGCTGGAAAATAAATATTACGTTCACAATCCTTTGAGGGAACACTCCTGACATACAGTTAGAGAAAATGAAGTTGAATTGATAGTAGTATCAAATATAGCAATCGTTAGGTGATAATATGTAGAATTAAAGATTTTAGCTGAAAATATAGAAATAAATGAAAAAGAAAAACAATACCATAAAAGAAAACTAGATAGACAGAGAAGAGCAACAACTCGAAGTAAATACAATTGATGGTACTATTAACAGAAAATAAAGAAAATGAAAGTAGTAAATCATACAAAGCAAACTTCAAACTTTACAGAGAAAATCGAAGAGAGAAAAGCGGAACAATCTCACAATATTTGAAAGGAATAGTATACGACAGAAATTGGAACAATAGTAAAAGTTGAAAAATATGAATTTTAAAGTCACAGAGAAGAAGCAAGAAAACTGAAATATCTACTGGATCATTGGAAAAGATTTAAAAAGAGATTTGAAAACTCATTATCAACAGAGCAACCTGCACTATTAATTGAAATAATAAATAAAATTAGAATGGATTGGAGAGGAATAAAATTAGATACTTTATAGCAAAAGCTAGTCAACTAAACTCATAATACAAAATGAATATGAAACAGAAAAGTCTATCAGATGTGTGTAGAAATAGGAAACAAAACACGTAGATTTAGTATTCTGCATTTTTACCATGTAAAAGCAGTACTAGAAGAAGTAAATCTAGAAAAGCACAAAAGAATCATTTTGTTAAATGGTATAATGAAGAAATTGAAAGAATAGCGAAATGTAAAAACATTAAAATGTATGATTTTAAAATAAAAACTGGTTTTGGAACCGAGCCAACAGGACGCAAATGTTCTCAATGGAGAGTTTGCTCCATTAAAGTCTCAAGGAAATTAGCTGTATTTGAATACTGAGATTCAAAAGAAATCTACACTAGGACTTTAAGAACCTCGCGACTTAGCACTCTTTAGAAAGTGTCAGTCGAGAGGTCTAGATGGAAAGAACCAGGTTCTGCAGAAGAAAATAAAATCTAGACGAAGTTATATTAAAAGAGAACCACAGAAGCTGAAAAGAAAGAATGTTAAGTTTAAAAACGATGAATTAATAGCAAAATATAAATCTTACATCGAAATTGAAAGTCTCAAAAGGATATCAAAAGTCAACAAACTAGTTGCGACTACAGCACTTTAAAACTCAACAGAAACTGCTGTTATACATGAGCAAAGACAATACTCAGTGAAAATGGAGACAAATACATAGATAATAGCTTATGAACCGCAAGGATCTTTATACTAATAATAAGTTAACACAAGAAATGCTTTTGGAAAACTCTACAGCAACATTACTTAGAGAATACCATGATAATGGTAATTCCAGCTGCTGACTCACTCACAATGGAGAGGCTAAAACTTATTACAGAAAATGGAAAAGTTATGAATCCATGTCTCATCAGCCATGGAAAAGTGAAGGAAAAGAACATGATGAAACAGGTGCAATTAAAGAAACTTTTATATAGAAATGATAAGTGAAATGAAAAAGCCAAAAATGTAAAAAATAAAAATTATGATATAATGTATTAAATAAAAATAAAAGGTGTTGAAAATGAATAGAATAGCACTAATATGAGGAGAAATTATAAAAGACATGGAAGAGTTAGAAAACAACCTTATGAATATGTATACAGTGGATAATTTAACATTTCTTTAACTTTTTCCTTCTATTGATATGTCAAGAAATATTTTAGAAATATCTTTATCTTTTAAAAGAGAGAGATTAATAAAACAAAATGAAATTGTATTAATAGGCTTTGGTTTTGGTGGTGTTCATGAGAAACTCGAAATTGGAAGAAGTAGTGAATAGTGGATAAGGTAATATTATTATCTTCCCCACTAACGATTCTACTTTCATAGAAGATTAAAAAGAACTTTCTCCTTTATTGACTTAATCTTTTAAACCACATATCTACTCTAGACAAAGAAGAGATAGAAGACGTTTCTGACAAGGATATGAAGTTGGACTTAATAGGGAGAGAAAGTTCAGGATCTTTGGTAAATGGCCAGGATACAATGATGGATATAGGAAACGAAAGATGTTGCTTTTCCAGCTGCTGCGATACTACTAATTCACCATCACCAATGAACTAAATAAGAGAATAGGAACTGCAAGATACATACATAATTTTATTGCAAAGGAAATTTTAGATTAGAGTAAATTAGGAGTTGAATGCTAAATTTTAAAAGCCTCAGCAAAAATAAGATACAAAAATAGTATATGGTTTTTCTTATATTATTTTCTTTGTGTATAATGCACCATATCAAATATATACTGAAAAAGATGGTTTTAATAGAGGAATGGCTTTAATATTTTATAGTATTTTCAGTATTTCTCGCTTACTATGTGCAATCTGCTAAAACTTTTTGCTCTTTGTTCAAAGAAAGTAAATATAACTGAAAAACTATTTGAAAGAAAAATATTTTAAATCTTTAGATAAGTTTTGAATTTATCTTAAAAATTGTACTGAAGTCATGTTAAGGGTTTTAGCATATCTTTTTGTGTTTTTCTAATTGGAATAAACATAGTCAGTGTTGCTGATGAAAAATGCTAGAGATAGGGAACCTTTTCCTTTAGAGGCTATCCAATTTTTAACAGTAGCTGCACTTATTGCCTACTTATCATGTTGTTTAAAGATCTTAAAAATATATCTCTTTCCTTTCAGAAAAACATAGTTCTTCCAGCTTTTAATAAGAAAGTTCAAGAAAAATATAATAAAAAGTAAAACTAAAATAAAAGAACAATTTATTAAAGATAAAAATATAATTTTCAGATTTTATAACAAAGCAAAAATCTAAAATCAATATAAAGTTTTTATCTAAATTTACAGACTTATTGAAGATAAGACAAACTTTAAAAGAAAAATTATCAAGAAAAGATATGAGATCTAATGTAGTTGATAACTTCTTATGGGAGCCTATCAAGTTTTATCAAGTTATGTGTCTTTTAGCTTTGTATTTTTATCTCTACATCTGTGGAATATTGATATATATAAAACTTTTAGTGTGTTTTTATTTTACTCATTTGGATAGTGCCACTCTTTAATAGGAGCTATGCCTATTCCCCATACATATCTTATTTATTTTTCCTTTGAAGTTGACATCATGGGTTGTTGTATATCATATATCTTATTCAATAGCATAAGGAGTTACGAATGGAATTTCAGATATCAAATAGAATAGAGCTGATCATTGTCATGGTGTCGAAGCCAACTTGTCACAAGTTTTCGCCGAAATTACAAGCGAATTCGATCTTTATCGTCAGCAAATCACCAGTAACGGAAACTATTTTACTTTTTATTAGTCTGCAGTACAACCGTATATATACTACTTGCCTACTTTGAAGAAGTCTCATCACCAAGGAGCAATTTTACTATCACTGCGTTAATATAGCAGGAATTCCAATATATCCAAGTACTTTCTGTTCCTCTTTTCTATTGTCTCTAAAGTTAAAATTCTTTTTAGAATTGTTACTTTCAGTACTATAGTGATGTCACAAACTCATATTTGTAATTAACTTTTTCAAAATATTCTTTTCGTTTGAACACAATCAGGACAAAGGCTTTCTGTTCGTTATACTTTTGAGCATTTATTTACCTCCATATTTATATTTTAAATTATATCTCATTCTTATATCAACTGTCTGTATAGATGTAGTAAAATTCTGAAAGATCATGTCACTTTTATGTTAGTAATTATAAAAGTATAGAAGCTATTATTAGTGGCGCTTTTGTTATGAATACTGTTTTCACCAGATAAAAAGGCATTATATCACAAATATTGGAATATTTAAGTAGAATACAAGCAAAAAGGGAAGTACTACCTGTTTTAGTGCTAATGCTCTATGGTCATGGAGTATACTTTTGATTGCAAAGGCACTATGATTATGATGTGAAAGCTTTGGCAGTAGCTAGATATTCAGAGGGTTGCAAGTATATGTGAATACTTTTAAGACTCTCTTTCTATAGATGGATTTTAAAACACACTGAAACTGCCATAGATGATTACTCTCTCTTGATATCCACACTATCTCAACTCTTAATAGCATTAAAGACTTATGCTTTAGCCAACAATATATCAACAGATAGATTATCATTGCAAAATTGATTTTGGTTTTGCTAGAAATGATACAAATAGAAGAAGTTGATGAAACTTAAAATTGATAAGTATAGTAGTTTAAAAGTTTTAAATGTTTTATCACATCTATTTTCTAGCATCATATACTGATGGTTTAGAAATTATCAAAAATTCACAGGACTTTAGTTAATATGTTAGTAGGAAAATAATTTTGAGATGGCATGATCTTCAAAATGCAGCAGGGAATTTTATAATTATGATGGACATAGTTACACATATAAGGAACAGGAACAGTGCACTTATGGTCTTCAAGAAGCAGGATTCTAGGATTTAGATATGAAACCAGCTTGGTACGCTTATTAAGTTATGTTGATTCTGTAAGATATGCAATGAACTAGACTACGTTGCCTATCAAGAGCCATCTCTCACAGGACCCAGGAACGCACCGTATTGCAAAAGACAAAATGTTATATGATGTGCTTTTCAAAAGCCAACAATAAAACCACTGGTCTTATAAAGATGAAAGAATATGTTATTTCTCAAGTTACTAGTGGATAATACTTTTATCGAAGCTGATGATAGCGTCAATGCTGGTAAGATGAAGTACATTTATATCATATAGACCTCACGAAATTAAAACAAAGACAGGTTTGCAGTGCTTGAAACTTTTTAATAGCCATCATCTCTCGAGAGTAAAAAGAATCTTTAAAGGAGAAGAAAACTAGATACGATGATTACTTTTTAAAATCAATAATTATTGGTCTATATATAATCCCTGGAGTATCAGGAGGAACTTTAGCAGTTATGTTAAATGTCCAAGGATCCTATTACTGCAGTGATAGGGAAATTTCTTTTGGTTGATAGAAAGACTGCCTCTCCTCATGGTATTTACTTATAGTATTAGTAGGAGCAGCGACAGGAAATTTCCTTCCTATTTGCCAATATTATTGTATATCTTATAACGACCACTCCTAAGACAACAGCCTGTGCTACTTTACTTACATTGGTCATTCCGTCGTCAGTGCAAAATGCGGTTAGATTATAAAAGAGATATCTCAGGCTTTTGGCAGGAGCAGCACCTATGATAATTCTTTATCTCTTTAGGCTTAAAAACTATGGAGGAGACGGCAGGAGCCGTTACTATACAATTAGTTAAAAGGAGCTCGGTTTCACAAGAAGGCTTTCTACTAAAAATTATTTATCTGTGGTAGTAGCTGCAGGAGCTATGATAATACTAGAATCTCTGGTTCACTGTGTGTGCCAGATGCCAGGGAGAATATTATAATGTTGTATATTTAATTTTCCTTTAGGGAGCATCTTTAAAAGATTCTTTACAATTTTATCGCCCTTGATTATTTTAGCAATAGATTGAGTTGGGATCATGCTTTCTCAAAAGCTATAAATTATTTATTACTATCAGCAATTCACGTGGTAGTAGAAGGAGAATAACTTCCTATAATTCCAAATGTGGTTAAGTATTCCAACATATTAAGGAGTTTTTAAATGAACCAGCATAAAATTGGTACCCTCTAGAGCCTCATTATTATGGACTTCATGTATGCACAGCATTTTTACGTTGGTATAACTCTTGGTAAGATAGCAAAAGAAAGAAATTTTGATGTTGAATTAAGCTGAGAATTATGCTTTTGTTACATGTTATTTCTTAGGTTTAATAGGAGGAAGACTACTATGTACTCTTTCAATCTTCCTTATTATTTAAGAAATCCTCTTGAAATTCCCGCTGTTGTAGCATGGTGGACACCATGGAGGGCGACCAGGAATAATTGGAACTCTATCTCATGCAAAGATTAAAAAGTTAATCCATTGAGCATGGGAGATGCAGCGACCATCTATACTAGCAAGCAATCTAGAATAGTACTTTTATGAATGGAGAAGTTCATGGAGTTCCAACTTCACACCCATTTTCTGTAATATTTAATTTGAAAACCCAAATTCTATGAATGGTATTCATATTATCAGTAAATTTAGATTTCACAGAAAAATCAAAATATATGGAGCTGTGTTCCTGGGAGTTGTATCTCAGAAAGCTCACTCAGCAGGAAGTGATTTCCTGATACCATTACACCCTGCTAGTGCTTTTATGTAAATGGTTCTTCAAACCTATAGGTTCTACTGTTTATTTTAAGAAAGAAAGAGAAAATAAGGCTCCTCGTTATATGTGGTGGTGGTATATCATAATCTATTCAATAAATAGAATAATAATAAGTTTCTTTTAGAGTTGAAGACTTAATGTTCTTTAATTTTAGAGCACCCCATGTCATAAGTTTTATTTAATTGCTATTTAATTTTCTTGAAAAAGATAATATATATATTTTAATTAATTGACAAATTTATAAAAATAAAGTTAGAATCATGTTGACTAAAAACCATCAAGAGATTGAGGACAGTACTGTTGAGATCTCAGCAACCTACATATAATTGTGTGGTGCTAAAGCATCCCTGATAGATGGAAAGACTTATAATACTATCTCTATCTGGAATTGATAGAGTATTTTAACATTTTATTTAATTTTTATGAGGAAAAGATCGAAAAAGTTTACATACTTTTACTATCTGAATTTGTTTCACCAGGACATCCAGACAAAGTTTCAGATCAAAATATCGATGCGTATTTTGATGCATGTTTAGCAGATGATCCAATTCAAGAGTTGCTTGTGAAGTTGTACTACATGATTAGTTGTTGTTGGAGGAGAAATAACAACACTCAACATATATCGATGTGCAAGATATAGTTAGAAAAGAAAAATTGATGAGACAGGTTACTAGACCTGAATGGGATCTGATTCTAACTGTGGTACTTTAAGCTGTATCCATGCACAATCACCTGATATCGCTATGGGAGTAGATGTTGGTGGAGCTGGAGATCAAGGTATAATGTTTGGTGGAGCTGTTAGAGAAACTGAAGAACTTATGCCATTAGCACTTGTATTATCAAGAGAAATCTTAGTAAAACTTACTAAATATGATGAAGACTGAGAAATTGAATGGGCAAGGCTGACCAAAAATCACGTTACTTTAGCTTATGATGAAAATGGAAACGTTGACCACGTTGATTCTATCGTTGTTTCAGTTCAACATGATGAAGATGTTTCATATGCTGAAATAGAGAAAACTAGTTATAGAAAAAGTGGTAAACCTGTTTTAGAAAAATATAAACTTTAAGTATCTGAAAAATATCAAAATACTATATCAATCCTACAGGAAGATTTGTTATTGAGACGCACTGCGAGACACAGGTCTTACTGGAAGAAAAATTATAGTTGATACTTATGGTGGATACTTTTAGACATGGTGGAGGTGCTTTCTCTGGCAAAAGACCCCTTCAAAAGTTGATAGATCAGCTGCTCATGATGCTAGATGGTTGCTAAAAACGTTGTTGCAGCAGGACTTGTGACAAATGTAATTCAATTATTCTATGCAACAGGAGTTCGATAAAACCTGTTTTCAATTAAAGCTTGATACTTTTGAGATCGCAAGAGTTGATGAAGATAAAATTTCTGAAGCTGTATCAAAAGTATTTGACTTTATCTCCAGAGGAATTGAAAAAGCTCTTGAATTGAGAGAAGGTAAATTCAAATATCAAGATTTAGCTGCTTTTTGGACATATAGGAAGAACTGATATAGATACTCGCTGGAAAGACCCAAATAAGATGAGAAGAATTGAAAAGCTATTAACCATGAGAGTGATGAAATGTTAAAGATCAGAAGCTCAAGAAAAGGCTGCAGACTCATATGCTATTTATATAGAGTGGGATGAATATGTCATGATTTATCTGGCTTCCCAAGTAAAAGCTGGCAACTATTGAAGGATATTTTGAAACAACAAAACAAACATATGACTATGTTGAAAATGTGAATTTCAGAAACAGAAGAAAAAGATGGAAGACATGATTAGTGAAGTTTCAATATCTATGATGTAGTGAAAATATATTTTATAAAATGAAGGGCTTACATTTACAGAAGTAGTGGAAGCGCTGATATAGTTGATAGAATTGTAAATTAGTCAGGTCCTAAAAGAAATTGTTGGAAAAGTACAAAATTTTTAGCCAGAACTATAAACTATAAGGGCATTATGCCCTTTATTTTTATTTTACATATGCTAAGAATTTTTCAGATAGTTCGCCAATGTCTTCCATGTGAGCAAAGGTCGAGAGAAATTCTTTTGTAATGCTTAGTTATAGTTTTATCTCCATTTCCAACAACTATATCATCAACAGAGTAAACAGGAGGACTTCGGCTGCTAGCTAATTACCTGTTAAGAACAATCTCGTCACAGATATATAAAAGTTCTCTTGGTATAGCTTTGTTCTACAACTTCATAACCTAATGCTAATTGAATAACTGTATCTTTGTTATTCCTCCAAGTGCAGAAGAAGCTAAAAGTTGAGGTTATTATCACCATTTTAAAACAACAAATAGCCTTTCTCCACTTCGCTTCACTGACATTTTCCTAACGTCCAAGAGCACACCTTCTTCATATCCATTATTAAGTGCTTCTAATCCAGCTAAGTTGAGAACTCAAATAGTCCTCCAGCTTTTGCAAAGAGAAATTAGAAAGTATTAAGAGCAGGTCTTCTCCAGCTAGAAACTTGTACTCTTGTTCGCTTGTAAGGGTGCTTCTTCTCCTAGATATGCTCAAGCCCAAGCAGCTAGTGCAACATCTACTGGACATCTTGATGGAGTAACTCCAATTCAAAATAACCACGATAAGCGCTGTGGACGGATATATCCTTGTTCCAATTTATTAGCTTTTACAGTTTCAATTGTAGCTTGTTCAATTTCTTCTACTGTGTAAGGATTTCCATCTCTATATATTTCTGCAGAAGTCAAAAGTCTTTTAACATGTTCTCTATTGAAAATTACGGTTCATTTTCTGTCTTATAGATTCTTATCTTCTTCAAATACTGACTTCCTATGAAAATTGGCATGAGATAAAATATGGCAGCTAGCACCATCATGTCCTACTAATTTCCATTCATCCAAATCTGTGTTTACTCATTCTGCATTACTCCTAAATTTGTAGTTGTACTATAATAACTTTAATTTTATCAAAGTGGACTATCAACTTTTAAGGCTCTAAATCGACTTTAAACAGTGCAAGTATAGTAACTGCCCAGATCAGCAAAACTGCACTATCCACATATCAGCTATTCGCTCAGCACTTAAAATCAGAGTAATAGCTTTTTATTCCAAAAGGTAAAGAGCATTATATTTTGCATAGCTATCCCTCATAGTCTAGAGCTTTTATTGCTGTTACTATCTTACTAGGTCTCATCTGTCATAATGATCAAGCATCAGCAGCCTCTATTGCAGCATCTGAGCCCATAGCCCCATAGCTATCCCAACATCTGCTCTAGCAAGCACAGGTGCATCATTTATACCATCACCAACAAAAACTACAGAGCCTTTTGAATGTTTTATTTTTCTATATTCTTCGAAATTTACTTACTTTATCTTGAGGTAAAAAGATTGGGAATAAAGTTTCATCAAGTCCCAAAGTCTCTCCAACCTTTTTAGCTACCTTTTTCAATGTCGCCAGTAAGCATATATATATAACTCCCATATCTCAATCCTTTATTGCTCTTTTTGAGCATCTTCTGTTTCATCAGAAATAACTATATAACAGAAAATACATTATCTATCTCAACATAAAGTATAGTTCCTACATCATTGACAGACATCATTAGAAGATTTCTATTAACTTTTCATTTCCACCAAGATCTTTTTATTATTGATTATAGCTTCTATACTCTTTACCAGAAATTTCCTTTTACTCATTTATAGATGAGTTTATCAACCTTTATTATAGTATTTTTGTATAGACTTTTGATATAGGGTGGTTTGAGCCTGATTCAGCCACTAGCAACATAGAGAAACATAAATTCATCTTTTCATCTATGTTTTTATCATGGACCACAAACCTTGAACATTGAAAACTCCCTTTAGTCAGATGTTCCTGTTTCTATCAAAACTACTGTATCAACTTTAGCTAATGCTTTCTAAATAGTTTCCACCTTTATAAGACTCCCTGCTCTGAAGCAGCTCCTATTCCACTGAGCTAAGGGACAGAAATTACAAAGGCACAAGGACAAGACACAACTAAAAATGATAAAGCTCTAAACATCCACAGCTCAAAATTATATTCTCCACTTAGCATATGGTGGTAAGAAGTCACAACAATACTGCTATCCTATAACTATTGCGTATATATTTTTGCAAATCTTGTGATCAATCTTCAGATGCTGATACAGCAGCATTCTCAACTAAATCTAAGACTTTTATTAACTGAATCAAAAGTACTTTTTGTTACTTTTGCTGTATTAAAGCTTTCAGATTTGATACAACCACTTAATATACTTGCTCCTTCTCTCACTCAACTAGGAACTGATTCTCCTGTCAATGCTGCAGTATCAGAGTTTCACTTTATAATAGTGGCATTCAAGTGGAACCTTTCACCAGGGTCTTTGATCTCACATCATTTCATCAAGCTGTACTTCATCAGGATCAACTCTTTAGAGTTTTGTTATCTCTAATAACATTTGGCATATTCAGGTTTTATCCATCATATGGCTGCAATAGATTTTCTTGATTTATTGATAGCATAACCTTGAAATACTCTCCATTTCATACAAAAAGCATAACTGCAACAGCTTCTGGATATTCTCCTATCAAATAGCTCCTAATGTTGCCACTGTCATTAGGAAAAATTTTCATCTAAATCTCCTTCTCAACATTTCTTACAGCTTTTAAGACAGTGTCCTTTTCCACTATATATAGGGTTGCCAACATTATATAAAGTTGCAAATTTTTGAGGCATTCTCAAATAACGCTATTGCAAATAATATAGCAGAAAATAACAATTATTTTTCTTTTTCATCTACACCAACCAATCACTTTATATTTATGCTTTCACCATATTAACATCAGGTTCAACTTCATTTATAAGTCACTCTCAACTATTCCATGTCATCAACACTTTTCAAGGGTCATTTTAGTAGTCATAATTACTGCTGCAACAGATGACACCTTCTAATTCTAGAAACTTTTCTTCAATCTTTAGCTGCACAAATCGAGCACAATTTAATCCTTCCAATTTAAAATACTTTTTCATACTATTCATCTCCTTTTTATCTTCTTGCATATGTATTAAACCTTGTTCAAAAATTTCTTTTTACGTGATTGTCGATAAAGAATAAAGAACTTTTCCAGATTTTCGTAAACTTTTACTAGTCTGCTTCTTAGAGCTCTAATTTGTATGAGATACTGCTGACTTCGTCATACGTAAACATTTGCTATATCATGTCAATACTCCCACTCAGTTGGCATCTAACGCCCGATAGCATTCTAATTCTGTGGCACATCTCCCCATAACCTTTAAAGTTAGTGATAAATCTCCAAGAAGTTTCATCATCTAGGAAATTTTCTTTTACTACCTTATCAACTAATGATTTACACCATCGCAGTCACAGTGAGTTTACAGGTTTTACTGATTCTGTGCTTTCCATAGTTTCACCTCTTTTATATTAATAATTGATTATTTATTCAACTGTGTATATTATAATTGAATATACCAACTGTCGTATTTTTTTTATTTTTTTATTGAAAAAAGAGAATTTTAAGTTTTTATTCTCAAAAATTCTCTTAATTCTGCCAAGTCGTAGTCTAAATTTTTTATCAACACTATTTGACAAATAACCTATAAATATGTTCCATCTATATAGCTTTTTCTAAATTAATTATTTCAGGTACTTGCGATATGATAATCTATTTTTCGTAATTTATAAAGAATTTTTTAATTTTCATGCATTACCGTTATTTCTGTTAACTCTGTGTGTTTTTTCTAACCATTCTTATCATAGACTCCATATTCTGAAAGACTATTATCGTTAAAAATTAAAACAGTCTCTTCTTAATTCAACTAAATTTATTAATTTTTATCCATAATTTTTTCTTAATGTTATATTGATTCTCAAAATCTTTTCATCTCTCTATATATCCTTTTGAGTTCTTTCATATCTCATATTTTTCTGCAAATTTTATGATTTCTCTACTGAGTCTCTAAGTTCTATAAAATCTTCTTCTATAAAATTTTTTCTGCTTTTAATTCTTCCTATATCATAATTATTTAACTCTTCATTTATTATTTAACAGGACAATCTTTTATTACTTCTTTACCAAAACTTTTTGAATTTTGAATAAAATATTGTTCTGGATTTAATCCTCCAGAAATATCCACCATAACCCATCATTCTGTACTAGTGGTATTCCTTCTGGAATTAACATAATATACTGTATCCAATATTGATTTATCTCCATATTCTGTTATCCTAATTTCAGCATTAGGTTTAACTCACTATTTTTTAATGGCAAGGTCTACCCTTGCTTCTACTTGAATTTTGGCAACTCTTGTATACCAACTTCCATAAGGATAAGTTTATCTCCATTCTTGCAAATATCCCACTTTCATCTGAAGCATCGTTATTATCTCCATT